>SDGW01000267.1_pt1 | contig 22118 bp, 24 predicted proteins | sample 2873831 | NCBI WGS metagenome assembly SDGW01 (sample SAMN08132700, study PRJNA421101) | hypersaline lake metagenome | isolation source: celular fraction 0.22 microns magnesium sulfate-rich crust from ephemeral... | place: Spain: Penahueca Lagoon, Toledo | collected 2011-07
TCCCCAATTCCGTTGTCCATCAGTCGGGAAAGACTTGGTAGGACATCAATCGGTGGCTGGAAGTCCTGGTTGTCGAGGTCTCTGTCAACTACGATCTGTCCCTCTGTAATATATCCTGTGAGGTCTGGGATTGGGTGTGTCTGGTCGTCGTTAGGCATTGTCAGGATCGGGATCTGTGTAACTGATCCTTCTCTGCCTTCAATGATTCCAGCTCTCTCGTAGAGGTTTGCCAGGTCTGTATACATGTATCCTGGGTATCCTCTTCGTCCCGGTACTTCCTCTCTAGCTGCGGAAACTTCTCTCAGTGCGTTACAGTAGTTTGTCATGTCTGTCATGATGACAAGGACTTCCATACCTTTCTCGTAAGCCAGATACTCTGCTGTTGTCAGTGCCATTCTAGGCGTGATAATTCTCTCCGGTGCTGGATCGGAAGCCTTGTTGAGGAATACAACTGATCGTTCAAGCGCTCCTGTCTCTTCGAATTCCTGGATGAATTCCTGGGATTCTTCTTCTGTGATTCCCATTCCTGCGAAGACTACAGCGAAATCTTCATCTTGGCCTTTGGTGTCTGCCTGTCGGGCAATCTGCATTGATAGTTCGTTGTGAGGCAGTCCTGCTCCAGAGAAGATCGGTAGCTTCTGTCCACGAACCAGCGTGTTCATAACGTCGATCGTGGAGATACCTGTCTGGATAAAGTCTTCAGGTAGCTCTCTTGACTCAGGGTTGATCGCTTCACCGATGATGTCTTCCTCTTCTTCCGGAATAATTTCGGGTCCTCCATCGATCGGATCTCCTGTTCCGTCCAGGATTCTTCCTAGAAGGTCTTCTGTGACAGGCATCTTGACGTTCTGGTCAAGGAATCTTACGTGTGCGTCCTGTCCAATTCCCTGTGTTTCCTCGTAGACCTGTACGACTACTACGTCTTTTGAGGTTTCAAGTACTTCTCCTTTCTTGACACTGCCGTCCGGAGTTTCTACTTCTACGATGTCTCCGTATGCGATGTCGTCGGTTTTCTCTACGAACACTAGCGGTCCGCGTACTTCGTTAATTGTTTGGTATTCTTGTTGTGTCATAGCATTTCACCTCTACTGGTCAACTACCTCTTCAAACTCGACTTCCATCTGATCTCTAACGTCTTCCTCGACTTCCTTGTAGTCTTCAGCTGTTGCCAGCTCTGAGATCCTGTTCTTGGAGCTTAGGGTAACGATGTCTTCTACAAGTGCTCCTTCTTCTAGGGCTTCGTAGGCGTTGTCCGCCCAGTCCAGGATGAGCTGCAGTATGTCGAACGTTTTCTGAGGTTTTGAGTACTGGTCAACAGGATGGAAAGCGTTCTGCTGGAGGTAGAACTTCTTGACAAGTGTTGCAATCTCCAGTGTAAGTCTTTCTCTGTCTGGTAGTGCGTCTTTACCGACCAGCTGGACTGTCTCCTGTAGCTCTCCGTCTTTCTGGAGGATGTCTCTCATTCTCTGGATGTTCTCAGTCCACTGAGGATCTACTTCGTCTTCGAAGTAGTCGGAAAGCGTTTCTGCGTATCCTGAGTATGAGTCATCCCAGTTGATCGATGGGAAGTGCCTCTTCTCCGCTAGATCGGAGTCAAGTGCCCAGAAGTTCTTGACAACCCTAAGTGTGTTCTGGGTAACCGGCTCCGAGAAGTCTCCTCCTGGAGGCGATACTGCTCCGATGATGGAGACGGATCCCGGGTCTTCGTCTGCTAGAGGGTCTACCCGTCCAGCTCTTTCGTAGAACTCTGCGAGTCTTGATGCGAGGTATGCTGGGTATCCTCTTTCTCCAGGCATCTCTTCCAGTCTTGCTGATACTTCACGCATTGCTTCTGCCCATCGGGATGTGGAGTCTGCCATCAGTGCGACGTCCAGCCCCATGTCTCCGAAGTATTCTGCAATTGTAACTCCTGTGTAGATTGAAGCTTCTCTTGCTGCTACAGGCATGTTTGAAGTGTTCGCGATCAGTACTGTTCTATTAATGATTTTGTCTCCTGTCTGTGGATCTTCAAGTTCCGGGAACTCTTCCAGTACTTCTGTCATCTCGTTTCCACGTTCTCCGCATCCTATGTAGACAATGATGTCTGCATCGGAGAACTTAGCGAGTGACTGCTGTGTAACTGTTTTCCCTGAACCGAACGGTCCTGGAATTGCAGCTGTTCCACCTTTTGCAAGTGGGAAAAGTCCGTCGAGCACTCTCTGACCTGTGATAAGCGGTACTTCAGGCCTTAGATCATCCTGGACAGGCCTTGATTCTCTGATCGGCCATTCCTGGTGCATTGAGATCTCTTCGCCGTCGACTACTGCGACTGTTTCTTCAACTGTGTGTTCGCCTTCGTTGATTTCTTCGACTTCTCCACCTTCTACATGTGGAGGTAGTAGTACCTTGTGTTCTCCGTATGCGACTTCTACTGTTCCAAGCACGTCGCCGGATTCTACTTTGTCGCCTTCTTCGACTTGAGGTTCGAAGTCGTATTCTTCTTCTAGGTCGATTCCGGGTGCGTCCTCTCCTCTTTCGATGAAGTCTCCTGTCTTCTCCTTAAGTGCAGAGAGCGGTCTCTGGAGTCCATCATAGATGGATCCGAGGAGTCCTGGTCCGAGTTCTACGGAGAGAGGCTGTTCTGTGTTTTCGATTGGTTCGCCTGGTTTGATCCCTGTTGTGTCTTCGTAGACCTGGATGTATGCTTTGTCTCCTTCGATCTGGATGACTTCGCCCATCAGGCCTTCGTGTCCTACGTGGACAACGTCGTACATCTGAGGGTTCATACCGGTCGCTACTACAACCGGTCCTGTCACCTTGTAAATTTCGCCGTCAGCATTTGAATGCTGAACTGATGTTTGTTCTGCCATTTGATTAGTTCACCTATAGTATTGTTTTTACGATAAGTCGATTCCAATTACCTGCTGGATTTGATCCTGTAGACCCGTGTCTTCCGCCTCTTCCGACAGAGGAACTACAACCGGGTCAACTGCGCCTTCGACCTGTGCCTGGATACGGTTTGGGAGTTCTTCGAGATCGCTCTGTTCTGCGACAACGATTCCGATGTCGTCGCGTTTAAGCAGGTCCTGGATTTTTTCCTGATAATTTTCTTTTCCGAATACTTTCTGTACTCCGGCCAGTTTGAAGCCGAGAGTGAATTCGTCTTCGCCGATCACTGCGATCGATTTCTTGTCCTGTTCATCTATTTCTGTCATCTAAATCACGCTATAACTAGGTTCTTCTTGATTGTCTCGAGGTTCTGGATTCCGGTTTCCTTTGCCCGGATCAGCATCCTCAGGTTTTTGACTTCGATGATCTTCGCTATGATATATCCGAAGATAGAAGTTGCACTCAGAGGCTCTTTATGAAGGTTTCTCAAGGATCTCTTCAGCCTGGCAATCTCCAGAGCGTGTTCGATTTCCTCTACCTGGTCTCCGTCTTCAAGACCTTCCAGTTCTCCCGAGTTCTTGAGGTAATTTACTGCCTCTTCGATACTGTCGGACCTCATGATCTCTTCCACAGTATCCGTTATCTCGTCTGTTACAAGCCATTCTCTGATTTCTTCCTCATTCATACCGTACTTCTTGAGTCGGAGAGCAATTTTCAGGTTCTCGTACTCTGCTTCTTCCTCCATGAACTTGTCGAACCACATGCTTCCGAATTTGGAAGTTACGTTCCTGACTTCATCGTAGTATGTTCTGTCGAGGTCTCTTTCAATCTCTCTAAGATCTTTATCACTGTCCATACATCCGCTGTAATCTGCCTCGGACTCCGGAAATTCGACGGCTTCGCATATTTCCTCGAAACTTTTCTCAGATAGTTCTCTTAGCTCTTCAATTGAGTAACTCCCTACAGGAATGAAGAAATCGTCAATACTTCCTTCCTCGCCTCCTCTCTTCCAGCGGAGAAGTCTTTTGATACTCATTATGTCGTAGCGTCTGAGGTATGTCTTGATCGCTGGATCAAGTGCGTCCGGTGAGATCTCGATTAAGTGTCCCATGGTCCGGGAGATGTTTCTCATTAATGCGAGTTCCACGAGTTCTACCCCTTCATGATCTGCCCCGAGTTCGTTGATCTCCTGCTTGTAATGCCTTTCTTCGAGGTTTCTTGCGATCTCGTTAGGACCCATCTTCCAGAGTTTTTCATAGTCGCTTCTATCCAGAAGCTTCTTTCTCTTCGCGCTTACTCTGGCGTACATGTAAGGGTAGTCTCGTGATATTTTCATCGATCAAAAACCTCTCTAGAAGAGTTCGCTTGCTACATCCTTTCTGTAGTCTTCTCTAAACTGTTGAACGATTTTGTCGAATGCGAAGTTCTGTCTCTTCGTACCGTCTTCGGACACAACAATGACTCCTTCAACGTCCTTCTCTTCGAACTCCTCATCCACAGCGTCTTCAAACTCTTCGCCGCCGATTACTTTACCGACTTCAAATTCGACCTTGTCAAGGCAGCTGGAGACATAATTTTCTCTATCATTTGAATCCATGTCTCTAAGTTGTTCATGGAACTGTTCGAAAACTTTGTTGAGTTTTTCTTCACGTGCCTTGAGTTTCTCCTGTTTTGCCTTCATGTTGGCGTTGGAAACTGCTTTTCTGCGGTAAGACTCCTTCTCTTCTTCAAGCTCTTCTCTGTGTTTTTCGCGGATTTCTTCTGCTTCTTCCTCTGCCTCGTTTATTATTTCATCTGCTTTTTCTTTTCCTTCTGCGACTATTTTGTCCGCTTTTTGCTCTGCTTCATTCAGAATGTCGTCTTTGACTTCTTCTAGTCCCACTATAGATTCACCTGTTTACCTTTCAGCCGGTTTTTCGATGGCCTTCAAGGATTTTGTTTGTCGTTTCATAGTATCTTTTTCACCTGCGTACTGTTCTTGTAATAAATAATAGGGGTTGGAAGGGCCTTGAGGCCCTTCTTTGTGGTTTCTAAATGAATCCTGTTACAACCAGTGCAACAACTAGTCCAAAGATAATGATTGTCTCTGGGATAGCTGTCAAGATCAAGACGTTACCGAATAGGCTGTCGTCTTCTGCAAGTGCGCCAACACCTGCTGATCCGATCTTTGACTGTGCCCATGCTGTTGCTAATGCTGCTACTGCGATTGCTATAGCTGCACCGATTGCTGGAAATTGTCCAACTGCTGCTGTTTCTGCTGCCATTTAGGTTTTCACCAAAATATAATTTACGAGTTGCGTGCTCCGAACGGAGCGTATTTCTTTCCGCCTCCTTCATAGAACCATCCAAACATCTCCACGTAGTGGAGTCGGATTCCCTGAAGGAAGCCTTCCATGATTTTAATGAACGTGTTGAACGTGTGCCCGAATACGAGCAGTACAACGCCTAGCGTGATTCCAACAACGCTTCCTGACTGGAAGAGTGGCTTTGCCAGGCTGTTAACTACTGCTGCAAGCGAAATCGCCGCAACGGCTACTCCGAATATTCTGAGATAGGATAGGATATTTGAGATCAGTGAAGGAATTTCTACAAGCCCTTCCACTCCTTCTCCAATAAGCAGTAGTGCTAGTGCTACCGCCATTACTGGAAGCCCTGCTGTAGGACTTACAAGGTATGCAAGTAATGCTCCTGCTTCAAGCACCATCCAGGAACCTCTCTCAAGGAATGCCTCCTTGAGCCCGTGGTTAACGTATTCGTTGTATGCTCCAAGTAGGAATCCCAGATTGATATGCACAAGACCAATAATTACTGCCCACTCGAAGACCTGTCCGAGATGGTGTCCTCTGTGGAATAGAAGCGGGATCTGCTGGAACAGTCCGATCCCTGTTACTTCGGTCAGTATAGAGTTTTCGCCGAATATGATATATCCGAATGCGTCTCCGAAGATAAGTCCGAAGAACATTGTGGCGACGGAAGCGTACATCAGTGACTTGAATATATCTGCTGCCTTAGGGAACGCCTTGTATCCGCCGTAGAATACGGCCAGTGTTGTAAGACCGTATCCGAAGTCTCCAATCATGAAACCGAAGAATAATGGGAATGTAAGCAGTAGTACAAATGAAGGATCAAGTTCGTTGTATCTTGGAACAGAAACAAGGTCGGTAAGTGATTCGAACGGTTGAACTGCCGAATTGTTTTCATGCTTGACCGGCGGATTATCTCCGTCTTCTTTCTGAACGTGTACTCTTGCATCTGCTGCTTCCGCTACTGCTTCTTCAAACTGAGTATATTTTTCTGCTGGAATCCAGCCTTTGGCAATAAACGCGTTTTCAGTCGTTGCGAAGCTAATAGGTGCTTCTGCTTTCTCGACTTTCTCTTCAAGGAACTCTTCGGCCTCTTCCAATGTAGGTCTCCAATCCTTTGCCAGGACGTTCAGTTCTTCCTTTTTATTCTCAATTTCCTGTTTCAGCTCTTCTTTCCTGCTTTCAATTCTCCCAGCGATGTGGTCGAGAGAGCCTTCGATATCTGTTTTGGCGAGACTGTACTCTTCTTTCTTCGAACTGTTTATGACGTCTCGGAACTCTTGCTCCTGATCTGAATCATAAATTACAACGTGAGCATCTCTGCCTTCGTATAGTTCATATCGGTCAGGTGCTTCACTTCTGAACTTATCGAGCTTTAGTTCTCCTATAAAAACAGAAAGTGTATCGGTCCCCTGCAGGTCTTCGTAGTCGAGAGGTACTCCTCTAAGTTTGTTGAAGAACTTTCTTCGGTCGTCCACTGAGGAAAGCTTAGTTTCCAGTTCACCGATACTTTCCGAGATTTCTTCGATTTCGTCTCTAAGTTCAGGGATTCTCTCCTGTACTTCATCAATAGGAATACTATGACCTTCCGACTCCACTTCAGGAAGGTTTGACAGGATAGAACGTATATCAACAAGCAACTCTGAAAGCTCTTCTGCCTCCTCGAAAGGCGAACCTTTCTCAAGCTCTTCATCGTCGTAATCTTCAATATCTAGAAGACCAAGCCTGTAAAGTTCGTCTATGACCGGCTCTAGGTCTTTCTTCGAACCAGTTACTGAAACTTTGGTCATCTCTGCCGGTTTTACCATTATATCACTCTAAAGAAACTCTGAACGAAACTTTTCCATCAGAAGTTCTGTGGCGTCTTCAAGATTTTCTTCAGCATCCTCACGGATTTGATCTGCTTCCTCTCTACCTTTGTCAATTATCTCTTCTTTTTCTTCAGATACTTTATCCTTGAAACGATCCATTTCCTCGAGTTTTTCTTTTTCTGCTTCCTGACGGGCTGTTTCAACTATATCCTCAGCTTCTTCCTTTGCGTCTTGGATAAGCTCTCTTTCTGTTTCCTCAGCGTCTTCTACTATAGAATCAGCGTCTTTCTCAGCCTTCTTGACTTCTTTCACTACGTTAGCCACTCTAGAGTTCACCTAACATTAACTGACCCTCCTAGAAAGTTTATAAATACTATGAAGAGAGGCTCTTCTGATACACTTATAAAAATAAGGTCGGTCTCCGTCAGTCTTCGCTTTAAAAAAATTTTGTTTCGAATCAGAGCTTATGGAAGAACGCGGCCGCAGAATCTACGCACCAGAGGAAGAAGAACCTGGTAAAGACTCCGAAGTGTTCTTTAACGACAAGATGATCCACAACAGAGATCTCTCGGAGATAGCCGGGAAAGTCTTTAGAGAAGAAATTGACGGAGATTTCCACGTATGCGACCCTCTTGCAGCTTCCGGAATCAGAGGATTTCGTTATAACGAAGTAGCTGACGAACTAGTATTAAACGATATCAATCCTTCAGCGGTAGAGAACATCAAGAAAGGGCTAGAAGAAAACAGTATGGAAGCTGAAGTATACAATAAAGACGCTAATCTCGTTCTGACTGAAAACAGGAACCGCTTCCATCTGATCGATATCGATCCTTTTGGTCCCTTCACACCTTACCTGGATTCGACCGCTCGAGCCGCGAGACATTCCAGCTTCGTAGGACTGACAGCAACAGACAACGCAGCACCAGCAGGAAGCTACTCCAAAGTATGCAGGAGACGATACGGTTCCAGACCGTTGAAGAACAGTTTTATGCATGAAACAGGGCTCCGCATCTACATCAAGACGGTTTTCGAGAACTTTGCCCGTTACGACAAGGACTTTGACCCTAAAATCTGTTTCCATGAAAGACATTACTCCCGTGTAATGGGCCGTGTAACCGAGTCCAAGAAAAGAACTAACGGATCACTGGAAAACATTGGATTCCTTTCATTCTGTCCTGAATGCCGTTGGAGGAAGCTGGAGAGAAAGGAAACCTGCCCTTTATGTAGTTCAGAGACAGAGATTGCTGGGCCTTTATGGACCGGAAAATTTGTTGACCGTAGGTTCACTGAGAAAATGCTGGAGAGAATGCCTGAGAAATGGGAAGATAGCTATGAAATGCTGGAAAGAATCCATGAAGAAGCTGAAATCATGACTCCTTTCTATGATATACATAAACTCTGCTCAAACATGAAGATTCAGGTTCCAAAAAGTGAGAAAGTAATTGAAGGGCTCAGAGAGAAAGGTTATCCTGTAGCTCGAACGCATTTTGCGGACACAGGTTTCAGGACCGATGCGCCTCTGGAAGACATCAAAGATATAATTGAGAAATGTTCCAGCTAATTCTTTGAAACTGTGCAAAAGTACTTTATAGACGCTAGCTGTACTTTCTACTGCAGCAAAGGCTTTATTACCGAAAAACCCATCTGGGCCCGGGATAGAAAAATGTCAACCAGAAGAGAACCCTCTTTCAACCAGGAATTTACGGCTCAGGACTACGTCAACGAGACAGAAACCCTCAACTCCACACCTTCAGATTACAGCCCCGAACATGTGGAAATTTACAAGGGAGCAGTCGGGAAATCGGAGCTTGAGAGCTTTTCAAAATATCTTGACACCGATCTTGATTTTGAAGGATATGACGTAGAAGAACCTGAAATACGTGTAGACTGGTATACTGAAGAAGACAGCAACATAGGTAGATTAGAAACAATCGTGGAGAGAAAATATGTTTCAGAAAAAGTACCGGAAAAATGGGCGAAAACAGTTCCCCAGATACCTCTGGCACGTAACTTCCTGTATAACGAAACTGTAGATTACGAAGTAGAAAATATAGGATGGGAAGAAGCCGTGAAGAAACTCGATGAAACGGGAATTAAGCCCTCCCGCAACAGAGTTTAGATTTTATTCTTTAACTCTTCCTCAATCTCACTTAGCGGCGAAGCCAGGTTCTTCGAGGAAAGTTCTGAAACATGAACCCATTCTCCTTTCTCTGGCTCTCCTTCGATCTCAACTGTGAAAGACTGCATCTTGAACTCCTCGCCATCTTGGAGGAATTCGATCTTTAGCTGCTTGTGGTAACGGGCGACCTCTCCTTCACATCCAAGCTGAGAAACCGCTCTCTCCGCAGTATCGGCAGAAAGTTCACCTTTATCCCCTTTCTCGGAAGGAAGAGCATAAGTCTCCGTTTCCTCGTCGAAAATCATCAATAGCCTTTTACCTTGTTTAACCAAACCAGCAGAAACCTGTGTTGCCATAAACACTAATTTCTCAGGGCCGTTTAAAAGAAAAGACGTACAGAAGATATCTAATGACAGAACCTATCTATTCAGGAACATTGACAGGCAACATATACGAAACCATCCAAGAACAGCATATAATCGACCTACCTGGTGAAATGGTGGATTCGGATGTGGAAGTATTCTTGTACGACAACGAAGTGGAGATACACGCAGAGTACCCCGATTCTAACGCAAGTCATCAGGAATCCTACCTAGAGAGTGATCTGGCGACTTCGTTCGAGGAGCTAGAAGAGACTCTCGAAGATCTGGAAAGCGAAAACACAGAGGACTCAAATCTAATAGGATGTCTGCGCAGAGCCTACAATTATCTCTAAAAATAAACAAATGCTTTGGTTTTGAGGGCCGGTAAAGTTCAGTGAGATTTATCCTCCATACTAGATTTTTGCTCACTTAATTCTTCTTTATCTCTTAATGACTCCAGAAGTTGTTCTGTCACATCCTCACCAGTGCTCTTCAGAAACTCAGGGTAAGAAGCCAGTTTTCCCGGAAAGAAAGCTGCTGCCCTGTAAGGGGACATGAAAGGGAGATACTTCATGTAGGATCTGTCTTCCAGCTCATCCTTCTGATAGGCCATCTCTAGACCCGCTGCAGTGACTGCTGTGTCTAACATATACCAGCCGAAGGCCGGCTCTAAATTTCCTTCCACTGCCTCGCCCGCCACTCCTGCGGCAAGTACAGGAGCTACACCGGTAAGGAAAACTGTCTCATAGAGACTGTAATGTGTCAAAGGTCTGTCAATGTTCTTTGCCTCCCCCATATAGTTTTCCGCCAGTTCGGCGTAGGTATGTGCTGCACCGTGGTTCCAGGAAGTTCTCTGTCTGAACAGTTCTCTCATATCTTCAGGAACTTCCGTCTTGACAGTAAGATCGGGGAAGTACTCTACCCTCTCCCCCATTTCAAGCTGCATCAGTGCGGCTGTCTGCATATCCTCCCCATCGAACTCCCTGCTATGCATCTCCAGAGCCTCTTCCAGTTTCTCCGTATCCGCCATGTATCCCGCTCCCGCGAAATGCCGGAGCTGCGACTCCTCCCTTCCATAGTTCCAAGAAGTAAATCTGTGGAGAAGTCTTCCGAAAGCGTACCCTGCACTCTGGCATTCCTGGAGCGTTCTGCCGTATAAACTGTCTGAATCGACCTTAGGTTCAACGCGGAAACCCAGGGCTGAAAGATCCTCTTCTTCCATATATTCCAGTGCCTCCTCTATTCTTTCAGGATCTTCTATCCAGCTGTCTGCGTCCATACAGAATGAAAAATCTGTTTCCACAACCTCCTCCAGTGCGTTCTCAATCGCTCCGACTTTCCCTCCATTTTTCTCGTTCCTGTAGATACTGACATTGAGGCCGTTCTCTTCAATATATTCCCTGGCTTCTTCAGAAGTACCGTCTTCAGAACCATCATCCAGAAGCCATGCTTCGTCAATATATTCTCCACACTTCTCCATAGAGTCCAGCGTATCCTCGACAATCTCTTCCTCATTGTAGGCAGGAACCAGCAAACTGACATCCACAGACATCGATACGCTCTAGAAATCTATCAAATAGTGCTTGAATTAAAGAATTGATGTAGTAGATTACTAGGGTTGCTGGAATAACAGAGAAAGATCTCTGGAACTCATATATACATTGGAAGACAGATTAATTTGTAACTCGGAGCCTCAGAGAACTATGTATGACAGAAAGAGAAACCTGGAGATCAAGGCTCGGTTTCATACTTGCAGCTGTAGGTAGTGCCGTAGGGCTCGGAAACATCTGGCGTTTCCCTTTCCAGACAGCCGAAGGCGGAGGCGCCGCATTCCTGATCGTATATCTCCTGTTTGTCATAGGTATTGGTTTCTCGGCGATGTTGGCAGAGTTTGTTATCGGCCGCCGAACAGGGAAGAACCCGGTCAATGCCTTCCAAGAACTTGGCAGAGGTAAATGGAAACTTGTCGGAGGCCTGGGAGTTTTTACTGCCTTTGTTATTGTCTCCTACTACAGTGTCGTAGCCGGATGGGTCCTGAGATACTTCCTCGGTAGCTTTACCGGCGCATATTTTGCCGGACCAGGGACCTACTTTTCAGCCATATCAGCAGGAATGGACGCAATACTCTTCCATATCCTGTTTATGATTCTAGCAGCAGGCATAGTTATAACAGGTGTCAGAGAAGGAATAGAGAAAACAGTGAAATTTATGGTCCCCGGAGTTGTTCTCCTGCTCCTAGGACTTGCGTTCTATTCTTTTGGGCTTCCCGAAGCTTCTCAAGGATACAAATACTATCTCTCACCCGATTTTTCCACTCTGATCTCCAATGCTGCCTCAGTACTGCCGGACGCTGCTGGACAGGCGTTCTTCACCCTTTCGCTGGGAATGGGAGTGATGATAACCTATGCCTCATACCTAGGAGAAGATGAAAACCTTGGGATCGACGGAATATCCATAGTCGCAACAAATACCTTTATTTCCTTCTTGGCCGGACTCGTAGTTTTCCCTATCCTATTCACCATCGGCATCAGCCCGGAAACCAGTGGTCCTTCCGCCATATTTGTGGCAGTCGCACAGGCAATATCACAACTTCCTTCGGGAGAACTGCTTGGCGCAGTTTTCTTCGGAACAGTTGCAATCGCCGCTCTGTCCTCAGCCATCAGCCTACTTGAAGTAGTTGTATCCTTCCTGATCGAAAACTACAGTTTGACCAGAACACAGGCCACAGTTTACTCCGCCGCAGTAATGCTGCTGCTTGGAATACCGACCGCCTTAAACAACAGTATTCTCACACTGTACGATGTCTTCGCTGCCAACATTCTTCTACTTCTTGGAGGACTATCCATCTCCCTGTTCGTCGGCTGGAAATACAGTGAAGAGGCAGTTGAAGAAATCCAGAATGGAATCGAAAACGGTGAATGGTTATCCAGAGTTTGGATCTGGCTGTTGAGAATTCCTGTACCGATCGCCCTGTTCATGGCGCTGATATTGGCAGTTCAGGAGTTTCTGAAAACAGCGGGAGAGATAATCTAGAATAGAGAAAGTATAAGAAAAATAGGAAAATAAGAGCAATTTTAGTTGCTCTTCTCTTCAAGCTCTTCTTCGAGTCCGAGCTTCTCTGCGAGTTCTTTGTAGCGGTTTCGGATTGTTACCTCTGTTACTCCGACTACGTCCGCTACTTCTCTCTGTGTTCTCTTCTCGCCTTCTAGAACTGCTGCGATGTAGAGTGCTGCAGCTGCGAGTCCGGTTGGTCCTTTACCGGAGAGTAGATCTTTCTCTCTTGCTTCTTTGAGGATGTTACGTGCTCGTGCCTGAACCTCTCCTGATAGCTGGAGCTTTCCAGCGAATCTTGGTACGTAGTCCTGTGGCTTTGCCGGCAGGATTCTGAGTCCGAGTTCTCTTGCGACGTATCTGTATGCTCGTCCAATCTCTCTTTTCTCGATTCCGGATGCGTCGGAGATTTCGTCGAGTGTTCTCGGTGTTCCCTGCTTTCTCGCTACAATGTATAGTAGTGCAGAGATGATAGATTCCATAGAGCGTCCTCTGACCAATCCCTGGTCAACTGCCTTTTCGTATAGTCTTGCGACTTCTTCGTGTACTGATTCAGGCAGGTTGAGGTTGGAGACCATGGAGTTTAGCTCGGATAGAGCGAATCCAAGGTTTCTGTCCTTGGACTTGGTTAGTCTCTTGTGCCATTTTCTCAGTCTGTAGTACTGTGCCCTCTTGTTTCCGGAAACCTTGTAGAGTTCTCCACTTCCTTTTCCGATTTCAGTAGAAACACCCATGTCGTGTTTTGTGTATGTTAATGGCTGTCCTGCTCTTGCTTTCTTCTCTCTTTCCTGTTCGTTGAAAGCTCTCCATTCAGCGGATTCGTCGATTCTATCTTCTTCGATTACGAGTCCACATTCTACACATGTTAGTTCTCCCTGTGCGGAGTTTTCTTCGAATCTCTGTGCTCCACATTCTGGACATGTTAGAACTGTATCTCCTTCTTCCGCTTCTTCTCTCTTAACTTCGTAGCCTTTGCCTTGTGCTACTTCTTCATCGCCTTCTTCGAGGGATTCTTCCTGTGAGGAGTCAGGCTCTTCTTCGGCTTCTTCCTCAACTGCCTCTTCATCTTCTTCCCATTCTTCAGGTATTTGGTAGTCATCAAATTCTCGTCGTGGAACGTGTTCTTGAGTCATAGTATCGTTTTACACCTCTAAAGGATAGCAGGGGTGAGAATACAGTAGACTATTTATCTCCCCCCTCGACACTTTAAGCAAACGGCCCTAAACTTTAAATAACTTTCGGCCGCTTAGTGATGGTTTAGTGACAACACACCTATCCATAGATAATAAAGGATTTACATATTAACTAATGCAATATGGGAGAGAACCTCCGGTTTAAGAGAGAACTTCTGGGCGTTTCTATACTCTTGCTTCTAGGAAGTCTTTTGATCGTATACCCTTTCTTGGATGCTATAATACTTGCAGTTGCGACATCCTACCTTCTAAGGTTCGCGCACCGGAGAATCAATGGAAGACTGCATAATGAGTTCCTCTCATCCGTTATTGTTGTGACTTCAATAATAGGGATAGTGATCATCAGCCTCTATCTGTTCACAAGTAACTTCGATGTAATTCTCGAAAGTCTGGAGTCGCTTCTGGTAAACGTTCGAACTAATATAGATAATATAATTACGACACTTGATCTTTCACCAGATTTCCGTACCCAGGTCCGGAACTTTATCTCCAACTTTTCAGAGACAGTGAAACAGAACTTGAGGGTCACACTTGCCTCCATACCTAGTCTTCTTATTGACGTAGCGATCTATCTAGTGACTGCAATTTACCTCTACAAGGACGGAGGTAAACTTGAAGACAAAGTCATGAAGGTAGTGAAAAGCCTACCTGAAAACGAAGAAAAAATTGTTCGAAGCCTTATCAGATCCACGGATTCAATCTTCAAAGGAGTGTTCGTTACACAGTTCCTGGTTGCTGTCGTACTGACAGTAGTATCTGCAGCAGGTTTCTATGCAATCTCCTACTTCACATCATCTATCCCTCTTATCCCGCTCTGGTCTATAATGATCGGAATTGCGGCTCTACTTCCTCTTGTCGCCGCGTTCATGTTCTACGGACCTCTAGGAGGATACTACCTATTGTTCGGAGAACCTCTGAAAGGAGCTCTAATCCTAGTGTTCGGTGCCGTAGTAATTAACGTGATGACCGAAGTATTCCTGCGGCCGTACATCGGATCCAAACAGATGAATGAACATCCATTAATCATATTCACCGGATTCCTGGCAGGACCTCTGACACTCGGGATAAAAGGACTTGTACTGGGACCTGTTATGCTGATACTTTCCAAAGAATTCCTCCTCAACTACAGCGAACTTGTCGGAGACGAAGACGAGTAGAACCGCAGCTAGAACAGCTCTCTCCAGAAACACTGCTTCCGCAGTTTTTGCATACAACCTCTTTCCTGTATTTGTTATCTAATTTGTCTTCAAAGTAACCTTCAAAGTCTTGGTTCATATGTAAAGCCAGGTTCTGTAGCGGTATATCATCAGTTACAAGCTTCTTATCTAGATCCATAGCTAGTGCCAGCAGTTTCTCGTCAGGTTCAGAAGTCTCTGAATTAATATCTTCCGACTTATCTTTGACTTTCTCCAGAGCTTCCTCCGAAGGAATACGTACCTCATAGTCTATTTTCTCCAGATTGTTTCTACCCTTCGAACTCTTTACCTCCTCCGCCACTTCAGGAACAAGATAAGCCTTACTGAAGCCGTAGTTTCCCCTTCCATGGAGGAACACATTGGCATCTACTACTGCTTCCATAATTCTGAAAAGGAATTTATGAAGTTAAAAGGGTTTATACGTACGAAATGGAAGCAGGAGAACCAGTCCATATTAAAAATTGTTTCGTTAAATTGACTATGTGATTACTATGAGCCTACCAAATGCACCAATCGAAAGAATCATTCGTAAAGCAGGCGCTGAAAGAGTTTCAGAAGACGCAGTCAAAGAACTTAAAGAAGCAGTTGAGGAAGTAGGAAACGAAATAGCGCAGGAAGCCAAAGAAATGGCGGACCACGCAAATCGAAACACTGTAAAGAAATCAGATATCGAAATGGCGACAAAGTACTAGGAGGAGAAATTAAATGCCGCAACAGATGGAAGCATCAAGCGTAAGCAAAGGAACATACATCATGATCGACGGCGAACCGTGCATTGTCAGAGGCAAGTCCAAGTCTAGCCCTGGAAAGCACGGATCTGAAAAGATCAAGATCAAAGCCAGAGGAGTATTCGACGACAAGGACCGCCACATCACCAAGCCTGGCGACACCATGATGATGAGCCCGGACGTCGACAAGAAGATCGGACAGATCGTCTCCAAGGAAGGAACAATCGCACAGGTCATGGACATGGACACATACGAGACAGAGGAAATGGAACTACCTGAAGACCTGAACGTATCCGAAGGAGAAGAGATCGAGTTCTGGGTAATCGACGACCGGAAACTAGTGAAGGGTAAAAACGAATAACCCTTCAACAACGCCATAATCGGGCGAGGTCAAAGGCAAGAACGAATAACTCTTGCCACTTTTTATCTATCTATTTTTCTCTACAGATTCTTACTGTTCTCTTTGATATCTCCAATTTCTAGAAAATCACTGGACTTATTCACACCATGTATAGACTTCTAGACCGTTTCCATCAGGATCTTTAAACAGAAAACCTTTGTGATCGCCTGCATCGTATTCCTGAATTTCACCTGCCAAATCAGCTACTCTCTCCTTCTCTTCCTCATAGTTGTTAGTATGGAAAGCAGGAGCCATATTATCTCCACGAGACTTTGGCTGCCAATTATCATAAGACGGATCATAGAGACCGAATCCAATATTCTCAAGATCATAATAAGCCATTCTTTCCGAAATCGATTCCGGTTCAGTTTCCAAGAACTCATTATAGAAATCGACAGATCTCTCGATGTCTGTTACAGCCACCCAGATAAAATCCAAATCCATAAATCTACTATCTTCTGGAAAGATTAAAACCTGTTGCTCAGCAACTTAGAAACATGGACTGGCAACGCTTGAGAGAGAAAGTCTTGGAAGAAGTATACCCGACAGAAGAAGAGCTCAGTAACATCAAGGAAAAGTATGAAGAAATCTCAGAATTTATAGAAAAAGAATTTGGCATTGAAACACACTTCGCTGGTTCAGCAGGAAGAGAAACCTGTATGAGTGGCGATAACGACATCGATATTTTCCTGCTTTTCCCTGAAGAACTAGACTCTCAAGAACTGGAAGATAAAGGACTTGAAATCGGGAAGAAAGTCTTCTCAGAGTTTAACGGAGAATATGAAATCGAGTACGCCGAACATCCATACACTAAAGGCGAGATAGACAGTTTTGAAATCGAAATTGTTCCTTGCTACGACACAGATCCAGAAGACATAAAGAGTAGCGTTGACCGGACACCTCACCACTCCCGCTGGGTGAAGAAAAACCTTAACGAAGAACAGAGGAAGGATGTTGTCATACTTAAGAAATTCCTCAGTACTGCAGGAATCTACGGTTCTTCTCTGAAAGTCGAAGGCTTCTCCGGCTACCTGTGCGAGATACTTATCCAGAAATATGGAAGCTTCGATGAACTGGTAAGAGAGGTTGTGAAATGGAACTCGGAAAAAGTGATCGATCCGGAAAATCATCATGAAGATAGACTTCCGGACAAGCTGGAAAAGAAGTTTGAAAGAGAACCATTGAAAGTGATCGACCCTGTTGACCCGGAGAGAAATGTCTCATCAGTTCTCAGCCTCGAAAACTATGCCAAGTTCATTCATCTCTGCTGGCGGTTCCGCGAAGACCCAGGAATAGACTTCTTCAGAGAAGAAAAAACCGAGTACACAGAATTCGAGATAAAGCAGGAGATCGAGAAAAGAGGCGACTTCCTCGTGCTCGAGTTCGAGAATATCGAAGAAGTAGACGATATTGTCTACCCTCAGATGCGGAAGACCCTAGGAAGGCTAGTACAGGTTTTGAAAAAGAAAGATTTCCGGATCTTTGAATCAGGCTTCCATGTAGGAGATAAGACAAGAATCTTCTTCGAGCTTGATCAGGAGCTTCCTGAAGTAGAGGAGCTTAAAGGACCAAAAGTCTTCCACGGAGAAGATCATCTAACACAGTTCAGCTCCAAGTACGATAACAGTTTCATCCAGGAAGACCGTCTCGTGGCGAAGACAGAGCGAGAATACATCAATGCAAAAGAGTTTCTGAAGGATTTCCTGTCAGAAGATCTGAAAGCGAAAGGCATTCCTGACCGTGTAGCCGGAAAGATTGAGGACTACAGTTTCGTGGAACCTGTACGGGAAGATGGCGAATGGTTAAATTATCTAGGGGAAAAACTTCAGGTACAGCAAGAATAAACGTGATACTATGGGAGAAGTAAACATTATTGTCGGACTTTCAGGCGTAGGAAAAGGAACAGTTATAGAAGAGGCAATGCTTCTATCAGACCAGGACTACGAAGTCATAAACTACGGAGATAAAATGGTCGAAACCGCGAAAGAAGAAGGACTTGTAGATGACAGAGATGAGATGAAAGAACTCGGAGTAGATACCTACAAGAGAATTCAGAAAGAAGCAGCTGAATCAATCGTTGAAGAAGCAGAAGAAAAAGACGTACTAGTCGATACACACGCCGCTATCAAGTCGCCTTTCGGATACATTCCAGGGCTTCCGAAATGGACTATCGAAAACCTTGATCCGAAGAAGATCATAATGATCGATGCTTCAGGACAGGAAATCTACGACAGAATGAAGGAAGACGACAGAGACAGAGAACATGACTCGCCTGAAGGAATCAACGAATACAGAGAAGTGGCCAGAGAGATGGCCGCTACAGGCTCAGTACTTTCCGGAGCATACCTCCAGGTCATCGAGAACAAGGACGGTATGGCCGAACAGGCAGCTGAAGAGTTAGTTGAAACTCTGAGAGCCTGATCCCTCTTTCCTTCTTACTTTTCACTTTCTAAATAATAAGTCGGAGAGACAACGAAGAAGTAGGTGTTAACAGTTGCAGAGATCATTCTCCCTGCTATGAAACCTACATAACCCAGTTTCTCAAGAGTTCCCGTTGATATAAACGCTACGATCAACAGCACCAGAGAAAATAGAAGTAGCGCTGTGACCTCTCGCGAGTTGTTTCTAGATTCTCCAAGGGACGCGGAAAATCCTTTTGTCAACGAATCTTTCTCCAGAAGTGTGATTGGAAGAAAGTAGGATGCAAAGCTCAAGAACAGGACTGAAGTTAGACTTAGTAAAATACCTCCGGACAGTGCAAGAATATTTCCCGTGAACTGATATGAAAGAACTCCTATGACTGCAGGAAATGCGGTCAGAAAACTAATAACAACTACAGCTATCGTTGTCAAGAAAAGAGTTTTTGATCTATGGGAAACATCCGTCAATGCCTGTCCCAGCAAGTTCCCTTTCTCATTGTTCTTCACCATCGACGCCACCATAAGTGAGGCCGCAACCCCCACAAAACCAAGCACGATCAGAAACACAAAAGGAGTAACTGCTACTGAAAGTGAAGCTGTTGGAGCGGTAGCTGGGAAGTATTCCAGAAGCCAGACCAACATCAATGAACTGAGAAACGTAGAGAAAAGCTTCGGCAAGAAAATAACAGGTCTTTCCTTAAGTGTCCTAAAGCTCTCCACTAGAACCTTTATCGCCGAGCTCATGATCATTTAGAGATGCTCGAATGGTTAAATATTAAAGGGTTTTCCAGTTCGGCAAGGATTAAAGCCCAGAAAATCTGAGTCGTTGTTATGACGTGCTAAATACAACGAAACTCGCTTAGATTTGTTTTCTGAATCATATTCTATCATAATGTTAAAAAGAGTTATACTCGTACGTGTACATATATGGCGAGCCTTTGGGACATTGGTAAAAGTAGTGAGGAGAAGCTCGCCGATGAATGGAAACAGAACGGAGAATTTGAAGAGATGGTAGAAGAGCACCGGGACAAATTCGAAGAGGAGTTCCGGAAGAACATGAGTGAAGACGTTCCTACCCATCCATACAAGATTTACCGGAACATCATTGAGTCAAACGAACTCAGCGACGAAGAGAAAGTAGCGCTGGAACAGATGAAAGACGAGTTTTCACAGAAATGGCAGACACTTAAGAACGCAAATTCCAATTAAAGTTCATCGGCGAGGCTTCACGGGAGGGGAGACTCGTTGTTTTTTTCTTTGACAGCCTGACATAGCTATCCCATATTGTTTAAATTCTGCCTATATAGATCTTTAGCATGTCCTGGGAAGAAACTGTAGACGTGAAACTGGAGGAGAAAAAACTGGACGGTTTTCTAATGATAGACGACTCCAGCAACGCAAGCATGTACTACTCAACCGGCTTCAAAGCTTCCGACACGTTCACATTTCTCCATACAGACGGAAAATCGGTTTTGATGGTTCCCGATCTGGAAAAGAGCCGAGCTGAGAAAGAGGCAGATGTAGACAAAGTTGAAAGCACCAGCAGGTATAGAAAAGGAGATACAAGAGGAGATGAAGAATCCCAAGTTCGAGTCCTGGAAAAGTTCCTGAAAGAACATGGTGTAGAGAAACTGGGAGTTCCCAAAGACTTTGAACTGGGCAAAGCTGAAAAACTGAGGGAAAAAGGCTTCGAGATAGAAACCACTGAAGACTTTATCCAGGAATGCCGGATACAGAAGACTGAAGAAGAGGTTGAAAAACTGAGAGAAGTTCAACAGATAACAGAAGAAGCAATGCAGAAAGTGGAAAATATGATTGAAGAATCAGAGGTTCAGGACGAAGAACTGTATCTGAACGGAGAAAAACTGACTTCAGAGAGGATAAAGAAAGAAATCAAAGTTTTCTTACTCGAAAAGGAGTGTGAAACTCCGGAAGATATGATAGTTGCAAGTGGAGCTGAAAGCGCTGACCCTCACAGCACCGGCTCAGGACCTATAAAGGAGGGAGAAACAATAGTGGTTGATATATTCCCGAGACATTCCTCTCTTTATTTCGGAGACATGACCCGTACATTTGTTAAAGGCGAATCTTCTGGAGAAGTAAGGAAAATGTATGAAGCAGTTCAGGAAGCTCTTGAGAAGGCCTTGAAATTTTTGGAAAGCGGTGCCGGAGTTTCAGCAGAGGAACTGAACGATAAAGTATGCGATGTTCTTGAAGAGCACGGCTACCAGACACCTAGACAGGGCGAGATCGAATCGGGCTTCCTCCATTCAACCGGTCACGGAGTAGGTCTGGATCTCCATGAACCTCCACGGCTCGGGCCCGGAGGCGGAGAACTCGAACCAGGAACAGTCGTAACCGTTGAACCCGGGCTTTACATCCCCGAGATCGGCGGAGTGAGACTGGAGGACATGGTACTGATAACAGAAGACGGATATGAGAACTTTAATTCTATGAACAAAGAGTTAGAGGTTTAATCCAAGTACTTGACCATGTAAGGACCTTCTTTCTCGTATCCAAACTTCCTGTAGTACTCTCGTGTACCAACCGCTGAGATAACTACTACCTTATTTCTGCCGATCTCGCGAGCTTTCTTTTCAGCTTCCTCCATCAGCTTTGTACCGAATCCCTGGTGCTGTACATCTCCTTCTTCTCCGAGAGCCGTGGAACTTCCCATCACCTTCAACTGTCTGACAATCAAAGTATCTTCATCGATCTCCGGCCGGAAGCTCTGTTCAGGAGCTCTGAGACGGGTGAAACCAAGGATAATGTCATTATCCACGTCTTCGTAGCTGAGGAAGAACTCTTTTCCACCAGAAGCGTCGTATGTTCTTTCCAGTAGTTCAGGATCTTCCGGTTCAAGATTATGAGTTCTCTTAACATGACCGACTTCTCTACATCTGATACATCTGCATCTTTCACCTTCCTCGTGAAGCTCCTGTAACGCCATCTGCCTCATATTTGTCAACTGGGGTCCAGCGTCAACTTCGGTAGATGGAATATCTCGCATAACCCTCTTCACACGTACATGAGGGGGAATAATATCTTTCTGTGCCTTCTTCAGCCTGTCCTTAGCTTCTTCATCATCTATAGGTTCAAAGTCACCTTCCTCATACTGGCGATAGAGTTCCGTTCCCTGAATCACTTCACAAGGGTAAATCTTGATCTCATCAGGCTGATAATCCGAGTTACTGAACACTTCCTTGAACTTCTCGATATCTTTCTCGTAGTCTTCTCCGGGAAGTCCAAGCATCAGGTGGTATGCTACCTTAAAGCCAGCGTTCTTCAGCTTCCGCGTTGCTTCCACCACTTTATCCATTCCGTGGCCTCTATTAGTTCTTTCATGTGTCTCGTCGAAGACGGTCTGAACCCCCATCTCCACACGGGTTCCTCCCATTTCGAGAATTCTGTCGATATGCTCGGTCTCACAGATGTCCGGACGGGTCTCGAACGTTACTCCAACGTTTCTGACTTCAGCCGTTTCGTTCTGTAGCTGGGCCTCTTCCAGCGTTTCAGCTTCTTCCCCATCTTTGTATGTATTCATCCCGTCAAAGGCTCTCTTCAGGAACTTCTTCTGGTAGTCAGGATCCTGGAAAGGAAATGTCCCTCCCATGATAATTAGTTTGGACTTGTCGATGGGATGGCCGTTGCCTTCGTACTGTCCCAG
>SDGW01000268.1_pt1 | contig 22078 bp, 25 predicted proteins | sample 2873831 | NCBI WGS metagenome assembly SDGW01 (sample SAMN08132700, study PRJNA421101) | hypersaline lake metagenome | isolation source: celular fraction 0.22 microns magnesium sulfate-rich crust from ephemeral... | place: Spain: Penahueca Lagoon, Toledo | collected 2011-07
GCGATGGTGTTGTTGAACCGGAAGATGCGCTGGAGCATCTCCCGCTCGTCCTCCTCGATGACGCCCTCGCGCTCCCCGGTCTTGATCATGTCCTGGATCTCGGAGCGCGTGACGTAGCTCGTCTCGATGGCGGCGCGGCCGCCGGTCACCTGATTGACCCACCGCGTGAGGTGATCGAAGAGGACGACCAGCGGGTACAGCAGCCGCTCGGACCACTTCAGGGGGCTGGCGATGGTGAGCGCCCACGACTCCGTGTTCTCGACGGCGTAGGACTTCGGCGCGCTCTCCCCGAACAGCAGGACGAGCGCGGTGACGCCGAACGTCGCCGCGACCACCGCCTGTCCGTCGGAGAGGTAGTAGCCGAGCAGGCCGGTGGCGATGGAGGACATCGCGATGTTCACGAGGTTGTTCCCGACGAGAATCGTGATGAGCAGCCGGTGGGGGTCGGACTTGAGCTCCTCGACGAGCGCGCCGCCCGGGCGCCCCTCCTCTTTCAGCGCCTCGACGCGGTGCTGAGCGAGCGAGAACATCGCCAGCTCCGAGGAGGAGAAGAACGCCGACAGCCCCATCAGGACGACCATCGCGACGACGCCGATAGCGACGATGACGTCCTGCGTGAGCTCGACACCGAACAGCAGTACCGCCGGTGAGAGCGAGAGAGTGCCCATTCCAGTGTGCGAGGTTTTCGGCCCGCGGGTTAATAGTTTATTCACTGTACGCGCGGAGACCGCCGCGGGCGAAGCGTTTACCCAGGTTTCGGCCGAACGGACGCACATGAGCGCGCGAAACGCACCGTTGCGACCCGATCACAGCGACGCCCACGTCACTCTCTACCGGCTGCAGGCGTGCCCGTTCTGCGAGCGCGTCGTCCGCAAACTCGACGAGCTCGACGTCGACTACCACTCGCGGTTCATCGGGCCGATGCACGCCGAGCGCGACGCCGTCAAGCGCGTCGTCGGCGCGCGCACGGTGCCCGCCATCGTCGACGACGAGACCGGCGTGGCGATGGCCGAGAGCGCGAACATCGTGGAGTACCTCGAAGCCACCTACGGAGGTGGGAACTGATGGAACTCGACTTCGAGGTCGTCGACCTCCCCGACGCCGACCACGTCGAAGCGGGCGAGGAAGCGCCGGCGTTCACGCGCCCGCTCGTGAACGCCGAGTACTGGGAGGACGTCGCGCTGTCGGACCTCCTCGACGACGGGCCCGTCCTGCTGGTGTTCACGCCGATGGACGGCGCGTTCCCGTCGACGTACATCTGGAACGAACTCCGCGACCGCGGCGTCGAGGAGTACGGCGTCCAGGTCGCGGGCGTCTCCGTCTCGTCGCCGTACGAGCACAAGACCACTATCGAGGAGCGCGGCATCGAGGAGTTCGCGGGGCTGTTCAGCGACCCGCAGAACGGCGTCGCCGAGCAGTACGGCGTCAGCCACGACCTCGACGGGATGGCGGGCGTCAGCGAGGCCCGGCCCGCGGTGTTCCTCGTGGCCGCGGACGGCACCGTCGAGTACGCGTGGGCGGCCGACGAGTGGCCGAGCTTCCCCGAGTACGACGACGTCGAAGCCGCGCTCGCCGAACTGTAACGCTTTTTCGCGCGGCGGCCGACCGTCCGCGCATGGTTACCGACGCCGACCTCGACGAGGCCGCCGCGGCGCTCCGCGACGGCGGGCTCGTCGTCTTCCCGACGGAGACGGTGTACGGGCTCGCCGCGGACGCCCTCGACCCCGACGCGGTCGAGGCGGTCTTCGAGGCGAAGGGGAGGGACCGCGACAAGCCGCTGTCGTTCGCGTTCCCCGACCACGAGGCCGCACTCGACCACGTCGACGTGGGTGAGACCGAGCGCGCGTTCATGGCCGAGTTCCTGCCCGGCCCCGTCACCGTCGTCGTCGAGAAGCGCGACAGCGTCCCGGACGTCCTCACGGGCGGCCGCGACCGCGTCGGCGTCCGCGTCCCCGATCACGACGTCGCGCTCGCGCTCCTCGACCGGGTGGCGCCGCTCACGGCGACGAGCGCGAACGTCTCCGGCGAACCGAGCGTCACGAACCCCGCCGACCTCGACCCCGAGTTCCGGGAGCGCGTCGACGCCGTCCTGGACGACGGCGAGACCGCGGGCGGGACGGGGAGCACAGTCGTCGACGTCGCGCGCGACGAGATTCTCCGTGAAGGCGCGGTCGGCGACGCTGTCCGCGAGTGGCTCGCCGAACACGCCTGAGTTCTCAGTCGTCGCCGAGCGACAGCAGCGAGCCGAGCGTGCGCGTCTTCGTCCCGCAGCGGTCGCTGTACTCGCAGGCGCCGCACTTCGCGTCGTCGTGGAGCCGCGGCGGCGGGCCGTCCAGCGATCGGACCGCTCGGAGCGCGCGCCGGTAGGCGGCCTTCCGGCGGGTCGTCAGCGGCACTTTGCGGACGACGCCGTGGCGGGCGTACTCGACGTACGCGCGCTCGACGGGCTGGTTCTCCCGCCACGCGAGCGCCTTCGCGGCAGCGACCGCGCGCACGGACTGGGGCGCCCACACCCCGGCTTCGGGTGGGCTCCCCGGCGTCACCACGGACGCCGCCAGCGGCCCCGTGTGGACTTTCCCCACGCGCCCGTGTGCGTCCTTCCCGCGGACGAATGCGGCGGTCTCCGCGGGGTCCGCGACCCTGGGGTGGCGGTCGAGGCTGGCGCGGAGGTTCGACCGGAACTCGGGGGGTTCGACGGCGAGGTCGTACGTCGCCAGCGCGGCGTCCGAGGCGACCGCGAGCGCGTCGTACTGGCCCGCGAGCTCGCGCGCGGTCTCGTGCTCTGGCGGCGGCTCGCGGTCCTCCCGGCGGGCGTAGTAGAGCTGACGCGGACAGTACGCGGCGCGAGCGAGGTCGCTGAACGAGACAGATCCGGCGAGGTCGTCGGCGGCGTCGGGCACGCCACGGGGTGGCCGCGTTCCCGTACTTGAACGTTCGCGCTACTTGGTGCGGGAGAGCCACCACGTCTCGACGGTCTCGGCGACGCCGACGAGGTGGACCTGCCCGAACACGCCGACGATGAGCGCGCCCAGCGAGTTGTACATCAGGTCCTTGACGGTGTCGTCGAGGCCGTGCTGGGCGAGCGGCATCTCCATCCCGGTCGCCTGCGAGAGGACGTCGAGGCCGAACTCGAACAGCTCCCAGACGACGCCGAACGACAGCACCACGACGAAGAGGTAGACGAACGCGACCTCGCTCGGGATGGTGATGTCGTCGTGGTGGATGTCGACCGCGCGGGCGAACGTGTAGCCGACGCCCGCGACCAGCGACGCGGACAGCGAGTGCGTGACGTGGTCCCACCACGAGACGTGGACGTACAGCCCCGAGGAGCCGAGCACGTGGAGGAACACCGCGGCGGTGAGCCAGAGCGCAAGCCACGGGTCCAGCGGCAGGTCGTAGCGCCGCTCCAAGAGCGCGGGGACGAACGTGATGACCAGGGTGATGGAGCCGTTCACGACGGCCTTCGAGTTCCCCTCGAGGAACCCGAAGACGACGAGCGCCGCGAGCACGAACTGCATCGCGCGCGTGATGGCGCGCTGGGTCGCGGGCGCGGGCCGCGGGAGCAGCGTCATATCGGCACCACCCGGGAGAGCGCGCGACGCAGCCACTGGTCGCGGCGCCGGAAGTACGCGTCGAACAGCACGCCCGCGGCGAACCCGGCGAGGGTCACCCAGACGAACTCCGTCATCAGCGCCTCGTTCGTGGAGAGATACGACGTGCCGAAGAACTCGTCGAGGTTCCAGCGCACGACCGCCCACGCGGCGCTAGAGGCGAGTGTCGCCATCACGACGAGCACGACCGCGAACCAGTGCGTGACCTTCATCGCGGTGAACAGGTGGAGTTCGACGACGACGATGAGCGCGAGCGCGGCGAGCGCGAAGTACGTCGCGAACGCGCCGACGGTGCCGCCGAGCAGCCCGCGGACGAGAATCGGCAGCAAGGCGAGCACGAGCAGCTCCCACGGGAGCATCACGCTCCACTCGCGGAACGCGACCGGCGGCACGAGCACGATGACGCCGACGGCGGCGACGAACACCATCCACTGGTGGTCGAAGTCGACGACGCTGTCGGCGAACACGAGCGCGAGCACGCCGACGAGCAGCCACGCGAGCACGGCGTTCGTCCAGCTGTCCCGGAACAGCCGTTCGAAGACGTCCTCGGCGTACTCTGTGCTCGTCGGCCTGTCGGACTGAGAGCCGCCGTCGCTCATTCGTTCGTCCGGAGTGGCGTAGCCGACATAAAACCGCCGGCACCAGCGTCAGATGTCGATGTCAGTCTCCTGCCCCTCTGTGGCGCCGTCGAGGCCGTCCTCGTGGACGGAGCTGGTGAGGCGCTCGGAGAGTTCGCGGTCCTGGAGGGCGTTCTCGAACTCGGCGCGGTAGCGGTCATTGACCCGCCGGAGCTCGGCCTGGGTCTCGACGACGCGCTGGGCGCGGCGGATGGCGTCCTCGTCGGCGTCGAGTTCGTCGGCGAGCGCGTCGGCGTCCGCGTCGCTCTCGCGGACTTGGTCGAGGTCGACGGGAACGTCGGTGTCGTCCTCGCGGAGCAGGTGGAGGTCGAAGCGGGCCTCCGTGACGGCCGCGGCGTCGGACCCGAGCTCGTCGGCGATCTCGGCGTCGCTGTCCTCGCCGTAGAAGCGCTCGACGAGTTCGGTGAGCTCGTCGACGGACAGCGACGTCTCGAAGTCGAGGTTCTTCCGCATCGCCGCGACCGTCTCCCGGAGCCGGGCTTCGACGTCGGCCTCGGACGCGAGCGAGCCGTGCGTGTCCTCCTGGGACTCGGTGACGGTGTCGTCGTCGGCGACGTCGACGAAAATGTCCCGGAGCTCCTCGGTCTTCTCGTCCATTGGAATAGTAGCACTCTAACGGAGTCGGCGACCATATGTCTGTTGACTTACCACGCAACGTGCCCGTAAACCGTTCGTTTGAAGCAGGTTGACGAGAGTGGTCGGAGCGTGAGCGTCGAAACCGACTCCGTCGACCTCGTCGGCGAGCGCGTCGCCGAGAACGTCGCCCGCGCGGCCGTCTTCGCGGCGCTCGCGGGCGCGTTCGCGTACGTATCGTTCCCGAACCCCGTCTCACCGGTGCCGGTGACGCTGCAGGTGCTCGGCGTGTTCCTCGCGGGCATCTACCTCGGCCCCGTCTGGGGCGGCGCCTCCCTCTCGCTGTACGTCGCCGCGGGCGCCGTCGGCGCGCCCGTCTTCGCCGGCGGGAGCGCGGGCCTCGGCGTGCTGCTCGGCCCCTACGGCGGCTACCTCTGGGCGTACCCCGTCGCCGCCGCCCTGACCGGCCTTCTCGCGCATGGCACCGACGGCATCGACGCGCCCCGCGACATCTCGGTCCCGCGGCTCGTCGCTGCGATGCTCGCGGGCGCCGTCGTCGTCTACGCGGGCGGCACGCTCGGCTACGCCGTCGTCCAGAACGTCGGGCTCTACCGCGCGTTCGTCGTCGCGGCGGTCGCGTTCGTTCCCGCGGAGGCGTTCAAGATCGCGGCGGCGGTCGGCATCACGCGCACCGAGGACCTCGGCGCCGCCTGATGCTCGCCGTCGACGGCCTCACGCACCGCTACGGCGACGCCGCCGCCCTCGACGGCGTCAGCCTCGAGGTCGCGGACGGCGAGTGCGTCGTGCTCGCGGGCGCGAACGGCTCCGGGAAGACCACGCTCGTCCGCCACCTCAACGGCCTGCTCGAACCCGACGACGGCGAAGTGCGCGTGAACGGCACGCCCGTCCACGACGACCTCGTCGCGGCGCGTGCGAGCGTCGGGATGGTCTTCCAGGACCCACGCGACGGCTTCGTCGGCGCGACCATTGGCGCGGACGTCGCGTTCGGCCCGGAGAACCTCGGGCTGGCGCGCGCGGAAATCGACGAGCGCGTCGCGGACGCCCTCGACGCCGTCGAGCTCGCGGGCCGCCGCGACGAGCGCATCGACGAGCTCTCCGGCGGCGAGCAGGCGCGGGCCGCCATCGCGGGCGCGCTCGCGATGGCCCCCGACCACCTCGTGCTCGACGAGCCGTTCGCGGGGCTGGACTGGCCCGCCCGCGAGTCCGTCCTCGACCGCTTACGGGCGCTCCACGGCGCCGGGAGGAGCCTCGTCGTCGTCACCCACGACCTCCGCGACGTCTGGACGTTCGCGGACCGCGTCGTCGCGCTCGCCGACGGCGAAATCGCGGTCGACGGCCCGCCGGAGGAGGTCCGCGAGCGCCTCGCCGACCTCGGGGTGCGGCCGCCGTGACGCTCGCGTACCGGCCCGGCGACGGCGTCCTGCACGGCCTCGACCCGCGCGCGAAGCTCGCGCTGCAGGCCGCGTTCGCGGCGGTCGCGTTCGCACACACCGCGCCGCTCGGCCTCGCGCTCCTGACCCCGGTCGCCATCGTCGCGCCGTACCTCGCCGACGCCTCGCCGCTGGCCGCGCTCCGGGAGTTCCGGGTCGCGCTGCCGTTCCTCGTCGCCGGGCCCGTCGTCGCCGCCGTCACGCTCGGCTCGCCGTGGATCCGCCCGGAAGCCGCCGTTTCGGCGGCGCTGGCGTCCTACCGCGTCGTGCTCGTGTTGCTCGTCGCGGCCGCGTACGTCTACAGCACGCCCACGCGGGACTCGCGGGCCGCGGTGCGGTGGCTGCTACCCGGGCGCCTCGGCGCGGTGGCGGGCGTCGGCGTCGCGCTCGTCTTCCGGTTTCTGCCGGTGCTGCAGTCAGACCTCGCGGGCCGCCGGGAAGCCGTGAACGCGCGCCTCGGGAGCGAGCGCCCGCTCCGCAAGCGGATGCGACTCGTCGCTATCGGCGGCCTCGCTCGCGCGCTCGACCGCGCGAGCCGGCTCTCCGTCGCACTCCGCGCGCGGTGTTTCTCCTGGAATCCCACGCCTCCGCCGCTGGCTTACGGCCGACGGGACTGGCTGGCGACGGGTGTGGCAGTGGCGCTCGCCGGGGTCGCGCTCGTCTGAAGAAACCGTTGGCGAGTGGTTTTGCGGGTGCCAACCTTTAAGCGGGTCGTCGCCCGCGTTTCTGGTATGTCTTCGTTCGTGCTGGCGCAAGCAGGGGTCGAGACGCGACCCACGTTCTGGCGCATCGGACACGTCGGCGAGGCGCTGTTCTACTACCTCGCCGCCGTCGCCGTCGCCATCTTCCTGTACGGCGTCTACCACCGGTTCGCGACGTACGCCCGCGGCGCCGACGACCCGATAGACCGGCTCACCGACCTGCCGTCCCGCGTGCTCTCGGCCGCGAAGATCGCGGCCTCGAACGAGAAGCAGTACGACCGCGACCTCTACGCGGGGCTGATGCACACGTTCATCATGTGGGGGTTCCTGACGCTGCTCATCGCGACGACCATCCTTGGCATCGACATGGACCTCTGGACGCTCGTGCTCGGCCAGCCCTCCTTCTTCGTCGGCGACTTCTACCTCGCGTACTCGTTCGTCGCCGACGCCATGGGGCTGCTGTTCGTGGTCGGCGTCGGCATGGCGCTGTACCGCCGCTACTGGGTGCGCCACGACCGCCTCTGGGGGAAACACACCAGCGCCGAGGACGACCTCTTCGTCTGGACGCTGTTCCTGCTCGGCGTCGGCGGCTACGTCACCGAGGGCGTCCGCATCCTCGGCACGAGCGCCACCCGCGACGTCTCCTTCGAGACCGTGTCGTTCGTCGGCTGGTTCGTCAAGGACGTCCTCCAGATGGCGGGCGTCACCGCCGACGCGGCGGCCGCGGCGTACCCCGCGGTGTGGTGGAGTCACGCGCTGCTCGCGCTCGCGTTCGTCGCCGCCGTCCCGTACGCGAAGCCGTTCCACATGCTCTCTAGTTACGCGAACCTCGTCACCCGCGACGAGGACGCCGGCCGCCGGCTCCCCCGGGTGCCCGAGGACGCCAGCCCCGAGGAGATCGGCCCCTCCGAGATAGAGGACTTCTCGTGGAAGCAGCTGCTCGACCACGACGCCTGCACGAAGTGCGGGCGCTGCTCGTCGGTGTGTCCGGCGAAGGCCTCCGGCCGGCCGCTCGACCCCCGGGACGTCATCCTCGACCTGAAGAACTACCGCGAGGGCCTGGAAGCCGGCGAGCGCGAGGAAGTCGACATCGTCGCCGACGGCGGCACCTCCGTCATCGACGCCGAGACGATGGAGTCCTGCATGAGCTGTATGGCGTGCATGGACGCCTGCCCGGTCGACATCGAGCACGTCACGCAGTTCACGGAGATGAACCGCCGGCTCACCGAGTCCGGCCAGATGAACAAGAACGTCGAGGAGGCCGTGATGAACGTCTTCCAGAAGGGCAACACGTTCGGCGACCCCGACCGCAAGCGCCCCGACTGGACCGAGGAGCTGGACTTCGAGGTGCCGGACGCCCGCGAGCAGTCCGTCGAGTACCTCTGGTACGTCGGCGACTACCCGAGCTACGACGACCGCAACAAGCACGTCGCGCGCTCGCTCGCGAAGGTCTTCGAGGAGGCCGGCGTGGACTACGGCATCCTCTACGAGGACGAGCAGAACGACGGCAACGACATCCGCCGCGTCGGCGAGGAGGGGCTCTTCGAGATGGTCGCCGAGGAGAACATCGAGGCATTCGAGGACTGCGACTACGAGAAGATCGTCTGCACGGACCCGCACTCGTACAACACGTTCAGCAACGAGTACGAGCAGTTCGGCTTCGAGGACGGCGACTCCGTCTACCACTACACGCAGGTCGTCGAGAACCTCGTGAACGCGGGCGCGCTCGACCTCTCCGGTACCGAACTCGACGACACCGTGACGTACCACGACCCCTGCCACCTCGGCCGGTACAACGGCGAGTTCGAGGCGCCCCGCGAGGTCGTGCGCGCCACGGGCGTCACCCTCGACGAGATGCCACGCAACCGCTCGGACTCGTTCTGCTGCGGGGGTGGCGGCGGTGGCCTCTGGATGGACTTCGACGAGGAGCCCAAGCCCAGCGAGGAGCGCATCCGGGAAGCGCTAGAAGACACGGACGCCGGCCCGGACGTCGACCGCTTCGTCGTCGCGTGCCCGATGTGCATGACGATGTACGAGGACGGCCGGAAGACCGGCGGCTACGAGGACGACATCGAGATCACGGACGTCACCGAGCTGCTCGTCGAAGCCATCGACGCGAAACACGAGGGGAACAGGGCGGGCGCGACCTCGGCGGCCGCGGACTGAGTGGTCGACCCGCGAGCGCGCGAACACGACCGCCCGGTTTCCGCGAACCCTTTTGGCGCGCGGCCCCGAGATTCGTCCATGGACTTGACGGACCGACCGCGGCGGCTGCGGCGGGACGGCGTGCGCGGACTGGTCTCGGAGACGAGCCTGGCGCCGACGGACTTCGTCGCTCCCGTGTTCGTGGACGCGACGACCGACGAGCGCGTGCCCATCGAGTCGATGCCGGGCCACGAGCGCGTGCCGGTCGACGAGGCAGTCGCACGCGTCGAGGAGGTGCTCGCGACGGGCGTGGAGGCGGTCATCGTGTTCGGCATCCCGGAGTCGAAGAACGAGCGCGGAACGCGCGCGTACGCCGAGGACGGCGTCGTGCAGGAGGCCGTGCGACGCATCACGAGCGAGACGGACGCGTACGTCATCACGGACGTCTGCCTCTGCGAGTACACGAGCCACGGCCACTGCGGGGTGCTCGAAGCCGACGCCGACGACGACCCCGACCTCACGGTGGAGAACGACGAGACGCTCGACTTGCTCGCGAAGACGGCGGTCTCGCACGCGGAGGCGGGCGCGGAGATGATCGCGCCGTCGTCGATGACCGACGGGATGGTCGCGGCCATCCGAGAGGCGCTGGACGACGCGGGCTTCGAGGACGTGCCGGTCATGAGCTACGCGGCGAAGTACGAGTCGGCGTTCTACGGGCCGTTCCGGGACGCCGCGGACGGCGCGCCCGCGTTCGGGGACCGCCGGCACTACCAGATGGACCCCGCGAACCGCCGCGAGGCCGCGCGGGAGGTCGCTCTCGACGTCGAGCAGGGCGCCGACGTGCTGATGGTCAAGCCCGCGCTCCCGTACCTCGACATCGTCTCCGACGTCCGCGAGCAGCTCGACCAGCCGGTCGCGGCGTACAACGTCTCCGGCGAGTACGCGATGCTGCACGCGGCCGGCGAGAACGGCTGGCTGGACGTCGAGGAGGCCGCCCGCGAATCGCTGCTGTCTATCAAGCGCGCGGGCGCCGACCTCATCATCACGTACTTTGCAGAGGACGTCGCCGAGTCGCTGTAGATAGTCGACCGTCTCCGCCGCGCGCACACTGCGCGCCCGCTTCCCCCGGCCGCATCCGGCAATTTTCGCGTGAACGCGCGTCCACTCTCGGCGGTCGAACGTCCATCAGAGTGGACGGTTTACGTCCTTATATCGACTAAATCCACTTGTAATCCGGACGGACATCCACGACTCGTCCCAGAAATAGTGTTTTGTCAAGCAAACCTTTACGTATAACCCAGTCGTGACAATGAACTGTAGATGCGCGAAACGAACGCCGCGGTTTCGAACCAGGTAGTGGACGTGCGTTCATCCACATCACCTGTGTCGACCGCTCCGGACGCGGGAGTCCCTCGCGGTAACTCGGACTGCGTGCTCGTAGCCTGTGCTCGGCGGCTCCCCCCGGCGGACGTACCCCTACCCGACGGCGAGACCGGCGGCATCCGTTCGCGCATGCTCACGGAGGTGATCCACTAAGTGCGACGAACGACACTCTGTCAGTGACCACAGCGGACTGTGCTCACCGTGTGTACGCCGGCCCATCGCTGTCGGACTGTGCTCAATCGGCCGGCACCTTTCGTCCACCCTTCGGCGGTTCTCCGATCGTTCAACTCCGTAGCGTCGCGTGACGCGGCCGCAGAGCGACTCGGCACCCTCGAACTGCGGCCTCGACGACGCGAGCGCGTAACCCACCAGCTATTTTCACGGACCCCTCCAAGGAGCGAGTATGAACCGCGAGACGTCACGCGACCTCTACGACCGCTCGCTCGACGTGCTCGTCGGCGGCGTGAACTCCTCGGTGCGGGCCGCCCCGCAGCCGTACCCGACGTTCGTCCGGAAGGGCGACGCCGGCCACGCCGTCGACGCCGACGGCAACCGCTACGTCGACTGGGTGATGGGCCTCGGCCCGCTGCTGCTCGGCCACGACCTCCCCGAGCCAGTCCAGGCGGCGATCCAGCAGCGCGCCAGCGAGGGCCCGATGTACGGGATGCCGACCGAACTCGAAGTCGAGCACGCGGAGTTCGTCGCGCGCCACGTCCCGAGCGTCGAGATGCTGCGGTTCGTCAACTCCGGCACCGAGGCGACCACGTCGGCGGTCCGGCTCGCTCGCGGGTACACCGGCCGCGACAAGATCGTCGTGATGCAGTCCGGCTACCACGGCGCCCAGGAGTCCACGCTCGTCGAGGGCGACAGCGAGGAGCGCGGGCCGTCCAGCGCGGGCATCCCCGCGGAGTTCGCCGAGCACACGCTCCCGGTGCCGTTCAACGACGCGGACGCCGCCACCGAAGTCTTCGAGGAACACGGCGACGACATCGCCGCCGTGCTCGTCGAGCCGATTCTCGCGAACAAGGGTATCGTCGCGCCCGTCGACGGCTTCCACGAGACGCTCCGAGACCTCACTCGCGAGCACGACTCCCTGCTCATCTGGGACGAAGTCATCACCGGCTTCCGCGTCGGCGGGCTCGGCTGCGCGCAGTCGAAGTACGGCATCACGCCCGACGTCACGACGTTCGGGAAGATTATCGGCGGCGGCTTCCCCGTCGGCGCCATCGGCGGCCGCACGGACATCATGGAGGAGTTCACGCCCGTCGGGGACGTCTTCCAGGCCGGGACGTTCTCCGGGCACCCCGTGACGATGGCCGCGGGCCTGGAGACCCTGCAGTACGCCGCCGAGAACGACGTCTACGAGCACGTCAACTCCCTCGGCCGGACGCTCCGCGAGGGGCTCAGCGACATCGTCGCCGAACAGGCGCCCCAGTACACCGTCGCCGGCACGGACAGCCTGTTCAAGGTGCTGTTCACGCGCGGCGGCGACGCCCAGTCCGGCGCGTGCGCGGACGGTTGCGAGCAGGACCCGGACTGCGACCGCTTCGACGCCTGCCCGAAGACCGGCGCCGACGTCGGCCGCGGCGCCGTCGACCGCTGGAACCGCGTGTTCCGCCCGCAGATGCTCGACGACGGCGTCCTGCTGTCCCAGAACCAGTACGAGTCCCAGTTCGTCTCCTACGCCCACACCGAGGAGGACGTCGAGCGCACCCTCGAAGCCTACAGCGACGCCCTCTAGATTTTTGGCGACCGCCCGCTAACGCTCGCGTATGGCAGAGTCGCCCTCCACGGACGCCGACTCGCGGACGGACGCCCGCGACGCGCAGGACACGTCCGACTCCAGCTGGTGGTACTGGGTCGCGGCCATCCCCATCTACTACGTCGTCGGCACCGCGCTCGGGTTCGTCGTCGGCGTCGCCTCGTTCGCGTTCGCGCTCACCGGAATGGGCACAATGGACCCCGGCTCCGGGATGGGGATACCGATTGGCTGGGGGCTCGGCTTCGCCAGCGTGTTCGTCGTCGTCGCGGTGCTCGCCGCCGCCGGCATCCTGCTGTCGCTGCTGTTCCCGCTGGCAATCTACCTCGACGCCGACGCCGTCGCCGCGACAGGCGGTGAGTGGGAGCCCGACGCCGTGCTGTACGGCCTCATCGGGCTCGTCGGCGTCTTCGCGCAGCCGGTCCAGGTCCCGGTCGGCGTCTACTACCTCTACCGCCGCCATCAGGCGACGGGCGTCCCGTGACGTACAAGCGACGCCGGCCCCAACCACGAGCCATGAGTGAACTCCGCGTGGACTCGCGGTGGTGGTACTGGGTCGCCGCCGTCCCGGTCGTCACCGCGTTCTGGCTGGTGAGCTCGCTGTGGGTCGCCGCCGTCGTCGTCCTCGTCCCCGAAGCGGTCGTCTCCGACGCCGCAGCCGTCGTCTCGATCCCCGCCGTCGCGCTCGGCGTCCCCGCGCTCGTCGCGTTCCTCTTCCTCCCGCTGGCGCTCTGGATGGACGGGCGCGCCGTCAGCGCCGCCGGCGGCGACTGGCCCGACAGCGGCCCGAACGACGCCGGAATCGCGCTGCTCGCGGACCTACTCGTTCTCGCCGGCGCCGCCCTCTTCTTCCGGGGAGCGGCCGCCGCCGCGGTCGGCGTCCTCGGCGGCGCCGCTCTCGGCACCTGGGTCGCCGTCCGCTACCTCCGCCAGCGCAGCGACCACGTCGCGATGCCCGGGTCGCTCTGGGAGTGGCGCGAGGAACTGCGCGCGGACGAACCGGTGCGGTAGGCGAGGACGCTTTTTCTGGCGGGCACGCGGCTCGCGGCTCACTTCGTTCGCCGCTCGCTCTTGCGTGGCGCTCCGCAGGAGCGCCACAACGCAGGGGGTTTCAACCCAGCGCGCCGAGAGAGACACATGACCGACGCGATACGCCTCGCCACCCGCGGCTCGGACCTCGCGCTCCGACAGGCGGGCGAGGTCAAGTCGACGCTCGAAGACCACCGCCACGACGTCGAGGTCGTGGAAGTCGAGACGACCGGCGACCGCGTGACGGACGCGCTCATCCAGGACCTCGGGAAGACGGGCGCGTTCGTGCGCACGCTCGACGAGCGCGTGCTCGACGGGGACGTGGACGCGGCCGTTCACTCGATGAAGGACGTCCCGACCGACGTGCCGGACGACCTCGTGGTGGCGGCGGTGCCGCACCGCTCGACGCCCGCGGACGCGCTCGTGACGCCGAACGGCACGAGCCTCGAGAACCTCCCGGCGGGCAGCGTCGTGGGGACCGCGAGCCTGCGGCGCGGCGCGCAGGTGCGAGCGCACCGCCCCGGCCTCGAAGTCGAGCCGATCCGCGGGAACGTAGACACGCGCGTCGAGAAGCTGCTCGCGCCCGAACTCCAGGACGAACACGAACGCCGCACGGAGGCCGAGAAGGAGCGCATGGAGCAAGACGCCCGCCAGCAGGAGCGCGGCGACTACGAACCCGGTGAGGCCGTCGAGGAGGGCGTCGAGAACCTCGAGGACGACGGCGAGAGCGAGCACGACAGCCGCCAGAACGCGGAGTTCGACCAGACCGTCGAGGAGTGGTTCGAGTCGCTGTCTGCGCTCGAACAGTCCGCGCTCGAACGCGAGGTCGAGACGGAGTACGACGCGGTCGTGCTCGCGCAGGTCGGCCTCGAACGCACCGGGCTCACCCACCACGTCCACGACGAGAAGCTGTCGACGGGCGCGCACGTGCCGGCGCCCGGCCAGGGCGCGCTCGCGGTGACCGCACGGAAGGACAGCGACGTCGCGGACGCGCTCCGGGACGCTCTCGACCACGTGCGCTCGCGGGTGGAGACGACGACCGAGCGCGTCGTCCTCGAAGAGGTCGGCGGCGGCTGCATCGCGCCCATCGGCGTGTACGCGCTCGTGCAGGGGGACACCGTGCGGACGGATGTCCAGGTGTTCAGCCGGGACGGCACCGAACAGGTCGGCGAGACCCGCGAACTCGACGTGGAGAACTACGCGAAGGAGGCCCGGGAGTTCGCCGCGGACCTCCGCGAGCGCGGCGCGACCGACCTCATCGAAGAGGCTAAGCGGGAATGACCGGGACCGTCTACCTCGTCGGAAGCGGCCCGGGCGACCCCGAGCTGTTGACCGTGAAGGCCGCGCGCTTGCTCGAGGACGCGGACGTAGTGCTCCACGACAAGCTCCCCGGCCCGGAGATTCTCTCCGAGATTCCCGACGAGAAGCGCGAGGACGTCGGGAAGCGCGCTGGCGGCGAGCGCACGCCACAGTCGGAGATCAACGAGCGCATGGTCGAACTCGCCCGGGAAGGGAACGACGTCGTCCGGCTGAAGGGCGGCGACCCCTTCGTGTTCGGGCGCGGCGGCGAGGAGATGGTCTACCTCGCCGACCACGACGTGCCGTTCGAGGTCGTGCCCGGCATCTCGTCGGCGGTCGCCGCGCCCGCGGCCGCGGACATCCCGGTGACGCACCGCGACCAGGCGTCGTCGGTGTCGTTCGTCACGGGCCACGAGGACCCGACGAAAGACGAGTCCGCCGTCGACTGGCAGGCGCTCGCGGACACCGGCGGTACCATCGTCGTGCTGATGGGCGTCGGCAGGCTCCCCGACTACACGCGGGCGCTCCGCGACGCCGGGATGGACCCGGAGACGCCGGTCGCCCTGATAGAGAAGGGGACGCGGCCCGGCCAGCAGGTCGCCACGGGCACCCTCGATACCATCGTCGAGGCCCGCGACGAGGTCGGCATCGAGCCGCCCGCCGTCACCGTCATCGGCGGCGTCGCAGGCGTCCGGGAGGAGACGCGATGACCGGGCCGAACGTCGCGGTGTTCCGGCCGGACGACGACCGGCTCGCGGACGCGACCGAGCTGCTCGAATCGCTGGACGCCGACCCCGTACCGGACCCGATGCTCGCCGTCGAGGCGACCGGCGAAATCCCGAGAGACGGCGCCGACTACGTGATTCTCACGAGCAAGACCGGCGTCGAACTCGCCGCCGACGGCGGCTGGACGCCCGGCGACGCGACGCTCTGCGCTATCGGCGAGGCGACCGCCGAGGCCTGCCGGGACGCGGGCTGGACGGTCGACCTCGTGCCCGCGGAGTACACGAGTAGCGGGCTCGTCGCCGCACTCGGCGGCGAGGTCGACGGCGCGCGCGTGGAGGTCGCGCGCTCGGACCACGGCTCCGCGGTGCTCACGGACGGCCTGAACGACGCCGGCGCGTACGTCCACGAGACGGTTCTCTACGAGCTCGTGGTGCCCGCCGAGGCGGGCGACTCCGTCGACCTCGCCGCGGACGGCGACCTCGACGCCGCGCTGTTCTCGTCGTCGCTGACCGTCGAGCACTGGCTCGACGAGGCCGAAGCCCGCGGCGCCCGGGAGGCCGCGCTCGCCGGCCTGAACGACGCCGTCGTCGGCTGCATCGGGCCGCCGACACGCGAGACTGCCGAATCTCGGGGTGTGGACGTGGACGTCGTCCCCGCGGACGCGGACTTCGAGCAGCTGGCGCGCGCGGTCCGCGACGAGCTCTGAGGACCGGCAGTTTATACCCGAAGGAGCGCTACCCTCTCCCGATGGACGCTCCGGTCCCGGAACTCCAGTCGCGGGCGGCGGCGTGCGCTGACGCACTCGAAGACGCCGACTCCGTCCTCCTCGCGTCACACATCGACGCCGACGGCCTGACGAGCGCGGGCATCGCCGCCACCGCGCTCGAACGCGCCGGCATCCCCCACGACGTCGTCTTCTCGAAGCAGCTCGACGACGAGGAGATCGCGGGCATCGCGGCCCGCGACCACGACACGGTGCTGTTCACGGACTTCGGGAGCGGACAGCTGGACGCGATCACGGACCACGAGCGCGCTGGCGAGTTCACGCCCGTAATCGCCGACCACCACCAGCCCGCCGGCGCGGACACCCAGTTCCACCTGAACCCCCTCCTGGAGGGCGTGGACGGCGGGAAGGAGCTCTCTGGCGCGGGCGCAGCGTACGTGCTCGCGCGAGCCCTGCTCGGCGAGGACGCGACGGACCTCGCGGCGCTCGCGGTCGTCGGCGCGGTCGGCGACCGCCAGACCGTCGACGGCGAGCTCGTCGGCGCGAACACGCAGATCGCCGCGGAGGGCGTCGACGCGGGCGTGCTCGACACGGCGAAGGACCTCGCGCTGTACGGCACGCAGACCCGACCGCTCCCGAAACTGCTGGAGTACGCCAGCGAGGTGTACGTTCCCGGCATCACGAACGACGAGAACGGCGCCGTGCGCTTCCTCGACGGCCTCGACCTGGAACTCCACGACGGCGGCGACTGGCGGGCGTGGGCGGACCTCTCCCACGACGAGCGCCAGACCGTCGTGAGCGCGCTGCTGAAGCGCGCGGTCCGCCACGGCGTCTCCAGCGAGGACGTGACGAAGCTCGTCGGGAAGACGTACACGCTCACGGCCGAAGAGCCCGGGACCGAGCTGCGGGACGCAAGCGAGTTCTCCACGCTGCTGAACGCGACGGCGCGCTACGAGCGCGCGGACGTCGGGCTCGCGGTCTGTCTCGGGGAGCGCGGCGAGCCACTGGAGGCGGCCCGTGACCTCCTGCGCGAGCACCGCCGGAATCTCTCGGAGGGGCTGTCGTGGGTGAAACGCGAGGGCGTTACCGTCGAGGACGACCTCCAGTGGTTCCACGCGGAGGACCGCATCCGTGAGACCATCGTCGGCATCGTCGCGGGGATGGCGCTGGGCAGCGACGCCACGGAGAGCGACCGTCCGATCGTCGGGTTCGGGTACAAGAACGACGAGGAGACGAAGGTCTCGGCGCGCGGCACGTCCCGGCTCGTGGACCGAGGCCTCGACCTCTCCGAGGTGATGAGCGAGGCCTCGCAGGCGGTCGGCGGCGACGGCGGCGGGCACACGGTCGCCGCGGGCGCGACCGTCCCGCGCGGCCGCGAGCAGGAGTTCCTCGAAGCAGTGAGCGACGTGCTCGCCGACCAGCTATAGCGACTGTCGCTCGCCGACCCACGCGTCGAAAGCGGCCGAGAGCGCCGCGCCGTACTGGACCGCCAGCGACCCGACGAAGCTCATCGCGATGACGTAGCCGACCGCGAACGCCGGCACGACAGTCCGAATCGCCTCGTTCGCGCTCGTCGCGGCGAGCGTCGCGATGATGAGCGAGAACTCCCCGCGCGCGACCAGGCCGAGGCCGACGCGGGCCGAACGCCGGTCGTCCAGCCCGTAGACGCGGCCGCTGGCGTACCCGCTCGCGAGCTTCGCGGCGGTCGTCGCGAGCACGGCGACCGCGAGCAGCAGCCAGACGTCCGCGACCACGAGGAGATTCGTGCCGAGGCCGACCGAGAAGAAGAACACCGCCGCGAACACGTCCCGGAGCGGCACGACGAGGCTCTCGACGCGGTGGACGAGGTCGGTGCCGCTGAACGCGGTGCCGACGAAGAACGCCGCGACCGCCTCGCTCGCGCCGACCGACAGCGCCACGCCGCCGACGAGGACGGTGACGCCGACCACGCGCAGCACGAACAGCTCGTCAGCGCCGACGCCGAACGCCCGGTCGACGTACTGAGTGCCGTAGTGGGCGGCGCCCGCCAGCGCCGTGAGGAAGACGAACGACTGGACGACGGTCGCGAGCGCGCTCTCGACGTCTCCGCCGCCGCCGACGATGGCCGCGGCGACGGCGAGGTAGACCGCGATGACGAGGTCCTCGACGACGAGCGTGCCGAGAATCACCTCGCTCTCGGGGTTCGCGAGCCAGCCCGCGTCCGTCAGCGACTTCGTGACGATGGCGCTCGAGGAGATGTAGACGACGCCCGCGACGAGGAAGACGCCGACCGCGCCGAACCCGAACGCCAGTCCCAGCGCGACGCCGACGGCGGCGTTCACCAGGAGGTCGATGCCGCCGACCGCCGAGAGCCGCCGGCGGTTCCGCACGAGCGTCCCGATATCGAACTCCAGCCCGAGGAAGAACAACAGGAGGACGATCCCGACCTCGGCGAGGGTCTCGACGACCGCGCTCTCGGAGACGAGCTGGAGGGAGACTGTCGCGACGCTCGTCGGCGCGTACGGGCCGACGAGGACGCCGGCGGCGATGTACGCGGGAATGACCGGCTGGTCGAACCGGCGTGCCACGGCGCCGAAGACGGCGAGCACGGTGAGCGCGATGCCGAACTCGAGTAAGAGTTTCTCGGCCATCGCGTCAGTCGGACTCCTCGACCGTCCCCGTCTCAAGGAGCTCGTCTAGCGCGTCCTGCTCGGCCCGCGACCCGATGGAGACGAGGATGTCCCCGGCTTCGAGCGTGGTTTCGGCGCCCGGATTCCCGAACGTCTCGTCGCCGCGCTGGATGGCGGCGACGGTCACGCCGGTCTGCTTCCCGAGGTGCGCCTCGCCCATCGCCTCGCCCGCGACCGGCGAGCCCTCGGGAATTTCGGTCCACTCGATGACCGCGCCGCCGAGGGGCACGTCGATGTCTTCGAGGTCCAGTGGCTGGAAGTCCGTGCCCTCCAGGGAGGTCGCGACCTGCCGGGCCTCCTCGGCTCCGAACTCGAAGAGCTTCTCGGCGTCCGCGTCCGGGCTACTCCGCCGGAACAGTTCGCGCTTCCCGTCGTGGTGGACGATGACGACGGCGCGCTCCCCGCTGCCCGTCTCGACCTCGTAGCGCTTCCCGACCCCGGGGACGTCCGCCTCGTAGATGACCATGCGTGCAGAGGGGCGCGACGAACGCATAAATCTCGGGTGGGAGCCAGCGGCGGATAGGCGAACGAGACTGCTATTCGATATCGCTCTATGTAGTTTATCTCGCTTCAACGGCGAAATAGGAGCGACACGAAAGGCATCGGAGGCACACTTCGCGGCTGGAAGCGGGCGGCTCGGGAATTGAGCGGCGAAGCTCGGGGCCTGGATGGCGTGACCGGCTTCGAGGAGCGGCGCTGTCGAGTCAGTTTGAACGCCCCGTTCTACGAGAGTCAGTAAACGAAACAGCGGTGTCCCAACAGCACCGAAACGGAGGGAGAGAGTCCGTTCGAGCGGAAACAGCCCCGAGAAGATCGGGAAGCAGACGGAGCGCGATGCCGCCGTTGCTCGGTTCTGCTCCGTGCGTGAGACTGCGGGTACTCAGTTCCGGGAGGGAGGGGGCGTAGATGGCCGGATAGTCACCGACCGAGGGCCGTTGGCCGTTTTCTGCTCGCGAACGCGCGCGAAGAAGACAGGCTGGGCGAACCCCACTACCAGTTCGTCGGGCCGGTGCGAGCCGAGAGCCCGGTCTGCAGGGAGCTCCGGCCGCTCGGCAGCCCCTGCGACTACTCTGTCGCCCTCGCAAACCCCCAGACACGGAGAAGACGGCTACCCACCACCTATAAACTCTATCTCGCGATATAGAATTTTCCGAATATCGTCCAGATAGCGACCAGATGCGGTAGCTCGCGCTTACCGACGGGCACTTCAATCAGTCCCGGCAACGTGGAGGCAATGAGCGACCTGACGCCCGAGGAGTTCGAGGAGGAGAAGTACGTCGACTACTTCCCGAAGCTCCAGACCGCGTACAAGAGCGCCTTCGAGACGATGAACGAGGCGTTCGACTCGGAGCTCGTCCACGGCATCGATCAGACGATTCTCGCCGAGAGCGAACCCCACTACGAGGGCGACGGCGAGTTCACCGTCGAACTTCCCGACGACCCCCTGGACAAGCTGGAGGGCGTCGTCACGTCCGACGAGAAGGCCCAGCACGTCCTCGACCGCTACCTCGAAGAACTCCGCGCGGAGCTGCGCTCGCAGTTCGGCGTCGACGACGAGTAATCCCGGGCGGCCGCCGGGGGACGCGAACATCTTGCACCACAGGAGCTAAGCCACGCGAGCACTAATCGGAGTCCATGAGCACCGAGAGTCAGAGCGGCGACGACCTGGAGGAGCGCGTCAACAACTTCCTCCGTCGGAACTTCCCCCAGATTCAGATGCACGGCGGCACCGCAGCTATCCAGAACATCGACCGCGAGGAGGGTGTCGTCGACCTCCAGCTCGGCGGCGCGTGTTCGGGCTGTGGCATCTCCCCGATGACGATTCAGGCCATCAAGTCCCGGATGACCAAGGAGATCCCCGAGATCGACACCGTCCACGCCGACACCGGCATGGGCGGTGACACGGGCATGAGCCCGTCGTTCCCCGGCGAGGACGCCGACGGCGAGGACGCCGAGGACGACGAAGGCCCGCAGGCGCCCTTCTAGGCGGCTCGATTCTCTCAGTCTTTCCCGGCGACCAGCGGCGGCCGTCCGCGGAAACAGTTCGTGGCGCGCTCAGTCCTCGGTCCAGTAGTAGATGTTCTCCTTCTCCGTCCCACAGCTCGGGCACTCCTCGGGGAACGACTCCCGGAGGTCGCCCATCTCGCCGCACTCCGAGCACCGCCACATCAGTTCGCCCTCGCCGAATTCGTGGCCGGCGCGCTCGTGTTCGACGGACAGCGACTCGATTCCCTCCTCGGTGGTGACGTAGAAGCCGCTGTCGTCGAACCCACGAACGGTGCCGAGCGGTTCGCCGTCGTCGCCGTACACGACCGTCCCGAGACTGACACTAGGTGTGTCCTGGCTCATGGAAGAAGGTTCGACGTGAATCGTGATAAAATCGATTGCCGAACGCGGTAGCGCCCCATTGCCACGCACTCACGCTATTCGACGAAAAGTCGAGTCGACAGCCGGGTTGTCACAATGCACCCTGGCCGTAATTGCAGTTTTTCCGATGTGACGCATCGACGTTCGCAGTGATGGTCGCATCGAAGCCGCCGCCAGTGACGTCGACGGTTACCGCGCTCGTATTGACGTACAACCGGTACGTCTCCCACTCGCCGGTCGCTATCGACGTTTTCGAGGACGGGAGGTCACCGGTGCTCCCGCCACGAGTTGCGATTTCCTCGACGGTCACCTCGGTCGAGTGCCGGTTCATCACCGATACGTACACCTTCGCCTCTCCGGTTCCGTTCGCGTTCGTCGGCGCACACGCAGCGACCCCGACGTACGCGTCTTCGTTGTCCACGACGTTCACGGAGACTGCGCGCTCGGCGCTGACGCTCGTGAACCCGAGCGTGCCGGTGGCGAGCATGCCCACCGCGGCGAGAGCGAGCACGATGCTGACGGCACGTGACGCGTTCATCAGCCCCTGAGCTCCGGCGGTTCGTCAGTCTCCCCGATACGTTGCCCGCGCGCGAAGTACGTGTGTGCGACCGCCGACACCGCGAACATCACGGTGACGACGACCCCCCACGCGACGTCCGATAGAACAGCGAACGGCCACGCGCCGACCCACACGCCAGCCATCAGCGACACCGCGACCCCGGACAGCCCGAGGTAGTAGACGCTCCACGGGATCTCGCGGCCCTGCACGATGTCCATGTACACTTCGACGTCGTCCAGCGACGGCGTCGGCTCGACGGTGCCGCGGTTCTTGTCGAAGTCGACGACGCCGGCCTCGTCCATCATCGGCAGGTGGGACTGCTGGAGGGCGGTGTACACGCGCTTGCGCTCCTCGTAGGACACCTGCTCGACGTCGACGCCGTACTCCCAGGCGGCGACCTGTTCGGCGACGTCTCCGAGGTCCATGGCGCCGTCCTCGCTCTTG
>SDGW01000269.1_pt1 | contig 22022 bp, 15 predicted proteins | sample 2873831 | NCBI WGS metagenome assembly SDGW01 (sample SAMN08132700, study PRJNA421101) | hypersaline lake metagenome | isolation source: celular fraction 0.22 microns magnesium sulfate-rich crust from ephemeral... | place: Spain: Penahueca Lagoon, Toledo | collected 2011-07
CGGTCCCGCCCGCGTGCCGGCCGGATGGTGACGCGGCCGTCCTCGCAGTCGAGGTCCGTCGTCGTCGCCGCGAGCGCGATCCGAAGCTCGCCGTCGGTCTCGGTCAGATGACCCTCGGTTTGCAGCGCCTCGAGACACGTCCGGAGTTCGTCCGGAGTCGGCGGTACCGACTCGGTGTAGGTCCCCGACCGCGCGGGTTTGGAGGTGGCCCGGCCGTCGTCGACCGTGATCGAGCGGGCCAGCTCGTCCCGGGTGACGGCTCCGTTGCGCTCGACGTACTCGTAGACGCGCCGCTGGAGATCGGTCGCGAACGACCCCGTCGGATCCGGTCTCATACCTACGCCCGCGCTCACCGCCGGCATTAGTATGCGATCCGTATCGCCCACACCACGCGATCGCTCGAGGCGACGCCGCGGTTTCGATTCCGTTTCGGACCGTCTATCGCCCCGCTCCGTCCGGCAAATCTCCGATTGGGCTCGTTCCGGCGCAGTCGATACGAGTACGCTCCAGCGACCAAATTGCTATAGCGCCACGTGATTTATCGCCGTCCTCCTGACGGACGAATCCCCGTTCCGCGTCCGAAGCAAGCGGCAGCCAGCCCTCTCCGATCGACCGTCCGGCCGACGGGCGGGCCGACGATCTCTCCCTCGTCGTCGCTCCGTTCACGCGAGTCCCCTGAGACGACGCCGTGCAGTCGCGACCTGGAACCGAACTCACCGCGGGCAGCCGACCGGGACCGGCTGCGTCGCCGCAGCCGAATCCTGCGCGTCGGTCGATCGAGTTCTCACGAGCCACCGGACGGTTCGAGTCTGTGTCGGACCGTTCGGAACGACCGGTTTCGGGGCCGCGATCCCCGGGTGTGAAGCCGCCGACCTCCGGTTCCCGACTGTCGAACGCGGGACGGTTCCGATCGGGCTCGAGCGGTCGGTCGTCGCGCCGCCGTCACATTGTACCAAACGCGCGCGGGCCGGCCCCCGCATCCGGCTCGCGACCTCGAGCGGTCGACTACTACGACCGGCCTGGATTCGAACCCGTCGCCGCCGGCTGCGGACGGTGTTTCGCGGGCCGTTTCGGGCCCCGCTACTCGCGGGAACCGCGCCGGTGGCCCCCGGATAGCAGTCGGATCGGCCCGCACCGGTACCCCGACCGGTCAGTACTTCGCTCGCGTTCCCCGTCGGACGTCCGTATCACTCGGTGGGCCACGACGGCTCCCCCGGCGAACTGCGACCGCGTCGCTACCGGTCCGAGCCCGGGACGTCTCTGACGCCGTTCGCTCGATCGTCGGGTTCCGGTCAGGCCCCGGTAGCCGACGGCGTTCCACTTTCCGGCCCCTCGATAAATCTCATAACGCGATACAAAAATAGCGGTTCGAAGCCGAGTTCCGAACGGATGGCGTCGGCGAACCGATCACCGTCCGTCGTCGGGGTTCGGCCGAAAGAGCCACTTAGGGGGCTCGAGGCCGTAGGATACGTATGACTGCGTCCTCGGATCCGTCCCCGACGCTTCCGGACGGCACCCGACTCGGCCAGGTCGCACTGACGGTCGCCGACCGCGGGGCGACCGTCGACTTCTATCGCGACGTCGTCGGCCTCCGCGTGCTAGAGCGGACCGATCGAACGACCACCCTCGGAACCGAGGGGACGGCGCTGCTGGTCGTCCGCGAAGACCCGACCGCCGAGCCGCGCGACGAGCGGGCGGCCGGCCTCTATCACACCGCCGTCCGGGTCCCCTCGCGGACGGCGCTCGCCGCCGCGCTCGAGCGACTTCGGGACGGCTGGACGCTCGAGGGGGCGTCCGATCACGGCATCAGCGAGGCGCTGTACTGTACGGACCCCGCGGGCAACGGCGTCGAGATCTACCGCGACCGTCCGCGGGAGGCGTGGCCGCGGGCCGACGACGGCTCGATCCGGGCCGACGGCAAGCCGCTGGACCTCGACGACCTCGCGGCCGCCGCCGAGGCGGATCCCGCGGGGCCGCAGCTGGTCCCCGACGGGACGACGATCGGCCACGTCCACCTCGAAGTGTCCTCGCTCGAGGCGGCCCGGTCGTTCTACGCCGACCGGCTGGGGTTCGACGTGACGATGGCGGGGCCGCCCGGCGCGCTGTTTCTCGCCGCGGGGGGCTATCACCACCACGTCGGGACGAACGTCTGGAACCGCCGGTCGGAGCCTGCCGGCGGGCGGGGACTGGCGTGGGTCGAACTGCTCGTCCCCGATGAGGGGGCGCTCGAGGCGGTCCGAGAGCGGCTGCTCGCGGCCGACGCTCCGATCACCGACCGCGGGGGCGGGTTCGCGGTCACCGATCCCGACGGGATCGCGATTCGACTCCGGGCGGCGGAGTGATCGAGAGTTCGGCGTCCTCCTGGAGGCGCCGAGCGACGGTCGATCCACGCCGGGCGTTCGACCACTCCGGATGACGGTCAAACCGGGCGGAGAGTCCCTCTCGAGGGACATTACGGCGCTAGGTTTACGCATGTCGCCGGTCTTTCGAACGGTAGTATGGCTACTGCCGATCCCCCGTCGGACGCGCTCGACGCTCGACTGCGGTATCAGGAGGCCGTCGCGGCCCTCGGTCAGCGGGCGCTCGAGTCGGCCGATCTCGATCGGACGCTGACCGAGGTGACCACGACCGTTCGGGCGGCGCTCGAGGTCGACGGCTGTTCGATCCTCGAACTGCGACCGGACGGGGAGACCGCGGCCCTGCGGGCGGACGACGGGCGTGCCGTCGGGGCGGTCGACTCGGCGCCGACCGGCGACGGCTCGTGGCTCGCGCCCGTGCTCGCGTCCGAGGCGCCGATCGGGCTCGGGCCCGCCCCGTTCGACGACCGCGGCGGCGTCGGGCTGGGCGTCGCGATCGGGGACGGGACGGCGCCGTGGGGCGCGCTCGTCGTTCGGACGGCGGCCGATCGCGACTTCGGCGAGGCGGCGTCGGCGTTCGTCGCGGCCGTCGCCGACCTCCTCGCGTCCGCAATCGAGGGATCTCGAGGGGGGCCGACGGTCGACGCGGTCGCGGACGACGTCCTCGAGACGACGCCGACGGGGATCGTCGTCGTCGACGGGGACGAGGACGTGGCGTTCGTCAACGAGCGTGCGGCGGCGATCCTCGGCCGGGCCCGCGGGGAGCTCGCGTCGCTCTCCGGCGACGAGTCCCGGTTGGACGTGCGCGACGAGTCGGGCGAGTCGATTCCGCCGACCGAAACGCCGTTCGCGGACGTCCTCGAGCGAGGGGCGAGCGTCGTCGACCGCGACGTGACCGTCCGCCGACCGGACGGGGGCCGGGTCTGGCTCTCGATCGACGGCTCGCCGCTGCGGACCGGCGGCCGCGAGCCGACGGGCGCGGTCTTCGCGATCGAGGAGGTCACCGATCGCAAACGCCTCGAGGGCGAACTCGAGACGACCTACGACCGGGTGACGGACGCCGTCTTCGGGCTCGACGACGACTGGGCCTTCACCTACGTCAACGACCGGGCGCGGGAGTTGATCGATCCCGAGGACGCGGGCCTGCTCGGTGAGACCGTCTGGGAGGCCTTTCCCGCCGCGGTCGACTCGACGTTCGAGCGGGAGTATCGCGGGGCGATGGAGCGCCAGGAACCGACCAGCTTCGAGGAGTACTTCCCGCCACTCGAGGCGTGGTTCGAGGTCCACGCCTACCCCTCGGAGACGGGGCTGTCGGTCTACTTCCGGGACGTAACCGAGCGCAAGGAGACCGAGGGAGAACTGAAGGCGACCAACCGGACCCTCAAGCGACTGTACGCGATCACCGCCGACGGCGAGCGCACGTTCGACGAGAAGGTCGACGATCTGCTCGCGCTCGGCCGGGACCGACTCGGCCTCGAGGGCGGCTTTCTGGCCCGGATCGACGAGGCCGCCGACCGCTTCGAGGTGACCCACGCCAGCGGCGGCGACGATCGGCTCCGACCGGGCGCGGTCTCGTCGCTGTCGACGGCCTACTGCAAGCGCACCCTCGAGGCCGACGGGCCGCTCGCTTTCACCGACGACCCGCTCGCACACGGCGTCGACGAGGCCGCCTACGAGGAGTGGGGCCTCGACTCGTATCTGGGGGCTCGGATCGTCGTCGACGACGAACCGTACGGCACGCTCTGTTTCGAGGACGAGTCGCCCCGCTCGAAGCCGTTCACGACGGCCGAGCGGACCTTCGTCGAACTCGCGACCCACTGGATCAGCTACGAACTCGAGCGACGGGCCCACCAGCGCGAACTCCTCGAGAGCGAGCAGCGCTACCGGACGCTGGTCGAACGCTTCCCGAACGGGCTCGTCGCGCTGTTCGACGCGAACCTCGAGTACACGCTGGCCGGCGGGGAGATCCTCGGGGAGCTCGACCTCACGCCAGCGGAGTTCGTCGGGCAGACGGTCCGCGAGCGCTACGACGGCGAGACCCGCGAGACGTTCGAGCGGAACTTCGAGGCCGCGCTGGCCGGCGAGCACCGCTCGTTCGAGTTCGAGTTACACGACCGCGAGTGGACGGCCCACGCCGTGCCGGTCGCGGACGACCGGGGCGAGGTGTTCGCGGGGATGCTCATGGTTCAGGACGTCACCGAAGCGAGGGCCAAACGCCGCCAGCTGCGCGAGCGGGAGACCCGCCTCGAGCGGTTCAAGGCCTACACCGACGACGTCCTCGACGCGATCGACGACGTGTTCTACGTCCTCGACGGGACGGGCGATCTCGTCCGGTGGAACGAGACGCTAACAGACGTGACGGGCTATACGGACGCCGAGATCGAGTCGATGCACGCGCTGGAGTTCTTCGAGGGCGAGGACGCCGAGACCGTCGCGGGCGCGATCACCGAGGCGTTCGAGACCGGGCACACGCGCATCGAGGCGACGCTCCGGACGAAAGACGGCACCGCGATCCCCTTCGAGTTCGTCGCCTCGGGGCTCGCGAACCCGGACGGCGAGCCGGTCGTGACCGGCATCGGCCGGGACGTGACCGACCGCCAGGAGTCCCAGCGCAGACTCGAGACCCTCGTCGACGACCTGGAGGAGTCGAACCGGCGGCTCGAACAGTTCGCCTACGCGGCCTCGCACGACCTCCAGGAGCCGCTGCGGATGGTCTCGAGCTATCTCACGCTCGTCGAGCGTCGCTACGGGGACGGGCTCGATTCCGACGGCAGGGAGTTCATCGAGTTCGCGGTCGACGGGGCCGACCGGATGCAGGAGATGATCGACGGGCTGCTCCAGTACTCGCGGGTCGACACGCAGGGCGACCCGTTTCGCCCCGTCGACCTCGAATCCGTCGTCGACGACGTGCTCGCCGACCTCGAGGTACGGATCGAGGAGACCGACGCCGAGATCGATGTCGGATCGCTGCCCCGCGTCGACGGCGACCCCGGCCAGCTCCGGCAACTGTTCCAGAACTTGCTGGATAACGCGATTACCTATTCCGGCGACCGAACCCCACGTATATCCGTATTCGCCGAGTACGATGGCACGAAATGGATGGTCTCAGTTCGCGATCGGGGGATCGGGATCGATCCGAGCGAGACGGATCGTATCTTCCGGGTGTTCGATCGGCTGCACGGCCGCGAGGAGTACGCCGGCACCGGCATCGGGCTCGCGCTCTGTCGGCGGATCGCCGAGCGCCACGGCGCTCGAGCGAGCGCGGCGGGCTCGCGAAGCGAGTCTACCGGCGGCGCGATCACCGTCGACTCCGAACCAGGCGCGGGATCGACGTTCACCGTCGCGTTACCCACCCTACCGGACCACGATTCACCGAGCGATGACTGAGACAGCACACACCCGACCCGAGCCGGCCCGAATCCTGCTCGTCGAGGACAATCCCGGCGACGTTCGACTGACCAAGGAGGCGTTCAAACAGGGCCGCATCGAGAACGACCTGTACGTCGTCTCCGACGGTGCCGAGGCGCTCGATTTCCTCTCCCAGCGCGGCGAGTACGACGACGTCCCCCGGCCGGACCTGATCCTGTTGGACCTCAACCTCCCCGGCAAGGACGGCGAGGACGTCCTCGAGGATCTCAAGGCCGATCCGAAACTGCGGTCGATCCCGGTGATCGTGCTGACGAGTTCCCGAGCCGAGGAGGACGTCGCCCGGTCCTACGAACTCCACGCGAACGCCTATCTCACGAAACCGGTCGATCCGGACGAGTTCATCGAGACCGTTCGCGCCTTCGAGAAGTTCTGGTTCTCGGTCGTTCGGCTGCCGCCGGAGGGCGATCACCGATGAGCGAAACCGACACCAGAGCGGAGGGCGACGCGGCCGACGCCCTCCGCGTCCTCCTGATCGAGGACAACCCCGGCGACGCCCGACTGATCCAGGAGATGCTCCGGGACACCGAGGAGTTGGCCCAGCGGGTCAGCCCCGGCGACGCGGCCGGCGGGGCCCCCGAGATCGTCCGTGAAACCCGCCTCGAGGAGGGGCTCGCGACCGCCGAGACCGAACCGACCGATATCGTCCTGCTCGATCTGAACCTCCCCGACAGCGAGGGACTCGCGACCCTCGAGACGGTCCACGAGGAGACCGGCGGGACGCCGATCGTCGTGTTGACGGGCGTTCGCGACCAGCAGGTCGGAGTCAAGGCGATCCAGCGGGGCGCACAGGACTTCCTCGTCAAGGACGAGGTGACCAGCGAACTGCTGGTGCGGACGATCCACCACGCGATCGAACGCGCCCACCAGGAACGAAAGCGTCGCCAGCAACGCGAACAGCTCGAGGCGCTGAACCGGCTCAACCGGATCGGCCACGACATCACGCACGCGGTGATCACGACCGAGACGCGCGCGGAACTCGAGCAGCAGGTCTGCGATCGGCTCGCCGACTCCGACGCCTACCGGTTCGCGTGGATCGGCGGCGTCAATCCGGGCAGCGACCGCGTCGTGCCGAAGGCGGCCGCCGGCGTCGAGGACGGCTACCTCGACGAGATCGACGTCTCCGTCGACGAGGACGACGAGGCCGGACGGGGACCGGCCGGAACGGCCGTCCGGACCGGGGAGGTCCAGGTCATGAACGACGTGCGGGCGGACCCGTCGTTCGGACCGTGGCGAGAGGCGGCGCGCACCCGCGACTACCGATCGTCGGCGGCGATCCCGATCATCCACGAAGACCTCGTCTACGGCGTGTTGAACGTCTACTCCTCGTCGCCGCGGGCGTTCGAGGGTGCCGAGACCGAGGTCCTCGCCCGGACCGGCGACGTCATCGCCCACGCGATCACGGCGATCGAGCGCAAGGACGCCTTGGTCAGCGACGCTGTCGTCGAACTCGAGTTCCGCATCGAAGAGCTGGCGGAACCGCTGATCGAACGCTCGGCGACCGAGTCGTGTACGATCGAGTTCGAGCAGTTGGTCGGCGGCGACGAGACGCTGCTGGCCTACGGCTCGGCGTCGGGGATCTCCCAGGAGGCCTTTCGCGAGGCCATCGACGAGAGCGACGGGATCGGCGAGGTCCGATTCCTCGCCGTCAGGCGCGACGAGTTCGAGTTCGAACTCGTCGCCCCCGCGGCGGTGTCGCTGTTCGAGACGATCGCGACCCACGGCGGCCGCGTCGCGTCGGCGACGATCGCCGACGGGGAGTTCCGGTTCGTCGTCGAACTGCCGCGGGGCCGGGACACCCGTCGGATGATCGAACTCATCCGGGACCAGCGCGACGACGCGACCTACCTCGCCCAGCGGACCGCCGAACGGGGCGAGCGCAGCGACGCCGGCCCGCTGTCGGTACTCGAGGACGAACTGACCGACAAACAGCGAGCGGCCCTCGAGACGGCCTACTTCGCGGGCTACTTCGACTGGCCGCGGGGCAGTACGGGCGAGGAGATCGCCGAGCGCCTCGGCATCGCGCCCGCGACCTTCAATCAGCACCTCCGGACGGCCGAGCGGAAGTTCTTCGAGTCGGTCTTCGGCGAGTAGGTGGCCGGGGTACTATTTCGGAGCCGGCCGGTTACAGCTACTTCGGCGCCGTCCCTTCTGCAGCGTCCTCCCGTCGAGCCACGTCCGTTCAGCCGTCTCGAGTCGTCCGGCCGACTCGTTCCCGGACCGCCCCGTCGCCGCGCGATTTTTAGGCGACACGAAAAAATATAAGATAAGTTATATGTGTGTGGGTGCCCTACCGACTACTGTGATGAACACGCAGAAGACCGTCCAACAGGAAGCCGGTACCGTCGAGGAGAACGCGCTCAGGCTCGAGCCCGAGAAAGCCGAACAGATCGTCGAGGCGCTGAACCGTGATCTGGCGGACGCGTACGTCCTCTACCACCAGCTCCACAAGCACCACTGGAACGTCGAGGGCGCGGAGTTCCTCGACATCCACGTGTTCCTGCAGGAGGTCTACGAGGACGTCGAGGACGCCGCCGACGCGATCGCCGAACGACTGCAGGCGCTGGGCGGCGTTCCGCACGCCAACATGACGACGCTCGCCGAGAACGCCACCGTCGAGCCCGAGGACGAGGACGTCTACGACATCCGGACGTCGCTCGCCAACGACCTCGAGATGATGGGCGACATCGTCGAGAGCACGCGCGAGCACATCGAACTCGCGGAGAACCTCGGCGACCACGCGACCGCCGAAATGCTCCGCGAACAGCTCGTGACCATCGAGGAACACGCCCACCACGTCGAACACTACCTCGAGGACGACACGCTGGTCCTCGAGTCGGCGACGAACTGAGGGGCGACGCGGAACCGCCCGTCGGTAGTCGGTCGAACCACTCCCTCGACGCCGTTTTTCTCTCCCGCCGTTCTCAGTGCGACGCGTCGATCGCGTCGACGTCCTCGTTCTCGAGCAGCGTGTCGGCGACCCGGTCGGTAACGAGCGAACTGACGCTGCCCGCCAGCGCCATCGCCTCGCGGTCGGGCTCCGCGAGGTCGAGGACCTCCCGGAAGAACGCCGACAGGACGACGTAGCGCTCGTGGAGATCGGCGGCCGCCTCGCGTCCCTGGTCGGTGAGCGTCGCCCCCTCGTACGGTTCGTAGGAGAGATAGCCGCGCTGCTCGAGTCGCTGGAGCGTCTCGGTCGCGACGGCGGGCGACCGGTCGAGTTCGGCCGCGACGTAGCCCGGCGACACCGGCTCGCCCTCCTCCCGCGCGCCGAGATAGCACGCGAGCAGGTACTGCGATGCGCCCGCCATCAGCGTCGCGCGGGCCGAGTACGGCCGAGTCGATGGCGAGGCTCACGAGCGGCGTCGGGACGGGTCTCCGGTGACGACGCGACGGACGGCCGCGTCGGCCCGCGATCCCCGCGTGGATCGTCGTCCATACGATTTAGGCTTGCCTAAAACAATAAAGTAGTTGCGACTTATCCGTTCCGCCGCGCCCGAACCGTCCCGCGGTCCGACGGGGTCACGCCCCGCGAGGTTCGGTCGGGGATGGGGTCGCGTCCTCGAGCGGCCGGCGGGCGGCCGCGGCGACGGCCACCATCGCGATCCCGGTCACGAGGAGGTTCGCGCCGACGAGCAGGCCGATCGCCCACGCCGCGGTCGCCGGGAAGCCGGCCCAGAGGAGGCCCGCGAGGACGAGCGCTGCGACGCCGCTGACGGCGACCGAGGTCCGGCCGCGGGAGGCGGGCAGTCGCGCCGACGCCGCGAGTTCCGTGATTCCCTCGACGGCCAGGTACGCCACGAGCGCGATCGTCAGCGTGACGAGCGCGACCGCGGGGGCCGCGAGGACCGCCGCGCCGGCGACGATCGAAACGACCGCCAGCGCCGTCTGCCAGACCGAACTGCGCCGGCCCCGGGCCGCGAGCGCGTGACTCGCGTGGACGATCCCGCCCGCGATCAGGAGTACGCCCAGCGCGAGCGTGACCGAGATCCCGGTCACCGCCGGCGCGGCCATCGCGAGCAGTCCGATCAGTCCGACGATCCCGCCCGCGATCGCGAGCCGCCGCCAGTCGTTCTCGAGGGCGACGCCCTCGCCGTGTCCGGTGGTTGCCGTGATACTGTTCATCTCGTTCACCGCCTTTCCCTACGTCGCGGACGGACATAAACCGCGTTCACGATTCGACGGTCTGTCCTGGATCCGGCCCGTTAGAAGCCGATTCCGAGACGGCTCGACGACGCTCGAGCGGGCATCGGCCCGGCGCCGGCGAAACGCACATTTCCGTCCGGGTGCCATCTCGAGGCGTGACCGACGACCGTGCCGATCGCGAGTGTGACCTCTGTGGGGAATCGGTGCCGGCGGCCGTCTATCGCGAACACCTGCTCAAGGAGTGTCCGGGCCGGTAGCGGCGTCGCCGCCCGTCGTTTTCTCGAGGTGAGAGGCAGGGAAACTCCTATGAGGGTCCTCGGAATCAGGGCGAGACACAGTGATGGGGGCGTTCGACGCGAGCATCTGGGAGTGTTCGGCGTGTGGTCGATCCGTCAATCGGTTCGTGAACGGCTGTCGGTGCCCGTCCTGTCGGGCGGACGCCGCGGAGGATCGCGGTTGCGAGTCCGCCGCGACGAACTCCTGACTACGTCTCCTCGACGTGGCGGACCTCGCAGGCGACCCCGCGCGTACTCTCGGCCATCTCCCTGCCGAACATCTCGGCGCGGCCGACGGCGAAGGCCCGGGGCCCCTCGACGATCACTTCGTCGCCGACGCGGATGTCCTCGTCGGCGTCGACGACACCCGGCGCGAGGACGCTACCGTGGGGGACGAAGCCGTCGATCTCGACCCGTTTGGTCGGCGCATCGCTCTCGAGCCAGCGGCGAGCGCCAGCGAGGGTAAAGGACAGCGTGCCGTACTGGGGGACCATCGTCGCGAGCTGGGCGTCCTCGCGGTCCCGGACCTGGATCTTGGGGTAGCGGCTCGTCGTCTGAATGTCCGCGAAGAGGTCGTCCCCGGCCCCGTCGCCGAGCAGGTAGTCGGCGAGCGCGCGGACGGTGTTGTGTTCGCGCTCGCGCTTGGAGTACTTGAGTTCGCCCGACAGCGCCTCGGCGAGGTTCGCGAGCGACTCGTCGTCGGTCGGGTGGTCTGCCACGGTGTAGGTGATCTCGAGGTCGAGCCGTTCCTCGACGCGCTCGACGATGTCGCGGTAGCCCTCGTCGGGGACGTGCGCGACGATCTTCGGGTACTCGTTGCGCTCGAGGTACCGCTGGAGCACCTCGGCGACGAACTCCTTCTCGTCTTCCGTCCAGCGGCCGGTCACGACGGTGTCGTAGTGCTGGGCCGGGTAGGTCGTCTCGAGTTCCTGCGGGACGACGCCGATCGGCGAGGTCATCGAGACCAGGTGGGCGCGCCACTGGACGGCGTCGTGGAACTGGCGGTGGCTCTGTGACTCGCTGTAGGGTTTGGCGGCCGAACAGGGTACCAGCACCAGCGGGTTGTCGAACCGGTTGCGGTACCGCGTGGTCACCCGGTCGGCGAAGCGCTGGATCTCGACCCGTCGGAGGGTGTCGCCGGTCGCGGCGTCGATCCGTGCGTCCCGCAGGATCGGCGTCCGCTCCTCGAGGTAGCCCCACTGGTCGTCGAGTTCGCGCATCGCGGCGGTGAGCCACTGGTCGTGGCGGGCCTGTCCCTCGAGATAGTCCCGCAGCCGCCCGTCGCGGATCCGCCGGCGGACGATCGCCAGTTCGGACTCGAGGGCGTGTCGGTTGTGGTCGGCGCAGTCTTCGCGGGTGAACTCCTCGCGCGGTTTCCGGCAGGCAGGACACGAACAGGGGAGTTCCGCGAGGTCCTCGAGGAAGTAGGCCTCGTCGGTCGTCAGGTAGCGGCCCTCGGTTCCCTTGACGACCGCCGCCGTCGCGTCGAACAGGTCGACGCCGGCGTAGGCGAGCAGGGCAACGTTCCGGGGCGTCGCGACGCCGGAGAACAGCAGTGCGGTATCGGCCGGGATCGCCTCGCGGACGTCGACGACCGCCTCGACCAGCGCCGCCCCGTGGCCCGTCACCGACTGGACGTCGGAGAGGGCGTAGGCGTCCGTTCCCTGCGGGTCGACCGTCTCGCTCGAGACGACGGCGACGCTGGGGTAGTCGACGTCGGGGGCGTCGACGGCGAACGACTCCCGTACCTCCTCGGGGGTGCCGCCGGGGAACGCCCGGTGGGGCAACACCGTGAGGTGCGACTCGTCGCCGTCGGGGAGCTCGCGGTCCGCGCTCCAGAGCGAGCCCGCGTCCTCGAGGACGTCGTCGACGAGCGCGGGCGTCGTTCGGGGCGAGGAGAGGCGGAGTTCGCCCACGCGCGCGGCCCCGTCGCGCTCGTGCACTTCGAAGTACTCGGTCATACCCGATATGGCCGCGGCGAGCGAAAGAGGTTGTCGATAGCGAGCGGCCGGTTCGACCCGCCGTTGGCCGCGGCGATGGCCGTCCCCGCCGACCACCGATAGAAACGTGTGAAAATCAACCTTTATGATCTCTCGATTGAATGTCACTCGTATGGGATCGAAATCAAACGTTCGCTCCACGGATGGGTTCAGGGCGGTCCTGATCCTGTTCGTGGTCGCTGCAGTCGCCATCGCGACCATCGGCCTGCCGGTCATCTACGGCGGGTCGACGACGACTGCCGCGGCAGCGGAACCGACCGTCGAATCGTATCAGACCGCCACCCAGGCCGGCTCCGAACTCGGTGCGGCCGACGACGTCTACCTCGGCGAGAACGGAAGCGCCGTCCTCGAGTACGAGGACGACATGCAGGACCTCGACGAGCTCGAGGTCGGCATGGACGTCAGCGAAGGGCTCGCCTACATGCTGGCCGAGGGGAGCTACGAAGAGACCGACGAGTTCGAGAGCGGCTCCATCTCGGCGGTCCTCGATCAGGACGGCTTCTCCGGGAACGGATCGATGGTGATGCAACAGCCCGAAGACCTCGAACGACTCGACCTCGACGTCGAGGGTGAGGTGTCCGACGAGACCAACGAGTTCGACGCGAGCGCGACCGGTGCGTTCGCCAGCGAGGACTCGACACCGACGACGGTCGAGTCCGACGGGCAGGTCACGATGGGCGCCGACAGCTTCGAGACGAGCGGCTCCGCGACCGTCTCGACCGAGAGCCCGATGGGCGCGACGAGCGACGGACAGACCCTCGACGTCTCCCTGCAGGAGACCGCCGACGGCTACGTCCTCGACGTGACCGACGAACGGACCGTCTCCGACTTCTCCGCGTCTGATTGGGAGACGCGAGAACAGGCCAAGCAGACGCTCACCGAGCAGTACGCCAGCGTCGCCACGCAACTCGGCGGCAGCAGCGAGGTCACGATCGAGAGCTACGACTTCGAGGAGCGATCCACCGGCCAGCACCGCCTCGAGCTCGAGTTCACGATCGAGTACACCGGCATCGACAGCGGGATTGAACAGATGCTCCCGGTGGCGCTGATGAACGACGAAACCGCCGGACTGGACCAGGAGGAGGCCCAGGCGATCGCGACCGGCGTCACCGATATGCAGATCGAGACCGTCGATTTCCGAGTCGAGGATCGCGGTGACTCGATGAACGCCGAGTGGGACGTTCAGATCTCGAACTACGACGAACTCACGTTGGCCACGCTCGAGGCGGCCGAATCGGTCGCCTCGGACGAAGAACTCGAGCAGATGAACATCGAGGAGGCCCGGACGGCCATCGAGGCCCAGCAGGCCGCGGACCTCCAGACGAACTTCCAGTGGGACGCGTCGCTCGAGCAGACCGCCGGTCAGGAACTGACGTTCGACGCCGAGGCCTCGGGCGACACCGAGAACTGGGGCGCCTACCTCGACGAACTCGAGTCGCGTGACGTCCAGCGTCCCAACGACGTCAGCTTCGATCTGTCGGCCGAAACTGCCGACGGCCAACTCTCGCTCGACGGCACGTTCGAGATCGGCGGTGAGGACCTGGCCGGTCAGGCCCTCGATGCCATGGCACAGTCGGCCCAGACGAGCCCGACCGGAACGGCACCCGAGACAACCCGGTACATCGAGGCGCTGTCCGACGCCGACCTACAGGTCGCCCGCGTCGACGCCGACATCGGCGACGGCACGGTGCGGCTCGAGGGCGGCGCGAAGTTCGAGAACATGAGCGAACTGAGCGACACCGTCACGGGGAGCATGGCCGTCAGCGGCGTCTCCAGCGCAACGTCCGGTGACACGGCGTCGATGTACGTCCACGTCGAAGACATGGGCGATGTCGACACCGCGTCGGCCACGAAGGCCGACATCGAACACCTCGCGGTCGTCGACGACGAGACGACCGTTCACGAGGCCGGCGAGTGGGACGACGAGTTCGCCGCCGTCCCCACCGAGGAGATGAGCGACTATCTCGACGTCGAAACCGCCGAGACGAGCAACGAAAGCAACGAAAGCGACGAGGGCGACGAGGGCGACGACAGCATCCCCGGCTTCGGTCCGGGAATCGCACTCGCTTCGGTCGCGGGACTGCTGACGGCACTGCTGCTCCGCCAGCGGAACTGAGGCGACCGCTTTTTTCCCGTCCGTTCGACCGGTAGCGGCGCGTCGGTCAGGCGCGCTCGAGATACGTCGCCGTCGCGGAGGTGTGGCCGCGGTTGAACGAGAGGATCTTGATCCGGATCGCGTCGGTCGGCTCGCAGTCGTCGGGGACGTCCTCGACGAAGACGACGAACCCTTCGACCTTGCCGACGGCGCGTCGCTCGCCGGAGTGGTGATCGGTGAACTCGCGGATGGCGACGGTTTCGACGTCGCCGATGTCGACCGGTGGATCGCGTTCCTGCGCTTCCTCGTGGCGTTTTCGGGAGCGCCGCGCCGCCGGCGACCGCCCGCGAACCCGTCTGAACAGCCACGTTCCGACCACGAGCGCGACGAGCAGCCCGCCGCCGAGTACGGCTGGACCGAACGTACCGGGAAGACCGAACATATCGGGAACGGACGGCGCCGGGGGCTTCGGTGTTCCGATCCCGGCGGCCATCGGCGAGGCGGGTCGGAACCGATTTCCGCCGGCGGGACGAGCCTCGGCTATGGGGCTCGAACTCGACGCGGTCGACAGGGAAATCCTCCATCTGCTCCAGCAGGACGCCCGCCACAACACGGCGACGGACATCGCCGAACACGTCGACGTGACGGCGAATACGGTCAGAAACCGCATTCAGCGCCTCGAGGAGGCGGGGGTCATCGCCGGCTACCTCCCTGTCATCGACTACGAGCGGACCGAGAAGTCGATGCACATGGTCGTCCAGTGTACGGTCCCAATCGACGAGCGCGGCGAATTCGCGGCCGAGGCCCTCGAGGTCGAGGGCGTCGTCGCCGTCCGCGAGGTGATGACCGGCCATCGGAACCTCCGCATCGACCTCGTCGCCGGGGACACCGACGAGATCACGGCGGCGGTCAGCCGACTCCAGCGACAGGGGATGGACGTCGAAGAGCAGGAACTGATCAAGGCCGAACACGTACAGCCGTTCGGTCACTTCGCCGCCAGCGACGAGGAGTGACGGACCGCCGCGACGCTCGATCGAAAGCGATCGCCCCGATATAGGTATCTCTGCACTATTGCGATATATATTTCTGAAATCTAATCTCACACGCATAGTATTTCCCTATCCGATGTAATCGCCGTCATTCTTTTATACGCGACGCCACTCGAGTACGGCGTGAAGAACCCCTCCACCAGCACCGGCGACGCGGTCCACGAGACGGTCAGCATCGCGGTCGTCCACGCGATCGCGGCCCACCGGAACGTCGATCCGGTCGACCTTCCGCCCCTCTACGAGTGGATCGATCCGGACGCGGTCGACGCCCTCTTCGAGCCGACCCGAACCGGGGGCCCCCGGCGCGGTCGCCTCGAATTCGACTACGACGGACAGACGATCGCGGTCGATTGCGCCGACGGCGTCGCGATCACGATCGACGGCTCGCCGGCCGCCGGCTCGATCTCGGTCCGCAAATTGAACGTGTAACCCCGCTCCCACCGGATTTCGACCGTTCCAGCCGATTCTTCATTTCGCTGCTCGGCAGCCCCGGCTCAGGCCTCGTCGGCGAGATCGACGAGCGCCACCCCGTCGGGGATCCGCGCTAGGACGTCGGCGGGCCAGTCCCGATGGGCGAGCGTGACGCCGGCGTCCGGGTTCGTCTCGACCAGGCGAGCGACGCCGTCGGCGGCGGCCTCGAGGGCGGCCCGATCGGTCCGCTCGGGGGTCTCGGCGGTGAGCGGATACGTCTTCGAGAGCGCCCGCGGGAAAGGACCGAAAGGTGGCTGGACGCGCCAGGCGTCGTCGTACCCCGCGTCGGGCGCGGAGCGATCGACCGTCAACAGCAGCGAGTCGGGAACCGAGAGCCGGTCGAGCCGCCGATGATGGCGCAGGACTTCGGGCCGGCGCGCGCTCTCGTGGGAGGTGTAGAAGAACGAGCCCTTCGAGACGGGGTCGGAGCGCTCGAGTTGGGCGGCGTGATCGAGCAGCGTCCGGTAGCCGTCGAGCATCGCCGGGTGCGAGCGGGCGCGCTGTTCGACGAGTTCGAGCAGGTTTCCGGCGCGGATCGCCTGCTTGATCCGGCGGATCTCAGCGAAGGTGACGTGGAGGTTGTGGGCGGCCAGTTCCGACTCGCGCTCGTCGTCGGGCAGCGCGCGCAGTTCGGACGGCGAGCGGTCGGTACAGACGGCACAGGAACAGGGGAAGTAGTCCAGATCCGCGAGGTGTCTGGTGCCCCGCACCGTCAGGTAGCGGTCGTCGCGGGCGTACAGCGCGTAGGCCGCCGAGTCGAACAGGTCACAGCCCGCGGCGACTGCCAGCGCGAACATCATTGGGTGGCCGGCCCCGAAGAGGTGGACGGGCGCGTCGGCCCCCAGACCGCGCTTGGCGGCGGCGACGACGTCGATCATGTCGTCGTACCGGTAATCGTTCATCAGCGGCACGACCGCGCCGACCGGGAAGACGTCGAGGTCGGTTTCCTCGGCGTGGTGGCCGGCCCGCTCGCGCAGGTCGGGGTGGGTCGAACCCTGGACCGGCGCGCTGACGAGCATCTCGCCGGTGTCGGCGCCCTCGGCGATCTCGAGCCGGTCCTGGGTCGTCTCGAGGTCGCTCGCGGCCCGGTCGTAGGAGACGTCCGGCGGGGTCGGGATGTCGACCGGCGTGGCGATGTCGGAGCCGATCTCGCGCTGGAAGGCGAGGATCTCCTCGGTCGTGACGTCGATGGAGCCGTACTCCGAGAGCTGGAACGAGCCGGAATCGGTCATGATCGCGCCGGGGAAATCGAGCAGGTCGTGCAGCCCCTGCTCGCGGGCCCGCTCGCGGAGGTCGTCGTCGCCGTGGATGATGTAGGAGTTGGTGATGAGGATCTCGGCGCCGAACTCGTCGGCGAGCCGACGGGGGCTGATCGTGTCCAGGTTCGGGTTGATCACCGGTAGCAGGGCCGGGGTCTCGACGGTCGTGCCGGCGCGGGGAACGGTCAACTCCCCGATGCGGCCGCCGGCGTCGATGTCCCGGATCTCGAAGGACTCGCGCATTGGCTCCGGGTTGGCCCGTCGGACGTAAGTCGTGACGGTTTTCGTTCGGCCGGAGCGCCACAGACGAAGGCGCTTTACGCGCCGGGCCGCTTGCGTCCGCTAATGAGCAAACCGAGCCCCGAGGTCTACGAGCAGGGCAAGGGCATGGACGCCCACAATCAGGCGATGCGGGAGATCCGCTCGCGCAAGGAGGCCAGCTACGATCCCCACGAGCCGACCCGCGTCTGGCTCGACGAGGACAACACCCCCGACGGCGTCAAGACGAGCCTGACGATCATCCTCAACACCGGCGGCTGTCGCTGGGCCCGCGCCGGCGGCTGTACGATGTGTGGCTACGTCGCGGAGAGCGTCGACGGCGGCTCGGTCGCCCACGACGCCCTGATGGACCAGATCGACGTCTGCCTCGAGCACGAGGCGGAAAACGCCGACGACCCGGCCGACCTCATCAAGATATACACCTCCGGCTCCTTCCTCGACGAGCGAGAAGTCGGTGCGGAGAGCCGCCGGGCGATCGCGGACACCTTCGGCGACCGCGACCGGATCGTCGTCGAGTCGCTGCCGGACTTCGTCGACCGCGAGAAGATCGCCGACTTCACCGGGCACGGGCTCGACACCGACGTCGCGATCGGCCTCGAGACGGCCACCGACCGGGTCCGTCACGACTGCGTGAACAAGTACTTCGACTTCGCGGACTTCGAGGACGCTTGCGCCGAAGCCGCCGCCGCGGACGAGGAAGCGGGAAGCGACGTCGAGGCGGGAATCAAGGCCTACCTGCTGATGAAGCCGCCCTTCCTCACCGAGTCCGAGGCGGTCGACGACATGATCTCGTCGGTCGAGCGCTGCGCCGGCGTCGACGGCTGTCACACCGTCTCGATGAATCCCTGTAACGTCCAGCGCTACACCATGGTCGACGACCTCTACTTCGAGGACGGCTACCGGCCGCCGTGGCTCTGGTCGGTCGCGCAGGTCTTAGCGGAGACGGTCGACGCCGACGCGATCGTCGTCTCGGACCCGGTCGGCCACGGCTCGGACCGCGGCCCGCACAACTGCGGGGACTGTGACGACCGCGTCCAGAAGGCGATCAAGGACTTCGACCTGCGGCAGGACCCGTCGGTTTTCGAGCAAGTCTCCTGCGAGTGCGAACTCACCTGGGAGACGGTCCTCGAGCGCGAACGGAGCTTCAACCAGCCGCTGACGCGGTAGCGTCGGCAGTGGCAGGACGAACCGTTTTGGCGCTGCCGGAGGTCGGTGGCGTATGGCGCTTCAGGTACCGCCCCGGTACGTCAACGAACTCGAGCCCACCCTCCTGATCGTCGTCGGCGTCGTCCTCGTTATCTTCCCCGAGCCCGCCACCTCCGCGTTCGGCGCGGGGCTGCTGTTGCTGGGGCTCGGCTGGTGGTTCTACGAGTGGGGGCGGTAGCGGGGCCGCTGCCTCATACGGCTTACTGTCAGTCATCACCGGTGTACCCGCGATCGTCCTGCGGGTACACCGGTAAACGGTGACAATGATCCGTATCAGTCACCGGTAGCCGGCTCGTCCGACGCCGAGCGGACCGGTTCGGCGTCGGCGCGCGGGACCTCGAGCGTGACGACGGTCCCGCGGGGGTCGTTGTCGGCGAAGGAGAGCTGGCCGCCGGTCTGGGTGACGACCCAGTTGACGAGCCACAGCCCGAGCCCGCTGCCGTGGCGCAGCTGGGTGATCTCCCGTTCGCCCTCGAGCAGCGCCCGTTCCTCGTCGGGGATTCCGGGGCCGTCGTCGGCGATCGAGAGCGTCAGCAGTTCGTCGTCCGGGCAGTTCCGGAGGGTCACGTCGATCGTCGGTCGGTCCCGGTCGCTGTGTTCGACGGCGTTCTCGAGGACCTGATAGATCGCCGTCTCGAGGTACTCGTCGGCCCGCGCGTAGACCCGGTCCGGCAGCGTCCGGGTGATCTCGACCTCGGGTGCGGCGTCCTCGAGGCGGTCGATCGCGCGGCCGATCGCCGCCGAGACATCGATCGGGCCGGCCGGCGCCTGGTCGCAATCGAGGATGCGCTCGACGGCGCGGGTCTTCTCCGCGAGGCCGACGAGTTCGTCCGTCCGGTTCCGAATGGTTTCGACGTACTCGTCCTCCTCCACGGCGTCGGCGAGCATCTCGGCGCAGCCCTCGATGATGTTCATCCCGTTTCGCAGGTCGTGGCGGAGAACGCGGTTGAGGATCTCGAGACGCTTCTGGCGCTGTTTCCGTTCGGTGATGTCGGTGTAGAGGCCGAACGCGCGGTCCGACGAGCCGTCCATCTCGATCGGGACGACCCGGAGCCTGAAATCGCGCAGGCCGTTCGCGGTCCGCCGTTTGACCTCGGCTTCGCCGACCTTGCCCCGGCTGCCGCGTCGGTTGAGCGTCTCGGCCTCGTCCGCCCTGTCGGTCGGAACGATGAACTCGTCGAGCGGTTCGCCGACGAGAGCCTCCTCCTCGTAGCCGAAGCGCCGCTCGAACGCCAGATTGACCGCCTCGACGATCGGCCCGTTCGAGAGGTTACTGACGCTGACGATGCCGTCGGGGACGTTCTCGAACAGGGCGGCGAACCGGTCGCGCTCGGACCGCAGTCGCTCCTCGAACGCGATCCGGTCGAGCGCGTCGGCAACGTGGGAGAGCAACAGCTCCGTCAGCTCCTCGTCGGTCGGGGTAAACGCCGACGCATCCGGCGAGACGGCCTGGAACACGGCGCGATCGCCGATCGGGGCACACAGGACCGACCGGCAGTCCTCGATCCGCGGGGTTCGCTCGTCCGTGATGTCGTCCATCCGGAGCAGTCGGCCGGTGCGATAGGTCCGACCGGCGAGACAGTCGTCGATCGGGGTTTCAGTGTCGGTATCGGCCCCGAGATCCGACGACGCGGCTTCCGTGACGAGTTCGCCCCCGCGGACCTCGTCGACGACGCAGCCGTCGAAATCGAGGACGTCCTCGGCGGCCTCGATGGCCAAATCGTAGATCTCCGCGCGACTCTCACAGCCGTCGAGCCGGGAGGCGACGCCGTGGAGTCCCTGGATCTTCGCCTTCCGGTCGACCAGCTGTCGCTCCATGCGCTTGCGATCGCTGATGTCGCGGGCGATGCCGACCGTGCCCTCGAGTTCCCCGTCGGTCGTCAGCAGCGCCATGTTGACCTCGGCGGGCGTTTCCGTCCCGTCGGTGTCCGTCAGCGTGATCTCGTAGGTCGCGACGCGTCGGTCGTCGTCGGCCAGCAGTTCCTCGACCTGGCGTTGTCCGCGCGCGACGCTCTCGTCGGTGAGTACCGTCGAGACGTGTTCCCCGAGGAGGTCCTCGCGGCCGTAGCCCGTCGCCTTCGCCATCGTGTCGTTGACGGTCACGAACCGGCCCTCGAGGTCGAGCTGATAGACGCAGTCGCCGACCGTCTCGACGACCGTCTTCGTCCGCTCGAGTTCGTGTTCCCGAGCGGCCCGGTCGAGCGCCGCCTCGGCCGTCGTCGCGAGGACGTCCAGGAGGTTTCGTTCGGCGTCGTCGAGTTCGGCCCCGTCCGAGGACGCGACCGACAGCGTTCCGTGATCGCCCAGCGGCTGCAAGAGTGCGTTCCCCATGTCGGCCTCGATGTCGTAGGGGACCCGGTCGGTCGACGGCTCCTCGACCAGTATCGGCTCGCCCTCGGTGTAGGCGTCCCAGAGCGTTGTATACTCGCCGCCGACCGACGAAACGTCGCCGGTCCGACGGTCGAGTTCGGCCGTGATCCCGGCGAGTTCGAGGCGGTCGGTCTCCTCGTCGTAGTACCTGATCGCGCCCAGCGGCCGGTCGATCACGTCCTCGGTCGCCGCCATGACGATGTCGGTGATCTCGTCGGTCGACTCCGCCCGGAGCAACTCCCGCGTCGTCTCCTGTAGCGCCTCGAGCGCGGTCGCGCGCTTGATCTCCGCGGTGACGTCTTGCCCGAACGAGAGGACGCTGACGACCTCGCCGTCCTCGACGATCGGCGCGTTGAACCACTCGCAGGTTATCGGCGTCCCGTCCTTGCGACGGTTGCGGTCGACCCGTCGCGAGGGCAACTCGTCCGGATCGCCGTCGACGAACCGGTCCCAGTACTCCCGGACCGCCGCTCGGTCCCCCTCGGCAACGAGGAACTCGGGTGCGGCTCGCCCCATCGCCTCGTCGGCGGTGTATCCGAACAGTTCCGTCGCCGCCGGGTTCCAGTTGCGGACCTCGAACGCGAGGTTCCACTCGACGATCGCGAGCGGCGACTGTTCGACGAGCAACTCGAGTCGGCTCGAGGGGTCGCCCGTCGGCGTCGGCGCGGCCTCGGACGCACGCTCGCGTCCGGCGGCCGACGGATCCCGGTCCGCGAGCAGGTCCCGGAGCCGCTCGAGGAGCGTCTCCGGTCCCTGTGCTCGGGGGACGTAGCCGTCGGCTCCCGCCGCGACGACCGCGCCCGCGAGCCGTTCGCTGCCGTCGGCGGGGGCGACGACGATCGGGACGTCGGGTCGCCGGTCACGAAGTCGCCGACACCACTCGACCGAATCGGCGTCCGCGACCGGATCGCCGATCACGACGCAGTCGGCCGTCGCGAGGCGGTCGAGACAGTCGGCGACCGTCCGAACCGACGCGACCGAGACGCCGCGCTCTGCGAGGGCGCGTTCGACGTCGCCGGTGTCGGTACCGACGACGACGGCTCGAGTGTCCGGTCCGATGCTCGCGTCCATCCCCTGTATTCCGGTCGG
>SDGW01000270.1_pt1 | contig 21994 bp, 12 predicted proteins | sample 2873831 | NCBI WGS metagenome assembly SDGW01 (sample SAMN08132700, study PRJNA421101) | hypersaline lake metagenome | isolation source: celular fraction 0.22 microns magnesium sulfate-rich crust from ephemeral... | place: Spain: Penahueca Lagoon, Toledo | collected 2011-07
ATCCGACGTACCGCCACGAACTCGAAGGCAAGCTGGTTGGTCTTGTTCACTCGCTCCCGCAGTTCGACCGTGCCTTCGCTAATCGAGACTTCATCCCCAATCGAGTTGCACACGAAATGGCCAAAGTCGGGCCCGATTGGGTTTCTGATGAGAACAGGCCAGTAAACAGGGAAGCAGTACGCCTCGAGAGTACCCCGGTGGAACCGGTCTCTGGTGAGCGTAAAACCGAGTTATGGGAGGAGTGGGTTGAGAAAACAATCTGTAGCGATATCAGAAACGCAGAAGAGAATGATCCAATCCCGCTGTTTGAGACAGACGAGAATCTGGTCGTCGAGACAAAATCACTCGGATCATCAAAAGTCCTGAAACGGACCGAGGCCATCGACGAACGAATTCGTCGAGAGGGCAAGCAATGTGTCCACGAAAGCGGTGTCAACGAAGGCGAAAGCGGGCTAATCTACATCATGTATCAGATTAGCTCGAACACCGAAAACCCCGGTCCTGAAGACATTATCCCGCGGTATATCGGCAAAGGCGAAGCGTACGGAAAGAAAAACGAATTAAGTGCCAACTTCGAGGAGATCGCGAAAGGCCTGGATGGGACGCGACGTTTCGCCCGCTGGGGCGACGGGAGTTACTGGCACGTAGGAGAACTCTCAGAAACCGTTTTCGGAGAAGATTCGAAGAAAACCAGCTGGGCAAGTGAGCTCTTCGAGCCCAACACGCGCCAGCTCAAACAGCAGACGTACCTATGGATTCGCGCGTGGGACCCAGATCGGTATCCCGGCCCATATGGGTATCCAGTCTACCTCGCAGAACTCGAGCCACTCCTCGTCGGCCTAGCCTATGAAGCGTGGCCCGAGAAGCTACTCAACCATAACGAGGTCCCGGGAGATGCGCCAGCTAATAGCCGGGAGTTCGACTTTTCCCCGATTGACTCCCCTCCAGCGGACGTCGAATAACCACCATGCAGACTGGCGTACTCTGTTATCCGATTATCGATGGTAAAATGCTCCTTATCAGGAAGACACGCGGGCATGGAGAGGGGAAACTCGTTGGCCCTGGTGGGAAGGTGGAACCGGGAGAGTCGCCACAGGAGGCTGCAGTCCGTGAGACACACGAAGAAGTCGGTGTGGAAGTGGCTGACCTAACGAAAGCTGGGGAGCTGGAGTTTGTGTTCGGTGACGCGCCATTCATGTATTGCCATGTATTTCGCGCTGACAGGGTCGAGGGAGAGGCGAGGCCCTCAGATGAGGGTATTCCACGCTGGGTTTCGATAGAAGAACTACCTTACGAGGAGATGTGGGATGGTGATGAAGAGTGGCTACCGTTCTTGATTGAGGGCCGCTATTTTGAAGGAACGCTTCAGTTCGACGAAGATGGGGATGAGCTACGTGATTCAACATACCAAACAGAGCAAAGGTAAACGAATTTCGCCGCTGCGAACACATTTCTAGCCGAATGCGCAAGTGGTTATCCTAGACGCCAACCCAAAGCAGATCACGGGGTTCCACTACAATGGTTAACAAATATGACTCTAGTCAGCCGAAATAATGGCACAAACTAATCACTGGGAGGATTTCACGAATACTACATGGCGAAGAGCTATCCGTCTGATTGGGACAAACGAAGAAAAACTGTCTACAGGCGGGATGACTATACCTGTCAGAATTGCGGGCGTCAAGGGGGTTCAAACGGCGGTGCAGAGCTCCACGCCCACCACATAGTTCCGAAGTCAAAGGGAGGGACCCACTCAACTTCGAACCTAGTCGCCGTCTGCCAGCAATGTCACAATGCGATTCACGGGAACAGTCACGCCCCAAGTAGCTCTGCATCAGTTCCTAACCAATCCAGTAGTAGCGGGTACTTTGACGAAGTGAGTACATTAATCGGTAATGCTGCGAAGTTCTCGGAACCTGCAGCGCGGTATCTTCCTTTGGTCGAAAGGATGGTGGATGGAGGTATCGAGGACACTTCAAAAATGGAATTGCTGGAGAAGAAGATTCAGAGACAATCGATTAAGCAGAAGGCTGAGCTGGCGAGCTTCGATACTAGCTCCGCTCCGAACGGAGTACACGAAGGGCTTATTGATACGCTCGACGGGCTGTTTTCAGTACGAATCGACCTTGTAGATGAGACCCAGAAACTAATCGAAGATGTCCAGGAGAACCGAGAAAAGTTCGTTTCATCTGGGGAGTTAGAGTGTCCTAGCTGTGGAGATATCGTAGCGCGGGAAGATGCATTCTGTGGATCCTGTGGGGAGGACCTTTCCGAAGTTGGTGTATGCCCTGACTGCCAATCAAAGGTATCCGTTGGGGATGATTTCTGTACGGACTGTGGTACGAGCCTAGGCGGAGAGGACTCGGCAGAGACGAAAGAGAAGATAGGGAATCGAATTAGAGAACAAGTGGATGTCGTTGAAAACCTCGCCCCGTATGTGACCATCCATAATTTCGTGATTACAGCACATGCCGGTGCTGTTGTAAACAGCGAACGTACTGAAGAAGTCAAGTGGGAGTACTGTCCCAACTGCGGGTTCAAGCACAGTGTATTCAAACTAGACAAAGCAGAGTGTGTCATCTGCGGGGCGAAATGGGAAAAGAAAGGCATCCTTTCGAAAAAGTGGCAAATGACAGACGGTGAAGCCGAGGGTGAATCTTACCCCGACGCTGAGTGGGAAAGCTTCGGAGAAGATCGACATCAGTCGGAGAAGTATGATGAGTTCATAACTGGTGAGGGGGCAGACACCACTGCGATTAACCAGCGAGCTTCGAAGTTCTCGAACTGAATAACTCTAGGACGTTTTGGAGTCTGGACGAGGCCCTCGCGTAAGGTGAGGGTCCCACAACCCCAATGAGCAGAGTCCATTCAAAGACAAGGTGGGAAATCATTCCAAACTGACAATTGAAACATCATTCTTCCTCTACCCTTCACGAAAGTGATTATCAGCGCAATTACCACAAAAGTAAGATACATGAGTTTGGACGTTTTCTGAAAGCTAAGACCCCCGGATGAGCTCTGATTCTACCTTCGTTTGTGGGAGGTGCCAGCGGACACTTCCAAAGTGGCTCGAAGCCGAAGAAAGTAGCCTGTGCAAAAGTTGTGACGACAACGAGGAATCTGTGGTTTGGGCCACTGACCAAGAGGAAGGCAGCGTCACGACTGAGATGGAATCGAATGGTGCCTCTCCTGACTCTACTGCAGACACTACTACTGAGGTGGACAAGGGTTCTTCCGAAGCCTCTCCTCCCGACCCGAGCAACGGAACACTGGAGGAAGAACATACGGACGCAACCGCTGAGTCGGCAGAAGCAGAGTCGACAGGAACCGGCAATCATATACTCGATATCGAATGGGAAGCAAATACGGACCTTTCCCAGTTTGAAGAGGCTAAAGAGCAATCCAAACCCCTCGCTCAAGAAACCCAAGAGACGGCAGAAGATCCCTTAGACCGGAAAATCGATAGTTGGAAAGAGCAGCTGCTGGACCTCACTCGTCGGAGCAATCTGGTTGATTTCAAACCGACAAAAACCAAGACCCTGCCGTTCCATCGTGGGAATCCAATTACGGTAGCGCAGCAACTGTTCGAACGGGAGTCGCTATTCATCCGTCGTTCAGCCTCGAATGAGGAGGGCGGTGGACCACCAGACACTGACTCATTAGCATCGGATGAACTCGCGTCGATTCGAAGCCGTGAAGATACCGAGAATTCGCTCTATCGGATTGAACTCAACCAGAAGCGCTTCCAACGCGAGCGCGGCGTCGATTCGCTGTTTTTGACTCTCGGTACCCTCCGTTGGTATGACGTCGACCACAGCGATAGCGAGCTCCGAGCGCCATTATTCCTAGTTCAGGTCGACCTCGAGGAAGAAACGAACCGGAATCCCGACCGGCATGACTACGAAATAACGACTGGAGAGGCCGAACTCCGAGTCAACCCTGCGCTACGTAAGATGCTAAGCGCCGAGCGGGGAATCATTCTCCCTCCGGACACGGCGTTTGATCTTGAAGACGTTGAGTCAGCGTTCGCCTACATTGAGGAGGTAATTAGCGGCTTTGACCGGTGGCATATCGCCCCCGAAGTGATCCTGGGTATTTTCGACTTCTCGAAATTCGGTCTCTATACAGACCTCGAGGAAAATCGGCAAGCAGTCAAAGAGGACTCGTTCGTGCAGGCGTTGAATGGAGATCCCAGCAGTCTCCCATCGCCACCAGCGACTCCTTCGGCATCCGAACTTGACGAACAGGTCTCGCCAGCCGACACGTATCAAGTACTAGACGCGGACTCGAGCCAGCAGGAAGCCATCGAAGCTGCCAAGCGGGGGATGAGCTTCGTTCTCCAGGGTCCACCGGGAACCGGGAAGAGTCAAACGATTTCCAACATCATCGCCGAGAAGATGGCGGCTGGCGAGACTGTCCTGTTCGTCAGCGAGAAACAAGCCGCACTAAACGTCGTCAAAAACCGGCTCGATGACGTTGGTCTCGGCCGGTTCTGCCTAGAAGCCCACGGTGAGAAAGCGAACAAGAAGTCGATTCTCGAGGACTTGGGCAACGAGCTGCAGTCCGATCCTCTACAACATCCATCGGACAGAAACGAAATCGTCGCCGACCTAGAGCAGGTCAGAACCACCCTCAACGAGTACCAAGACCGGTTATTCTACTCCCCGGAAAACCAGAATATCACCGCCTACGACGCGTTCGGGATCGTCTCAAAGCGAGATAACTACCCGAACGTCGATGTAGGAATCGATAGACCTGCAGCCACAGATCAGGCGACGATCGACGACTGGGTTTCAGAATTAGAAGCGCTGACGTCGTATGAGTATGAGTTCAGTCACGACAGCGACCATCCATGGCGGTTTACGACTCTAGATGCCTGGAAATTCAATACGACAGAGACGGTTACGGCTGGGCTTGAAGAAGCAGAAGTCGCTATTGAATCACTCCAGGATGCCAAAATAGCGGCCGAAGAGCATCTTGATGAACCAATCAAGAACATTTCGCAACTCCGTGAAGCCGAGCAGATATTCTCTCAGCTGCATTCCTTAGACGACGTTTCACTGGAACGCCAGCACTTCGACTCGGCATTCTTCTCTCGTACAGAGCGGCTAGAACAGCTCGCGTCCCTTGTCAACGAGTCGGCTGAGCTGCGAGCGAATCTCTCTGAGGAGTACGATGAGACGTTATTCAGTGAAGACGGGAGCGAGTTACACGATGAGTTGAATGACTACGGGATTCTCCGGTATGTGAGCCCATCCTACCGGCGTCTGAAGAGCCGGATTCTCTCCCACGCTACAGAGGAATACGCACCAGACATCTCGGGGCTCAAGGAAGATGCGAAAGATCTGATGCGGATTCAGACTATTGAGGACTCCCTGGGGGAGTATGACCAACTTATCGGGCAGTTGGGCACCCTGTACAAAGGAGAACGAACGGACTGGGAAGAGGTCACTACCGTTCAAAAAATAATCGCAAAACTCGCTGAGTCCGATCTCATCGAATTGGGTACTGTTCGCTCCGGTCTCTTAGACGGTCCGACCAGCGAAATTGAGACTTCTCGAACACAGGTTCAGTCGGCTATCGAAGAGTGGGAAACCGCACGAGTCGAGATAGCGGAATTCATCGACTTAGAAGCAGACCCAGTCACCTCGGAGAAGTTCTCGACAGAAACACACGCACCTGAGCAGGCATCGCTTACAGAACTTGAAGAATGGATTTGGTCCTTACAGGACTCCGTCGACGAACTGCAAGAATGGATCCAATATCAATCGAAACGCGAGGAAATTGCTAATAGTGCGCTAGGCCACTTCCTCGAGGAATACCTCGACGACGGCCATCCGCCTGAGGATTTGGTCGATACATTCAAACGCAGCTTCTACACCAAGTGGTTGAACCAGGTGTACAGCGATACCGACCTGTCATCGTTCAGCGCAACGGAGTTCGATAAGCTAATCGCCAAATTCCGGCAACTCGACGAGCAACAGCGAGAATACGCCAAAGCGGAAATCCAACACCGAGTCACGAACCGGCGCCCGAAGACCGAGTTACAACACGCAAGTAGTGCCGAGCAGGTAACGCTCCGCCGGGAAGTCCAGAAGAGTCGTCGTCACATGCCACTCCGGGAGCTCTTCTCGGAAGCGCCATCGCTCATCACCGACCTCAAACCGTGTTTCATGATGAGCCCGCTCTCTGTCGCCCAGTATATCCAATTAGACACGATCGAATTCGATACCGTCATCTTCGACGAGGCATCCCAAATCATGCCTCAAGACGCCGTTAGCAGTCTTATCCGAGGGGAGCAGGTTATTATTGCAGGTGACAGCAAGCAGCTCCCACCGACGGCGTTCTTCAATACAGACATCGAGACAGCAGAGGATGTTCGGGAAGACCTCGAGAGCATCCTGGATGAAGCCTCAACCGTCCTCCCCGAGAAGCGCCTTCTATGGCACTACCGGAGTGAAACGAACGAGCTAATCGAATTCTCCAACACGAAATACTACAATGGGGCTCTGCAGACCTTCCCCGACAACAGTCCGGAAGAGGACATGGGGGTCGAGTTCGTATTTGTCGAGGACGGCCTCTACGACCGTGGCGGCTCGAGTACAAACGAGCCGGAAGCTCGTCGTGTGCTAGAACTAATCAAAGAACATATCGAGAATCATTCAGACCGCAGCCTCGGGGTTGTCGCGTTCAGCTCAGGACAGGCCCAGGCAATTCGAGACATCGTTGAGGAAGAACGCGCGAATGATCCCGACCTGGACGCGTTTGTCTCCGAAGACGACGCTCTAGAGGAGTTCTTCGTCAAGAGTCTGGAAAACGTCCAAGGTGACGAACGGGACTCGCTCATTTTCAGTGTCGGGTACGGGCCTGATAGCGCTGGGAAACTCTCGATGAACTTCGGCCCGCTGAACAAGACCGGCGGTGAGCGGCGTCTCAACGTAGCCGTTACCCGCTCGAAAAAGCACATCCAGGTCGTCTCCTCGATGCAGCCCGGCGATATTGACCTCCAGCGAACGGGTGCCCGGGGGGTTCGAGACTTCAAGCACTATCTTGAATACGCGAAAAACGGTGGCCGAGCATTAACCCGAGCCGATTCTGAACCACAAACGCTGCACTTCGATTCAGAGTTTGAGGAGGCAGTGTATACCGCGTTAGAGTCACGTGGTTTTGATGTCGTTACACAGGTCGAGAGTTCAGGATACAGTATTGACCTCGCGATCAAACATCCCGAAAAGCCGGGCAAGTACGTACTGGGAATCGAGTGTGATGGAGCGGCGTACCATCACTCAAAAACAGCGAGAGACCGGGACCGAACCCGACAGGCAGTACTCGAAGACCTCGGGTGGACAATCCACCGCATCTGGTCACCGGACTGGGCATCGAACAAGCAGAGCGAAGTAGAGGAAATCGAATCGAAGGTAAGCCGACTCGTTAAGGGACAGACAGCGACAGATGGGGGCGCTACGACGTCGGAGATTAAACCGGTGGAGGTGGATGCCATTCCGGAGGGGGAGCGTGGCGGAATTGAGGACCATCTTTCAGATTGGGCTGAGCCAAGAGTGAGTAGAGGTCGGGACAGGTCCTTAGATGACGTTGATATGGCACTCATAGCTTCCGTTCTAGGGAACCTTGTCGACGAATTCGGCCCGGTTCAACAAGAGGAGGCTTTCCGTGAGACAATCAGCAAGTGGCAGATTACTCGGCTCGGAAAGCGCATCAAGAAGCGGCTGAATCGGACCAAACGGAGGATGAAGCGCGAGAACCTGCTCACTCCACACAACGGGTTCTTGTGGCCAGGCGAACGCCCCAGCTCAATCCCGATTCGGCAAAACACCGATACTGCGAGTCGCTCCGTTGATGAAATCCCGCTTGAAGAACTTGCCTACGCGGGCCACTTGATTCTCGAGGCAGGAAACGAAATGAGCCGGGAAGATCTGATACTCGAGATTACACGGCTGTATGGGTACCAACGGATTGGTTCCAATATCAAAGACCGAGTTGGCGATGCAGTGAGTGTCCTGGTTAGTGAGGGCTGTGCAGAGTTGAGTGACGACGGCGAATCCGTGATTTACGTTGATGTTGACGCGGTTTCCAGATTACTCGACCGCATCTACGGGTGAATGGCAGTCAGTCCCCCTGAGCCGCGTCGGAACCCTCTTCTGGCGATGTCTGAGAGTCCTCGGTCGGCGTCCCGCGACGACCTTTCGGATTGTGGTCATCCAATTCCGCGAAATCGATCTCTCCATTCACTGCACGGTGACAGGCGACGACGTGCTCGCCCTCAGGGTCTGCACCGGCTGGAGCCCGGAGCGACATGTCCTCATCATCGCAGGCTTCGTTGGCAAACGCACACCGGTCCTTGAAGAAACAACCTTTGGGGAGGTCGATAGGGTCTGGTACGGTCTTGTCGTAAACGACCCGTTCCCGGTCACCAGTCGGGTCGGTTTCGGGCGTGGCGCTGAATAGCCGTTCTGTGTAGGGGTGAGCGGGGGTCTCGACAACATTCGCTGTCGCTCCGCGTTCGACTATCTTCCCGAGATACATGACCGCTAGTTTCGAGCAGACGTGCTGGACGGTCGCGATATCGTGAGAGATGTAGAGGATTGCGGTGTCTCGCTCTCTAGCCAAGTCTTTCAGGATACCGAGAACACCAGCACGAACCGAGACGTCGAGCATGGAAACAGGCTCATCCGCGACGATGACCGAAGGTTCGAGGATTAACGCTGTCGCGATGGACACCCGTTGCTTCTCACCGCCAGACAGTTCATGCGGGTACTTGTCCAAGTATTGTTCTGGCGGGGAGAGGCGGGCAAATTCAAGGCTCTCGCGGATCCGACGCTCCCGATCCCCGATATCGTGTATTCGGAGAGGTTCAAGCAACTGCTCCCGGACCGTTAGCCGGGGATTCAGCGACTTGAACGGGTCTTGGAACACCATCTGAACCTCGCGGTAGAACGCCTTGCGACCGAGTTCCTCAATTGACTTCCCGTTGAGAGTTATCTCGCCATCAGTCACGTCGTGGATACGCATCGCCAACTTCGCGAGCGTAGTCTTTCCACACCCCGACTCACCAACGAGGCCGACGATTTCACCCTGGTCGACGGTCAAGTCTACATTGTTGACCGCCTTCACGAACGTACGGTCACGGGTAAGTATGGCCGAGAGACCTGTCTCCTGCGGGAAGTCCTTCGAGACGCCACGAAGCTCAAGCGTACTCATGAGGATCCCTCCGTCTCCCTGTGTTCCAATTCGGGATCGCCTCCAGAGCCACCGGCGCTAGCAGGTTGCTCGTTACGCCACGTAGTGGCGTCCGAGGCCTCTCCTCGGAGCTCGTCGGCGCCCAGCTCGGAGATACGGATGCAGGCGGCCGTGTGTTCGGGGTTCCCATAAGACTCCATTTCAGGGCTGACAGTGCGGCAGTCCTCGGTGGCAAACGGACACCGAGAGGCGAACCGACAGCTATCAGTGATTCCGAGTAGTTCGGGTGGAGAACCTGGAATTGAGACGAGATCAGCGTCCCGGTCGGTCGTCGACGGGAATGCATGTTTCAGCCCCATCGTATACGGGTGGAGCGGTTCGATGAACACCTTCTCGGTGGGGCCAATCTCGGCCATTTTCCCTGCGTACATCACGCCAGTCGTGTCACAGAGTTCCGCTACGACGCTCATGTCGTGGGTGATTAGCAGGATGGAAGCGCCGGTTTCTCGCTGTAGTTCCTCTAGATAATGGAGGATCGTGTCCTGGCTGATTACGTCCAGTGCTGTCGTCGGTTCGTCGGCGACAATGAGGTCGGGTTCCAGCACCAGGGCCATGGCGATCATCGCCCGCTGTTTCATCCCACCGGAGAACTGGTGTGGGTAGTCCTTCGCCCGTTCCGGGTTAATCCCCACAGTCTCGAACAGATCAGCGATGCGAGCGTCCATCTCTTCGCGAGGCATGTCCCGGTGGACTTCGATAGCCTCGCGAATCTGTTCGCCGACGGTATAGACGGGGTCGAAGGCGTTCATCGCGCTCTGACTAATAAGTGCGATATCCTCCCAGCGTAGTTTCCGCATTTCCTCTTCTGAAAGTGTCGCCAGATCCTGCCCATCGAAGCGAATGCTTCCGCCCGCAATGGATCCGTTACGCGGGAGAATTCCCATCACACTCTGGGCGATAGTCGATTTCCCACACCCGGACTCGCCGACGAGACCGAATATTTCCCCTTCGCCTACGGAGAAGGTTACGTCGTCGACGGCGTCGATGTGGCGCTGTTCGCCATTTTCGGTCACTTGATACCGTGTTACGAGATTCTCTATTTCGAGCATCTATCTATCTTTCAAGCGAGGGTTAGCAACCTCCTCGTAGGTCTGTCCGATCAGGTACACCGATGCGACAGTTAAGACAATCATCAGCCCTGGCGCGGCCACCCACAGGGGTTGTTGGAACACGCCGTTGTTGTTCCAGGCCGCAAAGATCATCCGGCCCCAGGAAATGCGGTTAGGATCCCCGAATCCGAGGAACGCGATACTGGCGGACATGATGATGGCAAAGCCGGTCGCAAACGCGAAGTAGAGGAACGAGATTGGCAGGATATTCGGGATTACCTGTTTGCGCAAAATCCGGCGATCGCTTGCACCCGTGGTCTTCGCCTTCTGGATGAATTCCTCGTCACGTAGCGAGAGAACATCACTACGGATAATCCGTGCTGAATTACGCCAATACAGCAACCCAATTACCAGGATAATCCATGCCAGCGACCGATCGAGGATGGTCAGGGCGACAATGGCAAATGGAAGGATCGGAATGCCGTAGACAACGTCGGTGATTCGCATCAGGAGGTCATCGACGCGACCGCCGAAGTATCCCGAGACGACGCCAACCGTCGTTCCAAGGACGACCACGATGGTCGCCGTGGAGAATCCAATGAGCAGAGCAGTCTGGGCCCCAATTAAGGTCTGGGAGAAGATGTCCCGGCCATAGCGGGTCGTCCCGAAGGGATGCTCAGCTGACGGCCCCTCCATCGAGGCGGCGACACCCATGTCGTTTATGTCCTTTTCCAGTGCACCGTATGGCGCAATCTCCGGGCCGATAATCGCGATCGCAACCATGGCGACGAGTAAGATGAGGCCGATTTCGCCACCTCTATTCCCGCGAATCACCCGATATGGACGCGTCGCTACTACCGCATACCGCTGTATCCGGTCCGGAACCGTCTCCGTAATGCGGTCTTTCGCCTTCATACTGATTTTCTCCGGTCGTTACAGAGGACCCAGGTTGGGGCGTCCCACTCGTGCCCGGGAAGTCTCGAGTTTCGATCCGTGTTCATGTTCTCATAGGGATGTGTCATTCATACGTAATTCGCGGGTCGAGGAACCCGTACAACAGGTCAACGATGAAATTCCCCCCGATGACGACCACCGCAATAAGCAGGAACGTTCCTTGGGCTAGAGGGAAGTCGCCCTGGAGAACTGCCTGGACGAGGGTCCGACCAATTCCTGGCCAGGAATAAATCGTCTCGATAAGGATGTTACCTGCAATCGAAGCCCCAAGGACGATTGGCATCGTCGTGAGTATCGGGAGAATGGAGTTGCGCATTGCGTGGCGAGTGAAAATCCGGTGGCCGGGTACCCCCTTTGCACGGCAGATTGTGATGTAATCCTCCTCACGAACCTCTAGCATCGTCGTACGCATCAGGAGCATCGGGAACGCCATGATGAACGGGACGACCGACAGGACCGGGAGAATCAGGTGTCTCAGGAAATCCACTGAAAGGAAGATATCCAGTTTCCCGGTCGCAGTGTTTTCGATACCAAGCATACCTCCGGTCGGGAGCCACTGTAGTTCGAACGCAAACACGTACAGGAAGAGGAGTCCGAGCAGGAAACTTGGAACTGACCGGAAGACAATAGCCGACAGGAACACGGACTTCTCGAATGTGGACCCGTTCCGCCAGGCGGCGTAGGCCCCGAGACTCGTTCCGAGGCTGAACGCGAAAAAGACCGCAGTTCCCATCAGAACAAACGTGTTGGTCACACGGTCGACTAGAATGGTCCGCACGCTGCGGTTAAGGAAGAACGACTGGCCAAAGTCGAAGGTGACGACGTTCACCAAATAGGCGAGGTACTGCACTGATAACGGTTGGTCTAGTCCGTACCTGGCGGCCATTGCCGCACGAACGTCGGGCGACATGGCAGGGCTAATGACGGTGGCTGTGGGGTCTGCTGGGGTCAACCTGAATAGGACGAACATCAGGCTGGCGACAACGAATAGGGTAGCCACTAACTGGCCCACCCTTCGGATGAGGTAGTGTTTCCGAGCCATCGAGGCTTACCCGCCGTCACCGGCGGGCATCAGCAGACGACCATCGCCGTCCCAGTCGTATCCCGCTTCGCGCAGCGTTGCTCTAGCTTGTTCCTTGTCGAACGTGAAGTGTCCCACGTCGGAATTGTGCCAGAACTCGTTAGCCGACGAAATGATGCTTCCGCCGGGGTCGGAGTTTCCACCGTAGATCTGCTGTGAAATCCCCTCGTTGGGAACAGCATGGGCAACAGCCCGCCGGAAGGCCCGGTCGCTGTAGGGCATTCCCCGGCGCATATTGTGGACCATTGTGACGATGCTGTGGCTCGGCTTGAAGTACAGCTCGACGTTCTGATTGTTGTCTACATCTCCTTGGAGCGTCGTTGGGAGCTCCCAGATACCGTCAAGTTCGCCGTTTAGCAGCGCCTGCTGGGCCGAACTCATGTTGCCAAAGAGACGGATCTGAAGGGTGTCGATATTCGGTGCCTGCGGGTGATCCTTGTTTGCTGTGTACTCGAGGAAGGACCCCTCGCGTCGGCGAGAGAATTTGAACGGTCCACTTCCGATTGGTGGATTATTCGCGAATTCCATGGGTGCTTCAACATCCTCCCAGATGTGCTTGGGGAGAATCGGCACTAGGCCGAGGGTCAGCATTTGGAAGGGCGCGTATGGCTCGACGAGGTTGAACTGGACCGTCGAGTCGTCGACGATCTCCACGGTGTCTATGGGCTCGATGTATGTCGAGACGTAGGGGGCTTGGTACTCCCGCTGGTAGTCGAACGAGAACTTCACGTCCTCGGCTGTTACCGGCTTGCCATCGTGGAAAGTCAGACCATCAGTCAGAGTTACCGTCGCTGTCGTGTCATCGGCGAACGTGATATCGTCGATAATCCAGGGGGCCGCGCGCCCGTCAGGTGCAACCCGCATGAGCGTATCGTACATCGGTCGCAGGAACTCATTGACCTCCGCCTCTTGGACCGCGACTGGGTTAATCGCGCCAAATGAATTACGTGCCTGAGGGAGCGTTAGCGTCGAAGCCCCGTTCTTGCCCTGTATTCGCGTCAACGAATACATCCCTAGCAGTCCTTCACCTGGGACCGTCTCGGATGGTCGAGTAAATCGTTGAGTGTTCAGGCCGATGGACGTATCCGGGGAGTTGTATACTGTAACCGCTTGATCCTCATAGGCCACTTTTTGGGCCTCGTAGACGGCTTCTCGACGAGCCTCCTGTTCTAGCGACGACTGCTGGGTGTCGCTCAGTTGGTCAAACTCATCACTGTCATATGCCGAGAAGTTCCATCCGCCACTCTTGATCCCGTCTGAGTGCAACACCGTGTTCAAGTAGAACGACGGGTCGAGCCGGACGGCAGTGCCGACGTAACTGATGGCGGAAATATCGAACTCGCGTGATTCGAATAGCGTGCTGATAATCGGCTGGGGGAACTGCTGGGGGTTGAGCGAAATGGATAGCCCGAGGTCTTCGAGGTTGTTCGCGATGATGCGGCTGGCCTCGAACACGTCGGGAGAGCCGCTCTGTGTCCAGGTAACGAAGTTAACCTCTGGTACTCGGACCAGATCACCGCTAGGTGTTCCGCTAGTCGTTGTAGTTGTTCCACCACCGCCGCCACCATCGCCCCCGTCACCGTCCCCGTTGCCGTTACCGCTACAACCGGCCAACGCAGCGAATGCTCCTGTTACTGTTGTCGCCCCGCTGGCCCGGAGGAAAGTTCGCCTATCGAATCCATCGGTCCGCTTTGGTTTGATATCTCTTACCATACCCTGAGAGTTGGAAGTGTTTGATAGATAAAACTCTTTCCCGAAAACAGAGTAATACGGCTCGTAACGGCTTAATATTTCATTTTGGAGATCCATCCAAATATCTTCAGTAATGTATTATTGTCAGGAGTGCTATTTTTTCTCGTGCGGCAAACCTCGGTCGGCTACATAACCGAAGTTACACCGGCTCCGATGCCCCAATGGATATCTCCAAACACCTTTTCGATAAATTATCTTTGTTAATTGTTAACATCGCTGGGTTCTTTACATCTTACTCCAATAAGCTACCTGGTAAGACAGACATGAGCACAGAACTATCGGCAGACGAGATTGGCAAAGAAATTTCTGAGCGACAAGATGAATGGCTAGATATCCTAATCGATCTGATCCAGATTCCCAGTGAGAACCCTCCAAATGACACGCGAGAGATTGCGGACTATTTTACGGAATTACTCGACGACAGAGGGGTTCCATATGAAGTGATCGCTCCCCAAGAAAAGATGCCCAACGTCATGGCGCAGTTCGAGGGGGGAATTGGAGACCCAGAAGAGGGTAACCACGTGACCTTCAACGGGCATCTCGATACGTTCCCCGCAACTGGAGGGGACCGCTGGGACTATGACCCGTTTGGTGGCGAGATAGATGATGGGAAAGTGTATGGACGCGGATCCTCAGATATGCACGGGGGATTCACCGCTACACTGGCAGCATTCATCGTCCTCTTCGAAAATCGGGACCATTTCTCCGGGAAAGTGACCTTCGCCGCAGTCAGCGACGAGGAAACCGGGGGTGAATGGGGGACCGAGTACCTCGTTGAGAACAATCCGGAATTCAACGGCGATGTCGTCTTGAACGGTGAACCTAGCACGAACGGTGTCATACGATTTGGAGAGCGGGGACCAATTTGGATGGAAGTTGGTGTCCGAGGACAGGCGGCCCATATCTCCACGCTAGAGGAGAAGGTTAGTGCCGTCGAGATACTGGCCGATGTCATTCATGACCTCACTAGACGGGATGACCTCTCTGACCGATACGAGATACCTGAAAAGGTTGAAAGCGCGATCCGCGACGCCGAGAATGCAATGGATGGGGCACTCGGGGACGGCGCGACAGACCGCGTCTTGAAGCCGGACAAGAATTTCGGCGTCATTGAGGGAGGCGAAAAGGCAAACCTAGTTGCTGAGCGTGCACGGGCAGAGCTGGACGTGCGGATGCCTGTAGGGGCTTCTACCGACGACGCCAAAGCCTGGGTTGAGGACGCAATCGAAGAATATCCTGGAGAGATTACTATCGAGACACTCCTCCAACAGGATCCAACGTGGTCCGATTACGAGCACCCCATTTTCCAACATCTTCAGCGTTCAGCCGGTGAGATTCGTGGTGAGGAACCAAAATTCTCCTGTTCACTAGGTGGGTCGGACTGCCGGTTCTACCGGATGAAGGGAATCCCCTGTGCCGTGTATGGACCGACACCATACAACCTGGGGAGTGAGAACGAGCACATCTACGTAGATGATTTCATGGAGATTGCCCAGGCTCACGCGATGGCCGCAGCGGCGTACCTCCAGGAGGCCTGAGATGGGTTGGATAGAAGATATATTCACGAGTAACGTCGGCTGGAACCACTTGGAGCACCTAGTCGATCTTCCAGATGGTCGACTGGCCGGTACCGAAGGCGAGCGGATGGCTGCCGAGAGCACTCGAGATGCTCTGGTTAGTGCCGGTGCACGGAATGGCCACCTCGACGAGTTCGAGATTACTGGATGGTTCCGTGAATCGAGCTCATTTACCCACGATGAATCGGGGATAACGCACGACACGTTCGCGCTGCCTCGAAGTCCATCAGACGTCGCCAAAGGAGAATTCGTAGATCTTGATTGGGGCCTCGCTGAGGACTTCGAGGAAGCGGACGTCGACGGCAAGGTAGTGATGGTCCAAACCAATGTCCCTGGCCGCCAGCGGATTGTCCATCGTCTGGAAAAGTACTGGCACGCCGTCGAAGCCGGAGCCGTTGGGTTTGTCCTGAAGAATCATCACGATGGGACTATGCCACGATCGGGAACGATTCGGGGTTCAAACGGCAGTGCAATCGGCGAAATTCCGGCGGTTTGTGTCAGTTACGAACTAGGCGAACGTCTTTCCCGACGATTCGGTGGTGACGATGTGACGCTTCGCGTCGACGCCAACATCGAACCAGTAACCAGCCGGAATGTCCATGCAGAACTCGGCCCCGATACGGAGCAATCGGTGGTCGTTTCCAGCCATATCGACGGACACGATATCTCAGAGAGCGCCGGCGACAATGCTGCTGGAACTGCCACCATCGTCGAAGTGGCGAACGCCCTTTCGAAGCGAGAAGACGAACTCGACACCCGAGTCCAATTTATCGGCTTCGGCGCCGAAGAGGTCGGTCTCGTTGGATCGGCCCTTCACGCTGAACAGACCGATCGAGACACGATCAAGGCAATGGTGCAAAACGACGGTGTCGCCCGTGCTCGAAACTACCTTGTTCACACGAATGGTTGGGACGAACTCGGCGATGTTGCCCGGGCCGCTGCCGACCAGTTTGGTCACCCGGTACAGATTGAAGACTCCCTGAGCCTCGGGAGTGACCATTGGCGATTCGTCGAACATGGGGTACCAGGATACGCCGTCGCCAGTACGACTCCAGATGGCGGTGGCCGAGCGTATGGATCCAGTAGTGGGCTCGTGATTACCCCGGCCGACACCCTGGACAAACTCGATCCCCGGGATCTACGTCATCATGCGATTATTGAGGCCGAGCTCGTGGTACGGCTGGCCGATGCCGACTTCGAAGTCGACCATCGCACGCCTGAAGACGTGGCAGCCCAGGTTGAGACAGAAGGCCAGGAGGTTATGCGAAAGTCACTTCGCCTGCCACCAGACGGTAAGCCCTGGTAGACGGCAGGGTTCCCTTTTTATGCACATTCCGGAATAGCCTCGACAAAAAACCTCCGTTTAGCGTTGTTGGACGCCAGCCATTGCGTTCGCGATTGCGCGCGCACCAGCGATAGAAGTCTGTCCGACGTTCGCACTCATGAGTCGTTGGGTTCCGGACTCTAAGGGCGGCGCACAGCCGATGATGTCGAAACTTACCACCCTTGGGTCCTGTGCGACCGTCCGGAGGCAGGTGTACAATTCTCGGGTGGTCAGACCACCCGGCGTTGGGGCTGTCGTCCCAGGTGCAGCGGTCATGTCGAGGACGTCCAGGTCACAGCTAACGTGAATCGCGTCGACGTCGCCGATCGACTCAATAGCCTTTTCTACGCTTCCGACAGGATCCGCTCCCACTTCCTCTGATGGAATGATCTCGTGATCGCGTTCGCGCATCCAGTTGACGTACGAAGTGGACGTCTCGTGGTGGCGGCCGCCGACAAAGGCGTAGTCATCCATTCCCTCCTCCAATACTTGCCGGAATGGCGATCCGTTGTACGGTTTGTCAACCACCTCTCGTACGTCGGCATGGGCATCAAAGTTGATTACAGCAACTGAGTCATGCTGATCCACCAAAGGTCGGGAGTTGGGATATCCAAGGTCGTGACCGCCGCCCATGAATACAGGTACGGTGTCGAGCTCGTGTATTTCCTTGGTAACCTCCTTGAGGTACGACTGGCTCTCAACCACATCGCGTCCCCAGGGAATGTCTATGTCTCCGAGGTCCCCGACGTTTGTCACGGGGCCATGGGTTAGGTTACAAGTCTTGGTCTCTGCGAATCCCTGGCGGAGTCCTTCTGGGCCTAGAGCTGCCCCCCTGACACTTACTTGGCCGCCATCATACGGTTCACCGACGAGGACTGTTGAGTAATTTTCTGCATCGGCCAGCGTCGTGTTCTCCACCACATCGCCGAAGTGTTCATCGTTCGGATCAAAAGTCGGCCCGTTCCAGTTGAATGGGTGTGTGAAGTTATCTTGTGGCATGGTATGTTGAGAGATGTTGGATTGCCAAAGAACTTCGTATCCCGGCTATGTGAGTACTGGCGGATTTGATTCAACACTGACGATGGCGAGTAACGACTGAGTGGCAACTACTTGCCAGAACTACTGTTCTCTTTACTTTCGACTATCTCCATATCATACTCGTCCGCGGTCTTGCTGGAACGGGCGGTTCCTGCGACACCATCCGTTCTGGCCAAAGTTGAACCAGCCCATCGAGCATGCCAATCGTCGGACTCGACAATGGTCGCTTACTGATTGTCAACTATCAACACCGCGAGTAAGTAATCTCCATTCAGAGACGGCTGTACAATGCGTTTATACCTCTGCGTAAGCCAATATCTGGGCTCCTGACAGACAGACTACTTTCTGATTAGGTGCCCGGGTACCTGCTCTACCGTGGGCAGTGCCGCCTCCTTGGTCTACGCCAAGCTACTGCACTAGGTTGGCCCCCACGCCCACAGCCATGCCGCTATCAACCTTTTTGACTACTCCAATCCCAGACAATCTGTGTCAATACAGCGGGCCCGCACCATCGACGACCTCTATAACGAGGTTGCGGAGTATGATTTGGTGCTCACAACCGATGCACCACTGAGCCTGGCCCTGAACCGCCGGATCGACCGGCCGCGAATCGGGACCTTCGCCGCCACCCCACGTATGCTCGCCTCCGGGGAGTTCCGACCACAAGACGACCGGAAACTCTTCCTCCAACTCGTCGAGGAAACCGACCTAAGCTGGAAACACGCCTCGCACCTGCTGGAGAACGTTCTCGGCTGCTGGGAAGAGACCGGCGACCTCCGAGCGATCCTTGACTACGAGCAGTTCAACACAGCCGAAACACGCCGTGTCCTCGACGTGATCGAGAGTGCTGATAGCGCCCACACCGACCTGGTGAACTACTCTATCCCCGAGGGACAGTCCGTCGCCGTTGTGGGCGAAGACCAGTTCTCAGCACTCGACCGCTCGATACTTCCGGCTGAGTACGACGCCATCGAGCCCTTCGACAACGGCCAGTTCGACCTCCCGGAGTTCCATTGTCTCGCCTCCGCGACAGACATCGTCGAGACTGTCGTCGACAACATCGCTGCTGAGGACGCCGACGACGTCGCGGTCATCATGGATCGCGGGAGCGAGTATCCCGCTCTTGTCGAGTCTGCCCTTGAAGCGGCCGAGGTCCCTTTCTACGGTGGCCCGGGGTTTGCCGACAGCGAGAGTATCCGAACGTTCCTTGCCCTCCTGCGAACAGCCTACAGCGACCGGCAGACGCGACTGGCCGATGTTCGGCCCATCCTCCACTATGCCGGGATTCGGCCACCTGTTGAGGAGGACGAGAAGTACCTCCACCATATAACTCATCCAGGAGTCGAACCGGTCCAGCAGTTCTGTAGAGAACTAAGCGAGATGACCTTCGAGGAGGCTGTGTCGACATTCGAGGACTGGGGCGGACGGTCACTCCAGGACTTTCGCGAAGAACTAGAGCGCCTCGGCGTCCTCCAATCAACAGTCGACGAGGGAACGCTCGAGGACATCGCGTTCTACCTCCAGTCCTTCGACGTGCCGGTCGACAGAGACGACTCAGGCGTCCTACTCGCCGATGCGACGGCGGCAGCCTACGTGGACCGACCGCTCGTCTTCTATCTCGGGATGGACGCCGACTGGACACACCGCGTCCTCGACCGCCCCTGGGTTGATACAGAGGCGAAAGACCGAGAATACCTTCGGCAGTTCCAACTGCTCCTACAGAACGGGCAACAACAGTACTACCTCGTCCAAGAGACCAGTGCTGGCCAACCTGTAACGCCCTGTCTGTACTTCCATGATCTACTCGAGCAGGAGTTCGAGACATTTGCCGACCTTCCATCGATTTCCCACACCCGTTTCACCGGACGGGATCGGGATGGCTTTGAAAAAGAGCCAGTTGCGGCCGAACCCACCAGCATCGAGACGCTTAGCCAGTCGAGTCTAAGTACGTTCGTCAACTGCCCGCGGGACTACTTTTTCGACCGACTCGTCGAGAGCCGCGATCGTGAACACTTCCGGAAGGGGAACCTGTTCCATGACTTCGCCGAGTTCGCGGTCAATCATCCAGACGTCGTCGACGCCACGTCCGAAGAGGAACTGGTGGACCTGATGATTGAGGAGATGCGCCCTTTCGTCGACGAGGTCAATCTCGGTGTCCTGGGAACCGAGTTCGAAATCGGGATAGACGTTATTCAGCGTTATCTCGAGCGCGAACCACCAGTCGACCGAGAGTACGAGGGGTACGGACGACAACGACAGGAGAACTTCTTCGCAGAGCAGTTCGACCGAGCAATTGACTCCAGAATCACCGAGCGGTGGTTCGAGAACCCCGCCCTCGGTGGCAAAGGGAAAGTCGACCTCATCCAGTCACCGACGACGCTACTGGACTACAAGAGTGGGAGTTCTGACTCGGCATCGTCGGTCGTCGATGACTCCGCCATCGAGGAGATAAGCGATGAGCCGAGTTTCCAGGCATTACTCTACCTGGCCAACCACCGCCGTATCATTCCCGAGGAGCCGATTGATTTCGTCTTCTTCCACTTCTTGGACCTCGTCGATGAGGAGGTCGTCGACGAAGGGGATCTCGACGACGCCCTCGTGGAGGTGACCTATTACCCCGAGTCCTTCGGGGAATTCACGAAGCGTAAGGAAGCCTTCGACGCACTCTGTGCCGGCGTCGTCGAAAGCAACGACCGGCGAAAGACACTCGAACGAATGGGGTTCGATGTCTACGAATCCTTCTTCGACAACCACGCCTTCCCAGCCGTCGACGACACCGACGAGCTTCTCAACAGCGACTTCGCCGCCGCATTCACCGAGCGCGGGAAGGAAGCCGTCGGCGACTACAAATACGTCAAGAAAGGCACCGAGTCGGCACTCAAAGAGCTACAGAAACTCCGCGGTCGGAACTACTTCAAAGAAGATCTGGACGCCTTCGAGCAGTTCCTCGATGAACAGATCGGTCGCATAAACGACTACCGACGGTCAACGTTCCCCGTCGGCGACCCCAACACCGATCGCGTCGACCACCGCGACCTGATTCCTACTGATGACTGATTTCGAACCCAACGAGCGACAGCAGGAGCTAATCGATGCAACGGACGGCATGCACGTCGTCGACGCCGGCGCAGGGACTGGCAAGACCTTCGCCGTCACGCGTCGCTACGCGAACCTGCTCCGCCAATCCGAGACGGAGCCAGAGGACGTCCTGCTGGTCACCTTCACGAACAACGCCGCCGCCGAAATGAAGGAGCGTGTCGTCGCCAACTGCGACTACTCGATGTCGGCGCTTCGAGACGCCCCGATTAACACCTTCCACGGCTACTGCAACGACCTGCTACTCAAGCATGGATTCACCGCACCGACGTTGTTGGGGATCGACGACCGGATCACTTCCTCGACCCAACTGCTAGAAAACGAGGTCATCGAAGAAAAGCGGTTCCGCCAGTTCGTCTCCCAGTTCACGGACAACCACCCGGAACACCATGAGTACCTCCGGGTGCTTCGTGACTCGACATCGCTGCTGGAACTGATTCGAGAACTCGCCTCAAAGGGAGTCTTCCCGACCAACGACGGTTGGTACCGCGACGGGGAGTCCTACTTGGATGGCGACCTGGAAGCTTTCGAGGAGCTATTCGGAGCCGCTAACGAACCGAACGAGGGGGCGAATGGCCCGACTCAATCGGACCTCCGGGACGGCCTGAGTGGGTTCGAACGCGGGCGCTGCTTCCTGCCCGATGCTCCGGAAGAATCGGACCTAAGAGAGGGATACCCCAGCATCGACGACGCGTGGGCTGAACGCGCTTTCGACGAAGACCGTGAGGAATTGAAGGCGTTCGTCCACGACGCCTACTACGAGTACTTGCGGTTCGCACTTCGGCGGAACTACCTGAACTTCAGCTTCCTCCAGCTGTTTGCGTTCGTCCTACTCTGTGAGGATCACGCCCTCAGAGAATCCACT
>SDGW01000271.1_pt1 | contig 21957 bp, 7 predicted proteins | sample 2873831 | NCBI WGS metagenome assembly SDGW01 (sample SAMN08132700, study PRJNA421101) | hypersaline lake metagenome | isolation source: celular fraction 0.22 microns magnesium sulfate-rich crust from ephemeral... | place: Spain: Penahueca Lagoon, Toledo | collected 2011-07
GTCTGTTCGGATACGCCAACGAGAATGCTGAAATCACCAATGTCGGACTCGAAAATGTCGATGTCAAAGGTGGAACCGGTGTCGGAGGACTCGTTGGCTTCAACTACGGGACGGTCTCCGAATCGTACGTGGCCGGTAGTGTCGAGGGTTCTATCATTGAGAGTTCTGCCATTTACATTGGTGGGCTTACTGGTCTAAATGGAGGAAAAGTCACTAATTCGCATGCGACTGGTAGTGTCGACGGTGAAAATGACATTGGAGGACTCATCGGTTGGAACAGCGGCGGAACGGTGAGTACATCCTTTGCAACCAGTAGTGTTGATGGTAGTAGTGACCTTGGTGGGCTCGTTGGGGAGAACGATGCCGATGTCGAAAACTCGTATTGGGATACTGACCGTAGCGGGTTGAGTGGTGATAACGACGGCATCGGTGATGGAGATCATGATGCCGACCAGGTTGAAGGCCTTAGCACCCAAGAAATGCAGGGGAGTTGGGCCTACGACGGCGCTGACGGTAATATGTCCGCATTCGATTTCTCGGGCAACTGGTCGACGGTCGCCGGTGACTACCCCGACCTTCAGGACACCCCCCGCAAGACGTCGACACCCCACCGCTCGGCCCCCGGCGAGGCCGAGCAGGCGCGGATTCTCGATGACATGGAGACGGACGGGGATTTCAAACTCGTCACCAGCGACAAGGCCCTCCAAGCGATCAATCGTAACGACACGACGCGCGGGTGGGATTACCGGCTGGTGGTCGACATCGACGCCAACGGAACCCACGAGTGGAACGGCGACAGTGACCCGAAGGGCTTCGACCCTATCGGTGAACAGTACTACCCGTTCACGGGCACGTTCGACGGCAAGGACCACACGATTTCGGACCTGTACATCAACCGAGACATGAATTACGTTGGGCTGTTCGGGAACGGGGGTCCTGTCGAGAACGTTGGCGTCGAGGACGTCGACATCACCGGCAACGATTATGTGGGCGGCCTCGTCGGGTCCAGCGCGGACGCGATCACCGACTCGTACGCGACCGGCACTGTCGAGGGCTCCGGCAACGGCTTTGACACCAACGGTGACGACGTGGGCGGCCTCATCGGGGTAACCACCGGCGCGATCACCGACTCGTACGCGACCGTCGATGTCGAGGGCTCCGGCGAAGACGTGGGCGGCCTCGTCGGGTCCAGCGACGACGAGGTCACCGGCTCATACGCGACCGGCACTGTCGAGGGCTCCGGGAACGTGGGCGGCCTCGTCGGGAACAACAACAACGGCGATGTCACCGAGTCGTACGCGACTGGCGAGGTCGTCAGTGACAGTGACTGGGTGGGCGGCCTCGTCGGGCAGAACTCCTGGAGCGATGTCAGCGACTCGTACGCGACCGGCGATGTCGACGGCCCCGGCGACGTGGGCGGCCTCGTCGGGGACAACTACAATGGCAATGTCAGCGAGTCGTACGCGACCGGCGATGTCGACGGCGACGGCGACACCGACGTGGGCGGCCTCGTCGGGTACAACCAGGGCGGCGACATCTCCGACAGCTACTGGGATAATGGGACGACGAATCAGAACGACGCAATCGGCACAATTGACAACGACGGAAGTGGCACGGACCTCACTGGCTTCGGTGAGACCAGCGACACCGAGCCAGCCGCCGAGATGCAGAACCTCAATGCCACCGTCTACATGGACGGGCTGGACTTCTACGGGACGTTCATGCCACGCGACGGTGACTACCCCGAGTTGGCCTGGGATTCCGACTATGCCGACGGACAGGAGGCCTACGATGGCCTCGTGAGTGGTGATGGGACCGACGACGATCCCTACGAGGTGACAGACGTCTACGAACTTCAGCGGGCCAACCAGGACCTGGATGGCCACTTCGAGCTACAGAACGATATCGACGCCGAAGACACCGACGAGTGGTACAACAACAGCAATCCGAAGGGCTTCGCCCCCATCGGTGACGATAACGTCGGGTTCACCGGCACGTTCAACGGGAGCGACAACACCGTCTCGAATCTCAGCATCAACCGCAGTAGCGACGACTATGTGGGGCTGTTCGGTAACGTCAGTGGGGACGGATTGATCGAGAACGTTACGCTCGAAGCGGTCGACATACACGGAATCTCCAATGTCGGTGGACTTGTCGGCTACAACGATGGCGACGACAACAATCAAGGCACAATCAGGAACTCGTCCGCCACCGGTAGTGTCACGGGAGAGAGCAACGCGGTTGGCGGGTTGGTCGGTCAAAATGAGGGATCAGGCAGCCGAGTTGAGCAGTCGTACGCTACCGTTGCTGTTAACGGGAGCTCCCAAGTCGGCGGGCTGGTCGGTGATAACTTCGGCGGCACAGTCAGCAGGTCATACGCCACCGGAGCTGTCGACGGAGCCACAAATAATGTCGGTGGACTGGTCGGCGAAATCACAAACGGCGGTACAATTAGCGAATCGTCCGCCACCGGTGCTGTCTACGTCGGAGGCGGAAGAGTTGGTGGACTGGTCGGCAGCCTCGGGCCCGTCGATACAATCGAGAACTCCTCTGCCACCGGTGACGTGACTGGAGATGAGAAAGTCGGTGGGTTGGTTGGTCAAAACGGTGGCACAGTCACCCACGCATACGCAGCTGGCGAGGTCGACGGAAACAAGACGGTTGGCGGGCTGATCGGTGACGGAAAGACGGTCACCGAAAGTTATTGGGACACAGACACAAGCGGACAGGAGGACTCCGCTGGCGATGCAACTGGCCTTGAGACGGTCGACATGATCGGTTCGGACGCGCTCGACAACATGGACGGCTTCGACGACAGTCTCTGGTCGACTGTTACGGATGATACAGCGGGTGCGGACGATGATGGGTATCCGATCCTCTCGGTACTTGATGTTGAGCCACAGATTCTCACACCGGATGTCTCCACCGATGAGGACAACGATGACGACAGTAACGACGACGAAACGACACCGTCTCCCGGAGGAACCGCTGGCAGCTCCAGCAGTAGTTCTGATTCGTCTTCAGGTGAGACAACAATATCGTCGAATTCCGACGACGAATCCGACGACGACTCTGGAGGCGATAACACCGACAGCGACCGCCCAACACCGGATACGAGTATTTCGGTCACAAACCCTTCGCCCGGACAGACGATCATCATCAAAGACGGTGTTGCCACACTCGCTGGTGATGACGACGAGAACGACGACGGCGAAGATGCCAGTGATGACGAGGATACCGACGACGGAGAGGATGCTGGGAGCGATCAAGACAGTTCAGACGACAGCTCCGACCAATCGGAGACGAGGTCCAGCAACATCCGATCCGACCAGCTCTCGATCGACATCAACACCGATCGGGACTTCACGATGGATATCACGAACTACGAGTCCGATCTCACCCCGAGTTCGACACTCGGCGACGCTCAGGGAGCCGCCTCGATGCGGCCGTTCGCCTCTGGCGGCGCGCTCTTGGCCACGTCGTCGAACGATGAGATGACATCGAACCTCGCACCGGACGAAGTGCGAGCGGCAGCCGACGCCTTCGAAGGCGAGACCGGAACCGTCTCCGTAGGCTACGTCGACATCAACCACTCGCTCGAACCCGGCGAGATCTCGGGTGCGACCTTCGAGTTCAGTGTTCGACAGTCGTATCTCGACGGGCTGGGGGCTGATACCGAAGCTGTCGAACTCAACCACGAACGGGGCGATGGCTGGGAAACGCGGGATACCGAGTACGTCGGGAGCGACGATACCCATGCCCAGTACGAAGCAGAGATGCCCGAGTTCTCCACGTTCGCCATCGGAACCGGCGCTCCCGTGATGCGTATCACTGACCGAACCCTTGAGACGGAGACGATCACCACTGGTGATGCGGCAACTGTAACCGTAACTGTCGAAAACCGTGGACGCACCGCGGCCGAGGAGGAGATCGAACTGACAGCCGACGGTGAAACTGTTGCCACGGAAACTGTTTCGGTTGAACCCGGTGAGACGGCCGATCTGGAGTTGTCGTTCACGCCCGAGGAAACCGGGCAGTACGATCTCAGTGTTGGTGGTGAGGAAATTCAACAACTCACAGTCGAATCTGACAGTAGCTTCCCGTGGCTCGTACTAGCCATCGGCATCGTTGGCGTCCTCTCGGTCATCGTGTTCTGGCGACGCCGTGAGAACGACGAAAACGAAGCTACGACGTAACGCCCTCCAGGATCTGCGTTACTGGCAATCAACTGGATCGGGCCGACCTCGCCCGCGTCCAACAGTCGGCTAACGACTGGGCGATGGCTGTAGATTTTTTGTTCGGCTGGCGGCGATTCCGTACTCACAGGTGTCCTGTCTTTACCGTACTAATCGACATCGTTCGGAGAACCGTGTTCGGTTGTGCCCGAGGTCAAGTCACGGAAAATCGGGGTCAGGATTCAAGAACAGAGTGAACACCTGCGGGCTGAAAGCGGCATCGGGTAAGCTGTCCTACCAACACGATATCGACAAGTGACGGTATCGGTGCTAAGTCCCCCCCTTCCGTAAGTTAAAAATAATGAGTGTACGGATTACAGGAATCTCCGTGTTTCTGGGAGTTCAGCGGAGACATCGGGCACGAGATTTCGTGAGAGTCGAGTCGGCAGGAGAGAGATTATGAGGAAGACCAGCTGGGGTCGACAGCAGATCCGGGCGCTCCTGCTGTCGTCGCTGGTGGTGCTGTCGCTGTTTGCAGGTATCCCGATCGCAAGCGATGTGGCGACGGCGCAGTCTAGTGGCGACTCAACGCCCAGCGTCACTGCGAGTGAGGGCAGCGTTGAGTACAATGCAGATTCCGGGGATACGAGAGTCGTCGACGACGAGCTGAACATAACCGAGGGGTCGACGACGATTGATGGCGCACAAGCGTCGGTTACTGAGAGTTTCTCTAATGGGGATAAACTAACATACAACGAGACCACCGCGGACGATGCCGGAATCACCGGGCACTACGACGAGGAAACGGGTGTGCTCTCGTTGACTGGTGAGGCAACCGTCGACGAGTACGAGTCGGTGCTTCAGACGGTCGAGTTCGAAAACACCAATGTCGATCCCGACACCGACGACAGGGAAATCGAGTTCCGCCTCGGCACGAACTACTCGGCTGACACCGGCCACTACTACGAGTACGTTGCTACAGAGGAGACGTGGAAAGACGCTCGCGGAGAAGCAAATAGTAGCGACTATCTCGGCCAGCAGGGCTACTTGGCGACGATTCGGTCGACTGACGAGAATGAACACATCTACGACCTCTGGGACAGCGACGAGAACGTCTGGCTCGGTGCGACTGACGCTGGCACCGAAGGCGAGTGGCACTGGGTTACCGGCCCCGAGGGCAATGAAACCGAGAGTGACCACCTCGAAGGCGTTCAGTTTTGGGCGGGAGATGATGCGGGTTCGGCTGTCGACGACGAGTACAACAATTGGAATGGTGGCGAACCGAATGACGACGACGGCGAAGACTACGGCGGATTTTTCGATCCATCCGGTGACAATAGCAACGTCTGGAACGATTTCGGCGACGGCAGTGACGCTGGGTATGTGATCGAGTACGGCGGGCTTTCCGGCGATCCCGATGTCCAGCTTGCGGACACCCGAACCGTGACGATCAACAGTTCCTCAAGCCTACCAGTCAGCGAACGTTTCGAGGATGGCCCAGACGAGATCGGAGACTGGCGAATCGAAGACGATGCTACGACAGGTGTGGATGTCGATGGGAATCAAAGTCTTCAACTCACAGAAAATAAAGACTTTGAGGCAGGGACTGGCCTGTATGAAAAATCGTTCTCGAGCGATCTCGGTATTACAGCCGAGTTCAGCTACTACGCAGACGGTGGTGACGGGGCAGACGGGGTAACGTTCTTCTTGCTCAATGGTTCGCAGGTCGACCCCACAGGATTCGAGACGGGGGCGAGCGGTGGCTCGCTGGGCTACTCCGGTAATGAAGAAGGTATCTCGGCAGGGTATCTCGGTGTTGGATTCGACGCGTACGGCGCCTACGCAGACGACAGTGAAGACCGCCATGACGGTGGGGATGGGGATGGTCAAGTACCACAGTCGGTTACGCTCCGCGGTGCGGGTGACCGCGCTGGTGAGGGCGATACGCCATGGTACCCACATCTGGACACAAAAGAGCCGACTGATGATATCGACGGCGGTTGGCGAGATGTGATCCTCACAATTGATCCGACAACCGGAGATGCCGACGAGATTGGCGTGGAACTCCAGATGAGTTGGAACGGCGGCAATACTTGGGAAACAGTTGTCGACACAACCTACAGTGAAGATGACATCGGCTCCTCGCTACCCGAGGATTTCTACATGGGCTTTTCCGGCTCGACCGGCAGTTTGACGAACACTCACGCAGTTAGTGAGGTCGACGTCAACGTCCCAGCGAACCTGTCGACGACGGTGACGACCCAACCGAGTGGAAGTTACGACCGCCAAGAGTCGGTCGAATACGAGTACGAGGTCACGAACAACGGGCCGAACAATGCTTCCGGGGTCGAACTCGAAAACACACTCCCAACCGGCTCGGAGGGACTCACCGGTATCGACTGGTCGTACGAAACGACGGACGGACAGACTGACTCCGGCGGTGCTGTCGATCTCTCATCGGCGACAGTCGACCTTGACAGGGACGAGACAGTCACAGTGTCTGTTTCGGGCACTGTCGGCAGGGAGGCTGTCGGTGACCTCGACCACACGGTCGGGGGCTCGAACACCGGGGTGAACTCGGATCCGGACCCGGATAGTTCGACCGCCACAGTGGAGATCGATATCGAAGATCAGCCGACCGGACTCCGAACTGACTCCGGCGATGCCGAGTACGTCGAAACGACTGATCCGGTGACAGTCGCTCCGAACCTGTCGATCACCGACGGTGGGCAGTCGGTCGGCGGTGCAACCGTGACCATTACTGATGACTACGACGCCTCGACCGACAAACTCGGGTTCGATACGGATGTCGCAACCGACAACGGCATCAACGGCACAGTCGACGGCTCGCAGATCACATTCACCGACGACAGCGGTAATCCAGGACCGGACGAGTACGAGGCAGTCCTACAGACGGTCACGTACAACAATACCGAAACCAATCCCTTAGAGAGTAAGCGCAATATCGCGTTCAGTCTGACGGAAGACACTGACTCGGTTCTGTATAACCCCGAGACGGGACGTTACTACGAACACGTCGAAAACGAATCGATCACATGGGGGGAAGCTCGCAAGAACGCCAGCGAACAGTCGCACTTCGGCATGACTGGCTACCTGACGACAATTACGTCTGAGGCCGAAAACGACTTTGTCCGTGAGGAGTTCACCGGAGGTGGCTGGATCGGTGCGTCCGATGCGGCCGACGAAAGCGTCTGGCGATGGGTGACTGGTCCTGAGGGTCTCGCAGACGGCGGCGACGGCGAGCACTTCTTCGATCAGACAGCAGGCCATGTTGCTGGCTTCGGTCCCTACGAAGGAGCAAAAAAAGGGAACGTGGGTGGCGGTGAGGCTGTCGACGGCGCGTATACCAACTGGAACCCGCGACATGAACCGAACAACAAGTTCCCACAGTTCGGCGGACAGCATTACGGCTACCTGTGTGATGGTCCCGGCTCGTGTCCCGATGGAACGTGGAAGGACGCGTCGGCTGACTCACCACCGTTCGACGCTGACGGCTTTTTCATCGAGTACGGTGGCCTCCCGTCCGATCCGACAGCCAACCCGGCGGATGACCGAACGGTACAAATCTCCCCGAACACGCCACCGACGGCCGATGCTGGAACCAATGTCACCGACGAGGTCGACGCCAAAATCAAATTCGATGCCTCCGATTCGAGCGATGTCGTCGGCATTGACGGCTACAAGTGGGATTTCGGTGACGGAACGAGCTATGGGTTCGATGCGGACAATGAAACCGTCTCGTACGCCTACGATGACGACGGTGAATACACGCTTGCGATGACTGTTAGAGATACGACTGGTCAGACAGCGACCGACGAGCTTGGAGTCACTATCGAGGGGGCAGCCGTGCTGATCGCTGACGCGGGTGCAAATGAGACGGTCGACCAAGACGAGTCTGTGCGCTTCGACGCCACTGATTCGGAAGCGAGCGAAGGCGTCAACAGCTACCAATGGGACTTTGGCGATGGGTCTGATGATGACAATAGCGAACGCACAACACACAGCTACAGTGATCCAGGAACGTACACCGCAACCCTCACCATCACCGACGAGGACGGGAACGAGGCGACGGCGACCAAATCGGTCACCGTCAAAGATACGACAGCACCCGAGGCTGACGCGGGTGATGATCAGACTATCGGCCAAACTGATGAAGTCGACCTAGACGGCTCGGGGTCGACTGATGACTACTCTTCGATCGAGAGCTACGAGTGGGACACCGACGGCAACGGGGCGATCAATGAAACCGGTGAACAACCGACGGTTACCTACAACGAGGCAGGCAACTACACGGTCACACTCTACACCACCGACTCAGCCGGAAACACCGGCACCGATACCGTAAACATCACCGTTGAAGATACGACCGACCCTGTGGCCGACGCGGGCGAGAACATCTCGGCCACCGTCGGTGAGCGACTCACCTTCGATGGAACCAATTCGAGTGACAACGTGGGACTCGACGAGTTCGAGTGGAACTTCGACGACGGAAATTCAACCACCGGTGCGTTGGTCACCCACAACTTCAGTTCGACCGGTACCTACGACGTCGAACTCAACGTGACTGATCTCGCGGGCAACGCCCAGACAAATAATCTCACCGTTGAGGTGACGGATCCACCCGAGATCAATACGACATCTGGCGAGACAGCCTTCCGCCAGTACAACGGCTCGGTCATGGTCGACCCCGACATCGAAATCGATTCATCAGACTACTTCGGGGGCGCGGAGGTCAGCATCGACGACGGCTTCGATCCGGATTCAGACGTACTCAGCAACACGACCGACCTCCCGAGTGGGATCAGCTCCAGTTACGATGCGGAGACCGGAGTTCTCTCGCTGTCAGGGAATGCGACTGCCAGCGACTACCAGATGGCCCTTCGAAGTGTCACATACAACAATACAGCCGACGATCCAACTGAGACGGATCGCACGATTACGTTTACACTGGGCACCGATAGCCTCTACAACCCGGCGACAGGCAACTACTACGAATTTGTCGCCGAGGAGGGAATCGAGTGGAACGAGGCCCGGGAGGCTGCGGCCGACCGCAAACACTTCGGACTGCAAGGATACCTCGCAACCGTCCGCTCTGAGGAGGAAAACAAGTTCATTGCCGACAAAGTCAACGGAAACGGCTGGCTGGGAGCGTCGGATCGGGCAACTGAGGGAGAATGGCACTGGGTCACTGGCCCTGAGGGCGAGAATCAAAGCGGCGAGTACCGCGGAGTGAGGTTCTTCAATCAGACCAGCAGTATCAATGGCGAGCCGGAAGCAACCTACGACGGGGCGACCAACGGCGGCGGTGATCCCGTCGACGGCGAGTACACCAACTGGGCGAATGAGGAGCCGAACCACTGGTACGGCGGTGAAGACTTCGGCCACTACTACGCCAGCGGCCAGTGGAACGACTTCCCATCGGATGACGCTCGGATCGACGGCTACATTGTCGAGTACGGTGGGTTCGATGACGACCCGGTCGTCCAACTGAGTGATAATAAAACGGTAACCGTCAGTGCCGACGAACCACCCGAAGTCGAAGCCTTCGCTTCCAACGAGACGACTGCTGGAATCGAAGAGGATCTGTACTTTACGGCCGCGAACACGACCGACGACCACGGTATCTATGGATACGCCTGGGACTTCGGTGACGGAACCGACTACGACATCGATCCAGATAACGAATCAGTTAGCCATTCGTACGATGATGACGGCAATTACACCGTGACGCTGACCGTCGAGGACACCGCAAATCAGACTGCGACGGACACGCTCAACGTGACAATCGAAGACGATACGTTCGTTATCGCAAACCCCGGCGGAAACGTTACTGTCGACCAACACGAGTCGGTCACACTCAACGCGAGTGATTCCCGGGCAAGCGAGGGAATCGATAGTTACGAATGGGACTTCAATGACGATGGAGAATTCGAGAAAGATGGCAAGAACGTCACGTTCGACGGATACGATACCTACGGCACGAACCCGGTCACGCTCAACGTGACCGACAATCGCGGCAACAGTTCGATCTCGACCACCTACGTCAACGTGAACGATATCAGTCCACCAACGGCTTTCGCGGATGCAAACGTCTCGATCTCGAACAATGAATTCGCAGTCAACGAGAGCGATGTCGTCGCGTTCAATGCCAGCGACTCCGAAAAGAACGGGACCGAAATCACGGACTTCGAGTGGACGTTCCCCGACTTCTCGGACGGCCAGGAGTTTGAACAGTCGGGTGAAAACGTCTCCTACGAGTTCTCACCCGGCAGCCAGCCCGGTCCAGGAACCTACCCAGTGCATCTGTCTGTTACTGATGAGGCTGGTAATACCAATACCACGACCCTCTCGGTGACAATTAACGATACCACGCCACCGACTGCTGATGCTGGACCGGATATGGTCGTCGAACGTGGCGAGGAATTTAGCTTCGATGCCAGCGGTTCGACAGACAACGACGCTATAGACAGTTACGAGTGGACCGTGCCCCGTCAGGGGACGCTAAACGGCAGCGAACCCACAGCCACCTATGACCGCATTGGCAAGTATAACGCTTCGCTGACGGTCAACGACTCCAACGGTTACGAGGACACCGATACCGTGGTGGTCCTTGTGGAGGACACAAAAGAGCCAACAATCAATGAGTTCAGCCTCTCGAACCCACGCGGACAAGCCGTTGAGGTACAACTGACGACCGATGAACCACTCTCAGAACTCTCGGTCGACCTAACTGGTCCGGAGTCGACGACGCTGACTGCTGAGGACTTCGACTCCGACGAAGAAAGCGGCACGTACACCTACACGGCAACCTACGATGGGGCGACCAACGGGGAGTACGAGGCGTCCCTCGTGAGTGCTGTAGACGACGCGGACAACGACGGAGTCGATGATGAGACGGCAGCCATTACTATCTCCGCCCCACCGGAGATCGGCGATGATGATGTCTCGATTACGAATCCGGATGATCGACAGCTCGACATCACGGTCGACGCTGATCAGGAACTCGAGACGCTCGATATGACGCTGACTCGTGATGGAACGACCGTCAGGACAATCAATGCCTCCGACTTCGAAGCGTCTCTCTCTGGCGGCACCTACACCTACTCAACAACCTACAATGCCTCCGAAGATGGGACATTCAAGGTGGTGCTCGACCAAGCTGAAAACAGCAACGGAGACGATGGAGCCAGTGGTCAGTCGGCGAGTGTCGGTGTCGACGAGGCACTTGACGCTAATATTAGAGCCAGTAGTTCAGAAATCTCGCTCGATACCGAGGTCGAGTTCGATGCCGGACGTTCGTCGTACCCATCCGACTCGGATCCGGACTATGAGTGGACTGTCGGAGCGAACACTGAATCGACTGACGAGAACTTCACCCACAACTTCACCGAGACGGGAGAGCACACCGTTGAACTCACCGTTACTGCTGACGACGTAACCTCGACTGATACGGTCACTATCACCGTCCAGGACCGGACACCGCCGGTGATCGATCTCTCAGTCAACGACAGCCAGCCAGCAGTCGGTGACACCGTTTCGTTTGACGCGTCGAAATCGTCGGACAACGATACTATCGGAAGCTATGAGTGGTCGATCACCGGCGAAGGTACCGTTATCGACAGCGACGACGGAATCTACAACTACACCTACGAAGAACCCGGGACGTTCCGCGAGTCGGTCACCGTCACCGATCCCTCGGGTAACGAGAACTCCGAGCAGGTCGCGATAACGGTTCTAGGTGGAAACGCCACCATGGACACCAGGAGCGTCGACTTCGGCTCGGCGACGATCAACTCGACGAACACGACGAGCCTCGATATCAGAAACGACGGAACTGCACCACTAAACATCACGGAGGCCATATTCGGTGACGCTGACGACCCGTTCGAACTCGTCGGTTCGGCCGCTGATTCGCTCCCTGTGATAGCGCCCGGAGAAACTCGGTCCGTGGGGGTCGCCTTCGCACCAACCAGTGCATCGACAAACGAGACAGAACTCACGCTGAAACACAATGCAAGCCATCAAGCAGACCTCACAGTCGAATTGAACGGAACTGGCGTTAGGAGCAATATCAGTGCGATCGACTCCATCCAGGACTTCGACGATGTCTCAGTTGGCAGTAGTACTACCGAAACGATCACACTCTGGAACAACGGGACGACAGACGTCGCCATTGAAGACGTTTCGATCACCGGCTCGACGCCTGAGGCATTCGAACTAGTCGATGGTGACGACCTGCCGGGCACACTCGATGCCGACAGCAACGCGACGCCACAGGTCGCATTCGAGCCTGTCACAAGCGGCGAGCAGACCGCGAATCTACGGATCGAGGCCGAAGACGGATCGGTGACGATGATCAGCCTCAGCGGGACGGGTGACGGCCCAGATATCGGTGTTCCAAATGAAGCTCTCGACTTCGGTGACGTTGGCACCGGTGCCAACTCGACCGAGTCTGTGCGGATCTCGAACTACGGCAGCCAACCACTCGACATCAAAAACGCCACACTCGCTGGAGGGGACAGCGATCAGTTCACCGTGACGAACACGCCATCGACTGTCGAGCCAGGAGCCAACGAATCTGTTACTGTCGAGTTCGCTGCTGAGGACGCTGGCAACTACTCCAGTGCTCTTGAGATTGCCCACAACGACTCGGCAGTCGACACACAGCGCGTCGATTTGAATGCGACAGCCGTTGCACCGTCCATCGATGCGGATCCGCGAAATATCGACTTCGGGAACGTGAGCGTCGGTGAAACCGTCTCGAGCAACATTACGGTGACGAACCTCCACACCTCACGGTCGAATCTCAGCGTCGACTCGACCTCAATGGTCGGCGAGGACGCGGACGACTTCACGGTCAACGAGTCGAGCGATGCACCGTTCGAGATTGAACCGGGCACCAGCCGAAACATCCAAGTAAACTTCTCACCATCGGAGCCAGCAGGCGAGAGCAAGGAGGCTCAACTACAGATCATGAGCAACGCGGGCAACGAGCCACAGATCGATGTGTGGCTCGCTAACACGAAGACCTATGTTGTCATCCAGGAAGTCGACGCAGACGTAGCGAAAGACAGTGCAGAGGTGAATCTCGATGCCAAAAACGTTGAAGCGGGGACTGAGTTCGATATCAACGTCTCGAAGCCCGGGAGTCGGTCGACCGCGATGGGCATGGACACCGTGTCGATGCAAACCGACTACGAAGGTGATTTCGAGATGGACTTCACCCACCAGTCGACGCCTGTGAACCACACGCTCGATGTCGATGATAAAGATACGACGCAGTACGTCCAGCAGAATTACACCATCGACGGCGAGGAGTTCGACGAGACAGCGTTTGAATACCGCGTTCAAGCCGATAGTCTTCCCGACGGTGCGGATCCGGAGTCGGTGACATTCAACCGGTACAACACGACCCAGGACAGATGGGTCAGTCACGACAGCACGCTTGAACAGGAGGGTGATAGCCACTACGTCTTCAGCGTCGACACACCGGGCTTTTCGGAGTTCGCTGTGACGGTGCCAGACTCGGTTGAAGATGGATCGGGCTCAGATGATTCTGATTCACCATCGTCTCCGTCCGGGCCCTCGTCTGTCCAACCTGATGATGGGCCGCAGATCGAGAATGATACTGACGATTCCAATACGACCGATTCTGATACAGATTCGACGGACTCTGATACTGGTACGACGACTGGAGGCTCTGATAGCAATACTGGAGGCTCTGATAGCAATACTGGAGGCTCTGATAGCAATACTGGGGACTCAGATACCAATACTGAAGAAAACGACGAACCCACTGAACTGTTTGGCATCCCACTAACACCGGGGTTGACGTTCGGCGGTTTATCCTTGATTGCTGGAGCACTCGGAGCACTGTTCCTCATGGGTCGACAGCGAACACAGCGATACCGGATTGCGATCGGCTCAGATGACGACGCCTGGAGTCGAATGGCAACTGCTGTAGCACTCCAACAGCGAGATGAGCGGGATCTCACTGAAGATGTCGACATCGCTGCGGTCTCCGGCGGCACCGATGACGAGTCGAAGCAGCACCAATCAAATGAACAACCCCTTCTTGAGGGCATCGCCATTGATGCAGTCTCCTGTATAACGGAATCGGAGCTCACCGATTGTGATCTCGTCGTCTGGGCTGGTGAGCCGCCGGTCGCGTTCGATGAGTTCGATGACGAGATAGATATCGTTCGCTGGTCCGCTCCGGATGGAGAGTATCTCTCCGACGAGGAGGTCCAGAACGTTGACAGTGAGCTTCACCAGCGGGTTGCAGCACTCTTTGAGGAACTCCAATCGTGACGTGATTTACACGTTCCTGATCAAGGAATCAGTGGCCAACTATGAGCGTGAGATTCATATAATAGTCTATGAAACAAACACCTCAATTAATGATCTCACCGACACCACTCAAAATGTGGATGTCGGTATTCGTTATATGCACTGCACTCTTTCTTGCAGTGTATACCTTCCAGCGGTATTTCGATGCCAACCGACAGAATCTCTTGGTCGCGTTTGCCGCACACATGGTTGCGATCGTCCTTTTTCAAACAGCTACCTTCACCGAGATGGTAGTCGAATCGCCCGACGTGATGCTCCGGGTTATTAATCTCTCGACGGCAGTGTTTATTTGGCTTGCTCTGTATACGCTACTCTGGTTTGTGTTGATTTATTCGGACAACGAACAGTGGGTCAATCGGTGGACCGTCGGAATGGCTGGGGTACACATCCTCACTCTTGTATCCATCGTGACGGTATGGCCGGAGTTTCTCTACGATGTCGACGGAGTCATTTCACAGGGAAGTATAACCGTCTTTGGGCTGACAACCATCGAACACACGGTCCTCGACCGGCAACTCACGTGGCGGTTTCAGGTTCTTGCTGCATTGGGTATCGCTGCCCATCTCACCGCGGGCGGGATTCTCGGTCGGTATCTCTACGACAAACGGGCTGTTGTCAGTACCGGCCACGTCCTCACGCTGATTGTTGCCTTTGTGACGCCATCGTTCGTTGTTGGGCTCACGACGATCCAACTCCTTCCGCTCGGTGCGGGCTTTACTGACCTCGGGCTCGGCATAACTGCGATTGCATTCGGAACCGCCGTTTTCCGGTACCGACTCTTGGATATCGGATCGATCGGCCGAGACCTAACGATCAGGTCTTTGACTGATCCTGTCGTGATCGTCGACATTGAGAATCGGGTGGTCGATAGTAACCCCGCAGCCAGACTACTGGTTGGTCACGAGACTGCTAATGGAATGGATCTCGACCAGTTCTTCGAGGAATACCCATCCGTGTTTGAGCGTCTACAGGAAGATGTAAGCGGTGAAGAAGTTACGCTGGTATTCGATACCACCGAACAATTGTTCCAATTTCAAGTAACACCGATTACCGACAGCTATGATGAGGTGGTTGGCAAACTAGTTGTGCTTCACAATATTACGGAACTCAAGGAGCGTGAGCGAACGCTTGAGCAACAAAACGAACGGCTCGAAAAATTCACCTCAGTTGTTTCTCACGACCTTCGAAACCCACTGAGTATCGCTCAAGGCTACGCTGAACTGGCCGAAACAACAGGTGATCCATCACACTTTGCGACACTCCATGATGCCCATAAGCGTATGCAGACAATGATTGAGGAGTTATTGATTCTCGCTCAGACTGGAGATACCATTGAAGAAACCGAACTAATCTCTGTAGCCGACCATGTACGCAACACGTGGAAAACAACCGACACGAAAGATGCACAACTGGATCTCAAAATACCCGACACATACGAACTATCAACAAATCCGGAGTTGCTCCAGCATATCTTTGAAAACCTCTTTCGGAACGCTGCCGAACATGGATCGAAACAACAGGCTGAATCGGTCGACACAGCAGCGACGGTGATGATAACAACGGGAGTGATCAACCGTGAGGGATCGATGGGTGGATTCTATGTTGAAGACGATGGGACTGGAATTCCGCCAGGAATCCGCGATCGGATCTTCGATCACGGCTTTAGTGGTGGAGACGGAACTGGGTTTGGTCTTTCGATCGTGGCGGATTTCGTTGCAGCCCACGGCTGGCAAATCGAAGCCTCAGAAAGTGAGACTGGTGGTGCACGGTTCGAAATCATCATCCCGTGATGAATTTGTCGCCTCACAAAGCGACCTATAGTTTTCGCTGAGGCTCAAATAGCAACGAACCCCATTCAACCCCTACTGTGAATGATCAGAACCGGTGATATTTCGAACATCTGTATCGATCTCTTGGCGTCCGAGATGTGTGATTTTGTAGAACGTTTGTCGTCCATCACCTTCTTCGGGCGCACCTGTCCGGGCGACCAAACCAACATTGATGAGTTCTCCAAGGTGGTGACTGAGATCGAAGCTGTCGTCGTCGATAGCAGCTGCGAGCTCTTTGCGAGCGACTTCCTCTCGTTCCCAAAGGAGGAACAGGATCGCGTATCGTCGCCCGTCACCGAGTGCTGCCTTGCGTGCTGTATGGTCCGCGAGCGTGCCCATACTGTCGTCGAACAGCCGCTGATCAACGTACTGTTCGAGATCCTCTTCATCTGGATCTGGCGTCGTGTGGGCGGTTTCAGCGGCCATCGTTACGTCGACGTACGGTGGGCTTCTATATGAGACTGGCGGTTACAAAGAATATTTTCTTTGTTTCCAGACATCATATTGAACATGGCTTCCATCCTCGATGGACACCTCTTTGTCGCCCCAAAACAGTGTAGAATATAATGTTTGACGGCGAAACGAATTTCCAGTATAACGAACGCCCTATCTCTGATATTCTTGCAGAACAAGCTCCTGCACCTCCAAAATTCAGCACTCACAACGATTTCACCGTGTACGTCATGGGCCCATACACCGCGTTTAACGCTGAAGTCGCCTATGATGACGCTGACACACTCAAAACTCCGTTTCAGAACGACCCACTCTTCGATCCAGACAGACACATCACCAATGATGGACAGGGCGATATGGAACAGGCCCTTCGAGATTTCTGTACGGAACTCCGCGAGACCCTCCATTGTCGCGCATTCATCGCCACCGATATCGATATCCCAACACATGAACAGGCCAAAGAACAGAACAAAAGCCGTAGCGATGACGAATCAGTTGTAGAAGGGATGGACCCGCTTGCCCAATCAGTCGCATTCGCTGCCCACAGCGACGCCGTCATATTCCTGTTCACACAAGGCGGTCTCACAACCGGAGTCGGTGCTGAAACCGGCGGTATCCTCGGCGAATTTCACCTCCGTCGAGGGAATCCTGCCCTGACGCACAAGCCTGGTCAGCGAATCGGTCTCTATCTGGATGAGAGTTTCAGTAGTGCTACTATCGACGAACTCCCAAAAGGTTACGAGATACAATACGATTCGTTCTCTACAAAAAGCGATCTCCATAAAAAAGTCCGCAACTGGTTCGATAGTCTTGACAGAGAAACCCGCGATACAGACCTCCCAGTATTCGTTCCTGGAGACACTTACTCATCCGACACAGACGGTTGATCGGCTTTGTTGGAATCTGTAGTGCAGTCCTCCCCACCAATCGTGTTGTGGAACAACTCGGTTACGTGATTGAGGTGAGGGAATATCTGGTTTCTTACTGGCCACTCCAGGAGAGTGCCTCGATAGTTGGGAACTGTAGTTTCGCTGTCTGTGGTGGATTGTAGTAGCGTGACTCGACTTCATAATACCCAAATTCGGGAGGAATACGAGTACAAGCCCGTGCTAACCCTTTGTCTGCTGTATGCGTAATAACGCGGATCCGATTGTTTTGCTCAAACAACTGAACTGCCAACGCAACTACGGACGCGTCACGCCAGTTGTTGACCTCTGGATACTTACTCAGTTGATTCAAATAGCTGTCTGCGAGATGCCGTGCCCGTTCAACAGGATCGCTAATCGAATCGAATGGTGTCTCTCGATTCCCTGGTAGCGGAGTTGCAACACGAATCTAACCCTCCTCAATACCGGTGTCAAGATACGGGTTCCGTGGTGGCTCTTGTCCGTAATCGGCTAATTCACGGTAGATAGATGGTGAAACCCAGAGTTCTGTACCAGCCTTTTCGACGGCTTGTTTCAACGACTGCAAGTGTTGATTCGGTGATTTCCCCAAGCCCCGAAATATCACCGTATCCACGATATTCGCTGTATATATTTGTTCTGATCCACCCATTTATTGGTCGGTCAGATCCGATGGTAGATTTTCGTTGGACACATCATCAGGAGTATATGTAGTCGGACTCGGATCGGTCTCTCCAAGCTCTTGAGTCTCATATAGTGCCTCAACAAGATCGTAAGTTGTTCCGTGTGAAAGATCAGTGAGACCTGCGATTTGTCGGATTGTTACATCACCCTCGCTGTGAGCGTTGATTAGGTCGTGGGCAAGCGCGAACGTCACAAAGCCGTGTTCGTCACAGACTCGATTGATGATGGGATATTCATCAGTACGTGCCATGACTGCGACGAGTTCTGGAGTGATTGAGACCTCTATCCCCCGAATTGTCAGTGTCAGTTCGAAATCTTCTGCTTCATAGACACTGGTCCCACCGTGATTTTCAGTTTTATCAACGAGACTTGCCCGTTCTAATCTATGGAGATACTCGTAGACCGTTTTTTTCGAGATGTCGACTCTTTCGATAAGTTCGGGAGCAGTGATGCCCGGTGACTGACGAATTGCGGTGTACAGATCTGCGGGGTTCACATTTGTGAGTAACTCTGTGAATGTTGGAAGGCCCGTGATCATGGTTGGACCGTTTCCTGCATTCCGCACGTGTTCGGTATCGTAACTCATTGTATAGTATTACGAAACTCGAAACTATAAGCGTTGGTGGCCACCAGAGTATCTTATGGCTGGTTATAGATCGTTTGGCAAGAGACGATCTCGTCAGCAACATTTTCGCAGAGTATGAGGCGGTTGTCAGGAATGCTAGCGTTGATAAGTCATCAACCCTCACTCGTATAATAACCCAGTCAGCAGTTTCCGTTGTGCAGCACGGAGATGTTGAGTGAACGTTGCCCGAGAGATATCGAGTACGGAAGCAAGCTCACCGGTATTGTTCCGTCGGGGGCGCTCGAAGTACCCTGCCTCTACAGCGAGTTCAACCACCTCGCGCTGTCGGTCGGTGAGCTGTTGTGGTGTACTTGCCTCAGATTCAGGAGACGTGTCGTGTGTCGTCCATCGTGTCGTTACCGAGTCATCGACAGTCACAGTTTCGAGCGTGTCGAGACACTGCTGGAGTGTCGTTTCTTCCCCAAGAACCACCGTGATGCGTGCCGCTCCTGCTTCGACGACTGTTCTCTCAAGTGACACACCAGCGTCGACAAGCCGTCGTTCCGGGACTGGTGTGGCGGCAACGATTCCACACTGGTCATCGTCGGGTGTGCCATACTGCTCAATGGAATTAATCGTCTCAACCTCGGCAGCCACCTCTGCAAGCTCGGACACCGACACGCCGTCGACTGTACAAAGATAGAGTACTTCGTCCTCGCTGCGTGGTATCACTGTCCGAGTCTCGAATGTCACTCCGGCTGGGAGCACAGCCATCAGGTCAAGTAAGGGAACGTGTCCGTCCGTGAGTGTGAACTCAATGGTCGTGTTTGCCGCCGAAAGCAGTGTCTCTTGCCACGCCGCCGTGCGGAACACGTAGCCTGCCGTCTGAGCATACTCACTTAGCACCGACTGGTCGACATCGCTAGTCAGTGATTCCGTCCGAGAGTAGACACATAACACGCCGAAACAGACCTCTTCGTAGACGAGTGGCAATGCTGCGACCGACCGAAATCCGTAGTCCGCAGCCGATGCTTTCCAATGACCATCCGTCGACGCGTCGGCTGCTGAATACCCAGACGACACGTCCAGTGATCTAACGACGGGCTCGGCAGCTGCAAGGGCAGTGAGTGATGGCTCGGTTTCTGAATGTGGATCTTTACCCGGAGTGATTGCAGTATCGAGATATCCAGTGTCACCTGCGGTAGCCAGCGGAACGACTGCCCGGTTCTCGTCGAGGATCCCAATCCATGCACAGGCATAGTCATGGGCTGTCACTAGATGCTCACAGAGTTGTTGCCCGAAGTCAGTACGTGTCGATCCTGAGGTAACCATATCGAGGAGTGCCTGTTTGTGTTCACGCTCCCGAGCCAATGCTTGGCGTGTGCGCTCGGCTGACACTACATTTTCGATCCGCCTAACGAGTTTTGTGGGCTGTTGGCCGAGTGCAACTTTTCTGATGTAGTCGGTAACCTGCGCGCTAATGGCAGCACTGGCGACCTGTTCGTCTCCTTCACCAGTCACGAGAATAAATGGTAGTGTCGGTGCATCTGTCCGAATCTCAGTCAAGAGATCGAGGCCAGTGCCATCACCGAGTTGGTAATCACAGACTACGCAGTCGGGACTAGTTCTCTCAAGTACTGATCGGGCTTTTTCATAACTGGTCGCCGTCGAGACATGGAGGTTCTCACTGTCCCGTTCGAGCAGTCGACGCTGTGTCCGTACCCACGTCTCGTCATCATCGATCAACACGACTGCAATCGGTCGACGGGATGCAGTATTGGTGGCCGTGGGCTGCTGCTGTTGGCTCATCTGTCTACATGACCGGATGGCTGCAATCGGTCGCGATACAGGGACTGGTGCATAATCTACCGAGTACCTCTCGTGGCCTCGAAATAAAATACACACCACCATATAGTGGTGTTCTGGTCGACACAACGCAACTAGTAGCGGTCCGAAGTGGTGGCAATCTCGAACCGTGCGCCGCCAGTCTGGTTGTCGGTCACCGAGAGCGACCAGCCATGGGCCTCGATGATTGTCCGAACAATCGCCAGCCCGTATCCTGACCCACTGCCGGTGCTGACGCCGAATTCCTGCAGATCTTCTCGTCGGTCGGCGGGAATTCCTGGACCATCGTCTTCGACGAAGAAGCCGGACTGTGACTGGAGCGTGCCAACCGACACTGTCGATGCGCCAGTCTGACTTACACGGTGCTCAACAGTATCTTCGGACTGTATCGGGTTGCCTCTGGTGCCGTGTTCGACGCTATTCTGAAACAGGTTCTCAAAGACCTGCTGAAGGCGGCTCGGATCACCGCTGAGGCGACAGGTCGATTTAACTGCCAGTGTCAGTCCGCCTGTGTCGACGACCGCCCACGCCTCTCGGGCAATCGTTTCGAGGTCGCAGTCGACCGGGGTTTCGACATCGGTGCTTTCACGAGCAAGCGCGGGCAGTCCCTCGGCAAACGCCCGAAGCCGATGATGAACAGTTTCGAGGTCTGACAGCGACTGTGCGACCTCGGCTGGCGGATCAGACAGGTCGGTCTCGATGAGGTGCAACAGCGTTTCGCCGGTCGCCAGCGGCGTCTCTAGATCGTGTGAGACGACACTCGCCAGCCGTTCGAGTTGTTCGTTCTTTTGTGTGAGTTGTGTGGTCTGTCTCGAGAGTACACGATTCTTCGCCGCGAGTTGCTCTTGATGTGTCTTTTGAGCCGTAATATCGGTTAACGAAAGAATACACCCCCGAGCCCCCGCGTGACTCGTGGGGTCGACCTCTCGGAGGCGAGCGATATACTGCCGCTGGGTACCTCTTGTGTTGATTGTACACTCCATAGAGGCATTGAGGTCCGAATGGAGCTCATCTCCCTCAAGTAGCGGGTCGGGGAGAATCGCGGTTATATCTGAGGATAGGACTGCCGCATCGCTAGTTGCGAGATCTCGGGCCGCCTGATTCATATCCAGGATACGGTTGGATGGCGT
>SDGW01000272.1_pt1 | contig 21914 bp, 22 predicted proteins | sample 2873831 | NCBI WGS metagenome assembly SDGW01 (sample SAMN08132700, study PRJNA421101) | hypersaline lake metagenome | isolation source: celular fraction 0.22 microns magnesium sulfate-rich crust from ephemeral... | place: Spain: Penahueca Lagoon, Toledo | collected 2011-07
CTCACACGAAGGTGCCGAGCTGACCGTGCTCGTCGGCGAACTGTTCGTCCCGGTGTCGGTGTCGGCCGCGCTCAGCGACGCGCTCTCGTCGTGGCTCGACGAGAACGGCGTCAGGGAGACCGCGGTGCTGTCGGGCGTCCCGGTCGCGCACGGCCCGGACGAGCACCGCACGTTCTACGTCGCGACCGAGGATTACCGCGAGGCGCGGCTCACCGAGACGGACGTCCCGCCGATGGGCAACGGCTTCCTCGACGGTCTGAAGGCCGAACTGCTCGCGCAGGGCATCGACAGCGACCGCCGGGCGTGCGTGTTCACCACGCCCGTCCACGCGCAGGCGCCGGACGTCGAGGCCGCGATTCGACTCGTCGACGCCGTCAGCGATGCCTACGACCTCGACGTCGACACCGGACCCCTCGAAGCGTTCGCCGAGGAAGTCGCCCAGCACTACGCGGAGCTGAGCGAGCGCGTCGACCGCGCCGCCGACGAGGAGCGCCCCGACGACCGGATGTACATGTAGGGTGAAGCGCGCGCCGAACTCCCCACGAGACACTTTACGCCGGGCGTCCCACACCGCGTATGAAGCGCCGCGCCCTCCTCGGCACGCTCCCCTCGCTCGCACTCGCCGGCTGCACCAGCAGCGGCCCCGGCGAGCGCGTCACGGAGACGACGCGAACGACGACTCCGCCGACGACGGACGGGACCACGACCGAGCCGAGCGCGACGCCGCCGTGGATACGCGACCTCGGTGTCCCCGTCGACGACGCGGACTGCCCGTTCGACGGGGACGGCGTCGAGCGCGTCGTCTGCTACCCGGAACGGACGGACGTGCCGCTCTCGCTGACGCCCGACAGCGACGAACTCGACCGGCCGGCCGACCAGACGACGTTCGCCCTCGAGAACGACACCGAGCACGCGTTCTCGCTGAACTTCTACGACTGGGGGCTGCACAAGCGCGTGGACGACCGCTGGTACTACATCACGCCACAGGGGATTCCGGAGCCGCTGCACACGCTGCCCGCGGGCGATACTCACGAGTGGACGTTCGCCGTAGGTGACGGCGACGAGCTCTCCTCGGGGCCGGCCAGCGAGTCTGCAATCGACGTCGCGGGGCTCGGCGGCGGAGAGTACGCCTTCGAGACGTCGGGGTGGTTCGACTCCGGCGACCACGAGCATCGAGTCGGGCTCGGCGCGCGCTTCCGCGTGAAGGGCGCCCCACTCGAACTGACCGCGCCCGAGGGACTCTCCGGGGCCCGAGACGGCGACACGGTCGTGGTCACGCGCGACGGCGCGGACGGCAAGCCGACCGAAGCGTTCGTCGTCGCGCGCGTCGGGGAGGCCGGCATCCCGTTCGAGAAACAGATCCACCAGCACGTCGCCGAACAGCTCGTCCGGCCGGAGCCGGGCCGGAGTCGGCCGCTACTCCGGGACGCGCTCGCGTTCTCCGAGGACGGCGTCGAGACAGTCCGCCTCGAGGAGGCCGGCGAGTTCGACCCGCCGTTCCCCCGCGACGAGCGCTACTACTTCGAGTACCGCGGGGCGATCTACGAGGCGGCGGTCGAATCTGTCGAGTAGCCGACCGGCGACCGCAGGCTAAAAGGCGGGGGTCACCGTGGGTGGCCGTATGAGCGACGAGAACCTCCGCGAGACCGTACAGCGAGTCGGCGCGGGGTTCGACCTCGGCGAGTACGAGATCGAGGCGTACCTCACGGTCCTCCGGCACGGCGAACTCACCGCCAGCGAGATCGCGGACCGAACCGACATCCCCCAGCCCCGGGTGTACGACACGGTGCGCAGCCTCGGCGACCGCGGGCTCGTCGAGCTCCGCGAGTCCAGGCCGATGAAGGTCGTCGCCATCGACCCCGAGGAGGCGTTCGCGGACCTCCAGTCGCAGTTCGCGTCGATGGTCGCCGACCTCGAAGACGCCTACACCACGCCAGCCCGCGACACCGAAGCCGTCTCGCTGGTGAAGTCCCGGTCGACGATTCTCCGGTACTTCGCGGACGTCATCGAGAGCGCGGAGTTCGAGCTCGTCTGCTCGCTCACGCCGGGGCTGCTGGAGCGCTTCGCCGACGACCTCGCGGCCGCCCGCGACCGCGGCGTCAGCATCGACCTCGTGGTCGCGCCGGCCGGCGACGCGCCCAGCCCCGACGGGTTCGACTACGACCGCGTCGCGACGAACGCCCGCGCGCGCCGGGGCGTCACCACGCCCGTCATCGCGGTCGCCGACGGCCAGTACTCCGTCTACGCGACTCAGGGCGCGGTCCGGGACGACCCCGAGAAGTACGGCGTCATCTTCAACCGCTCCGCGCTCGGCTTCCTCGTCTCCGGGTTCTTCGGCACCGTCATCTGGTCGACCGCCAACGACGACCTCGCCGAGCGCGACGCCGCCGACATCGACCTCCCGCGGACGTACGCGTCCATCCGGCGCTGCGTGAAGGACCTGCGCGCGCTCGACGGCGACGTGTACGCGACCGTCCGCGGCCGCGACGTGCTCACCGGCGACGCGCGCACCGACAGCGGCCGCGTCGTCGAAACGAAGTTCGTGGAGACCGAGGAAGTCGCGACGCTCGTCCTCGACGCCGGCGACGGCGAGGTGGAGGTCGGCGGCCGCGTCGCCGCCTACGAGGACGTCGAAGCCCACGAAATCGCAATCGGGCGAGACAGCCCGCCGCAGTAACAGCTCAGTACTCGCGGACGCCCTCGTCCGTGACGACGACGTCCAGCAGCCGCGTCGGCGTCGCGTCGTACGCCGGGTTCTTCACGTCGAAGCCCTCCGGCGGCTCGCGGATGACCTCGCTGGCATCCCGGTAGTCGTTCTCGAAGCGGAACCCCTCGTCGACGAGCTTCGCGCTCGACCCCGTCACCGTCACCGGCGTCCCGGCGTCGGCCGCCGTCGCCACCAGCGGGTACGTCCCCACGCGGTTGTAGTACGTGTCCTCGACGACGCAGTCCATCCCCAGCAGCACGCGGTCGCACTCGCCGAGGTAGTACCCGGACGCGCCGTCCACGATGAGCGTCACGTCGATGCGGTCGATGGCCGCCAGCGTCCGCGCCGTCTTCCGGCCGAGGTGCCGCGGCCGCGCCTCCGTCACGAACACGTCGAAGTGCTTGCCCGCCTGTGCCGCCGTTTCCAGGGCCTCCAGCACCGTCGACGAGTAGTCGTGGGTCAGCAGCGTCTGGCCGTCCTCGATGCGCTCCGCGGCCGCGGCCGCCGCCTCGTGCTTCCCCGACTCCACGCGCTCGATCACGTCGTCGATGGCCGCGGCCGTCACCTCCTTCGCCTCCGCGACCGACGCCGGCTCCGTATCCCGCACGCGCTCCACGACCGCCCGCTGGGTCGTCACCAGCGACGCGTGCGACGGGCTCGCCCGCCGCAGCGCGTTGCTGTTCCGCTCCAGCGCCCGCACGTACTCCTCGACAGTCGGATAGTCGTTGTCGATGAGCGCCCGGAGCGCGCGAGCGGCCTTCACGGCGACGACCGAGGAGGAGTGCGTCCGCATCTCGCGAATCTCCTCGGCAGTCTCGTCTATCATACTGGATGCATCCACAGGTCAGTCCTAAGGTCTTCCGAAGTGAGCCCTCCTCCCTCTCGAGCGGCGCTGTGCGCCGCTCGCTCGGTCGTCGCCCGCACAGTCCACCAGGCCGTCGGCTGGCCGGTCGACCACTGTACTATCGGCTGATTGGGCGGTCATCGTACTATCAGCCGGTCCGGCGGCCACTGCACTCGGTGTAGTTGTGGTCCGCGGTGGCGGATTCGACTTCGAGTCCGAGCTGTTCGTCCGGCGACGCCACCGGAGTGGCCAGCGGGAGGGCGAACAGCGATACGTCGAGGAGGAGCGGGGGGACGGACGCATGGTCGCGGGCGCGCAACCCACCGGCTCGACCGTTTTAATGGAAGGTGTCCGCCATGTTCCGCGGCCGATTTACGACTGCACGTCGAACACTCTACTATGGTCGCCGTGTCGTACTACTGCCCGCGCTGTGGCGCCGTCGCCGAGCTGGACCGCGACGCGTACCTCGCGGACAAGTCCGTGACGCCGTTCCCGCTGGAGGGGTGGACGTACGTCTCGCCGAGCGACGATTACGAGAGCGAGGGCGCGGACGGCGTGAAGTTCGTCTGCGGGCGCGATTCGGCGGACTGGTCGCATCCGCCGCGCGAGGTGGAGCGCGGCGAGGCCTCGACTGACGGAGCGCGGAGCGACGCGACCCGCGACGAACCGGGCTGCGGGGAGCCGTTCTACCTGAACTTCGTGCGCTACGAAGACGGCGAGGAGGTTAGCGGGCAGCCCGAGTCCGAGTTCGTGCAGCTCGCGGAGGGGATGGCCCCCAGCGGACCGCAGGGGCCGTCCGGACCGGAGTTCTCGCGGTAACGAGCCACCGAAACCGACGCCGGGCGGCGGAAGAAGGCACTGGCCTGCGCCAGCCCGGACGTTATGCGCAACCGTCACGTCTTGTTATCCATGGAGGCCGTCGACCCAGCGACCGGTGAGCGAATCGAGACGTACGACGACCACACCGAGCGCGACGTCGACGACGCGCTGGCGACGGCGACAGAGACGTTCGCGGAGTGGCGCGAGCGGCCGATGCGCGAGCGCGAGGAACTGCTCGCCGCTGCCGGCGACGTGCTCCGGGAGAACACCGACGAGTACGCCGAGACCATCACCGAGGAGATGGGCAAACCCCTCGACCAGTCCGTCTCGGAGGTCCAGAAGTGCGCGACGGCCTGCGACCACTACGCGGAGCACGCGAGCGCGTACCTGCAGGCCGACGGCCACCCGAGCCCGCCCGGCGCGGACGTCCAGACGGTGTACGAGCCGCTCGGCCCCGTGCTCGCAGTGATGCCGTGGAACTTCCCGTTCTGGCAGGTGTTCCGGTTCGCCGCACCGTACGTCACCGCGGGCAACGTCGGCCTGCTGAAGCACGCGTCGAACGTCCCGGGGTGTGCGCTCGCCATCGAGGACGTGTTCCGGGAGGCGGGCTACCCGGAGGGCGTCTTCCAGTCGCTCCTGATCTCCTCGGATCTCGTGGACGGCGTCGTCGAAGACGATCGCGTACGCGCCGCGACGGTCACGGGCAGCGGCCCCGCCGGGCAGGCGGTCGCGTCCACCGCGGGCGAGAACGTCAAGAAGTCGGTGCTGGAACTGGGCGGCAGCGACCCGTTCGTCGTGCTCGACGACGCGGACGTCGCGGCGGCGGCCGAGACCGGCGCGTGGGCGCGCAACCAGAACGCCGGGCAGTCCTGCATCGCGGCGAAGCGCTTCGTCGTCCACGCGGACGTCTACGACGAGTTCGTGGACGCGTTCGTCGAGGAGACGGAGGCGCTGACCGTCGGCGACCCGACCGACGACGACACCGACGTCGGCCCGCAGGCCCGCGAGGACCTCATGCAGGACCTCCACGAGCAGGTGGAGGCGAGCGTGAACGAGGGCGCGACCCTCGTCACGGGCGGCGAGCCGCTGGACCGCGAGGGCTACTTCTACCCGCCGACCGTGCTCACGGACGTCCCGGAGGGCTGCCCCGCGGACGCCGAGGAGACGTTCGGCCCGGTCGCGGCCATCTGGGAAGTCGAGGACGAGGCCGCCGCAATCGAGAAGGCCAACGACACCCAGTTCGGACTCGGCGCTAGCGTCTGGACGCAGGACCGCGAGCGCGGCGAGCGCGTCGCACGGGCGGTCGACGCCGGCTGCGTCTACGTGAACCAGCTCGTGAAGTCCGACCCGCGCGTGCCGTTCGGCGGCGTCAACGAGTCGGGCTACGGCCGCGAGCTCTCCGGAGCGGGCATCAAGGAGTTCGTCAATCGCAAGACGGTGTGGGTGGAGTGATGCAGGCGTCGGACCTCCTCGTCGAGTGCCTCGAACGCGAGGGCGTCGAGCACGTCTTCGGCGTGCCGGGCGAGGAGATGGAGGACCTGCTGTTCTCGCTGCGAGATTCGGGGGTGTCGTTCGTCCCGGTGCGCCACGAGCAGGGCGCGGCGTTCATGGCGGACGTCCACGGCCGCCTCACTGGCGACGCCGGGGTCTGCCTGTCGACGCTCGGGCCGGGCGCGACGAACCTCCTGACGGGGGTCGCGGACGCCCACCTCGACAAGAGCCCGCTGGTCGCGATAACCGCGCAGGGCGGGCTCGAACGACTCCACAAGGAGAGCCACCAGGCGCTCGACGTGGTCGGGCTGTTCGCGCCCGTCACGAAGTGGAACACCCAGCTCTCGGACCCGAACATCGTCCACGAGTCCGTGCGGAAGGCGTTCAAGCTCGCGCAGTACGAGAAGCCGGGCGCCACCCACCTCGAACTCCCGGAGGACGTCGCCGCCGAGGAGACGGAGACACAGCCGCTCCCGCACCGCGAGCGCGTCGGCTACGGCGTCCCCGACGAGGCCTCGCTGGCGCGCGTCGAGGACCTGCTGGCAGCCGCCGAGCGACCGCTGCTGGTGGCCGGAAACGGCGCGGTCCGTACCGGCGCGGCGGCGGAGCTCCGCGACCTCGTCGCGGCCACCGACCTCCCGGTCGTCTCGACGTACAGCGGGAAGGGTGCCGTCTCGGACGCCGACGAGCACTCCCTGATGACCCTCGACTCGGGCGCGCACGAGGAAGCCAAGAGCGCGCTCGCCGAGGCCGACCTCGTGATTACAGTCGGCTACGACATCGCCGAGCACGACCCCGCGGAGTGGGGGCTCGGCGACGCCGGCGTCGTCCACGTGGACAGCGAGCCCGCGGAGGTCTACGAGGCGTACACGCCGGACGTCGAGGTAGTCGCGGACATCGGCGAGACGCTGCGCGCGCTCACGGAGTGGTTCGAGGCCGTCGACCGCACGTTCGACGCGGACTGGTACGCCGACCGCCGCGAGCACATAGTGGAAGACGTCTCCGGCGAGCCCGCAGACGAGGCACCGTTCACCGTCGAGGGCGTGCTGCCGGCGCTCCGGGGCGCGATGGCCGATGAGGACGTGCTGGTCTCGGACGTCGGCAGCCACAAGATGGCCATCGCGCAGAACTTCCCGACGTACGAGCCCAACACCTGCATCATCTCGAACGGCCTCGCGTCGATGGGCATCGCGGTCCCCGGCGGCCTCGCGGCGGACCTCGCGGTGGACGCGAACGTCGTCGCGGCGACCGGCGACGGCGGTTTCCTGATGAACGCCGCCGAGCTGGAGACCGCGACCCGCGTCGGCTGCGGGTACACCGTCGTCGTGTTCGTCGACGACGACTACGGCCTCATCTCGGAGAAACAGGAGGCCAACACGGGCGAGTCGTTCGGCACCGGACTAACGAACCCGGACCTCGTTGCGTTCGCCGAGAGCTTCGGCATCGACGGCTACCGACCCGAGACGGCCGACGAGCTCCGCGAGGCCCTCGACGCGGCGGTCGGCGGCGACATGGCCCTGATTGCGGTGCCCGTCGCGTAGGCGCGCGGACCGGCTGCTGCTCACTCCCTGTTGAGAATCACGACGGCGGCGAGCACCATCGCGCCGCCAGCCACGGTGACGGCGGTGACGGGCTCGCCGAACAGGAGCGCGCCGAACGCGACCGTCGTCGGCGGCTCGACGGTGCTGACGATGCTGCTCCGACTCGCGCCGGTCCGCTGTAGCCCCGCGAAGAACGCGAACACCGGAATCACGGTCGACAGTATCGCGATGCCCGCGACGATTGCCCACGCGGACGGCGTCGACGGCACCGCGAGCGTCTCGGTCGCGAGCCCGAAGCCCGCGAACGAGACGCCGGCCGCCGGGACGACGTGCGCGGTCAGCACGACGGGGTCCACGTCGCGGAGCAACTGGCGAGAGACCGTGATGTACGCCGCGTAGGCGACGGACGCGCCGAGCACCACGAGGACGCCGGGGACGGACGCGCCCACCGCGTTCGCGCCGACGGCGAGCGCGACGCCGCCCAGCGAGAGCGCGAGCGCGAGAACGGTCTTTCGAGTGATTCGCTCGCCGACGACCAGCAGCGCGAGCACGACGACGAACGCCGGGTACGTGTAGAGGACGATGGCGACCATCCCCGCGGTCATGAACTCCAGCCCGTAGAAGTAGAGGCCGTTCATCGCGGCGTACCCGAGCCCGCCGAGCGCGAGCCCCGCCGCGAGCGCTCGCCCGCGGAGCAGCCGCGCCCGGCCGGTCGCCGCGAGCAGCGCCCAGACGACGACCGACGCTACGGCGAACCGCCCGGCGAGCAGCGTGGGGACGGAGAGGCCGGCCTGCTGGGCGTACACGCCGAAGATACCGAGCAGTCCGAAGCAGACCGCGGAGAGGAAGACGAGGGCGACGCCGGCGGTGTCCTCGGAGACCGACGGGAGCCGCTCGTGGACGCGCACGGCCGTTCGTTTCGGGGCGGCGGTAATAACTCCCGGGACGCCGTCGTCAGCCCTTGATGTTCGCGACCGGGAACGTGCGCACGACGAGGTCGCCGATGCCGAGTGCGTCGGAGACGCCGACGACCTCGTCGACGTCCTTGTAGACGCCGGGGGCCTCCTCCGCGATGGTTTCTCCCGATGCCGCCTTCACGTAGATCTCGTTGCGCTCGCGGAGGTCCGTCTGGACCTGCCCGCCGCCGTACTCGCGCTTGGCCTGCGTGCGGCTCATCAGCCGGCCGGCGCCGTGCGCGGTCGAGCCGAACGACCGCGCCATCGACTCCTCGCCGCCCTTCAGGACGTAGCTGCCCGCGCCCATGCTCCCGGGGATGATGACCGGCTGGCCGACGTCGCGGTACGCCGTCGGCACCTCGGGGTGGCCCGCGGGGAACGCCCGCGTCGCGCCCTTCCGGTGGACGTAGAGCTCGCGCTGGACGCGCTCGCCGTCGCCGTAGAGACTGTATCCGCCCTCCGTGACGTACACGTCGTGGGATTCCTTTTTCGCGATGTTGTGCGCGACGTCGTACAGGAGGTCCATCTCCAGGGCCTCCCAGGACGTCTCGAAGACGTCCGCGAACGTCTCGCGGACGGCGTGCGTGATGAGCTGGCGGTTCACCCACGCGAAGTTGATGGCCGCGCACATCGCGCCGTAGTAGTCGTCGGCGAGCTCCGAGCCCGCGGGCGCCGCCGCGAGGTCCTTGTCCGGGAGCCCCTCAGTGAGCTCCGGGTACTCCTGCTCGATGCGCCGGAGGTAGTCCGAGCACACCTGGTGGCCGAGTCCCCGAGAGCCGCAGTGAATCAGGACGACGACCTGGTCCTCCTCGAGGCCGAACGACTCCGCGGTCTCGTCGTCGTAGACGTCGGTGACGCGCTGGATCTCGAGGAAGTGGTTCCCGGAGCCCAGCGACCCCATCTGGTTGGCGCCGCGGTCCTTGGCCTTCTTCGAGACGGCGGAGGGGTCGGCGTCCGGGCGGCGCCCCTCGTCCTCGCAGTGCAGGCGGTCCTCGCGGACCGCGTACCCCTCCTCGACGCACCAGTCGACGCCGCGTTCGAGCGCGGCTTCGAGGTCGGTGTGCGACATTTCGTGGACGCCACCGCCGCCCAGACCCGTCGGCACGGCGTCGAACAGCGCGTCCACGAGCTCCTCCTCGCGGCCGCGCACGTCCTCGTACGTGAGGTTCGTCTTCACCATCCTGACGCCGCAGTTGATGTCGAATCCCACGGCTCCGGGCGAGATGTAGCCGTCTTCGGCGTCGAACGCGGCGACGCCGCCCACGGGGAAGCCGTACCCCTGGTGGCCGTCGGGCATGCAGAGCGCGGGCGCGACCACGCCCGGCATGCACGCGACGTTCCGGAGCTGCTGGAGGGTCCTGTCGTTCTGGATGTCTTCGAGGAGCGTCTCGTTGGCGAACACGCGGGCGGGCACCCGCATCTCGTCGTCGCGTTCGAGCTCCCAGACGTCGTCCTCGACTTCCCGGAGCGTGACGCCGTCGGCGTCGAACGTGTTCATACTCGGTGATGGGCGTGGAACCCGGGAATACGTTTCGTCTGGCGCTAGTCGGTGGTCGTCGCGAGCGGCGAGCGCTCCCGGACGTCCGCGAGGCGCTCGTCCAGCGAGAGCGGCCCGGCGCCCGTGACGAACAGCGCCGAGGACAGCCCGAACAGCGTGATGTGCGCGAGCACGGGGTCGTCCGGCAGGCCGAACAGCGTCGTCGTCAGCACGACGAACGCCACGGCGGCGGTGGCGCGCGTGAACAGTCCGAGCAAGAGGAACACGCCGACCGCGAGCTCCGTGAGACCCGCGCCGACGACCCACAGGCCGGCGTCGACCGGGACGACCGCCGTGAGGTCGTACTTCTCGACGACTTCCAGCGCCATCCCGGGGTTCGCGAGCTTCTCCCAGAGCCCCAGCAGCGCGAAGTTGAACCCGACGCCGAGCCGCATGGCGGTCGGCGCGTACTGCTCGTACGGACCGACGACGTCGTTGAACTTCGAGACCAGCGGGTGCAGCGGGTCGAAGCGACCGTAGAGGCTTCCCTCGGCGGCCGCGACTTGCTGGAGCAGGTGGTCGGCGCTGGGCTTCCCCGACCCCAGGAGGAGGATGCCGAGGAACCCGCCGACGTACTCGCTGGCGAGCACGAGCTCCGGGCGGACGGCGAGCCCGCCGAGGTACGCCAGCAGGCCGACGAGCGCGACCGTGCGGGTCGCCAGCCCGAACAGCAGCAGGAACCCGACCACGACCTGGAAGATTCGAGTCGGCGCGACCACGGACGGCGAGAAGAAGTAGCCCGCGAACCCCGCGCCGACCAGCGGCAGGCCGACCGCCAGCCGGAGCATCCACGGCAGGAACGTGTGGTAGCCCCGCAGCGTCTCGCGGAGCGCGCGCACGTCCGCCGCCGGCCGGTACCGGAGGTAGCCCGCCATCGCGGCGACGACCGCGAGCGCGCCGCCCGCGAGGAGCGCGGCGTTCAGGGGGTTCGAGAGCACCGCCGCGAGGAACTCCAGCGCTCGTACCGTCGGCGCGCCGTCGACCACGTAGTCGACGTGGCTGGGAGCGCCACCGCTGCCTGTGTCCATAGCAGGGGACAGGAACCCCGAGTGCAAAAACCCCGGCACGTTCCGGCGGACTCAGACGTCGAAGACGACGTACGCGTGCCAGCTCGACTCCCGTTCCGAGAGGTCCATCTCGGAGTACGTCACGGCCTTCAGGTCGCGGGCGTGGACCTCGCTGAGCGGGACGCCACGCGCGCTCCCCTCCGCGACCCACTCGCCGTCCGTTTCGCGCACGGTCGCCTCGTGGTCGACCGGGAGGACGCCCCGCACGTCCCGCTCGTAGATGAGCCGGTCGAGGAAGTCGTAGAGGAGGGCTTCCCGGCTCTCCGCGCGCTCCTCGAACGCGAACCGCTCGCCCGTCCCGGGGTCCTCGTCGGTCATCGCCGCCGCCATCCCGTCCGCGACGGCCGCGAACACCGCACCGAGGCTCTCTCCAGTCGCCTCCACCGCCACGTCGGCGGTGTGTTCGCGTAACTCGAAGCTCATCCCGGATTCCCCCAAGTGGCCCTCAGCATCGTTCGCCGAGACGCCGACGACCCGGGAAAGCGTTACGGCGTCCGGCGACGGTGGAATTATATTCGCTGGCCTGCTACCCCCTTCCAGTGAGTGTCACGGTCGACGAGCGCGTGGTGCCCCCGGGCAGCGACGACCACCTCGACGCTGCCTGGGAGCTGAAAGAGCGAATCCGCGACAGCGAGAGCCTCCTCAAGCAGCGACGGGGCTTCTTCGCGAACGCCTACCGCCGCTCGTCGGTCTACTGCTTCCTCGACGGCGACGACATGGTCGGGTTCGCCGCCGCGCGCTCGGACGGCTACATCCTCTTCCTCGCGGTCGCGCCCGAATACCGCGGCGAGGGCTACGGCGAACGCCTCGTCGCCCGCGTCACCGAAGACGCCGGCAAAGCATCCTGTCACGCCCGCCAGAGCAACGACAGCGCGGTCGCCTTCTACGAGCACCTCGGGTTCAGCGTCGAGCGCGAGATCGCGAACTACTACGAGGACGGCGAAGGCGCCTACTACCTCCGCCTCGGCGACCGCGCCCGGATTCGGGACCGGATTTCCGAGCTGTTGCGCGGTCGGTAGTACGCGGTTCTGACTGCGGAGTCTGGGTTTTGAGCAGTGACGACTTCGAGGGTGTGAACACTTCGAAAGCCCCGGCGGGCGTGGCGGCTTCGCCGCCACGGTATGAGGCGGTCGGCTCCGCCGACCGCCCAATAGACGAAGGCGAGCAACGCAAGCACCGCAGGAACGAGCAGAGCGAGTGACGAGGAGCACAGCGAGTGCACCGAGTCTACAGCCTCGGGGCTTCCTGGATGTCAGAGTCGATAGCTTTCGTGAAAGCCGACGTGTCGACGAGGTCCCGTTTCTAGGCCGAACTTACCACCAACCGGGAGGGAGACGACACGCATTTACCCGCGGTGGGCGTACGCGTTTCTCGCTATGGAGGAACGGACCCGCGCGTATCTCCGGGGGCGGTTCGGGGACTTCTACCGCCGCTCGGAGGTCGAGCTCCCGCCGCGCGCCGACGACCGCGAGTGGGGGTACATTCCGTGGACGTCGGGGCCGGACACGACGATGGTCCGGCACAAGTCCACGCTCGACCTGGGGAACACGTCGGCGTTCCTCGAACGGGAGCGACCCCGCCACGTCTACTTCTCGGCGGGGTTCTACGAGACGCCGGGTGCGGCGACGATGGAGCAGAAGAACTGGCAGGGGTCGGACCTCGTCTTCGACCTGGACGCCGACCACCTGCCGAGCGTGACGCTCGGCGAGGACACGTACGCGCAGATGCTCGCGAAGTGCAAGGACGCGCTCTACCGGCTGCTGGACTTCCTCGAACGTGACTTCGGGTTCGAGGACCTGACGGTGACGTTCTCCGGGGGCCGAGGGTACCACGTGCACGTCCGGGACGACGGCGTCAACGACCTCGAACGCGAGCAGCGCCGGGAGATCGTGGACTACGTGCGCGGGAACGAACTCGACCTCGACTCGCTCGTTCGCGAGGAGACCGTCGAGGGCATCGGGCTGAAGAATCCGACGAACAAGCGCGTGCTGCCCGCTGACGGCGGCTGGGGGCGGCGGGTGACCGAGCGCCTCGGAGCGTTCGCGGACGACCTTCTCGAACGCGGCGAGGACGACGCCGTCGAGTACCTCTCCGGGATGGACGGCGTCGGCGAGAAGTCCGCACGCGCCATCTACAACGCCGTCGCGAACAACACGGAGGCGGTCAAGCGGGGGAACGTCGACGTGCACCCGGCGTTCCTCAAAGTCGCGCGGAAGTACGTCGAGGAGACCGTCGAGGCGGAGAACGCGCCCATCGACGAGCCCGTGACGACGGACACGAACCGCCTGATTCGGCTACCGGGGACGCTGCACGGCGGTAGCGGGCTGCGCGTGCGTCGGCTCACTCGGGAGCAACTCGACGACTTCGACCCGCTCGCCGACGCCGTCCCCGAGACGTTCGTCGGCCACGACATCACCGTCGAAGTCGAGGGCGAGCACACGCTCGAGCTGCTCGGGGAAACGCTTACGGTACGACCGGGCGTCGTATCGGTTCCAGAGTACGCGGGCGTCTTCCTGATGGCCCGCGGGAACGCGGAGAAAGCCAAGCAATGAACCTCGAAGACCTGCGAGCGGCCCAGACGCGCGAGCGCGCGACCGACGGCCTCCAGGAGCTGCGGGACTCGTTCTACGGCGACGTCGCCGCGTACATCTCGGACCTCAAAGAGCAGCGTGAAGCGGCGGCGAGCGCGGCCGACGACCCGTTCGGCGACCCCGAGGTCCAGGAGCTGACGGACAAGATCGAGACCGCCGAGCAGGTCGCGGAGGCCATCTACGAGCGCCGCATGGGCAAACTCGTGAAGCAGGCGAGCCTCGCGGCCGCGGGGATGCCCGACGACGCGGAGGGGCTCACGGACGAGGAGCGCGCGCTGTACGGCGACCTCGTCGAGCGCATCGAGGCGAACAAGAACCACGTCCTCGACGTCATCGCGGGGGACGCCGACCCCGAGAGTGACGACGAGCGCGCGGCGCCCGACAACGCGGAGAGCGCGCCGCTCGGGGACGCTCCGCCCACCGAGACGCCGGCGCCGAACGACACGTCTGCCGATTCGTCCGCGGCGGCCGCGATGGGCGGCGGTCTGGACGCCGACGAGGAGTCGGAGCCCGCCGGCGCGGACTCCGAACCCGACCGCCAGCCCGCGGAGCCGGAGCCGCCGGCGGCAGTCGCGGAGGACCTGCAACGCGTCGCCGGCGACGTGGAGGAAGACGATGCTGGCGAGGAGGGAGCCACCGACAGCACGGACGCCGGCGGCGACGTGGACCGAACCCGGGTGCGCGTGACCGACGACGTCGGCGAGATTTTCGGCGTGGACGAGCGCCCGTACACGCTCGAAGCAGAGGACGTGGTGACGCTGCCCGAGGAGAACGCCGCGCCCCTCGTCGAGAAGGGCGCCGCCGAGGAGCTGGACGCCGGGAAGCGGGACTGATGCTTCGCCGCCGAGATTCGAACTGGTCGATACGCTGAACGTACGTGACACGTAACCGCCGTCGACCTGTCTTGGCCTGGTAACAACTCACTAAGTGCGCCTCTCCGTTAGTCGGAGCGATGGCCATCGAAGCGTCGTTCACGGTCCCGCGGGACGACTTCCCGATGGGTGTCGTCTTCGAGGAACTCGCCGACGCTACCGTCGAACTCGACAGGGTCGTGCCGACGACGGGGGCCGTCGTTCCCTACTTCTGGATTCGCGCCGACGACCTCCGGGACGCCGACGCGATCGCGGCGAGCCTGGCCGACGACGCCGGCATCAGCGACGCCCACGTCGTCGACGAGGTAGACGAACAGCTGTTCGTTCGCATCGACTGGAACCTCGACCACGAGAGCGTGCTGACCGCGATCGTCGACACGGACGTCACGCTGCTGTCCGGCGTGGGCACCGGCAGCCAGTGGACGTTCGAGGTCCGCGCGAGCGAGCAACGCGAGCTCTCGGAGTTCCAGACGTACTGCCGGCGGCGGGACATCCCGATCGACCTGACGCAACTGCACGCGCTCTCCCGACTGGAGGGCGACCGCGAGTACGACCTGACGGAGGGACAGCAGGAAGCGTTAGAGCTTGCGTACTCCCGCGGGTACTTCGACTCGCCGCGGGAGGCAACGCAGGACGACCTCGCCGACGAGCTCGGTATCAGCCGTCAGGCCGTGTCCTCGCGCCTGCAGCGAGGTATGCGACGCATACTCGCGAACACGCTCGTCGCTCCCGGCGGGCGGGGCTCCGGGAAACGGTAAAAAAGGTGTTGCGCGAGCAAAAATCACGCTCTAACGGCGGGCTCCCTTTCGTCTGGTCGATGGCATCCTCTCAGGTAATCTCGCAGGGACTCGACATCGTCGACTCCATCGACGCGGTCCGATTCGACACCACACACCACGTCTTCCGCGCGGACTACGACGCGTCCCGGGACTCCGTGGCGCTGGCGACCGTCGCGGTCGTCGCGACCGCCGAAGACCGCGACCCGGCGGACCTCGCGCCGCTCCAGTCGGCCATCGACACGGATGCCCTCGAATCGCTGTTCGCCGCGTCCGACGACATCTCGAACGGCTGCCGGCTGACCTTCGAGTACGAGGGGTTCGAAGTGACCGTCTTCAGCGGCGGCGTCATCGAGGCCGTCCCGATGGACGCGCCCAACCCCCGCCTCGACGCGGCTGCCGGCGTCGAACCGACGATAGAGGACGCCTCGCAGGCGAACACCGCCCCGGAGCACGCCGACGACTAGCGACCCGTCGACCGACAGAACGCGGTTCTGCTGCGCGCGAACGGCACACAGCGACGCGTCTCGGGGTTCGTGCGGGCCCTCGTGCTGCAGCTACGCGTGATCAGCAACCGCGAAAAAGCGCTAGCAGTGCGGCCGCGGCGGCAGTAGAGCGTTCCTACTGGAACGCGCCGGGGACGTGTTCTTCTTCCTCGTCCGGGGTCGCAGCCTTCTCGAACTTCTCTTCGAGTTCCTCGTACTGCTCGCGGACCTCCTCGTCGACGCTCGGCGAGATGTCCGAGAGCGCCTCCTCGAAGTGCTCGGCGGTGACGCGGACGTTGCCGACGGAGTCGGCGGCCTCCTCGGCGTCGACGGAGTTGATGAACTCCCGGGTGGCGTTCATCGTCGCCTCGCGGACGAGCGCCTCGATGTCCGCGCCGACGAAGTTCTCCGTCTCCGCGGCGAGGTCGTCGAGGTCGACGTCGTCGGCCAGCGGCTTGTTCCGCGTGTGGACTTCGAGGATGGCGCGGCGCGCCTCCTCGTCCGGGACGGGCACGTGGACGTGGCGGTCCAGGCGGCCCGGCCGGAGCAGGGCGTTGTCGATGAGGTCGGGGCGGTTCGTGGTCGCGACGACCACGACGTCCTCCAGCTCCTCGATGCCGTCGAGTTCGGTGAGTAGCTGGCTGACGACGCGTTCGCCGACGCCGGAGTCGCCCATGCCGCGGCCGCGTTCGCCCGCGATGGAGTCGATCTCGTCGAAGAACACCACGGTCGGCGCGTTCGACCGCGCCTTCTCGAAGACCTCGCGGACGCCCTTCTCGGACTCCCCGACGTACTTGTTGAGGAGTTCCGGGCCCTTCACCGAGATGAAGTTCGAGTTCGCCTCGTTGGCGACGGCCTTCGCCATCAGCGTCTTCCCGGTGCCCGGCGGGCCGTACAGCAGCACGCCCTTCGCGGACTCGAGGTCCATGGACTCGAAGACCTCGGGGTAGTCGAGCGGCCACTGGATGGTCTCGCGGAGGCGTTCCTTGGTGTCTTCGAGGCCGCCGACCTGGTCCCACGTGACGTCCGGGACCTCGACGAAGACCTCGCGGAGCGCCGAGGGCTCGATGCCCTTCAGTGCGTTCTTGAAGTCCTTCTCGGTGACGCGGATGGACTCCAGGAGCTCGGCGTCGATCTCGTCGGATTCGAGGTCGATCTCCGGGCGGATGCGCCGGAGCGCGTTCATCGCGGCCTCCTTCGCGAGGCTCTCGATGTCCGCGCCGACGAAGCCGTGCGTGGACTCGGCGAACGCCTCGATGTCGACCTCGTCGGCGAGCGGCATGCCGCGGGTGTGGACCTGGAGGATCTCCTTGCGGCCGTCCTGGTCGGGGACGCCGATCTCGATCTCGCGGTCGAAGCGGCCGCCGCGCCGGAGCGCGGGGTCGATGGCGTCGACGCGGTTGGTCGCGGCGATGACGGTGACGTCGCCGCGCTCCTCGAGCCCGTCCATGAGGCTCAGGAGCTGGGCGACGACGCGGCGCTCGACGTCGCCCTGGGTCTCGCCGCGCTTGGGCGCGATGGAGTCGATCTCGTCGATGAAGACGATGGCTGGCGCGTTCTCCTCGGCCTCGTCGAAGACCTCGCGGAGCTTCTCCTCGGACTCCCCGTAGTACTTCGACATGATCTCGGGGCCGGAGATGGTCTGGAAGTTCGCGTCGATTTCGTTGGCGACGGCCTTCGCGATGAGCGTCTTCCCGGTGCCCGGCGGGCCGTGGAGGAGGACGCCCTTCGGCGGCTCGATGCCGAGCTGCTGGAACAGCTCGGGGTGGCGCATCGGCAGCTCGATCATCTCCCGGACCTGTTCGAGTTCGCGGTCGAGGCCGCCGATGTCCTCGTAGGCGACGTTCGGCGTGCCGTCGCCGCCCTCGCCGCCGGGGCCGCCCGCGGCGATCTCCTCGGCGGGCTGCTCGGACACCTGGATGTCGGTGTCGTTGCTCACGACGACCGTGCCGTCGGGGTCGGTGTCGGCGATCTTGACGGGAATCTGCTGGCCGGACACCGTACTCATTCCGCCGAAGCCAAAGGAGATGGGGATGGTCTGGCCCGTGGTGACGGGGCGGCCGCTCAGGCGGTCGCGCACCATCGGCGTGATGTCCCCGCGAACGCGGAGGTTCTGCGGGAGCGCGACCGTGACGGCGGCCGCGGGCTTGATGTCCGCGGGCTCGACGGCGACGGCGTCGTCGATGCCGACGTCGGCCTGCTGGCGGAGGCGGCCGTCGATGCGGACGATGCCCTCGCCCTCGTCCTCGGGGTAGCCCGGCCAAACGCGCGCGACGGCGCGGCCCTGGTCGCTGTTGAGGACGACGTAGTCGCCGTTCTCGAGGTCGAGTTCGTCCATCGCCGCGCGGTCGATGGCGGCCAATCCGCGGCCTGCGTCCTTCTGCTTGAGCGGCTTGACCGTGAGTTTCATCGTTCCACCTCGACAGTGACGACGCCATTGTTGATAAGCGCTTTCGCGACGGAGCCCTCGGGGACGTCGAACTCGTGCTGGACGGGCTCGCCGTCGTTCTCCACGACGACGACCACCGTGTCGTCGACGACGTCCACGGAGACGTCGTCGCCGATGCCGAGGTCTGCGACGAGGACCGTCTCGTCGCCGTAGTCGAAGCGACGCGCCGGCGCGTCGAGTTGCTCGGTGAAGGTGTTCGGATTCATTTGACTAACCTAAAGTAATCCGCCTACACTTATAAACTCTTCGCTGATTGGTGGGGGACGGTACGGGGATAGCGCTACAGGTAGAATTGCGGTTCACACCGCCGTAGGTGTTTTGGCGCTGGTCGTCCTCGCCGGAACCATGCAGACGGTCACCCACGACGGTCGGACGACCGCCTACCGGGTCGAGGACCGCGGCGGCGACGGCGCGCCGGTGCTCTGCGTCCACGGCAGCGGCGGCACGCACGCGGTCTGGAAGTCACAGCTCGCGCGACTCTCCCGCGAGCGCCCGATCGCCGCCCTCGACCTCAGCGGCCACGGCGACAGCGACGACGTCGACACCGAACCCGGGCCGGAGACGCTCGACGCGTACGTCGCGGACGTGCGAGCCGTCGCCGACGAGGTGGACGCGAGCGTCCTCGTCGGGAACAGCCTCGGCGGCGCTGTCGTTCTCACTGCCGTCCTCGACGGCGGCTTCGACGCGGACGCGCTCGTCCTCGCGGGCTCCGGCGCGAAGCTCGCTGTCCTCGACGAGCTCCGGGGCTGGCTCGCCGGCGAGGACGGCGGCTTCGCTCGTGCGGTCGAGTTCCTCCACCGCGAGGACATGCTGTTCCGCGACCCGAGCGAGCGCGAACTCGATTTCTCCAAGGAGGCGATGCGCGAGGCCGGCCGCGGAGTCGTCGAACGCGACTTCCTCTCCTGTGACGACTTCGACGTCCGCGACCGGCTCGGCGAAATCGAAGCGCCGACGCTCGCGCTCACGGGCGAACACGACCGGCTCACGCCCCCCGAGTACCACGAGTACGTCGCAGAACACGTGCAAGACGGGGCGTGGACGACCCTCCCCGACGCCGCCCACCTCTCGATGCTCGAAGCTCCCGACGCGTTCAACGGAGCGGTTTCGGGGTTCCTCGACGAGCGAGGGCTTTAGCAGGCCATATTTCGATACGAGCATTCGCGGCCCGAGCGGTTGGAAGAACCCGAGGGCCGCGATTCACCGAGCGCGAACGCAGGAGCGCTCGGGCCGACGACTGAACGGAGCGAAGCGAAGTGAGAGAGGAGTGCTTTTAGTGCAGGTTTTGCGTTAGTAGAGGTCGTCGACGTCGTCTTCGACGTGGCTGTGCTCGTCGGCCGGGAACTCCCCGTCCTCGACGGCGTCGACGTAGCCCTCGACGGCGTTCTCCATCTCCGACCTGACGTCGCCGAACTGCTCGGCGAACGGCGGGCTGCGCTCCGAGAGCCCGACGACGTCGTCCACGACGAGCACCTGGCCGTCGGTGTTCGGGCCGGCGCCGATGCCGATGGTCGGGATGTCGAGAGCGTCGGTGACGTCCGCGGCGACGTTCGCGGGAACGTGTTCGAGCACGAGCGAGAACGCGCCCGCGTCCTCGTGCTCGCGCGCGAGGCCGAGCATGCGCTCGGCGGCGCTCTGGTCGGTGCCCTGCCGGAAGTAGCCGCCGAGTTGGTTGACGTGCTGGGGAGTCAGCCCGAGATGGGCCATCACGGGAATTCCGAGGTCCGTCAGCCGGTCGGTGAGTTCGACCGTGTGCGGGCCCGACTCTAGTTTCACGGCGTCGGCGTTCTCCTCTTTCAGCATCCGGCCGCAGTGCTCGACGCTCTCCGCTACGTCCTTCCCGAAGCTCAGGAACGGCATGTCCGCGACGACGACGGCGTCCTCGGCCGCTCGCGAGACGGCGCCCGTCGCGCTCGCTATCTCGTCGACGGTCACCGGGAGTGTGGTGTCGTAGCCGAGCTTCGCGTTCCCCAGGCTGTCCCCGACGAGAATCACGTCGACGCCCGCGTCGTCGACGACGCTCGCGGTCGGCGCGTCGTACGCGGTCAGCATCGTCAGCGGCTCCTCGCCCGCGTTTCTGCGGACGTCTCGGACGGTCGGCATACCTCGTGGTCTCTCTCGCGCGTGTTAAACGTACGCGAACCGGCGCCGCACAACGGGGAAGTTATGGCGGGGGCCGCCGTGCTGTCGGCCGTGCCGGAGCTACAGGAGACGACCGACCCCGAGGGGGTCGACTACGGCTGGGTGATGCAGACGACGTTCGTGCTCACGATCGTCGTCGGCGCGCCCGCCGTGGTCGCGCTCTCGCTGTTCTACACGCTCCCCTCGTGGGAGTCCCGCGTCTCGTTCGCGGTCCGCGTCGGCGCGGTCGTCTGGATGATCACCGCGCTGTCGACGTACTGGTACGCGCGGCGGAACGTCGAGGAGTGACTACACCCAGCGGAACGCCGCGCCAGCGCGTTCGGCGGTCACCTCGTCCGACGGCGAGTCACCGACGAACAGCGCGTCCTCGGGCGCGACGCCGAGCTCGTCCAGCACCCACGTCAGCGCGCGCGGGTCGGGCTTGCGCGCGGGCACCGTGTCACGGCCGGCGACCACGTGGAACGAGTCCAGTAGTTCGTGGCGCTCCAGTGCGGTGCGACACGCGGCCTCGCAGTTCAGCGAGCAGACCGCTACGGGAACGTCCATGGTCGCGAGCTCGTCTGCGCTCGACAGCCGCTCCGCGCGGGTCGCGCCGTCGCGCTCGTGGCTCGCGATGAGCTCGTCGACGTCGGCGCCGACGCCCGCGTCCTCCGCAGCGTCCAGCATCTCCCAGGTGTCGTGGGCCGCCGGGTCGACGCCGGCCTCGCGGAGCCGTTCGGCGATGTCGCGCTCGACCGCTTCCCAGTCGACGGGGAGTCGGACGAGCGTCCCGTCGAGGTCGTAGACCACAGCGTCGTAGTCGTCGGTCACGGCAGAAGGTTGTCCGCCCCGAGAGTTAGGGACTTCGGTGGTCGCGGGTCAACCGACGAACCCGAACCCCTCCTCGTCGAGTTCCTTGCTCACGTGCGCGCTGCCGCGGTCCGTGATCACGTAGTAGTCGTCGGTGTCCGCGAACAGCCGCACGAGGTCGTCTTCCGCCAGCGCGGCGAGTTCGTCGGCCACCTCCGCGGTCGTCGGTTCGTCGTCCAGCACCGCCGCGAGATTCGTCGCGACCACGTCCGCGGTGACAGCGACCCCAGCCTGGTGGAGCACCCGCAGCACCGCCTCCGCGACCTCCCCGTGTCCGTCCGCTGCGTCTGTCATGTGCTCGTTGTCGGCGCGCTCGTCCAAAGGTCGTGGGGCCGTTCAGTCCAGCAGGCCGCGCGCGATTACTTCCTTCTGGATCTCGGAGGTGCCCTCGTAGATGGTCGTGATCTTCGAGTCGCGGTAGAAGCGCTCGACGTCGAAGTCCGTCGTGTAGCCGTAGCCGCCGTGAATCTGGACGGCCTCGCTGGTGACGTCCACGGCCGCCTCGCTCGCGAAGTACTTCGCCTTCGCCGCGGCGTCGCGGTGGTCCTCGCCCGCGTCGGCCTTCCGCGCGGCGTCCCGCGCGAGCAGCCGCGCCGCCTGCGTCTGCGTCTCCATGTCCGCGAGCTTGTGCCGAATCGTCTGTATCTCCGAGAGCTGCTGGTCGAACTGCTCGCGCTCGTCGGCGTACGCGACGGCGGCGTCGAGGCCCGCCTGCGCGAGCCCGACCGCCTGCGACGCGATGCCGATGCGGCCGCCCGTGAGGATGTGCAGCGCCGCTGACATCCCGCGGC
>SDGW01000273.1_pt1 | contig 21913 bp, 18 predicted proteins | sample 2873831 | NCBI WGS metagenome assembly SDGW01 (sample SAMN08132700, study PRJNA421101) | hypersaline lake metagenome | isolation source: celular fraction 0.22 microns magnesium sulfate-rich crust from ephemeral... | place: Spain: Penahueca Lagoon, Toledo | collected 2011-07
AGCGCGTGGCCGTGCATCAGCACCTCCTCGTAGGGGATGTCGCCGAGCGCGGCGGTGCCCATCCCCAGCTGGGACCAGAACCAGCCACGGGTCTGGTCGTGGGCCTCGAGGATGAAGTCGGCGGGCCAGAGCTCGTCGAACCGACTGTCGTCGGAGGGGTAGTCCAGCGTCCCCCACGACGCGACCGAGGAGTCGAGCCAGACGTCGAAGACGTCGGGGACGCGGGTATAGGTCGTCCCGTCCTCGGTGATGGTCAGCTCGTCGACCGTGTCCTTGTGGAGGTCGACGTCCTCGGGATCGATATCCTGGTCGACGCGCTCGGCGAGCTCCTCGCGGTCGCCGACGACGATCCGATCCTCGTCGTCGTCGCGGTCCTCGGGCGTCCAGACGGGCAGCGGGATCCCCCAGTAGCGCTGTCGGGAGACGTTCCAGTCCGGCGCTTCCTCGACGAAGTCACGGAAGCGGTTGTCGCGGGCCCACTCGGGGTGCCACTCGCTGTCCTCGATGTTCGCGAGCAGTTCCTCTTTGACGTCGGTGATCGTGATGAACCACTGATCGGTGACGATCTGGACGATGCCGGTGTCGCAGCGCCAGCAGTGACCGTAGCTGTGGGAGATCGTCTCGGAGGCGAGCAGGGCGCCGTCTTCCTCGAGGTCGGCGACGATCTCCTCGTTGGCGTCGCGGACGAACTGGCCCTCGTACTCGCCGCCCCGTTCGGTGTAGACGCCGTCGCTGCCGACGGGACAGAAGATCGGGAAGCCGAGTTCGCGACCGCGTTCGAAGTCCTCCTCACCGTGGCCGGGCGCGGAGTGGACGAGGCCGGTACCGTCGCCGCCCGTGTCGACGTAATCGGCGGCGTAGACCTCGCAGGCCCCCTCGTGGTCGGGATGGTCGGGAACGCGCTCGGCCATCGGGTGTTCGTACGACCAGCCGAGGAGGTCCTCGCCTGCCAGTTCCTCGACGACCTCGTAGTCGTCGTAGCGGCCCGTTTTCAGGACCTCTTCGAACTTCGGCTCGGCGACGTACAGCAGTTCCTCCTCACCGTCCCTCTCGGCGCGAACGCCCACGTAGTCGCCGTCCTCGTCGACGGCGACGAAGGTGTTCGCGGGGATGGTCCACGGCGTGGTCGTCCAGATGACGAGTTTCCCCTCGCGGTCCTCGAGGTCGAACTTGACGTAGATCGACGGGTCCTCGACGTCCTCGTACTCCACCTCGTTGTTCGCGATCGCGGTCTCACACCGGGGACACTGCGAGATCGAGCGGTGACCTTTCTCGACGAGCCCGCGGTCGGCGGCCTTGGAGAAGCCCCACCAGGCGGCCTCCATGTACTCCGGTTCGACCGTCCGGTAGGGGTCGTCCCAGTCCATCCAGACGCCGAAGTCCTGGAAGTCCTCTTGGAGGCCCTCGAGCTGCTCGTCGGCGTAGTCCTTGCACTCCTGGATGAAGTTCTCCTCGCCGAACTCCTCGATGTCCTTCTTGTTCTCGAAGCCGAGCCGCTCCTCGACGCGGGTCTCGATGGGGAGCCCGTGCATGTCGTAACCCGGGCGGTCAGTGACGTCGTACCCCTGCATCCGGAAGAAGCGCAGGTAGACGTCCTTCAGCGACTTGTTCCAGGTCGTCCCCATGTGGGCCGAGCCCGACGTGTACGGCGGGCCGTCGACGAAGAAGAACGACTCACCGTCCGATCGGTGCTCGACCGTCTGCTCGTAGGCGTCGACCTCGTCCCAGTACTCGAAGACTCGCCCCTCGAGTTCGTGGGGGTCGTACTGGTCGTCGACCTCGGCGAACCTGCTCATACGCGACCTAATCGCCTCCGGCAGTAAAGAGGAATCGATATCGCGGATCCCGCGGCGGCCGCACGGTTCCGGCCCGGCCGCCGTCGTCGCCGGCGGCTCAGTCCGTGACGACGACGACCCGCTCGGCCGCCAGATCGACCTGCGCTTCGTATCGCACCGCCCCGGAGTCGGGCTCGCTGATCTCGACGGTCACGTCGTCGTCGACGTACGACTGCTCGGCGGGCGAAATCACGACCGCGTCGTCCCCCCGATCGACCGTGACGTTCCCGGATTCGACATCGAACGTCCGGGTCGTGGTCCCGTTTTCGGCCTCGACGACCGTCCACTCGGAACCGGAGACGGACGTCTGCTGCACCGAGTCGGCGGCGATTCCCCTGATGGGTTCGACCGCGAGGTCGTACTCGTCCATCGACGCGAGTCGCCGCGCGACGGTTTCGTTGTCGCGCGCGATCTCGAGGGCGCGCTCGCGTTCCGCGTCCGTCAGCGGAGCGGCTGGCTCGGAATCGACGGTCAGTCGGCCGTCGGCCGCCGCTATCTCGATCGACTCGGTTCCGGAGACGTTCTCGAGGACGGTGATCTCGCGGTCGCCGTCCGAAAACGTCACGTCGTCCCCGGAAACGCTGACCGCGCCGCCGGGCCCGGTCGCGATCGGGTCGCCGAGTCCGAGGGCGGCCCCCGCCCACGCCGTTCCGACGCCGACCGACGCGAGAGCGAGCAGCGCGACCAGCCGGACGACGACGGGACGATTCATACGTACTCCGTTGTCCGGAAGGGCTCATCAACGTTGCGTCGAAACTCGTTCGAAACGCGTTTCAGTCGCGTTTCAGGGGCGTTTCACGGCTGTTCTCCCGATCCGAATCGGAGGTAATTAGGAGACGTGTTCGAATGACGAACTATGGATCTGCGGGCCCTCCACACCAGGCAACTCTTCGCGGCGGTCCTCTTTCTCGCGTCGACGGTCGTGCTGGCGATCCAACTGATCAACCCGTCGCCGGTCATGGTCACCGTCGGCGAAAACGGGACCGAAGTCGCCGAGCTGGGCGGGTACTTCGAGTACTCCGACGTGGCAGTGATCGCGGTCGCGGCGTGTTCGCTCGGCGCGAGCGGCACGTACGTCCTCCTCGGCGGGACGGTCGGGGACTCGGCGAGCGCGCGGGGACGGCGAACCGGCGACGAGAACGCGGCGATCCCGGCTCCCGCCGAGACGGATTCCGGCGGCGAACCGAGCGACGAACTCCTCGAGGCCCGCCGCCGGGAGTGGGAGGAGACGGCCGAGCGACTCGCGAACAACGAGCGGGATATCTACGAGACGCTGCTCGAGGCCGACGGCGTGTTGCCCCAGAGCGAGATCGTCGAGCGGACCGACCTGTCGAAAGCGACCGTCAGTCGGGGGTTGGACGGCCTCGAGACCAAGAACCTCGTCGAGCGGAAGCGACGCGGGATGGGGAACACGGTCCTGCTGTTGTAGGGAGCTCCCGCAAACCGGCCGAAATACTGCCCGTAACCGTTCCGAAACTCGTTTTCAACGGGTGCCTAAGGGGGCTTTCAAACGACCCGTAACCGGGCGGCGCGGACGACCGACCCGATGGATCGATCGACGCCCGTCGACGGCCGGTCGTCGCGTCCGCCCGAACGCAACCATGCAAACGAGAACGAAACTGACCGCACTCGCGCTCGCGGTACTGCTCGCCGTCGGGACCGGCGGCATCGCTACCGCGATGGGCGCAGGTTCCGGCGCTGACGAACTGGCAGACGAACAGCGACACCGGTCGACGGTCGACGTCGACGGGTACGAGTTCGCGATCTCGAACGAAGACGACGGGTTCGGCGCGGATCGAACCGCCGACCTCGAGGCGATGCCGGCGATGGTACTGAACGACGACGCGGCCGGAGAATGGCTCCGCGATCACTTCGAGACGGACGACGACCTCGTCCTCGAGGTCTACGGCTCGCTACAGTCGGGCGAAGACAGCGCGCACGTCCGCATTCATCCGGATCGAGCGGCCGAACACGGAGACGCGCGTCCCCTGCTGGAGGTGACGGTCGACACCGATACCGGAACCGTCGACGTCGTCGGCACCGACACCGACCCCGTCGAGTCCGATCACCGGCTCGAGGCCACCGAATCGACCGACTACGACGTAGAACGGGCGATCGAAGTCGTCGACGGCGCGACCGCGGACGACCTGTCGACCGACGTGGTGTCCACCGTGGAGTCCGTCACTCAGTTCGACGTCCGGTCGATAGCGACCGTCGCCGACGGGGGGACGTTCACCGTCGATGACGACGGCGATAGCGCCGACAGTGGGTCTGGCGACGCAGAACTCGTCGTCCGCGACCCCGATGGCGAACTGACCGACGCCGAGCTCGAGACGGTTCGAACGCTCGTGACGGGCGACGAAGACGCGACGGAGCGGGTACGGAGTCGGTTCCCGAGCGCCGAGACGGTCACCCTGAGCGTCCACGGCGTCGAGCCGACCGGAGACGTCCACCTGGACGCCACTGCACCGGGTGACGACTCCGAGACCGCAGTCGTCGTCTCCCCGTCCAGCGGCGACGTGTCGGTCGACGCGGCGACGCTGCTCGAAACGACTGAGAGCAGCCGGATCGACGCCGACGGCTCGGCGGTCGTCTGGAAGAATGACGGAGCGTAACTGACCGCCGGTCGTCGACGACCGGTTGGCGATACTCGAAGCGGCGCTCACGCCGATCGCACGACGGACGTGCGATCGGCGTGAGGCGCTGTCAGCGGCCGTTATTCGGATCGGTTTCGATACGCGGTTCGGAGTACGACCGGCGAGCCGAGAATCAGACGTACTCGGAGAGGACCTTCTGGTAACCGACCCCGTACGCCCCGGCGTAGAGCATGACGCCGCCGAGCGCGCCGAGCCACAGCGCGATCATCGCCTCGCCGGCGCCGAGGTGTTGAAGGCTCGCCTGTTCGACGAGGACCCCGCCAATCGTCAGGGCCCCGGCGACGACGGTGTAGAGGAGCAGTTGCAGTGCTTCCGCGAGCAGTTCCGGCCCGATGGATGTCATTAGCGCTCCAATACCCACCCGCGCAAGGTAAACCTGTCCCCTCGAGTGCGACGCGATCGCACGGTCGGCGACGACTGCGTCGACCGGCGGCCGCGACCCGAACCGACTGGGCTAAACCGCCGGGGACGTAGTTCGGACCGTGCCCGCGTCCGACCCCGATACCGACGCCGACGACGGTTCGGCGACCGGCGACGACCCCGCCTTCCCGACTGAACGCAACGTCCTCGAGCCCGACTGTACGCGCTGCCCGAAGCTGGCCGAGGACCGCGAGTGCGTCTCGTGGGGGACCGGCCCGCTCGACGCGAGCGTCGTGGTCGTCGGCGAGGCTCCCGGCTACGGGAATCCCGAGGCGGACCGCTGGCGGGGTGGCAACTGGACCGGGAAGGCCTACACCGCGAGACACTCCGGCCGGCGCATCCGCCGGCTGCTCGCCGACGTCGGCTACGGCGACGACGCCTACTACACGAACGCGGTGAAGTGCTTTCCAGCCGATCCGGACGACCCCACCACGAACCGCGAGCCGACGCCCGAGGAGCGCGCGACCTGCCGGTCGCACCTGCTGCCCGAACTCGAGGAGATCGATCCGGCGGTCGTCCTCGCGACGGGCAAGCACGCGACGAAGACCGTACTCGCAGCGGAAGATCGGACGGTCGAGGGCTTCGTCGACGGCGTGCTCGAGCCGGTGTGGTGCGAGCGCCTGGACGTCTGGCTCGTGCCGATTCTGCATCCCTCGTATCAGGACGTGTGGATCGGCCGACTGGGCTACGAGCCGGAAGGGTACCTCGAGGCGATCGGCGAGACGCTCGACGACCTGTGTGACCCAATCGACGATCGGCCGTGACCGTCGCTACGGACGGCCGATCGACCAGACGTATGACCGACGGCGAAAAATCCGCGGTGGTGTGTCAGGGTGCGTGAGGTGGTGTGTTCGACGGACGATGCAACGGCACCGACGGGCACGCCGAACGAGGGACCAGTCCGTATTGAACGCCGGCGATTGTGCCCTGGGGTTTTCCCGAATTATCGTGACTTTACCGCAGTTCGAACGGTTCGGAGGCGAGCGAATCACCGATCGAGACGGGATTCAGACGGAGTGTGTTACCGATCGGGACGGATCTCGCGGGGCCGGCGAAGTAACCTTCTTACAGCGGGCCGACACACACTCGCGTATGAGTACGATCTTCAGCCAGATCGTGGAGGGGGAGATCCCCGCGCAGATCGTGTACGAGGACGAGACGACGATCGCCTTTCTGGACGCCAACCCGCTCGCGCCGGGCCACACGCTCGTCATCCCCAAAGACGAGTACGAGCGGCTGAACGACGTCCCCGACGACGTCGCTGCGGACCTCTACGAGACGATCCACCACATGGTCCCCGTCGTCGAGGACGCGGTCGACGCCGACGCGACCACCGTCGCGTTCAACAACGGCGAGGAGGCCGGCCAGGAAGTGCCCCACGTCCACTGTCACATCGTCCCCCGGTTCGAGGGCGACGGCGGCGGCCCCATCCACGCCGTCGCGGGCGACCGGCCCGACCTCTCCGACGACGAACTCGACGACATCGCCGCCGACATCGAGTCCCGAGCCTGAACCCCGCCCGCGGCTCGCGTCCGCCGGTCGCTCGAGCGCCGCGACCACGTCCCGCCGGCGCGAAGATATTCGTCCTGACACCTTTGCGCCGTCGCCGCTAGGCCGCGAACGAATGAGCGATCGGAAGGAGACCCTGCGGGACCTCGCGTCGCGGCTGTGCGAGACGGAGGCCGTCGCCGACGCGTTCGTCGCGAAGAGCTTCACCGATCATCACCTGATGGTCGACCTCGAGGCGGGGGAGTCGATGCCGGCAGAGATTCGCGAACTGCTCGCGGCCCACGACCTCCGCGGGGCGAACGCGGAGTACGACACCGACGCGGACGACCCCTCGTTCGCGGGCGATTTGGAGGAGGGAACCCGTCACCAGTTCGTCGACACCGAGACGCGGGGCGACCACCAGTCCTACGTCGTGGACTGACCAGCGGCCGCCCGCTCGAGGACCGGTCCCCGGCCGAGTCGCGGTCGCCGGCGGCGGGCACGCACGGCGACGGTGCCGAGCGGCGGGACTCGCTCTCTCGCGAACCCGGAACCGTCACCCGAAGTCCGACGATCGCCTCCGAACTGCGGGCCGTCGCGCCGCGTCGGTCGCGAGGACGGTCGTCGCCGCAGGCGCGGCGGCTCTATAGTCAGGGTTATCCCGCTGTGAAATAACTCGTAGCCAAGACGGTCATGGAAGGCAGGCCAGCGATCGGACGACGGCTTCGCACGTCCTTCGACGGATCCTCGGCTACCGCGTACGCCGTCGCGACGGCGCTTTCGATCGGCTTGCTCGTGTTCGTCGTCCCGGGAGCGACTCTCCTGACGGGCATCGCCGTGCCGGGCTTGCTCGTCGCCGCGGCCGCGGCGTATTTCCTCGCGGTCTACCGGATGGGCATCGCGTTCGAAGGCGTTAGCGCCGCGATGATCGCGGTCGCTGCGTTCAATATCACCGCCTTCGGGAGCGTTCCCGTCGCCGGTGGACAGGAGATACGCGTCGTCGACGCGCTGCTGGTGGCCACGCTGTGTGGGCTCCTCGGGCGGTACCGGGACGAGCGCGTCTCGCGCCGGCTCGACGGCGGACACCTGGTCATCGGCGCGTTCGGGATCTTCGTCCTCTGGACGGCGCTGGCGGGCGTCGTCGGGAGCGGTCCCTCGAGCGCGGAGGCGTTTCGATACGCGGGGACGCAGCTTCGGTACGGGCTGTTGCTCGTCGCGGCGGCGCTGCTGGTCGAGCGGACCGACGTCCGGTCGGTCGTCCATCCGCTCGTCTTGGCCCTCGGGGGCGCGCTGGTCTTCGCCGTCGACGAAGTGTTCGCCGGGACGAGGGGGTATCCGAGTCACTTCGGCGTGCTCGGAACCGAACTCCAACGGCTGTGGCCGACGCCCTCGCTCACGTCGTTTCCGGTCGACGCGACGGTCATCTACGTCGGCTCGCCCGTCGGCCAGAGCCGGATCATGGTCGGGATGGCCGTCTTTTTCGTCCCGCTGGTGGTCGCGACGGTACTGCAGTCCCGCGCGCCGACGGCGCTCGCGGCCGCCGCGTCGCTGGGCGTCGTGAGCGTGCTGGCGAGCAGTTCCGACTCCGGCATCCTGGCTCTGTACGCGGTGCTCGCGATCGTAGCGCTCTACTGGTGCTACCGCCTGCTCGACCGCTACGAACTGGATCGCGTCCGGCGACTGTTCGTCCCCCTGTCGGGGGTCGTCGGGGCGGTCGCCGTCGTCTGGTTCGTCACCGCAACCGCGGCCGGGAGAGAAGAAATCCTCCTGATCCAGACGAACAACCTGAACGTCCGCCTGCGACAGTACCGGACCGCTATCGATGTCGCCGCCCGGTATCCGCTGTTCGGTATCGGTGGCGGGGAGAACTTCGCGCGACTGACGAACGACCGATGGGGCGTTCACAATCTGCTCTTGGCGAACCTGGTCGCGACGGGCGTGCCGGGGTGTCTGGCGTACCTGGTGAGCGCGGCGACTGCCACCTGGCTCGGGATCAAACGGCTCGTCCGCTGTCCCGTCGACGAGCGGTGGATCTGGGTCGGTATCCTCGCCGCGATGGCCGGCTTCTACACCTACTCGTTCTGGACGATCGCGTTCCAGCGGGAGCCGCTGAACGCGATCTACTGGCTACTGGTCGGCGCAGTCGTCGGTTCGTCGTGGGGAACGGCCGGCCGCGACGGCTGACGGCCGCGTCGCCCCGAAGCGCGTCTCCCGGAGGTATTATACACGACTCCCGCCCTCCTCTAACGTATGGCCCTGCTGGCGATCGTCGCCGTGAGCCTCCTGTTCGCGCTCGTCAGCCGGCGGTACTCGACCCTCTACCGGTACGCCGGAGGCGTCGCGCTCGCGGGGCACCTGTTCATCGCAGTCGTCGTCCTGCCGCGACTCCCCTACAGGTGGGACATCCCGCTGTTCCACGAGAACGCGGTGCGAATACTCGAGGGCGGCGCGACGGATCCGCTGTCGGTACTCGACACGTTCGGGACGGTCCAGGCCCTCGTCTACGCCGTTTTCGGTGCCGATCCGACGACGCTGGCGGTCGTCAACGGCCTGTTCGCGGTGCTGATCCCGCTTCCCGCGTGCTACCTCGCCGATCGGCTCTACGGGCCGCTCGAGTCGACGGACGGCCTCGCGCTTGCGGTGCTGTTTCTCCCGCTCCCGTTCCTGTTCAACAGCCTCCCCATGCGCGACGCGCTGTCGACGCTGCTGGCGGTGACGCTGATCGCGCTCGTCGTCCGGGTCCTCGTCGACCGCCGGTACTGGTCGGCCCCCGCCGTGGCGCCGCTGTGGGGGATGTTGTTCCTGCTCCGCGAAGAACTCGCCCTCCTCGTTCTCCTGGGCGCAGCGGGATCGGTTCTGGTCGCCGCGGCCACGGAGATCGGCGGCAGGACGGTCACGCTCCGGTCGCTCGCGCTGGTCGCGCTCCCGATCGGACTCTGCGGATTCGCGTTGTTCGCCCGGCTGTTCCCGGTCGACGCCCTCAACTATCGGCTGCAGTACCGGTCGACGGGCGGCGCGGCGTACCTCGATTTCATGCAGTACGGCTCGTGGCTCGACGTGGTGCTCGCCGCGCCGACGCGCGCGATCTACTTCCAGTTCGCGCCGTTCCCGCTCCACGTCGATTCGGCGTTCGACCTGTTCGCGTTCGCCTCCTTCCCGCTGCTGGTCGTCCTCGCCACGACGGCGTTCCTGTCGTTGCGGACCGCGGACACCGAGCCGGTCGTCGAGGTCTCCCTGCTGATCTTCTATCTCGGGGGGATCGTCGGCTACGGACTGATCGACTCGAACTTCGGCACGACGATCAGACACCGGGCCCTGTTCGTGTTTCTGTTGTGCGTGTTCAGCGCGCCGTGGCTCGAGTCGTGGCTGGGCTCACTCCGTCGGCGGGTCGGCGACGCGCTCCGTGAGGAGGGCGATCGCGACGAACAGGAGCAGGAAGCTGAGAAACTTGACGCCGGAGCCGAGGTTCGATCGGAACACCGACGCGACGCTTAGGAGCACGAATACGCCGACCAGTCCGGCCAGTACCCGCTCCCGGCCGAGCAGGGAGAGGGCGACGCTGCCGGCCGCCCACCGGCGGGCCGTCCGCGCGATGCGATACGTCTTCGACTCCCGGATCGACTCGAGGACTCGCATAACACTCGGTGGGCGGAGGGACGCGTATCAGCCATATAAATGTCGCTGGTGACCGACGGCGATTCGGGGGTGCCGTCGGCCGACGCCGGCACGGCGTGAACGCACCCGGCGTCGTCGAGATGGAAAACGACTAAACGGTGCCGCCGGATGCCTACAGTATTCGAGTCCGGACCATGTACGAAGCAAGACGCCGTCGGCTCTCGGGGGTGGCGGTTTCGTGACGATCATCGACGAGAACGGCCGGCTGTTCGGGGCGGTAAACGTGTTCGACGCGCTCGTCGTTCTCGTCGCCCTCGCGATGCTTGGCGCCGGGCTCGTCGTCGTGAACCCGTTCGCCGGAAGCGCCGGCGTGGCCGACGACGGCGAGTCGGCGACGCGGTACGCGACGGTCGATCTCGGCGAGCGGTCGCCCGCGGTCGCCGAGCGGATTTCCGAGGGCGACGCGGGATGGAGCAACGAGGGGACGGACGGCCTCGAGGTCACGGACGTGTACGTCGGGCCCGGGGCGAACGAAACCGCGTCGGTCGTCGTCCGCGTTCGCGTTCCCGGCACGCTCGAGGGGGGCGATAGCGACGAGTCGGCGTTCGAGTTCGACGGAGCGCCGCTCCGCCGAGGGGACCAGTTCGCCTTCGAAACGTCGGAGTACGAGGCACAGGGCGAGGTGTTGGAACTGGCCGCCGAGGGGGACTCCCTCCGGACCGAGACGACGCCCGTCCTCGTCGAAACGACGCTCCCCAGAGGGGCGGCCGCGTACGTCGAGACCGGCGACGAGCACCGATTCGGCGATCGGACGGTCGCGACGCTCGACGAAACGGCCATCGCGCCGGCCGGCAATCCGGGCAATCGGACCGCGCTGCTCGCGCTCTCGGTGCGGACGCTCGACCACGACGGAGCCGACTACGTCGGCGACGACCGGCTCGTCGTCGGCCGGAGCCTCCCGTTCCGCACCGACACCTACGCGCTCTCCGGCTCGGTCGTGAGCTGGGGGAACGACACGTCGCTCGAGACGTCGGAGACGACCGTCGACGTGCAACTCGAAGACGTCTCCCCCGAGGTCGTCGACGACATCGAGACGGGGATGGTCGAACGGCGCGGTAACACGACGACGGCGCGGGTCACCGAGAAACGCACCGAGCCGGCCTCGGTGATCGTCACGACCGACGACGGGACCGTCGTCGAGCGCGACCATCCCACCGACAGCGACGTCACCCTCACCGTCGAACTGCGGGCGAGAGAGACGGACGACGGGCTCTACTTCCACACGAATCGGTTGCGCGAGGGCGGCCCGATCGTCCTCGACTTCCGAACGATCGTCCTCGACGGCACGGTCGTCGAGATCGACCGGTGACCCCGGTCCCGTCGTCCGCCTCGAACGCATCGTTTAGGACAACCTAAAAGTTATGCGGATGGGCTTCCGAGTGTCGCTCCGACGGCAATGCCTATCGACGATCTATCGCACCGCTCGAGTCGACGCGGCCGGGAATCGGGTTCGGACGGCGGGGGATGCCCGGCCGGAGACGCGACGAGCCGACGCTCACGGGACACCGACGGACGACCGCTCGTCGCCGTCGAGACGGCGGTGGCACTGACCGGCGCTCGAGGGCGATGACCGCTGCTGAACCGATCCGCGTCCTCCAGGTGTGTAAACACTACTACCCCTTCACCGGCGGTATCGAGAACGTCGTCAAGCAACTCGTCACGGGTATCGACGGCGTCTCGTTCCGGGTGCTGACGACCGTGGAACGCGGTCGAGGACGCGTCGACGACGTCGACGGCGTGACGGTCGTCCGCGCCGGCAACCCCGGGGACGTCAAGTCGACGCCGCTCGCGCCGACGTTCCCGCTGCGGCTCCGCCAACAACTCGAGTGGGCGGATCTGGTTCACTATCACCTCCCGTTTCCGCTCGGTCCGGTCAGTCACCTGCTCGCGCGGTCGAAGACGCCGACCGTCGCGACGTTTCACGACGACATCATCGACAAGGGCCCCGTCGTCTACCCCTACGAGCCGATCCTCGAGCGGTTCCTCGAGGACGCCCGGCGGCTCGTGGTCACGTCGCCGAACATGCGCGACGAGTGTGCGCGCATCAGCCCGTTCGCCGACGAGACGACCGTGATTCCCCTCGGCATCGACGCCGGCGACGACCCGATCGCACCCCGTCGGCCGACCGGTCGGCGGGTGCTGTTCGTGGGACGGCTCGTCCCGTTCAAGGGCGTCGACACACTCATTTCGGCGATGCGGACCGTCGAGGGCGAACTCTCGATCGTCGGCAAGGGACCCGAACGCGAGCGCCTCGAGCGGCGGGCCGCGGCCGACGGCGTCGCCGAGCGCGTGACCTTCGAGGGGTTCGTCTCCGAGGAGCGCCTCGATCGCCTGTATCGGGAGTCGGACGTCTTCGTCCTCCCCTCGGTCAGCGCGAACGAGTCGTTCGGGATCGTCCAGCTCGAGGCGATGAACCACGGCCTCCCCGTGGTCAACACGGCGCTGCCGACGGGCGTCCCGTACGTCAGCGTCGACGGCGAGACCGGCCGCACGGTCGAGCCCGGCGAGCCCGCGGCGCTCGCCGACGCTATCGAGGCGATCCTCGACGATCCCGACCGATACGAGCGGTACTCGGCGAACGCACAGCGGCGGGTCCGCCGCGAGTTCACCAGCGACCGGCTGCTCCGCGACACCGAGCGGGTGTATCGTGAGGTGCTCGAGCGCGGCGCGTGAACGGGCGGACGAGTCAGTCCCGGACCAGTCCCTCGAACAGCGCCTCGACGCGATCGGTGACCGCGTCCCACGTGTAGCCCGACTCCATCACGTACGTACGACACGCCTCGCCCGCCGCCGAGCGCTCCGCGTCCGAGCGGGCCGCCCAGGCGGTCAGCCGCGCGGCCAGTTCCTCGGTATCGCCGGGCGCGACGAGCAGCGGCTCGGGGATCGCCGGCTCCGCCTCGAGGTCGCCAAGCAGTTCCGGCGTCGCGCCGGCTCGCGTGCCGACGACCGGCGTCCCCGCCGCCAACGCCTCGACGGTGACGAGCCCGAACCCCTCCAGCTCCAGCGTCGGGAGGACGAAGACGTCGGCCGCGGCGTAGGTCGCCGAGAGGTCGTCCTCGGGGACGTAGCCGAGAAAGGTTACGGCGTCGTCGATACCGAGCCGCGCCGCGCGCGCGACGAGTTCCTCGCGGAGCGGGCCGTCGCCGCCGACGTACAGGTGCGCCGCCGGCGCCGTCTCGACGACCGACGCGAAGGCGTCGAGCAGCGTCTCCAGCCCCATCCGCGGCGTCAGCCGCCGCACCGTCAGGAAGTTCGGCCCGTCGGTCGGAAAGCCGTCCGCCTCCCGCGCCGCCTCGGGCCCGAACCGCTCGCAGTCGGCACCGCCGGGAACGACCGTGCTCGGCGGCGCGTCGGGATGGAATCGCTCGAGGCGGTCGCGCATGTACTCGCTCAGGACGACGACCCGATCGCTGCGGGAGAGGGTCCGGCCCTCGATGCGGTGTCGGACGCGACGGTTGAGCCAGTGCCACGGCGCCGATAGCGCGGTGCCGTCCGGCGCCCGGAGATCGTACTCGACGGCCCACAGCCCGTGGAGCGTGTACGTCCGCGGGACGTCCCGCGGCACCGCCCGGTCGACGCCGAGGGAGCTCACGGCGCCGTGGAAGCTCGCGAGGTCGATCGGCTCGGCGGCGGCGACGGTCTCGACCCGTCGCCGGATCTCCCGGAGCGTCAGCGGGAGCCGCGGGAGCGAGGCCCGGTACCGGTAGACGTCCATCCCGGCGACGGTCTCCCGCGCCGGCACCGTCCCGCGCCGCCGCGTGATCACCGAGACGCGGTGTCCCCGCTCGGCGAGGCGGCGGCCGACCTCGTAGTTGTACCGGCCGGAACCGGTCGCCTGCGGGTCCGGAAAGAGGTTGTTCGTCGCCGCCAGGATATGCATACGAGCCGGGAACGTCGGTCCGCAGTAATATCTTTCCCTTCAACGAAAAGCTGAATTCGATGCTCCGGCAACGGCGACGTGATGAAGACACGTGCCCGGCTGGCTCGCGCGCTACGCGAACCGGTGTTGTTCCTGCGCGGGATCAATCGACTGTTCTATCGCCGCCTCGGGACGCGGGACCACAACCCCGACGGCGTCGACGTCTTCGAGGCGGACTGGGACAACCTCGTCATTCTGGACGCCTGTCGCTACGACATGTTCGAGCGGCGCGCGGACCTGCCTGGCCGACTCGAGCGCCGCCGCTCGCGGGGGTCGACCACGGTAGAATTCCTCCGGGCGAACGTCGCCGGCCGCGACCTCACGGACACGGTGTACGTGACGGCGAACCCCCAGCTCTATCAGCACCGCGAGTCGATCCGGCCCGCGTTCCACGAGGTGGTCGACGTCTGGCGCGAGGACGGCTGGAACGAGGAGCACGGTACCGTCCTCCCCGAAACGGTGACCGACTACGCCGAGCGCGCGGCGGAGCGACACCCGCACAAGCGGCTCGTCGTTCACTACATGCAGCCCCACTACCCGTTCGTCGGCTCCGACACCGGCTTCGACAAGGGCCACCTCGACGGCACCGGCGCCGAGACCGAGAACGTCTGGAACCGGCTCCTCCAGGGCTCTCTCGACGTCGACCGGAGCGAGATCTGGCGGCTCTACGACGAGAACCTCGACCGCGTCCTCGAGCACGTCGCGGAGCTGCTGGACGGCCTCGAGGGCAAGACCGTCGTGACGGCCGACCACGGCAACATGGTCGGCGAGCGGGCCTTCCCCGTACCGTTCCGCGAGTGGGGCCACCCGCGGGGGATCTACACGGACGAACTCGTCACCGTCCCGTGGCTGGTCGTCGACTCGGACTCGCGGCGCTCGATCACCCGCGGCGACGCCGCGGCGACCGAGGCCGCCGAATCGGACGTCGTCGACGAGCGACTGCGGAACCTCGGCTACGCAGAATGACCGAACCGAACGCTCGAGCCCCGCTGACGATCGCGTTCGTCCACCCGAGCTACCCCCACAGCGAGGGGACGGGCGCGACCCACAGCGCCTCCCGCATCGTCTTCGAACTGGCCGACCGCGGACACGACGTGACGGTCTACTGCCGCGAGCGACCGCCCGCGGACGTCGACTTCGCGGACGGCGTCTCCCTCCGGCCGCTCGAGCCCTCGGGACCGCCGTACCACACCGGCTTCCAGGTGAACGACGCGTTGCGCGAGCTGGCCGCGGACGGGGAGTTCGACGACTACGACGTCGTCCACAGTTACGTCATGAACACGATGCCCGTCCTCGGCGGCGCGATCACGGACGCGGCGACCGTCGTGACCCTCAACGCCTACGGCGCCGTCTGTCCGAAGAACGATCTCCGGTACATGGATCGGGAGCCCTGCGAGTCCAACGGGCTCGCGAAGTGCGCCGCGTGTTCGGTCGCGACGAGTCCCGGCCACGACGAGTACAGTGCGCCGTACCGCGCGGCGAGTCGGCTCGGCTATCTGGAACTGATCCGTCGGGGCGAGGGGGTCGCCGACGAGATCGACGGCTACCACGTCCTCTCGCCGCACCTGAAGGAGACCTACGCCGCGTTCGGCTTCCCGCGCGAGCGGCTGACGGTGATCCCGAACCTGCTCGACGAGCGGTTCGACAGGCCCCACGAGAGCGCGTTCGAGGCGCCGTACGACCTGCTGTACGTGGGATCGCTCGACGAACACAAGGGCGTCGACCGGCTCCTCCCGATCCTCGAGTCGCTAACCCGTCAGTCGAACGCGGACGATCGGTTCCGGCTCACGATCGTCGGCGACGGCGGCGACCGGTCGGCGCTGGAGGAGCGAGCCCGATCGGCGGGCATCGCGGACGCGGTCTCGTTCACGGGGTGGGTCCCGAACCGCGACCTCCCCGAACTCTTCGCCCGGCACGACCTCTTCGTCTACCCGGGCCGCTGGGACGAGCCCTTCGGGCGCGTGTTCCTCGAGGCGCTGGCGACCGGCACGCCGGTCGTCGCCAGCGACGTCGGGAGCGTCGCCGAGATCGTCGGCGACGGGGGGCGAACGACCGACGGCTCGGTCGCGGAGTTCGTCGACGCGATCACCGAACTCGTCGACGAGGGGGGCCTGCCGAAGCTCTCGGCCGGTGCGAGCGAGAAGATCGAGGCGTATCGGGCCGACGCCGTGCTGCCGCAGTTCGAGGGACTGTACGAGCGCTGTCTCGAGCGCTGACGGGATCCCGTCCGGGACGTTCGCCGAGCGGACGGCGACTACCGAGGCGCGTCACTGTATCCGACTTACCCCTGCGTCTGGATCGCGTACAGGTCGGCGTACGTGCCGTCCCGTTCGATCAGCTCGTCGTGGCCCCCGGTCTCGGAGACGCGCCCGTCCTCGAGCGTGTAGATGCGGTCGGCGTTCTTCACGGTCGAGAGCCGGTGGGCGACGGTGAGGATGATGTAATCGCGGTCCATCGACTCGATGGCGGCCTGGACCTCGCGCTCGAGCCCCAGGTCGAGATCGCTCGTCGCTTCGTCGAGGATCAGAACGTCGGCGTCGTCCAGCAGCGCCCGGGCGAGGGCGACGCGCTGGCGCTGGCCGCCGGAGAGGCGGACGCCGTCGTCCCCGAGGGAGGTCTCGTAGCCGTCGGGAAGCTCGTCGAGGAACTCGTCGACGCGGGCGATCGCACAGATGCGCTCGAGTTCGGCCTCGGAGACGTCCCGGTTCCCGACCGTGAGGTTGTACCGTAGCGTGTCGTTGAACACGTAGGGGTCCTGCCGGACGACGGCGACGCGGTCGCGCCACGCGTCGACGTCCATCTCGTGGATCGGGGTCCCGTTCGCCCGGATCTCGCCGCCGGTCGGCTCGTACATCCGCGAGAGCAGGGAGACGATCGTCGACTTCCCGGCGCCGGACTGGCCGACGAAGGCGACGAACTCGCCGCGCTCGGCCTCGAAGTCGATCCCCCGGAGCACCGGCGTCCCCTCGTCGTAGGCGAACTCGAGGTCGTCCGCGACCAGCGACTCGACTCGCTCCGGAGCGGGTTCGGAGCCGCCGTCGGGTTCGGTGTTTTCCGCCAGTTCGGCGGTGAACTCCCGGGTCCGGACGAGGTGAGGGAGGTCGTTCTCGATCTGGTAGATCAGTTCGTTGGCGCGGCTCGCCTTCGGGCCGAGCCGGAACATCGCGAAGAGGAACAGTCCGAGTTGGCCCAGTTCCAACTCGACGAACGTCAACGAGAGGTAGATGAGGACGAAGACCGAGACGGCGACGACGAGCTGGTAGAAGTTGGAGATCAGGGCCTCGTTGCGGCGCCTGACGATTCGGTAGCGGGTGTACTGCTCGACCGCGTCGGTGAAGTCCGCGTACAGTTCGTTCCCGACGCCGAAGATGCGGATGTCGCGCATCCCCTGGGTTCCCGCCTGTGCGGCCTCCTGGCGGCGCTCGTTCGCGTCGGCGACGGCTTCGCCGACGGCGTAGCCCGACCCGACGACGCTGCGGGAGAGGAACGTCGCGCCGCCGAGGGTGAGGACCGTGAGGACCGTGAGCACCGGAGAGATGACCAGTGCGATCGTGCCGTAGACCAGCGCCAACAGCGACTGTTCGAAAAAGAGGACGAAGTTCTCGATCACTCGTCCCGCGTTGAACGTCTGAGTGATGATGGCGTTGAGAACGTCGTCGGATCCCTCGCGATCGAAGTACGAGATCTTCGCGTCGAAGGCGTTCCCGAAGGCGTCGGTCTGGAGATCCCGGATGTAGTACGTCCGGAGCGCCTCGCGGAACCACGCCACGAGAAAGCTCGCGGTAAATCGGACGGTCATCACGACCGCGACGCCCAGAACGGCCGTGCTGAGGGTCAACGGGACGCCGACGAATCGGTAGGCGGACACGAACAGTTCGGCGACGCCGCTGTCGGCCGCCCCCTCGCCGGCCTGGACCAGTTGGATGATCGGCAAGATGAAACTCAGCCCGATCCCTTCCAGCGCCGCGGCGAGGACGCCGAGCGCGATGATGCCGCCCGTGAGGCGGGGATTGTACCGAACGACGCTGATAATCGCGTCGATCTTCTGTTGCCTCGAGGCTGGACCGGGCTCGGGATCGGACATGAACGGTCTGTTTCTACTCGGTAGGTTCGATGGGACGTATATAAACGCATCCCATTCGCGAAACGGTGTCGGCTCTCGGTCGCGGTTCGGACCACCGCCGGCCGCTCCGTGGCGGGTCGATCGAACGCCGCCGGTGTCGGCCGCTTCGAGACGTCGGAACGCGGAGGAGAAGAATTTTATGGCTGGCCTAAAACAACGTGTCACGAAGGGCGGATCGATCGCGAATCGACGACGCCGGTTCGACCGCTCGCCGCCGTCCGCCGACACCGCGATCACGTCGCCGACTCCGTTATTCGTCGGCTTTATAACTTCTCCTGCCGGAACACGGAAGGGAACGATTTTAAGGCTGGCCTAAAATAGAGATCGTAAGGAGACAGATGGATCCGAGTACAACCATTCGACTACGCCACGGATCGGGACGGCCGGACGAGACGGCTCGAGGGACGGGGACCGGTTCCGCGGGAAACGACGACGGTAACGGACGATGACCGGGCACAGAGAAGCGGTCAGCGCCGAGTACAGTTTCTACACGTTCGACGAGACCGTCGGGAAGTCGATCGGGTTCCGCGAGGTGGATCCCGACCGCGACCTCGGTCGCCTCCACGCGTGGCTCAACAGCGACCACGTGCTGCCGTACTGGACCCAGAACGACCCGCTGCCGCAGGTCCACGAGACGATCCGCCAGCGGGACGCGGATCCGGACCAGACGTTGTACATCGGTTATCTCGATCACACGCCGATGAGCTACTGGGAGTCCTACTGGGCCGCCGAGGACCGGGTCGCCGACTACTACGACGCCGACCCGGCCGATCAGGGGATCCATCTCCTCATCGGTCCCCCGGAGTACCTCGGGCAGGGGTACGCAACGCCGCTCCTGCGGGCGATGGTCGAGTTCCAGTTCCAGCACCACGAGACCGACCGCGTCGTGGCGGAGCCGGACGCGCGAAACGACCGGGCGATCCGCGCCTTCGAGGCGGCCGGCTTCGATCGGCGCGGCGAGCTCGACCTGCCCGACAAGACGGGACAGCTCATGGTCCGCGAGCGCGACGCCGGGGGTGAGCGCGCGTGACCGACGCCGACTACGACCTGCTCGGCGTCGGCCTCGGCCCCTTCAACCTCGGGCTGGCGGCCCTCGCCGACGAGGCAGAGGCCGACGTCGACGTCCGGTTCCTCGAGCAACGGCCGGAGTTCAACTGGCACGAGGGGACGCTCATCGAGGGGACGACCCTCGAGGTGCCGTTCTTCGCGGACCTCGTCACGATGGTCGATCCGACCAACCGCTACAGCTTCCTCAACTACCTCCACGAGCGAAACCGGCTCTACGACTTCTACTTCTACGAGGAGTTTTTCATCCCCCGACGGGAGTACAACGACTACTGTCGGTGGGTCGCCGACGAGCTCGACTCGCTGCAGTTCGACCGGCGCGTCACCGACATCGCGGAGCGCGAGGGCCGGTTCGAGGTCGAGGCGATCCACCCCGAAACGGGCGAGCGGGAGCGCTACACCGCGGACGACGTCGTCGTCGGCATCGGCACCACGCCCGACGTTCCCGAGCAGTTCGGGGACTGTCTCGGTCGGGACGTCTTCCACTCGGCGTCCTACCTGAGCCACCGCGAACAGTGTCTGGAGAGCGACTCGGTCACTATCGTCGGCTCGGGACAGAGCGCCGCCGAGGTGTTCCACGACCTCCTCGACCGCCAGCCCGAGCACGACTACAGTCTCGACTGGATCACCCGTTCGCCGGGCTTCTTCCAGATGATCGACGGCAAGCTCGGCCACATGGTGTACACGCCCGAGTACACCGACTACTTCTACGACCTCGATCAGTCGCGCAAGGACGAACTGCTCGAGGACCAGGACCTCGTCTACAAGGGGATCGACGAGACGACCAGCGCGAAGATCTACGACCTCCTCTACGAGCGATCGATCGGCGCCGACGAACCGGACGTGGGGATGATCGCCTCGACGGCGGTCACGGAGATGGGGCCGTCCGACGACGGGACCTACGCGCTGCTCTGCGAACAGCGCGAGGAGGAGACGCGCTTCGTCCACGACAGCGAGACCGTCGTGTTGGCGACCGGCTACAGCCGCGAGGATCCCCCCTTCCTCGAGCCCCTCGAGGACGACATCCGGCGGGACGACAAGGGACGACTCTCGGTCACCGAGGACTTCCGCCTCCGGACGGACCTTGAGGGGCGGATCTTCGTGCAGAACGTGGGGCTGCACACGCACGGGATCAACACGCCTGATCTCGGCCTCGGAGCACACCGGAACGCCGTGATCATCAACCAGCTGGTCGGGGCGGAGGAGTACGACGCGAGCCACGCGGACACGTTCCAGAGCTTCAAGGCGAGCGAGTTCGTCGCGGAGCGGGGCGCCCGGTGGCCGGAGCCGGTCGAGTCGCCGCCGGAACCGAGGAACTCCGACTAGCGATGGTCGGCCTCTCGGGAGTCATCGGGGAGGGTGCGTCGAACTACGACCTCGAGACGGTGTCGGCGGTCGGCGTCGGCGAGGGGGCCCGGACGTCGTACCGCGACGCGACCGCCGCCGTTCGTGGGGCGTTCCACGCCGAGCCGGCTGGCGAGCAGCCGATCGAAACGGCCGACGGCGCCCTGGTCTGGGTCTGGGGCGAAGTCTACAGCGTCACCGACGACGGCGCCAGACGCTCGGTCGATCCGAACCGGACGGCCGAGACGTGTGCGGCGGAATACTCGGAACACGGGATGGGGTTCGTCTCCCGGCTCGACGGCGAGTTCGTCGGCTGCGTGTACGATCCCGACGCCGGGACGGCGACGTTTTTCATCGACCGGCTGGGCGCGCGGCCGCTCTACGTCGCGACCGGCCCGGACGGGGTCGCGTTCTCGACGAACGTCCAGACGGTCCCCGAGGTCGAGGCGTTTCGCTTCGACGACGACTTCCTCTCGGAGTACCTCTACGCCCGGCGCACGTTCGGCCGGAAGACGCCGGTCGCCGAGATCACGCAACTGCCGCCGGCGACGATCGCGACCTACGACCTCGACGACGGGACCGTCGACACCCGGCGGTACTGGCGACCGACGTACCGGCCGGTCGACAGGCCGTTCTCGTACTTCGTGCGGGAGTTCGTCGACCGCTTCGAGCGCGCGGTCGCGGACAGGACCGCCGACGACGGGACCCACGGCCTGCTGTTGAGCGGGGGCAGCGACTCCCGCGCCGTCCTCGCCGCGGCCGACGCCGACCTCCACGCCTACCACCTGGGCGACGGGGAGAACCGCGAAGCGAAGGTCGCACGCCGGTCGGCGGCCGCGGCGAACGCGGCCTACGATCGCCTCGACCGCGGCCCGGACTACCACGCGACGCTCCTCGAGCGGGCCGCGCCGATCATGGAGTTCATCGGCCCGTTCCACACCGGCCACGCCCTCGGGTTCGCGGAGACGATCACCGACGAGGTCGACACCCTCCTGACCGGCCTCTACAGCGACGACCTCTTCGGGGCGTGGAGCGTCCCGAAGCGCGCGGTCGATCTCCCCCTCGGCGTGACGCTCTACCCGCCGTTCGTCGACTTCCCCGAGGGTGTCGACGGGTTCGTCGCCGAACAGCTCACCGCCGGCCCGACTCGCGAGCCGGCGTACCTGACCGGCCCGTCGTACGGGGATATCCTCCGCGGGAATACCGAACGGACGGGGGACGGGCGGGTGAACTTCCACGGCGTCACCTACGAGTCGCTGGATCAGCTGAACGTCCACCTCTCCCTGTTCCCGATCACGAACGGGATCGGCTTCGACCTCTACAGCGCCCTCCAGCTGGTGCCGACTCGCAACCCCTTCCTCGATCGCCGGCTGGTCGATCTGCACCT
>SDGW01001504.1_pt1 | contig 21846 bp, 26 predicted proteins | sample 2873831 | NCBI WGS metagenome assembly SDGW01 (sample SAMN08132700, study PRJNA421101) | hypersaline lake metagenome | isolation source: celular fraction 0.22 microns magnesium sulfate-rich crust from ephemeral... | place: Spain: Penahueca Lagoon, Toledo | collected 2011-07
ACCGCTTTCGTGTCCATGTCGGCCAGCGTCTCGCGCTGAGACTCCAACACGGCTCTGGCTTCCCGATACGTCACCTCGCGTCGCTCGTCTGCGTCGCGTAGCACCATCCGGGCAGGGATTGGCTCTTCCTCGGATTTGAAATTCGACCCGACTCAGAGCCGTAGGACCATCTCTATCTCGAAGCTCTCGGTGCCGTTGGTCTCGAAGCCGACCGATTCGTAGAGGTTCACCGCGGCGTGGTTCCACCGCTCGACGGTGAGCCAGACCTTCTCGACGCCCTCCTGCTGTCCGTACCCCAACAGCGCCCGGATGAGCTTCGACCCGATGCCCGCGCGCTGGTAGTCCTGATGGACGAAGATGGCGAGTTCCGAGGCGTCCTCGTCGGGGACCAGCGTGGCGTGACCGACCGCTCGGTCGTCGTGCCACGCGACGACGTTCAGGCCCTCCAGCAGGTTCTCCACCCAGTCACGGACCCGCGACTCGGTGGCCGGTGGGATGCCTTGGGCGCGGTCGGCGGGGTCGAAGTCGGCGTACATCTCCACGACCGCCTCGAAGTCGTCCTCCTCGTAGGGCCGAATCTCGATGGGGCGACCCTCCTTGTCCTCGAAGCCGACCGGCGGCTCCGGGAACTGTTCGGCCTCGTCGTCGGGGTAGTCGCGGTCGGCCGGACTCATCGTACCAACTTGACGCTGACCGGGGAGTTCAGCAGGACGAACTCCGCGATGTGGCCGAGCTTTATCTTCCCCATCGGACTGCGCTGGCCGCCGCCGAGGACCACTTGGTCGAAGCCTTCCCGCTCGGCGAGGTCCACGAGTTGGCTTCCGGGGTCCCCCGAGAGGTGGCGGACCTCGGCCGCGAAGTCGGCCTCCTCCAAGGTCTCGAACACGCGCGTCTCGATGGCCCCGGTGTCGCGGTCGCTCTCGGGATTTTCGAGGATAACGACGGTGAGGTCGTCACCGGCGGCCTGCGCGCGGTCTACGGTCTCTTCGAGGGCGCGAAACGAGTCGTCGCTACCGCCGATTCCGAGCAGCACGTTCATATCTCTCACAATCGGCCCCCGCTTCAAAACAGTTACTGGTGGGCGCAAATCGCGCGGAACCCCGCGAAGCGCGTGTTAACGTACGGCAGACGGTAACGCTTTTCCACCTCCCACCGCTACCCCGACGCATGGCAGACGACCCATCGCGTCCGTCCGAGAACGACAAGCAGGACGCCGAGGAGCCCGCCGGTTCGCCGACCGAAGCCCCCGACGAGACCGACGCGAACGCCGACCCCGAGACCGACCGAGACGAAACCCTCGCCGCGACGGACGGCGAAGTCGCCGACGAGGCCGAGACCATCGACGAACCCGACGAAACCGACGAGGCCACTGACGGCCCGGACGCCAGCGAGGAGACCGCCCAACCGGACCTACCGCCGGACGTGGCCAAGTACGAGCGGTTCAAGAAAGTCGACGGTGCCCAGTACGACCGCGTCAACGAGTTCCTGCGCGACAGAACCTACATCACCGCCCGCGAGTGGGCCATCGCCCGGCTCTGTGCGGACTTCCGGACCGAGACCGGCGTCGAGATGACCAAAATCGGCGAGAACCTGCCCGAACTCGTCCCGTTCATGACCGACACCTACACTCCCCAAGCGGTCAACCAAGCGCGCTCGTCGTTCGAGGACAAGGTTCGGCAGGCGGGCGCGACCTTCCTCTACGGCGCGATGTCGGGGTTCTTCACCGCCGAGGAGCTAGACGACATGATGTACGAGGTGACGGAGGTCGCCAAGTTCCTGCTGGAAGTCGAGGGCGTGGACCTCTCGGTCGAGGAGGAACTCGAAGCGGAGGACCGCATCTCGGGCGTGATGCGCGAGGTCCGAGCCGGTTCTCGACGCCGAGCGTCCGACCGGGGAAGACGGTCGGGTCGTACATCTGAGACGCCCAGAACGCCAGCAGGAGCGAGGGGAGACCGACGTACAGCAGCGCCCGCGAGAAGTTGATGAACTCCGTGCGGATGTAGGTCGTCTTCAGGTAGCCTCGCGCGGTGACGAACAGTTCGAGCGCGTTCACCGTCTCGACCAGCGCCTCCCGCTCGTCGTCGTCCAGTTGCTCGCCGTACTCCTTGCGAATCCGTCGCAGACGCCGTATCTTCCCCGAGGTGTCGAAGTCCATCACCGCCGCGACCGCCTCGAAGTCGCCGAACTTGGCGTCGCGTAGCTCGTCGTTGACGTTCTCGGCGTCCGCGACGAGTCGCCGGGAGAACGCCGCCACGTCGGATTCGAGGTCCGGGCTACCGGTCACGTCGTCGGTCAGCGACTCGGCGCGGTCCCGGAGCGCCGACACGAGGTCGTCCAGATACTGGCCCGGCGAGAGCGGACTCACCGTGTCGTCCAGCAAGCCCTCGCTCCGTTTCCGAAGCTCCATCGTGTCCTCCAGTCGCTCGCGCTGGTCGCTGACGGGGCCGAGTTCCGGCGACAGGACGAGTTGGTTTATCGAGAGGACGATGGTCGTGACCGAGACGATTGTCTTGAGCAGTTCCACCAGCGCGGTCGCTGGCGAGATGCCCTCCGCGAGGAACTGCTGGACCGACACCGGCCCGAACGTCCCGACGAGGACGGTCAGCCCGAAGGTGGCGAGCGCGAGTAACCCGACGACGAGCCACCGGTTCGCGTCCACGAGAAACCAGCGTCTGAAGTCGAACAGTGCCTCTCCGAGCGGCCCGCGGTCGGGTTGCTCGATGGTGTCGGTGATCTCGGTCGGCGAGTCGACGTCCGCGCCAGTCATCCGGCGAGAAAATTCGGCGTCCGACCGTATCGTTCCGTCGGCCGCGAATCGGGGTCAGGCCCCGCTTTTGCCGCCTTCGTCGCCCTCGGGCGCGAAGTTCTGCGGTTCCCGGTGAGTGAACTCGATTTGCTCGTTGGTCAGCGTCCGGACGTAGGTCCGCATCTCGCCCGCCTCCTCGGCGGCCGCCAGCATCGACTGGGCGTTGTTCGCGTCGTAGTACGCCGGATAGAGGACCGCGACCTCCGACTCGGAGTCCTCCATCGCGACCACGAACAGGACCAGCCCGTCGGCCGTCGCTCGGAACGCCTCGTAGCTGTCGAAGGAGACGCCACCTTCGAGCAGCGACTCCAACTCGTCGAACTCGTCGTCGGGGACCAACACGTCGAGGCCGAACTGCTCGTCCTCGTCGTCGGGCACCAGCGCGGTCACGTCGCCGGGGTGGAGTTGGAGCGTCTCCCAGCCCTGCGAGGCGTACTCGTCGGCGGTCGCCTCCATGTCGGCCACGATGTCGTCCCAGAACTCGGCGGCCCGGAGGTGGGTGCCGGGGAGGTCGCCCACCTCCTCGAAGGCGGCGGCCGGGTCCTCGTCGGCGAGTGCGTCGAGGTCCGCCTCGTCGGCGTCGTCGGGTACTCCGGCGTCTTCGAGTTCGGCGTCGTCGGTCGCGCCGTCCGGCGACTCGTCGTACTCGTCGTCGTCGCTCATGGTTTCGAACGCGACGCTGTGCGGTAAAAGTCTTGGTACTCCGAGGCGTGGTCGGGGCGACGCTACTCGTCCAGTCCGCTCGCGATGTCGGCCAGACTCTCGTCGGGCGACTCGGTGGCCTCGTAGAAGACGCGCTCGCCGGGTTCGCGCAGACCGTACTTGAACCCCTCCTCGATGACGTCCACGAGAACTGATTGGTCGAAATCGATGTTCGTGCCGTCTATCCACGTCGAGAGGTGGTTCTCGCCCTCGTCGGGGTTGCGCGCGAGGTTGGGCGAGTCGTACAGTCCTCGAATCTCGCGGCCCTCGTCGGTCAGCGGCGACTCGATGCGGGCGCGGTACTCGGTGTCGTCGGCGACCACGCGGACGAGTTCGCCGTCGGGGAACGCGTCGGCGTCGTCCGCGGGAATCTCGACTTTCGGGCGATCGAGTCCGCCGCTCCGGACGAGGGTCGCGCGAACGGTCGTCAGCGACGAGTGGTCGCTGGAGATGCGGTCGGCCATAGCGGATGCTGGCCGAAGGTAGCGCGCGGACGCAAAAAGTTGCTCCGGTCGTTACTCGTCGTCTTCGCCGCCTTCGCCGAGGAGGTCCTCGACGGACTCCTCGCCGTACTCGCTGACCTTGACGTTGAGTTGGGCGGTGGCCTCGCTGACCTCGCCGCCGCGGACGGTCACGCGCTTGCGCTCGCCGTCGCGCGAGGGGTCGTAGCCGACGCCGCCGTCGAGGAGGACCTCCTTGAGGTTCGGACCGTCCACGTCGCCGCGCATCGGTCGGCCCGCGTCGTCGGAGCCGCCGGTAATCTCGACCGTGAAGCCGTCGAGACCGACCGCGCCGCCGTCCACGTCGTCACCGATGGACTTGCCGAGGAATCGGTTCGCGTCCTGTCCGTCTACGTCCTGTTGGTAGGTCGCCCCGGAGTCGGGGTCCGCGACGACGACCTGAAAGTCTGCCATACGGGGAAGAACGGGGATGCCGCCTAAAAATACGTCGAAGTGAATTTCCCGGCTGACGGCCGGACGGTCGTCGGCGACCGAGGAGTTCAGCCGCCCGCCGCGGTCGGCGCGTGCACTTTTGGAACTCCGTACCGTACGAGACCTATGCGAACTCGAACGAAGACGCTACTGGCTGGCGCTGGCGGCCTCCTCGCGGCGTGGGTCGGGTGGGGAGCCTACGTGGACCGGACGACAGAGACCGTGCCGTACGACACCGTCGCCGAGTTCGACGGCGTGGAACTTCGGCGCTACCCGCGGGTCGTCCTCGCGGAGACCACCGCCGAGAGCGAGGGCGAGGCGTTCAACCGGCTCTTCCGGTACATCTCCGGCGAGAACGAGACCGGCGACGAGGTGGCGATGACCGCGCCCGTGGCGACCCGCGGGACGAAGATTCCGATGACGACGCCGGTCCGGACCGACCGCACGAGTCGCGCCGACGCCGCCGGTCGCGGTGGCGGGGCCGACCGCGCCGAGGGCGACGAAATTTCGATGGCTTCGCCGGTCCGGACGAACCGCGAGGCGGGCGAGGTCACGATGGCGTTCTACCTCCCGGCCGACTACGACCCCGGCGATGCCCCGATTCCGACGAACGCCGGGGTCCGACTGGCCGTCGAGCCACCGCGGACCCTCGCGGTCACGCAGTTCTCGTGGTACGCCAGCGACGGGCGCGTCCGGACGTACCGCGACGCCCTCCTCGACGCGCTCGCCGCCCGCGGCATCGAACCCCGGACGCGGCCGACCTTGCTGCAGTACGACGACCCGTGGACGCCGCCGTTCATGCGCCGGAACGAAGTCGCGGTCGAGGTGGACCACGAGGCCGTGACCGAACTGAATAGAGAAGAGCGCCCCTGAGAGCGACTCAATTTCCGATTAGCCCCTCGCCGATGTCGCCGTAGCCGACGACCTGCCCGCCGTACTCGTCGGCGAAGGAGTCGGCGTCGGACTCCTCGGAGAACGGAATGAAGTCCGGTCCCATCGCGCCCTCGACCTCGCTCTGGACGACGTAGTGGAGGTCCTTCGCGCGGGCGAACGACTCCGGGGCGGTGTGCGACGAGATGGTCGTCGTGCCGCCTCGGGACGACACGTCGTACTCGACCGCCGAGTAGTCGGTGACGTAGGCGGTCTCGAGGGTCCAGCCCATCTGTTCGTGTTCGAGTTTGTAGGGAAAGAAACACTGCTTCAGCGCGTCGAAGCGCGCCGGGTTGTCGTGGCCCTCGGGGCTGTCGCCCTCGTAGAAAATCTGGCCGTTGGGGCCGGGATGCTTCTCGACGACCATCCCGCACACGTCGCAGTCGAGACCGTCAGCGAGCGAGACCGCGGCCGGGACCTCGCCGTCGCCACCGGTCAGCCCACCGAGACAGCCGGCCAGCGACGCGGTGACGCCGAGTGCGCTCGCCCGGAGGAGCGTCCGTCGCGAAGGCCCTCGTCGCTCGTCCCCGTCGATTCCGCTCGAAGTGCCGCCGTGGTCGATAGAACAGCGCTCGCCGTGGTCGCCAGCACACATGCACTGCCCTTGGCACGGAAGGGGTAATACACCTTCCCCGGTTCTCGGAACCTGAGAACTGAAAGAAGGGGGTAAAAGTGAGCGGTGCGTACATTCTCGACAGTACTCCGAGACCCGCCACGAGATGAATCCGAAACCCCTCCTCGCGGTCCTGTTCGCCGTCCTGCTGGTGAGTAGCGCCGCGTTCGCGTTCGACGTGGGCGCGCGCCCCGACCCGGTGCCCTTCGACGAGACCATCGACATGGGGATGACCGCCGCGGCGACGGTCGAGGCCCGCGAGCGCGGCGTCGAGATTCCGCAGGCAGAGGTGTTCTACTCGCAGTATCGCTACGTCGTGGGCTACCACGGCGTCTCGTCGCTGGCCGACGAACTCCGGAGGGAGGGCCACGCCCGCCAGTTCGGGACGCCGCTGGCAGTGTACGTCAGCGACTACGCGAACGCCAGTCCGGAAGTCGGCGACGACGGTCTCCTCCGGGTTCCGGACTCGCCGTCGGCGTACGTCGATTGGGTCGCCGCCGAGGAGGCCCACTTCGTCGTCGGGAGTCGCGCGAAGACCCCGGCGGGCGAGGCGGTCGTGCCCTTCTCCGAGCGGTCGGCCGCAGAGGCGTTCGCCGACCGGTACGGCGGCGAGATTCGCGACTGGGAGGCGGTTCGCGCGACCGACTTCGGGACCGGAACCGCGACCCGCGAGGCGTTCCGGGAGACCGTCGGCGAGCGCCACCGGTGGGCCGACGAGCGCGTCGCCGCGACCGACGATCTCCTCGACCGGCCGGTCTCGGTCGTGGTCGGCGAGGACGCGCCGACCGTCGCCGCCGCAGTGGAGGCGGCCCCGCCGAACACCACGGTCCGCGTCCCGTCGGGGACCTACGACGCGAACGTGACTATCGACAAGCCCCTGACGCTCCGCGGTGCCGGGAACGCCACCCACCTGCGGGGCGACGGGAACGGGACCGTCGTGACCGCGACCGCGCCGCGCGTGGCGGTCGCGGACCTCCGCATCTCGGGAGTCGGCGGGACCCTCTCGGCGGAGAACGTCTCGACCGACCGCTCGGATCAGTGGGACTACCGCGTCCAGTTGGGCTACGGCTACGGCGACGCTGGCGTGACCTTCGACTCGGCCAACGGGTCGCTGGTCGAGAACGTCTCGGTCGAGACCCCGGCGAACGGATTCGTCGTGCGCTGGAGTCAGAACACGGTCGTAGAGAACGTGACGGTGAACGGGAGCGACGAGTGGACCGAGGGGTTCATGGGCGTGATGGTGATGCGCTCGCGCATCGTCGTGCAGGACTCGACGTTCGTCGGCGGCCGCGACGGCGTCTACACCCACCTCGCGGACGGACTGGTCGTCCGGGACAACCGGATGGTCGGCGAGGACGGAATGCGCTTCGGCGTCCACGAGATGTACACCTCCGACGCGCTCGTGGCGAACAACACCGTCACCGGCACCGACATGGGCGTCGTCGTGATGACCAACCGCGTCACGGGCAACGACTTCGCGGGCAACGACGAGTACGTCTCGGCGACGCTCGGCCCGCTCAGAGTCTGGACCGCCGACGGCCGGGGCAACTACTGGGCCGGTGCGCCCGGCGCGGACGCCGACGGCGACGGCGTGCTGGAACGGTCGTTCCACCCGAGCGGGCCGGTCGATAGCCGCGTGGACGACGTGACCGGCGCGAAGACGTTGGCGGATTCGCCCGCGCTCTCGGCGCTCCGGGCGCTTCAGGGTCTCGTGCCGGGCCTTCGACCGACCGGCGTCGTGGACGAGGCACCGCTCGCAGAGCCGGTTCGCCCCGGCGCGCTCGGCGACGCGACGGGAGCGAACGTGACGGAACCGAACGTGACGGAACCGAATGCGACAGCGCGAAATCTGATGGCAGGTGAGTCATGACGGACGGACATCCATCGACGCAGGCCGACGAGGAATCGGACGACGCGAATCAGTCGCCGGAGTCGAATCCGGACGCCCCGACCGAACCGCCCGAATCCGCAGATACCGCGGATTCGCGCGCCCGAGCGCCGGTCCTCGAAGTCGAGGGTCTCGGCCACTCGTTCGGCGACGTGGCCGTCTTCTCGGACCTCGACTTCTCGCTCGACGCCGGGACCGTCACCGCGCTGGTCGGGCCGAACGGTTCGGGGAAGACGACGCTCCTCCGGGCGCTTCTCGGCCTGCTGGACCCCGACGAGGGGACGGTCTCGTTGACCGCCGAAACGGCTTCCGGCCGTCGGGTCGGCTACCTCCCACAGAGCCCCGCGTTCCGGCCCGCGTTCACCGTCGCGGAGACCCTCCAGTTCTACGCCGACCTGCTGGACCGCGACGAGGAGGTGGCGGCCGTCCTCGACCGGGTGGGTCTCGGCGAAGTCCCCGACCGTCGGGTGGACGCCCTCTCGGGCGGGATGACCCGGCTTCTCGGGGTCGGGCAGGCGATTTTGGGCGACCCCGCGCTGGTCGTGCTGGACGAACCGACCGGCGACTTGGACCCGCGGATGACCGAGTACGTCTTCGACGTGGTGGCCGACCTCGCCGACGACGGGATGGCGGTCCTGCTGGCGACCCACAACCTGACCGGGGCCGCCGAGGCCGACGACGTGCTCCTGTTGGACCACGGCGACGTGGTGGCCGAGGGGTCGCCCGCCGACTTCGTGGCCCGGACCGACGCCGAGGAGTTCCGGGGCGCGTTCCTCGAACTCACGGGCGGCGAAATCGGTCGCCGAGAGTCGGCAGACGGCGACCTCCTCGCGCCGTCGGTCGGCGTCCGCAATCGAGGTGACGACGAGTGAATTCTCGTTCGCTCGACCGCCTGTTCGCGGTCGTCGAGCGGGAACTGACCACCGTGGTCCGGACGCGGGCGTTCCTCGCGCTCGCTGGCGGGTTCGCGCTCGTGGTCGCGGTGCTTTCGTGGACCGCGGGCGCGGTCGGCTACGTCCCGCTCGTGTTGGACCTGCTCACGCCGGTCGAGGTGCTGGTGCCCGCGCTGGCGCTGGCGTTCGGCTACCGGGCGGTGCTGGGCGACCGAGAGCGCGGCGAACTCGACGTGATTCGGACGTATCCCGTCTCGCGGCCGACGTTCGTCCTCGGAGTGTATCTCGGCCGGGCCGCCGCGCTGTTGGTTGCGGTCATCGTGCCGCTCCTCGGGGTCGCCCTCCTCGTCCCGCTGTTCGGCGGGGTCGGCACGACGGTCATCGCCTCCCACGCCGCGGCGGACTCGCCGCTGGTCTACCTGCGGTTCGTCGTCCTCGCGTCGGCGTTCGCGCTCGTGGTGATGGCCGCGGCGCTGGCGATTTCCACGACCGCGGGGACGACCCGCGCGGGCCTCGTGGTGGCGGTGGCGCTCGGGGTCGCGCTCGTGGTCGGCTTCGACGCGGGCATCGTCGCGGGGCTGGCGGGCGGCGTGATTCCCGAGTCCGGCCTCGAACTGGTGCTGGCGCTGAGTCCCAACAGCGCGTTCCGAGGGCTGGTGGTGGAGACGGTCGTCGGCGGAGTCGCGTCGGGCGCGCCCGCGGCCTCGCCGCTGGCGAATCTCCTCGGTCTCCTGTTGTGGCTCGTGGGCGCGCTCGGGGTCGCGGTCGTGACGGTGTGGTCGGGACCGCGGCGGTGAGAATCGACGTTTCGTTTTCCGCTACGAGAACTGGTCGAGCGAACTGTTGACGCGGTAGGTCTCGGCGTCGTCGCCCTCGTCGGGCGCGACCTTCCGGACCCACGCGGTGTAGCTGTCGGGCAACTCGTCCAGTTCGACGCGAATCTTCAGGACGGCCGTCTCGCGGGCTTTGGCCGCCATCGCTTCGCGCTGGCTCCGCTCGAACGAGCCGTCGCCGGCCTTGACCTCGCAGAAGTACTCGGTGAGGACCGGCCGGTCGGGACCGAGCCGGACCACCGCTCGACAGTCCGGTTCCCACCGCCTGCCGGACCCGACGGTCACGGGCTCGGGGTCGGTGTCGAGTTCCACGCGGAGGTCCCGGCTCTCGGCCTCGCGGTCCGCCTCCGTTTCGCCGAGGTCCGCGTCCACCTCGCCGAGGTCCGCATCGACGCGGGCGAAGTGCGTCAACAGCGGCGGATTGACCTCGGGCGTCAGCACGACGGCCTCGCCCAGCGCGCCGTACTGGTTGGCCTCGGTGTCGAAGGTCAGCCCCTCGGTCGGCGACCCGTCGGGCGTCCGGTGGCGGCGCTGTGGCCACCCGACGAGGTAGCCGTCCACCTCGTCGGGGTCCTGTGGCGCGGCGCGCTGGACCTTGACGACCGACTCCCCCTCCGAGGAGAGCTCTCTGGCCCGCCGGTGGGCCTCGGTCTCGGAGGCGAAGGTCACGCGGTCCTCCTCGATTGTCGCCAGCCTGCGGGCGGGTTCGTTTACCTCCCGCGCGCTCTCCTTGATGGCGACGGTGAACGGCTCGGCGTCGAAGGTCATCGTCGGGAGTGTGGTCGGGCGCGGTATTTGAATCTGAACATCCGCTCCTCGAAGGAACTACCAGACGTATAGATACGGCAATCTTTTCGTGCGGGTGACATAATTGCGATGTATGAGCGACGACGGAGTGAACGCCTCTCGAACGGTTCGGAGAGTCGGCGCGCTGATTATTCTCATCCAAGTAGTCGGGACCGTGGTGGTTGCCACTGGCGGCGAGGTCGCTGGACTGTTCGAGGTCTTCCTGCTCGCCGGAGCCGGAAGCGTAATCTACCTGTTTCTAAGCTTCACCGCGAAATACACAGAGTGAGTCGAGCCTCGTCAGACGCCGACTCGGGCGATGTCCGGTTCAGAAGGGATAGTCGCGCTTCTCGGTCTGCGTCGAAATCCACTTCGTCTGCGTGAGTTCGTGGAGAATCTCCTCGCCGTCGTAGCGACCGATGCCCGAGGCCTTCATCCCGCCGAACGGAATCGAGGGCTCTTCGTTGACCGGCTGGTCGTTGATGTGAACCATCCCGGCGTCGATACGCTCGGCGAGCGATTTGGCGTGGTCGAGGTCGCCGCCGTGAATCGCGGCCGCCAGTCCGTGTTCGGTGTCGTTGGCCATCTCGATGGCCTCGTCCTCGCTACTGAACGGAATCACGGGCGCGACCGGGCCGAAGTGCTCGTTACAGGCCGCGGCCATGTCGTTGGTGGCGTCCGAGAGGACCGTCGGCTCCACGAAGAGGTCGTCGTGGTCGCCGCCGGTTTCGAGGGTCGCGCCCTGATCGACGGTCTGTTCGATGTATTCGAGAATCTGGTCGCGCTGGCTCTCGTCGATGATCGGACCGACGACGTTCTCGCGCTCGCGGGGGTCGCCGATGGGTAGCTCCGCGGCGCGCTCGGCCAACTGCTCGACGTACTCGTCGTACAGCGATTCGTGAACCAGATGGCGGTTGATGGAGATGCAGATCTGGCCCTGATGGAGGAACGACCCGAACACGGCCGAATCGACCGCGGCGTCCACGTCGGCCTCCTCGGTGACGACGAAGGGGTTGTTGCCGCCCAGTTCCATCGCGGGGAGCGCGAGGTTCTCGGCGGCTTGGGCGGCGACGTGCTTGCCGACCTCGGTCGAACCGGTAAACGCCATCACGTCGAGTTCGGGGTGGCCGGCCACGCGGTCGCCGATGTCCGAACCGCGGCCCGTCACGACGTTCAGCACGCCGTCGGGGAGTCCGGCCTCCTCGAAGATGCGCGCGACGAGGAGACCGCCCGTGATAGGCGTCGAGGAGGCCGGCTTCAGCACGACGGCGTTGCCGGTCGCCAGCGCGGGCGCGACCGCCCGCACCGAGAGGTTGAACGGGAAGTTCCACGGCGAGATGACGCCGACGACGCCCTCGGGGACGCGCTGGACCTCGTTTTCCTTACCGGGAATCATCGAGTCGGAGGTCTCGACCTCGTCCATCTTTCCGGCGAGGCCCTTGGCGTGGTGGCACATTCCTTGGGCGGTCTGCCACTCGGCGAACGCCTTCGCGTTGGCACTGCCGGACTCGACGGCCAGCGCCTCCAGAATGTCGTCGCGTCGGTCGTCCAGAATCTCGATGGCCTCGTCGATGACCGACACGCGCTCGTCTACCGACCGCTCACTCCACGCTCGCTGTGCCTCGGCGGCCGCCTCGTACGCTCGGTCCACGTCGGCTTCCGTGGCGGCCGGGACCTCGGCGACCTCCTCGCGCGTGGCCGGATTCTCGACCGCGATGGTCTCGCCGTCGCTCGCCTCGACCCACTCGCCGTCGAGGTACAGTCCGTTCCAATCACCGTCGATAGTGAACGTCTGGTCTGTCACGGTCTCCTATTGGAGTTCGAGCCAGAAAATACAGTCGGAAGCGGGCGAGTCGTCCGCGACCGTTCCGGGCACGCGGTCGATTCGAGGGAGACGCGAGACTGCGAGGGACGCGTGAATTTACAATAGAAATGTGGACTCGCGGTGGAAATTCGAGCGTGCATTGGAAACGTGAACCCGCCGTGAAGCCCCGAGCCGTCGCCCCTACGTCAGATTCGTCACAGATGTTTTGTACTCCCACTCCCACGTACCTGTAGCGACTATCTTCGAGGGACTCCGATGAAACCGACGTTCGACACGCTCGACGACGAGACGGGATTCGAGGTCGTGGACCCCATCGAGACCCGCAGGTTTACCTTCTCGACGCCGAACCCGGTCGAACTGGCCCCCGCCGACCCCGAGTCGTTCCGCTTTCCCGTCAGTTCGACCTGCCGGGTCGAGGCCAGCGAGTTGGAACTCCCCTACATCGTCATGTCGTACGTCAGAGACGCCGACGGCGAGGTGCTGGCCGACCTCGGTCACGACGCCTCGGCGGAGTTCCCGCCCGATAGCTACGTCGTGGACCTGAGCGCGCCCATCAAACTCTACCTCCGCGCGGAGGCCGGACTCCACATCGAGTCGAGCACCGACTCGATGCGCATCGCGTTCGACCGCGAGACGACGGTCGAGGTCGGCGCGCGGTCGTTCCACAAGTCACCCGCCGCGACGGTGACGACGACCGACGACCCCCACGACGTGATGACCGCCGTCTCCACGCTCGGGTCGGTCCTGAAGACGACCTCCTGCGAGCGGTCGTGGCCCACGCTCCGGGGGCATCCGCCCTGCATCGAACGCGGCGACGAACTCGACGTGCCCGACGACCTCACGGTGCCGGACACGGGGGCGACCGTCGAGGTGCCCCCGACCTACGACGCCATCTACGCGGCCGCGCCGCTCGCGTACTACTTCGGGGCCGACCTCGTGGCTGGCGAGACGCCGCGCTTGACCGTCGGCGGGTTCGAGCGCCGCTTCGACGCCGACGACGAGTTCGAGGAGGACGTGGTCCGGACGCTGAAGCAGGCGTTCTTCCTCGATTGCGTGACGCGGACCGAAGGCTACTACCCCATCGAACTCGCCGACCGGAACCGCCTCGAACCGCTGGTGGACGTGGACTTCGCGGCGCTGTACGACGCGCCGTTAGACGAGCAACTCTCGACGTACTTCTCGATACCCTACGAGACGGTGGCCGAGGCGATGCCCTCGTGGCACCGCGTCGCCTACGTCCGCCCCGACCCCGAGAACGTCGAGTCGCTTCCGTACCTCGTCAACGACTTTTCCATTCTGCGGACGCCTCCTCGGCCGAGCTACGACGAGACCGAGGAGATGCGCGAGACCCGCGACGCCATCGACCAGTTCAAGCGAACGCCCTCGCCCGACGACTCGGACCGGCGACCCGAGAGCGAGCGCGACACCGCGGCACGGCGCGGCGTCCCGCCGGTCGAGGAGTACGTCCAGATGCCGGACCACGACGACGCCCTCGAACTCGCGTGGGTCGGCGAGGGGACGCCGGTCCGCGGGACGAAAGTCATCGCCGAGGCGTATCGACACGACTCGACGGGCACGTCCGACGAGGAGATCGAGATTACGGTCGTCTGCAACGACGAGGAGATGCGCGACGAGTGGGACGCGGTCGCGGAGGTCTACGGCCCCCGAGAGACCATCTCGTTCGACCCGACCGTCCACTTCGACGTGACGACCGACGAACTTCGGGACCTCCTCCAGACGCCGACCGACCTCTTCCACTACGTCGGCCACATCGACGGTCGTGGGTTCGAGTGTTCGGACGGCGTGTTGGACGCCCGAAACCTCGACGAGGTCGGGATGCGGTCGCTAACTGCGTTCGGATATCCGACACGAGACCATGCTATCGGGAGCATCTCCACGACATATCTCAACGATGGTCCGCGGTTTCTCTCGACCGGCCCGTATGGTTTTGAAACGACCAAAGGACGAATCGAAGAGACACACAACAACAAACCGTACTCACCTTTGATCGTTGACGGGGAATTAGAGTTAGTTCATCAGTGGTTGGTCAAACAGTGACTTTATGGGCCGCTACTTCCAGCACCCATACCCGCGAGGACATTCCCCGTCTGCACGAGGAGAAGCACGAACAACCACGCGAGGTGTACTGCCGTTTTGCTGCTGGTAACGCCTTCGACCGCGTTTCTGATTACGGACATGTTATAAAAAATGAGTCGCGGAGGTTTAGTTTATCTTTCGATATTAATCCAGAATGTTATTCTGGTTATAGCAATCGGGAGAACTTTATACTTCACCGATAGTTATTTCTACGATTGTGAAAGCGTGTAGGTTTCAAATTACTTTTGATATCGGACGAAACCTGGCCGGAGTCGGCCCTCGCCCAAAGATACAGTATCCCCGAGTGAGAGGAGAAACCCGAAGCCATGAAGAAAGTTCTCGCTAGCATCGGTGTCGGCAACGCGACCGTGACGCTCGGGAACGTGGACGTGTGGGTCGAGACCGAACTCGACATCGACTGGGCGGTCGACCCCGAAGACAGGGACTACGTGGACGTGAAACCGACCCCGCGCTTGCAGGCGGTCTTCGACGCGATGGACGAGTTGGGCTTCTCGTTCCGGACCGCCGAGTGCGAGGCCGACCCCTACGACCGCTACGGGTCGGGCCAGCGGTTCGTCCAAGAGTTCGAGTTCAGGCCGCAGGCCGGACCGTTCCGCGGCGACTTGGACGAGGTGGAACTGGTCGCGCGCGAGTCGGCCGACGAACTCACGCTGTTCGTGGAGATCGACCGTCGGGGCGGCCTCCTCAGCGAGATGGCCGAGACCGACGAGTCGAAGACGAGTCTCACGGTCCGAGACGTCGACGTAGCGACCATCCGCGACGACTTGGAGCGCGTGCTGGAACGCCACTCCTGAGCGTCCCGACGACGACCTGCGACCGACCCGCGACCGGTCGGCGGCGTCGGGTACGCTCGCCCGACTACCGCTACGCGAAGTTCTTTGTCGCCGCTCGCGCGTAGCCAGTGGTATGTCTAAATTCGGGTCGTCGGAGTCGCGTGCGGCCTTCCGTTCGGGCGTCCGTGACGTGCTTCCGGCGCTCCCGGCGAACGTCCCGTTCGGCGTCATCGCGGGCGTCGCCACCGTCGGCGCGGGGTTCGACCCGGCGCAGGCCGCGGCGTTCGCCGGACTGCTGTTCGCCGGGGCCGCGCAGGTCGCCGCCGTGGAACTCCTCGGCCAGAACGCGCCGCTGGCGGTGGTCGTCCTGACCGCGCTGGTGGTGAACCTCCGATACCTGATGTACAGCGCGTCGCTGGGCGCGCACTTCCGGGACCTCTCGACGCGGTGGAAACTGCTGGTCGCGTTCTTCCTGCTGGACGTGACCTACGCGCTCTCGGTGGGTCGGTTCGCAGAGCGGCCGGACGCCGACCCGACCGGCGCGGGCCGGTTCTACTACCTCGGGACGGCGCTCCCGCTGTGGGGGACGTGGGTCACCGCGAGCGTGGTCGGCATCGTCTTCGGCGCGCGAGTGCCCGCGAGTTGGCAACTCGACTTCGCCATCCCGCTGTTGTTCATGGGACTGCTCTTCCCCGCGCTGGACGGTCGGCCGTCCTACGTCGCCGGGGTCGCGGCGGGCGGACTGGCCATCGCCGGCTTCGGACTCCCGTTCAACCTCGGCATCCTCGTCGCCGCGCTCGGAGGTATCGTCGCGGGCGTGCTGGCGGAGGGCGTCGGCGCGCGGACGACCGACGCCAGCGCCCGGACGGGAGGAGACGACCGGTGAGCGCCCCGTTCTCGGACGCGTCCATCTGGCTGGTCGTCCTCGCCGCGAGTCTCGGCACGTTCGCCATCAGACTCTCGTTTCTCGCGCTGTTCGGCCGCCTCGGGGAAGTGCCGCCGTGGCTGGAGCGCGCGCTGAAGTTCGTCCCCGCCGCGGTCCTGACCGCGCTGGTCGCGCCGCGACTGGTCTACCTCGACGGGACGCTCGCGCTCGGACTCGGTAACGACCGACTGCTGGCTGGCGCGCTCGCGGCAGTGGTCGCGTGGCGGACCGAGAGCATGCTCTGGACCATCGTCGTCGGCATGGTCGCGCTCTGGACGCTGGCGTGGCTCCCGGTCTGAGTCGCGCTTCGGAAGGTGGCGCGGATATTCGCAGCCCACGGCGGTGCGCATCTTCACCGACCACGGGATGCGCCGTGCGCTCGGCCGCGGAGCGGCCGCGGCCGAGCGCACGCGGGGAGGCACGGGGCGCGGTGCTGTGCGGTTGCGGTGCCGTGCGGTCTGACAGGAGTCGGCAACAGACTGCTGTCCGGTCGCGGTGCTGTCCGGTCGCGGTCGGCAGTGCCGTGCGGTCTGCGATGGAGTCCGGACGGGAACCCGCCGCCAGATAGCAATACAGAGCCACCGCTAAAGGATATATACATTGCTAAAATAAACTTCTATCGTTTTCTACCAAACGCTTACCTCCGCTCGCCGACAACTGCCGCGGCATGAAACAGTACCCCGCCGTCCCGCGCGCCGAGGAGGCCGCCGACCTCTTCGAGTCGGGCCACCTCTGGGTCCAAGAGCAGGTAGACGGCGCGCTCGTCCGGTTCCGACTGCGGGACTCGGGGGTCCTCCAGTTCGGCGACCGGACGCGGACGTTCGACGCCGAGGAGGTGCCGCTCCCCTACCGACACGCGGTTCGGCACGTCCGGGAGTCGTTCGACCGCGAGGCGTTCCGAACCACCGTCGCCGACGTGGAGTCGGTCGTCTTCGTCGGCGAGGCGACGGTCCGGCGGGGCGTCGAGTACGACTGGGCGCGGACGCCCGCCCTCCTCGGGTTCGACGTGTGGGACGCCGACCGCGGACGATTCCTGCCGCCCGATTCGGTCGAGCAGATTTTCGAGCAGTTGGGCCTCCACCCGGTCAACACGTTCAGCAAGGAGGTCCGCGCGGTCGATTTCGACCCCGAGAGCTACGAGATTCCCGACTCGGCGTGGCGCGACGGTCCCGCGGCGGGCGTCGTCGTCCGGAACAAGACCGGCGGGCGCGCGGCGATAGCCCACCCCGCGTACGACGAGTGGCGCGAGGAGTCCGACCCCGCGACGGCACCCGCCGCCGACCTCGCCGACGAGTTCGTCACCCGCGAGCGCGTCGAGCGGGTCGCCCAAATCCTCGAAGCGAGCGGGCGGGCGGCCGATTTCGACGCCGTCTTCGATCGACTGCTGGAGACCATCGCCCGCGAGGAGTACCACCGACTGTTCCACGACCGGGCGTCGGTGGACCTGCGGGCGTTCCGCTCGGCCGCGGCCGAGCGGACCCAAGAGCTGTTGCACGGCGAGAACGGCGGGGCGGCGTGACTGGAGACGGCGCACTGACGTGACAGAGAACCGCAGAACCGGAAACCACGAGGCGGCGTGACCGCGTGGCCGCGACAGACGCGAAGAACTATTACCCGTCAGTTCGGTGTCAGTTGTATGGACGTACCCGGCGAGTTAGAGGAGTGCGGCGTCGGCATCCGCGGCGTGGCGATAGTTATCGACTCGTTCGTCTGGTTCGGGCTTCTGTTCGTGGCCATCTACCCGGTCGCCGCCGTCACCGGTGACATCCAGACGACCGCGACGGGGACGAACGCGGAACTGGAAGGTACGCCGGGGACCGTCGCGTTCCTCCTCTGGCTCGGGCTATCGCTGGGCTACCACACGGTGGCCGAGTGGCGCTACGGCCGAACTATCGGCAAGGCGCTCGTGAAAATCGAGGTGCGGACGAGCGACGGCGAGGAGCCGACGTTGCGGTCGTCGGTCGTCCGGAATCTCGCTCGACTCGTGGACTTCCTGCCGCTGTGGTACGGTCTCGGCATCTTGCTGGTCCTGACCTCCGAGCGACACAGGCGGCTCGGCGACAGGATAGGTGACACCGTGGTCGTCCGGTCGTGACTGCCGCGACGAGTTCTACACGTCGTAGTCGCCGACGCCTCGATTCGCTTGTTTTATAAAATTAGACTACACACTGATGCACAGATGCCGAGCAGTCTCTCGTTCGGACTGAATCTCGTCTCTCTGGTCGTCTTCGTCCTCCCGGACTCACTGGCGTGAAAATCGGGCTGCTGATAGCAGACCGCGCCGATTGGCTGAATCGTGTCGATACGATAGCCCTGAGTTTCGGAGTCAGCCTCGTCTCGATGGGTGGCGTCTATCTCTGGTACAGTATTCTCAACGGCCATCTGCTACTTCTGACGGAACTGTCACCGGCGTGGACCCACCTCCCGACCGCGATTACAGTCTATCTACAGTTGGTGGGGACTTCGCTCGGCGTCGGCGTCGTACTCGGTGTCTTTGATTTCGGCGGAGAATACGTCGCAAGGCGCGAAGGCCTCTGGTACCGGTTCTTTTCGGAAGTCGAGGCACAAACCGATTCGGAGGAGTATCAGGTCCGTGCCCGAATGCAGTCCGGCGACGAGTTGTGGGGTCGGGTCGAAGACAACGGTGAGATCAGCGTCAACCGAGACGTGTTACTGGAGAACCCCCGACGGATAGTCAGAAGCGAAGACGGGTCGATTGGAGACACGTATCGGTACACCGGTACCGCCTACCTCCACAATCAAGCTATCAGCCACATCGAATTTGATAGGCTGAAGACCGCCGACGCAGTTGGTGGAGACGACCCCGACTTCGAAGCGTCGCGTAGCGACCGAGATTCGGAACCGAACGGGGCCAACGATTCGGGAGAGGCGACGACGGTCGAAGCCGATGCGGAGATAACGGAACTGGAAGGCCTCGCAAAAGAGGCAGCGGAAGATTCGAGTGACGTAGGCGACCGCGGAGACGAGACAGAGAACTGACGGCTATCTTACTACACTGCTTTTCCGGTAGAAATATCGAGAACACTGTTTTCGGCCATTTCGGGATACTCCCCGTAGACGTATTCGAGCAGTTCCCAGAGGTCCATTTCGTTGTACCGACGTTTGACTGCCTCTAAGCTGTCTAATGCCTCGGGAAATTCACTTTCCGGACGGTCGCGCGCTCGTTCGAGCGCTCGCTCACCTTTTTCCGTGAGTACGTACGTCTGCTTGTCGTTGTTGTCACCGTCGGTCGGTTCGTCTATTCGACGTACGAAACCCTGCGCTTCCAGTTTGTCGATATCGTCGTAGAGCGACTTCGAGTACGGCCCGTACTGACCCGGCTCGTACGAATAAAACTCCTCCTGAAGCGTCTCCCGCTGTGCGAGGAAGACCAGTTTCATGAACCTCGTAATCCCCTCGATCGGCTCTTCGTCGTTGGTCTGTAGGAGAGCCAACGGGAGGAGCTTGGTGTTCATCGTGCGTACGTTGAACTGCATCGTATACGACTCTTTTGGTGTTTTGAACGGCGACGAATTTAAATTCCGAGCGCCCGCCGAATCCGCGCCATCAACCCGCCGCCCGAGACCGGCAACTCCCGGCGGAGCGCGTCGAGTTCCTCGTCGTCGAATCGCTCGTCGGTGCGTGCTTCGTCGAGCCACTCCTCCCACTCGTCCTCGCCGAGGAGCCCCTCGGACTCCTCGCCCCACTGCTCGACCAGCGCCTCGCGCTCCCGGAACGGAACGTCCATCTCGCCGCCGCCCCAGTAGAGCGGCGAGAGGTAGAACTCGGGGGCTTCGTCGGCGGACTCGTCGTCGGGTCCGGTCGCGTCGTCGGGAAACGCGACCCGGTAGGGGTAGTCGTTGTAGAGGAACACGTCGTCGGGCGTGACGGTCTCGCCGTTCGGGAGCGTGAGCGTTCGGGCCATTCGGTCGGCCGACGGTACGGGTCCGCGACGTTTGGGCGTTCGGTTCGCGGGCGAACGCTCGCGTTCGACTGCGGGGACCGAGCCGCGAAGGATTTAGATTGTCGGTCTCGGTACGGTGGCGTATGACGACCGCGGCCCCGCGGGAACGACTGCGCGACCGAATGCTCGACCTCGGCCCCCGAGAGTTCGAGGTCCTCTGCAAGGTCATCCTCGCCGACGAACTCCGGGCCGCCAGTCTGGCGGTCACTCCGTCCTCGCAGGACGGCGGCATCGACATCGAGGGCCGACTCGACTACGACTGGTTCGCCGCCGACTTCGGCGTGCAGGGCGAGCGGTACAGTCCGGGCAACGTCGTCGGCAACGACCGCGTGCATCGACTCGCGGGCGCGCTGGTCGAGAACGGCTACGCGCTGGGCACCTTCGTCACGACGAGTTCCGACTCCGGCCCGGAAAGAGCCGTCGGCGTCCGGCGACGGAGCGACCCGCTGGGGCCTCACGGCGACCGGCCTCTCCGAATCGAGCGTCGAGCGCCGGAGCAGCGCCGTCCGGTCGTTGCTCGAACTCCGCCCCGAAACCACCGTCGAGGGGCCACGCACCGCGAAGAAGTACGTCTACGACGGCGAGCGCGGCGACCACTCCTCGCCGGAGTCGTTCTGAGCCTCGTCGGAGTCGCTCCGAGGAGCTACCCGCTGTCCTGTTCGCAGCGCGCGAGGAGCCAGTTCCGGGCGTCGGTGAGCGCCCGCTCGCGCTCGCCGACGGTCCAGTCGCCGTCGTCGGCGACCGGCCGGGCGACCTGCACCGTCGGCGACGAGACCCACGAGAGGGGCGGCCGCAGGTCGCTGTGGAAGCCGTAGGCCGACAGGAGCGAGGTCGGGAGCGGGTCGCCGGGCGCGAGCAGGAGGTCGGCGTCGGCGTGCCGACGGACGACCGCCGAGAGCAGGGCCGACAGCGCGCGTTCCCGGTCGACTCCTCCGGCGAGGGGCACCACGTCGGCGAGTTGCGCGACCGTGGTTCCGTCCCGTCGCGTCCGGCGTCCGACGACGAGCGCGGCGGTCGGCGAGTCGTCGCGCGCGACGACCGTCTCGTAGTTCCACCGAGGATTTTCGAAGCGCCAGTCGTAGAACCGCTCGTCGCGGGCGACGTGGATTCGGCGGGGCGCACCCGCGTCGGCCAGCGACCCGAGGAGGCCCGCCGGAACGCCGTCGTGCCAGCGGCACCCGACGCCGGTCTCCTCGGGCGCGAGGCGGTCCCGGACCGAGAGGTACGCCGTCGCCCCGAGTCGTCCGACGAGTCGGCCCGCGGACGCGACCGCCTCGGCGAGTCGGCCCGGCGACTCGGCCGTCCCGACGAGGCCCTCGTCGGAGTCGGCCGAGAACGCGTCGGCGACCCACGTCGAGGGGTCCTGCACGCGGTAGTACGTCGCGCGCTCGGCGACGACTTCCCACCCGAGGTCGAGGTTGCCCGGCAACGAGAGGTGGTTCGGGAAGTTGAAGAAGTAGTCCGCCTCGTCGGCGTAGCGGTCGATGGCGGCCTCGGTCATCCGGGTGAACAGGCCCCGACGCCGGTGGTCGCGGCGAACCATCGTGTCGCAGGGCTGGAGCGCCGAGAACGCGCGCCCGTCGGCCCGGAGTTCGAGCGCGAAGAACGCCCGCGCGCCGACGACCTCGCCGTCTGCCTCCGCGAGGAGGACCGGAACGTGGTCGGCGTAGGGGTTCGCGCGGTACTTCCAGTCGAACCACTCCGCGCTCGCTCGCCCGCCGAGGACCGCCTCGAAGAGCGACCGGAAGGCCTCCTCGTCGTCCGGTTCGAAGGGGCGGACGACGTACTCGTCGTCGGACCGTCGATTGTCGGACTGCCGGTCGTCGGACCGGTCGGTCGCCGGGGTCTCGCTCACGGC
>SDGW01000274.1_pt1 | contig 21819 bp, 23 predicted proteins | sample 2873831 | NCBI WGS metagenome assembly SDGW01 (sample SAMN08132700, study PRJNA421101) | hypersaline lake metagenome | isolation source: celular fraction 0.22 microns magnesium sulfate-rich crust from ephemeral... | place: Spain: Penahueca Lagoon, Toledo | collected 2011-07
TCTGGACCGGCGGCATCACCGGCCGCGACTGCGTCCGCGACGTCGACCTCGAGAAAGACGAGCGCAACCACCGCATCCACTCCGAGGGCGACTTCCAGACGACGGACGAGCGCGTCTTCGCCATCGGCGACTGCGCGCTCATCGACCAGCCCGGCGAGAACCCGGCCCCGCCCACGGCCCAGGCGGCCTGGCAGGCCGCCGAGGTCGCCGGCGAGAACCTCGCCCGCGCCGTTCGGGACCAGCCACTGAAGACCTGGACCCACAAGGACAAGGGGACCGTCATCTCCGTCGGCGAGAAAGCGGTCGCCCACGACGTGATGGGGATGCCCATCGACACCTTCGGCGGGCTCCCGGCGAAGATTCTCAAGAAGGGCATCGCCGCCCGCTGGATAAAGGACGTCACCGGTCTCGGTCGCGCCGCGAAGGCGTGGCCGGACATGTAGTACCTTTTTACTTCGTCGGGTTTCCTCGCGCCTTCGGCGCTGCGGGAACCGCTCCTCGTAAAAATCTACGCTAAAAACTCCCTTCACGCTTCCTCGCTTCGCTCGGTCGCGTGAAGTGAAACCGCTCGCCGACGGCGAGCGGTATGCTCTTCCCAGACAGCCTGCCCTTCCCCGGGTCGTCCGCCGTCGCGGACTCCCGGCCCGGACCGCTGCTACCGCTCGATTGAGAGGCCGGCGTGCCAGCGGTCTGAATCCGACTCCTCGACCGCCTCGTCCATCCGTTCCAGGTAGGTCACGGCGAGACTGGCGCACTTCGCGGCTTTTGCCTCGCCCTCGGTCCGGAACTCGCCGGTCTCGCGGTTGGCGTAGACGGTACAGACTGCCCCGGCTCGCAACCCGTAGATGCTCGCGAGCGTGAGGATGCTCGCGGCCTCCATCTCGAAGTTGACGACGCCGGCGTCCCGGAGTTCCTCGATGTTTGCCTCGCTGTCCCGTGCTTCGAACCCCTCGAAGCCGGGCCGTGACTGGCCGGCGTAGAAGCTGTCGGTCGAGCACGTAATCCCGAGATGGTAGTCGTAGTCAAGTTCCTCGGCGGCGGCGACCAGCGCCGAGACGACCCGGGGGTCGGCCGTCGCCGGGTAGTCCTCGCGGACGTACTCCTTGCTGGTGCCCTCCTGTCGGACCGCGCCCGTCGTGATGACGAGGTCGCCGACGGCGGCCTCGGGAACGATGCTGCCACAGGAGCCCACCCGGAGCAGGGTGTCGGCGCCGACGCGGGCCAGCTCCTCGACGGCGATGGCCGCGGAGGGCGAGCCGATTCCCGTCGACGTGACCGAGATGGGCGTCCCCGCGTGGGTCCCCGTCGCCGTGCGGTACTCGCGGTGGCTGGCCCGGAGTTCGTGGCTCTCCCAGTCGTCGACGACGGTCTCGACGCGCTCGGGGTCGCCCGGAAGCAGGACGCTCGGGGCCACGTCGCCGGGGCCGACCTCGAGGTGGTACTGCACGTCGTCGTTCGGGTCCTCGCTGTCCCCGGTCATCGGTCCAGATGGCCGGGCGTGATGGTGTCGGGGAGCAGTTCACCCAGCGTGTACTCCGTGGGGTCGTCGCCGTCCGTGTAGACGGGCAGGTCGTCGTCACAGAACTCCGCGAGCGTCTGGCGACACATCCCACAGGGCGTGACGCCGTCGCGGGCGGCCGAGGAGACGGCCAGGGCGACGAACTCACGGTGGCCGTCCCGAACCGCCGTCCCGATGGCCACCTCCTCGGCGTGGAGACTGTTCGAGTAGTTCGCGTTCTCGACGTTACAGCCCGTGTAGACGGTCCCGTCGGCCGTCTCGATGGCCGCACCGACGCGGTATTCGGAGTACGGCGTGTAGGCCGCGTCGACGGCGTCGCGGGCCGCGTCCAGCAGGTCGTCCATACCCCGGCCTCGCGCGGCGGGGGGAAATACCCACCGCCGTCAGAGCTTCGCTCTGACGAGGCTCGCCTCACGCTGTTCGTCTCACCGCCGTCGCAGTTGCGCCCCGACAGGACTCGCCTCGCTGTGCTCTGCTCACCGCTACTGCCCGTCAGCGCTCTGCCGATTCGACCGCCGATTCGACGACCGCTCGGACGTCCGCGACGAGGGCCTCCACCTCGTCGCTCTCCGCGTAGATGCGGACGTAGGGCTCGGTGCCGCTCGGTCGGACGAGCGCCCACGAATCGTCGGGGAAGGTGAGACGGACGCCGTGGTCGGTGGCGACGTCGCTATCCGGGAACGTATCGGGGAGCTCAGTCTCCAGCGTCGCCATCACGGCGGGTTTGCGGGCGTCGGGACAGTCGACACTCACCTTCCGGTAGGGCCGTTCCGTTATCGCGGCGCGGCGCTTTGCCAGCCCCTCGGCCGCCACCAGCCGCGTGAGAACAGCCGCGCTCGCGACGCCGTCTATCCACCCGCCGAACGCGGGGTGGATGTGCTTCCAGGGCTCGGCGGCGAAGACCACCTCGGTGCCGCTCATCGCGCCCGCTCGCTCGCGAGCGATACCCTCGTGCAACGCGCCCAGGCGGACCCGCTCGACGCGCCCACCCGCGGCTTCGACGCGCTCGTCGATGCGGCCGGAGGCGTTCGGCGTCGTCACCACGACGGGGTCGTCGACGGTCGCCGCGGCAGTGTACTGTTCGGCCAGCACCGCCAGCACGGTGTCTTCGTGGACGATATCGCCGTCACTGTCGAGGACGACGATGCGGTCGGCGTCGCCGTCGTGGGCGAACCCCAGGTCGGCGGTCGTGTCGGCCACGAACCGGCTGAACTGTGCCAGCGTCTCCGGCGTCGGTTTGCTCTCTCTGGCCGGGAAGTGACCGTCGACGTTGGCCTCGGTCGCGACGACGTCCGCGCCGAGGGCTCGCAGGACCTGTGGCGTCCCGACACTGGCCATCCCGTTGCCACAGTCGACGGCGACGGTCAGTCGGTCGGGGTCGGCCCCGAACCCGCGTGCGTAGTCGGCTACAGCGGCCCGATACGCCGGCAGGACGTCCTCGGTGAGGGAGTCGCCCCACGCATCCCACGGCGACGCTGTGGCCCCGTCTTCGACCCGCCGTTCGATGGCCGCCTCGGCGTCGTCGTCGTACTCCTGGCCGTCGGCGAACAGCTTCAGCCCGTTGTCCGGCGGCGGGTTGTGGCTCGCCGTCACCATCACGCCCCGGCGCCCTCGCGAGGCGTACGCCAGCGCGGGCGTCGGGACCTGCCCGACCCGGCTCACCTGCGCCCCAGCGCTCTCCAGCCCCGAGGCCACGGCGTCGGCGAGCGCCGGCGACGTGACTCTGCCGTCGTGCCCCACGGCGAACTCCTCGCCGTCCTGCCCCGCCGCTCGTCCGACCGACAGGGCCAGCTCGGGTGTGACCCGCTCGTCGACCCCGCCGCGAATCCCGGCCGTCCCGAACAGTTCCATACCCCTATTGCGATTTCTCGGCGTTTAGTTCTCCCGGCTCAGGTAGCCCGGCGCGCGCTATCGCGCCCTTGTGGCGCGACGACATTGTGCGAGGGATGAGTAGCGGAGGCGAGCCCTGCGAGCCGAGCAACGCAATCGGTTGGGGAGGGCGTGGCTGTCCGCAGCAAGCATACCGCTCGCCGACGGCGAGCGGTTTCACCGAACTCGCGGCTGAGCCGCGAGTTCGGCCTTTTTAGCGTAGATTTTTGCAAGCGGGGGTTCCCGCAGGGCCGAAGGCCCGAGGAAACCCCCTGCAGTAAAAAGGTACTACTGTAGCAGCTCGTCGAAGTCGTAGCCGTTGATGTCCACGCCCTCGCTGGTCACGTCGGCCAGGTAGATGCCGTTGCCCGAGCCGGTGTCGCGTTCGGCGGCGGCGTTGATGGCGGCGGCGGCGACTTCCTTGGCTTCCTCGTTGCTCATGTCGTCCTCGTAGCGGTCCTCGAGGGTCCCGTATGCGACGGTGAGGCCGGAGCCCGTCACCGTGTAGTCGTCCTGCATGACGCCGCCGGCGGGGTCGATGGAGTAGACGTGGTGGCCGTCCTCGTCGACGCCGCCGAGAATTGGGTTGATAGCGAAGAAGGGGCCCCCGCGAGCGAAGTTCCCCGCGAGCGTCGACAGGGCCTGCATGCTCATGTCCTCGCCGCGGCGGGCCTCGTAGAGGTTGACCTCGGCCCGGAGCGAGCGGATAAAGGACTGGGCGCCACCGACGCTGCCGACGAGGGTCAACGCGGCGTTCGGGTGGATCTGCTCGACCTTCTGAACCGACTTGTTGGAGACGAACCGACCGCCCAGCGAGGCCCGCATATCGGTGGCGATGACGACGCCCTCGCTGGTAGTGATGCCGATGGTGGTCGTCCCGGTCTTGTTGACTTTCTCGGTGTCTTGCTCCGAGCGGTCGGGCAGCGACCCGACCTCCGGCTCGTAGGGGTCCGTCTGGAACCGGTCGGCCGTGGGTGGCTGTGAAAGCGGTGAGTTCGGGTCGGTCATTACCGCCCGGTAGCAGGCGGGTGCTGATAAAACTGTGGTGACGTGGCTGCTTATCTCCGAGACTGGTCGTAGGCCTGGTTGAGCCCGTCGACGGCGCGGTCGATTGGGAGGCGAAGGCCGAGTCGCTCGGTGACCATCGCCACCGGCAGCAGGACGATGCCGGCGAGCAGGGTGAGCTGGTACAGTGCGAATATCGTTGCGGTGTGCAGTCGGGCAGCCATTGTCGCTTCACTCGTCCGTGGGCCAAACCAGTATATAACTATTCGGGCCCGTACTGGCGTATGTCTGATAGTTCGTGAGGGATAGGGGCGCCGCAGTCTTGCGGTTCCATTCTACTTGTCGTCGGGACAACTAAACGTGGTGGTCACACCGCTTGGGTCGTAACTGGGCGGTCTGGTTGGCCCCTGATTCTCGTAAGTTATGACGATAGTAACCGTGACGTGCGCGTCGTCCGCGAACCGCAACTAACGAGTAGCCAGCCCCCAAGCTCTGTAGTATGAACTATCTCGTGGCGATGGAAGCCGCCTGGTTGGTCCGTGACGTAGAGGATATCGACGATGCTATCGGCGTCGCCGTCAGCGAAGCGGGCAAGCGCCTGAACGAGTCCGATATGGACTACGTAGAGGTCGAAGTCGGCGCGACGGGCTGTCCTGCCTGTGGCGAGCCGTTCGACTCGGCGTTTATCGCCGCCGATACCGCCCTCGTCGGCCTGGTTCTGGAGATCGATATCTTCAACGCCGAATCCGTCGAACACGCCCAGCGCATCGCGAAAAGCGAGGTCGGCGGCGCCCTGCGAGACGTCCCCCTGAAAGTCATCGAAGTGTTCGAGACCGAGGAAGACGAGGACGCGGAAGCCGAGGCCTGAGCCGGATTGGTGCGGCACTGACCGTAGCGTGCTGTCCCGGCAGTCGTCAGACTGTGTGGACCCGGGGTTTTTTAATTACCCCGAGTTATGACGTACTATGGACTTGCCGACGCCCGAGGACTTGCGGGAGCGACGAAACGAACTGGAGCTCACTCAGAGCGAGCTGGCCGAACACGCCGACGTCTCACAGCCGCTCATCGCTCGCATCGAAGGCGGTGACGTGGACCCACGCCTCTCGACACTGCGACGCATCGTCAACGCCCTCGACGAGGCCGAGGGCGGCATCATCCGTGCCCGCGACGTGATGAACTCCCCCGTAGTGAGTGTGGCACCGGACGACTCGGTCCACCAGAGCAAGGAACTGATGGACGAGAAGGGGTACTCGCAGGTGCCCGTCATCCGCGACGGCTCGCCCCAGGGGCTCATCGGCAACTCCGACATCCGCCAGCGACCGGAGGAGAACGTCGGCGAACTCCCCGTCGCAGAGGTGATGCACGAGTCTATCGCCACCGTCGAACCCGACGCAACTATCGACGAGGTGGACGCGTATCTCAACCACAACGCGGCGGTGATGGTCGTCGAGGACGGCCAGACTGTCGGCGTCATCACCGAAGCCGATATCGCCCGGACTGTCAGCTAACCGACGTTCGTCTCCCGCTGTTTTCCGTACGGTCCGTTCTCGCCGAGCTAAACGGTTATTCCGTCGCACGCAGTTGTCGCAAATATAATACGTAGGAACGGCAAACTACTAGGTATGGACATATCGGATGGTCGTCTGGAGTCGCACCTCCGGACCGCGCTCCGGGAGGCAGACGACGACACCGCCCGCTATCATATCAGAGAGGCGCTCCAGCTACGATTCGTCGAACGGACCGGCGGCAGCGACCATCCCTGAACCGCTTTTCAGTCCCGCAACGTCAGCCCGCGAATCGAGACCGCTTCGGCGCCCGCTTCGACGTGGCCGATAACCCGGGCGTCCTCGCTTTCCTCGACGACCGCCTCGGCGTCCGCTTCCGGCAGCGCCGCGACGAATCCGGTCCCGCATCCACCTTTTTCTTCCTCGGGTGCCCTCGGCCATTGGCCTCCGGCACCACTCGTCGAAAAACGTGGTCCTCGTGAGCGAAGCGAACGAGGGCTCGGAAGGCGAGCGGAGCGAGTCTTCCGGTGGCGAAAAAGCGACCCCTCGGCACTCACGGTTCCACCGTTCGCCCTCGGGGTCGTCCGACATCAGTCCCGCAGTTCCAGCCCGCGAATCGAGACCGCTTCTTCGCCCGCTTCGACGTGTCCGATGACACGGGCGTCCTCGCTTTCCTCGACGACTGCTTCGGCGTCCGCTTCCGGCAGCGCCGCGACGAACCCGGTCCCCATGTTGAACGTCCGATACATCTCCTCGTCGTCGACGTTGCCCTCCGCCTGGACGAACTCGAAGACGGGCTGTGGGTCGAAGGCGTCCGTAATCTCGTAGTGGAACTCGCCCATCCGCGTGAGGTTCGTCCACCCGCCGCCGGTGACGTGGGCGGCGGCGTGGGTCTCGGCCTCGCGCAGGGGCGCCAGCACCTCGCTGTAGATTCGCGTCGGCGTCAGCAGCGTCTCGGCGATAGACTGCTCGGGTTCGGGCGGGAACGGGTCGGTGTATTCGTGGTTTCTGGTCACCGCCTCACGGGCCAGCGTCAGCCCGTTCGAGTGGATGCCAGAGGAGGGCCAACCGACGATGGCGTCGCCGGGCTCGGCTTCGCCGGGGAAGACCACGTCGTTTGGCGCCAGCCCGGCACAGGTCCCGCCGATGTCCAGCCCCTTGATGACGTCGGGCATCACGGCCGTCTCCCCGCCGACGAGTGCGACACCCGCACGCTTGGCGCCCTCGCGCAGCCCCGCGCCGATGTCTTCGCTCGTATCCTCGTCCGGTGTCTCGACCGCGAGATAGTCGACGAACGCGACGGGTTCGACACCGGCGGCCAGCAGGTCGTTGGCGTTCATCGCCATGCAGTCGATACCGATGGTGGAGTAGTCGTCGATGGCCTCGGCCACCAGGAGTTTGGTCCCGACGCCGTCGGTGGCCAGCGCCAGATACTGGTCGCCGATGTCCACGAGGCCGGCGTAGTCGCCCTCGAAATCGCCCGCTGCGCCGATGAGCGCCTTCGTCGCCGCCTCGCTCGCGCCGATGTCGACACCAGTCTCGGCGTAGGTCAGCCCCTCCGCATCGTCCTCGCTCGCGTTGTCCTCGGTCATACCGAAGACGGTGCGTGGGGCGGGCAAAAGAGCATCGTTCCCCGCTGTAGCCCTAGAGCACGAACAGCGCACCCACTGCGAGGACCAGCGACGGAATCGCGACGACGGCCCAGACGAGCGTGCTCCAGGCGCGAATCTTGCGACCGTCCAGCGGGCCAAAGGGAAGCATATTGAACCCGGCCAGCAGGAGGTTAATCTGGAGGCCGCGGGTGGCCAGGTCCGCCAGGAAGCCACTCGTCCCGATGGTCAGAAAAAACGGGACCAGGAAGGCGACCGAGAGCAGTAGGTTCGTCACGGGCCCCGCCAGCGCGATGAGACCGTTCTGTTTCGCGGTGAGGCGACCCCGGTGGACGACGGCTCCGGGAGCCGCAAAGAGGAACCCGACCAGCGCACCGACGATGGCGAAGCCGAGCATCCGGTAGTCCGCCCGGAACGCCGCGACCTGGCCGAACCGGACCGCCACCACCTTGTGTGCGATTTCGTGTAGCAGGAAGCCCACGCCGACGGTCAGCAGGCTTATCGCGAGCGTCTCGGCGACTACGGCGGGGTTCAACCCACCAAAGTCGCCGCCCTGCTCGAATGTCGCCACGAGCTCGCGCTCTAAGAGGAGCGTGAACGCGACCCCGAGTGCGAGCCACGCGACGGCGAGGTCCCGTAGCTCCCGCTGGCTGAACTGGAGTTCCATCACAGCACCCCGACGAGTATCTGGGCCCCCTGCTCGATACCGGCCCACAGCAGGCGCGTCACACCGTCGATACCACCGATGTCGGCCGCCAGATAGGGCAACAGGAGCGGAAAGACCACGTAGGAGGCGACGGCGCTGCCGACGTTGGCCAGCGCGACGATGAGGATGAGCCGGAAGAGCGGGACGGCCCGCATTCGCGCCATCAGGTCGGCGATGGGGGCCTCCTCGTCGCTCAGTATCTCGTTGAGTTTCCCGATGTCACCGACGTTGACGGAGATGTACCGAAGCTCGACGTAGCCGGCGAACCAGCCGGCCGCAAGCAGCGGGAAGAGGCTCGTCAGCCAGCCAAAGAGGCCCGCCGCCGCGGCGGACGACCAGTGTGCGCCCGCCAGCTTCGCCAGCCCGCCCGCGCAGACGGCGTTGACGACGACGAGCGCGACGAACAGCTCGAGCAAGACGGCCTGACTCGCGCCGCCGAGGACGAGCAGGCCGAAAAAGACCAGGAAGGCGAGGCCGATAGCGTAGCCCACGAGCGTGTACAGTGAAAACCGACCGCCGCTCTCGGTGCCGACCAGCGAGTCCATCGGCGGGAGTTCCCCGGGGTCGTCGAGGTAACGCTCGATGCCTTCCCGGTGACCCGCCCCGACGATGGCGACGACGTGATACCCCGCCTCGCGGAGTTCGACCAGCCGGTGGGCGATGAAGGCGTCGCGCTCGTCGATGAGGGCCTCGGCGCCGCCGGGGGAGAACTGGCGGAACTCCTCCATCATCGCGCTCACGACGTCGGTGTCGGTCATCTGCTCGATGTCGAACGCCTCGACCTCCTCGGCGTCGCCCCGCAGGCGTCCCAGCAGATAGGCGAGCGGGAGTCCAACGACGAGACTCGCCGCAACGATGACGAGCAGCGTATCGAGCAATCCGACGAGGGCGCCCGGTATCGTCCCGCCGAAACCGCCCGCGGGAAGCAAAACGGTCCCGAGGAAGGCGCCGGCCACTACGGCGAACCCACCGCCGAAGACGGCGCCGACGGTCAGCCCGACGGTGAGTGGCGGGCCCAGCTCGCCCAGCAGGCTCCCCAGCAACGTCAGCTTCTCACGGGCCGTCAACCGCGCCCAGAACCGCTGGACGGTGGTCTGGATGTCCCGGTCGACCAGGGCCAGCCCCAGGCCGAGCTCCTCGGCGGTGTCGATGGCGGCTTTCATGTCGGCGCCCGGCTCGACGTCGAAGCGGTCGCCGAGTCGGGCCTGGACGTAGGAGAGCATCCAGTAGGCCAGGAACTGAAAGACCGTGTTCCCCTTGAGGAGGTCGCTCGCTTCGAGGTCGTCCGGCGTCTCCCCCTGCATCTGGCGGTACCGGCCCTCGTCGAGTTCGACGGCCACGATGTCAGGGCGTCGCTCCTCGAGTGTCGATTCCACTTCTTCGACGCTCTGCTCGGAGACGTGGGCAGTCCCCACGACTTCGACGGACCCCTCGCCTCTCGGTTCGGGAAAGTCGTCGTCCGCCGACGCCGTGTGTTCGGTCATCACGCCCGGCTACACAGTCACTTCCTTTACCGTTGTCGGGTCTGTCCACGCAGTTCGGTCGGCCCGAACAGTGACAATCTGTAAAGAGGTGTCAGAAAAACGCGCCTCGTTGCCCAAAAATTACTACTAAATTACAGGACCACTCAGAAGTAACCACCGTACGGCGGTAGATAACCTGACAGTAAGTGCCTAACCACTGCTTTAGCAACTATGATATGTGTGGACACCAACTGATACACTGAGACACATGCACGACTTGACTGGGTTCCAGCGTGACCTGTTGTACGTAATCGCCGGACTGGACGAGCCACACGGGCTCGCAATCAAGGAGGAGCTGGAAGGGTACTACGAGAGCGAGGTCAACCACGGGCGGCTCTACCCCAACCTCGACACACTCGTCGAGAAAGGGCTCGTCGAGAAGGGGCAACGGGACCGGCGGACCAACTTCTACACGCTGACCCGACGCGGCGAGCGCGAGCTCGACGCGAGACAGGACTGGGAGTCACAGTACGTCGCAGCCTGACGCCGGCGGGCTGGTCACCCGCCGGGGCGGCCTGCCACTGCCGCGGTCGATGAGGTTTATCTTTCTCGCTGTCGAAGAGCGTCTATGACACTGGACGTTGCTGTCCCCGACCGACCGACACTCTCGGCCGCCGTCGAGGCGACGGAGTACGACGACGTGGACGTACAGGGCGACGAGTACCGGCGCGAAGAGCTCGCCGAAGCCCTGTCCGACGGCGCCTGGTCGGACGCGTTCACCGAGTGGGCCGCCGACACCGGCCTCGACGAGGAGACCTGGGCCATCGTCACCGACCTGGAACTGATTGCCGAGTTCGATTTCTTCTGGGACTCCTTCGCGGGACGGGTCGGCTACCACGCCCCGGGATTGCCGGAGAACTGGCGTGAGCGAGAGATACACTCCGATATCGAGTCCTGGGAGACCGTCTCGTCGATAAACGCCGGTCTGACCGAGCTCGGCCAGGTCGTCTGTGACGTGCTGGCCGACGACTACCTCGACTGGGAGGCACAGGAGGTCGACGCCGGCGACCTCCCCGACTTCTAGAGCGACCCCCCATCTATGGGTGAAACGCTGCGTGGACCGGCACGCTGATAACTGTTCACGGGCTTGGCTCAGACATGACAGCGATTACCTCACCACGCGAACGGGAGTGCGAGCGCTGCGGGCGACGCGACGTGTGGGACGACGAGGAAATCACCTGGCGAATCGCCGTCGTCGACGACGAGAAACGGTCCGGCAATCCGCACTGTCTCCACGAGTGGGACATCAACGGGACGTTCAACCCGGTCGATTCCTGACGAGTTGCGGTACCGTCACGGGTAGTTCTGCGGGGCAGTTCTTCCGAGAGGAGCGCAGCGAAAACGAGTCGGCAGTGCCTACGGCGCCGGCTCGGCCGCCGGTTGCGCGAGGCTACCGGCGGTATCGTTCGTGGACGTATCACCTGTCGATGGGACGTCAGTCGGGCCGTCCGTCGTCGTGTTCGTGCTGGTGTCGTTAGCCGACGTGTCCGTCTCGATAGCCGGGTTATTTTCCGGGGTGGTGAGCTCGACCGTCGTGGCCGACTCGTTCTCGCCGAGTACCTGCCCTTCAGTGACCGTCGCGGTTCCGTTGAGCGGTCTCGACGCCAACGGGCTGACGGGGACACTGAACTCGTATGGGCCCTCGGCTCGGACGCTCACGTCCGTGTAGCCCTCTTCGGTGCCCCAGGACTCGTAGCCGGTCGTCGAGTACGGCACGGTCATCTCGAAGCGGCCGTCAGCACCCACGTCGACGCGCTGGGTGTAGGTGAAGTTCTCTCCGGTGACGTTGTTGTGCATCGGAACGGACGCCTCGACGGTGGTGTTTGCCGGCGCAGTACCCTCGATGGTTCCACCTTCAACCCGCTCGAATATCTTCGTCCACGCGGGGTTGGTGTGGTCCATGGTATCGGCGACCGGGTCGGGCGTACAGTACGTCTGGTTTCCGATAGGCATGGTCGTCTGGTTCCCCGCACAGGTACCGTTCTGGGCCTGCTGGCTGGGCAACTGACCGAAGGCGGACTCGACGAGCTGGAACTGGTTGTGCGCGCCGGAGCTGTAGGCGCTTCGCTCGCTGGAACCGACGTAGCGGTAGTGTTCCAGGGCCGGAACCCGCTCACCGGGCTGGGCACCGAACCCACCGATCTGTGAGGTCGCGTCAGACTCGGTGTAGTTCTCGGCCGCTTCCATCGTCCTGAACCGCTTTACTGCGGGGCTCCCGTCCGAGGGTGACGCCCGGACAGTCTGGCCGCTCCGTGTGGTCGCGGTGTCCCAGTCGACGACGTAGACGAACGGCTGGCTCGGGCTCTGTGGCTCCTTGGCGCTCCCGTGGTACTCGTAGAGCCGGACGGTCATACTCTCGTAGTAGTCCTGTGTCCGGTAGTTGAAGTACTGCTGACTCTGTCGACTCCGTATCGTCCCGTAGTAGTCGTCGGCAGAGACGTCGGACTTCTCGTAGAACCGGGGCGGTGCGAAGAACTTCCCACCGGCGTCGGTGTAGGTGTTTGCCATCTTCCAGTCGACGGCCACGTAGCGGGTCTTCGCGTCGTCCTCGTCTGTCTCGTTGAGCACCGAGTTGGCCTGCGTCTCGGTGGGTGATAGCAGGAAGTTCGCGGCGGTCCGTGCGCCCTGCTGGAACGGGTTCGCGTTCGGAATCCGCTCGCCCTGTACCGTGATGATATGGCCGTAGTCCCACCACGACATCACGCCGTACTCGCCCTCGCCGTAGTCGTAGTCGTCCCGGTCGGCGTAGGTTCCGTAGTACTCTAGGGTCCCGTTACCGCCGGTCCCGTAGGCGCCTTCCTCCGGCGAGTTCTCTTCGAGCCAGTCCATGCTCTCCGTCCAGGCGGCTGGGTCCTGGCCGGGGCCCGCTTGCTCGCCGACGGCCATCGCGGTCGGCGAGACCAGGAGGAGCGTCCCGAACAGGACCAACACGACCGAGGCAATGGTGATGACCTCGTAGACCTCCACACCGTCGTCGAGCGAGAAGTCCGTCCAGCGGACCACGTAATCGACGGCGACGGCGGAGAGTGCGGCCACGGGGAAGACGAGATAGACGCCGAATCGGACCTGTGTGAACGATGCGGCCAGGATGAACGCGAACCAGACGACCAGGAGGAACCGGTCGGCAGTCGCGTCCCGGTCGAAGACCTGGTTGAACAGCACGAGCAGGGCGCCGATAATAGCGGCAAACAGCGCGAGCCCGTGATACTGGTAGAGACGGCTCGGGTCACTGAGCGGCGTCGCTTCACCGATGGAGGTGGCCGTTGCGGCCGGGCTCGACGTGAAGCCGATGACCCGAAGCACCTGGTCGACGAAGTAGCTGAACAGGTCCGGTGTTAGCACTGCGGTCAGTATCGCTATCGTCGCCAGAACGCCGCCGACAGTGACCGGGTAGAAGTTTCGGTCGTACCCGTTGGCATCCAGGAAACGAGCGAGCCAGGCCATGAACACACAGCCACCGGCGATAGCGGCCGCAAGCAGCACCTGCAAGAGCGTGTGGTCCGTCGCCGAGATGGTCAGCTGCTGGAGGACAGCCAGCTGCAACACCGCGACCGTTCCCATACTCACAGCGCCGACGATGGCGGTGTGTTCCGGGCTCTTTCCGCGGACGAATTCGATGGTCAGCCACAGCAGGAAGAAGGTCCCGAGGATGCCAAGCAGGAGGACGGCTGGCGGCCACGTCCAGAGGTAAAGCGAGATAGCGACACCCGCGAGCATCGAGTAGCCGACCGTCGCCCGGAGCGCCGGGACGTCGCGGTCGAGGAACTGCTCGTACACCGGCTTGTCCCGTTCGCCGACCGACAGGGCGACCATCACGGCGAGCACGGAGGTCACCTGGAGGAGCCCCTCGGCGACCTGGTGGTCGTACACCCCGACGAGACTCCGCTGGAGGAAGAGACCGGCCGAGAGGGCGAGTATAACGGCTGCGGTCACACCGCCGATGCGACCGGCCAGCCGGCGACCCATGAAATAGGTGGGAATCGCCGCGAGCGTCCCCATCACAGCCGGCGCGAAGAGGGCCACCATCGCAACCGTGTGGGCGGAGGGGTCGCCCAGTCCGATGACGATGGCGATAGTTCCGAACACCTGGTCCATCAGCGTGCCGAACTGGCCCGACCGGGTGCCATATGGGAAGTATGTCCACGGGTCAAAGGGCATCGTGGCAGGCCAGTTCTCGACGACGTACATCGTCGAACGGTAGTGATACCACGGGTCAGTCCCGGTAAAGAGGACCTCACCGTCGACGATATACTCCGAGTAGTTCCGGGCTCGATTCCACAGCATGAACCCGAGTACGAGGAGGAGGGCCGGTACGTGATACCATGTTTTGACCCTGTCCAGCGTGGACTCAGGTTCGGGGTTTTCGGCGGATGTCCCCCGTGAGTGACTCATTGGTCAGAGACACTGCCAAGGCCCGCATAAGCCTTTTGACCTCGCCCTGTCTGGCCCTCACCGATGGTCCCGGAGCCAGCCTGCATCGGTGGGATAGCCACGCCACTCAGACGGGGATGACGCCTATCTGCCGCCGTCTGGAAGCGACGGATTCAGTTCCGGAAGATGCCGGGAAAATGCCTGTAACGTACCGTCGGGCTTAACGTCGGTACCGTCGTGGTTCTCGTATGGATACTGTCGTCGTTCACGATGGAACCATCTATCCCGGTGGTGCTGTGGACGTCGTTCTGGAGGCTGCTCGTGCGCTCGATGCGGATATCGTCGTCGGTGTCTCCGGGATGGACACCACGTGGTGGGAGCAACGGGCACCGAACGACGTCCGGATTCTGAACCACTCCTCGAAGACGGGAACGCTACGGGATATCCTGAACGCCAGACGGATGCTCGGACTGGATCTCAGGCAGTACGACAACGTGCTCACCTCCGGCCCCGCCTCGAAGTTCTTCCAGCCGTACGACATCCAGTCACACGTCCACTATCTCCACCACCCGCCGCTCGCGAAACTCTGGTACGACGGTGGGCTGTTCGCGTATCTCCAGTCGGTCATCGACAGAGTCGAGACACACTCGATACCCAAGCTCGTCGCGAACAGTGAACTGACTGCAGAGCGGGTGCGAAAGCACTACGCGAGGACCGCGACGGTCGTCCATCCACCGGTCGATATCTCCTCGTTCGCCCACGGTGACACAGTGGACGGCAAGTTCGTGATGGTGGGCCGTCTGGAGGAGCGGAAACGACCGCTCGTCGCGGCGGAAGCTTTCTCTACGCTCGACGGCTGTGAACTCCACATGGTCGGCGATGGACCACTGGCTGATGCCGTCAGCTCGCACCAGAACGTCCACCTGCACGGGTACGTCTCTGACAGTGAGTTGCAGACCCACCTCGGGGAAGCCCAGGGCGGAATTTTCCTCGCAAAGCGCGAGGATTTCGGCATAACGCCTATCGAGTACATGGCGGCCGGACTCCCCACGGTCGCGGTCGACGAACCGAACACCAACAACCAGATTACCGATACCACCGGTGTCCTCGTGGACCCGGACCCGGAATCGGTCCGTAGCGGCGTCCGTGAACTCATGGACCGCACGTGGGACACCGATACAATAATCGACGAGAGCAGGCGGTACTCCACGGAGCGATTCCACACGGAGATAGCCGGGGTGTTCGACGATGTCTGAGCCGGTGTTCCTCTACAGGGGCCCACATCCCGTTCACCGGGAGATGATGGAGCGAATCGGAGCCGACTTTGTGGCGGCATCTCAGGGGTCGCCACTGGACAGAGCACGGAGCGGTATCGCTCGTGACTTCGGGGACAGGCCCGTTGTCATCGAGGGCGGTGTCCCGCTCTTCGAGAGTGGCTTTCTCGGGCTCTTTGGTGACGCCGGCCCGATTATCGAACTGGCTGCGGACGCGACCCATATCGATATCAGGTCTCCACTCGCGGACAGGCCGCTCCACCACCGGCTGGCACATCGGTTCGGTGAGACTCAGGTGGATGCGACCATCACGGTGAGTGATTACATCGCCGCGTACGCGAGGACCTACGACCGACCAGTCGAGGTTGTGCACCCGTTTATCGAGGGCGAAAAGTACGGACGGCTGTCGGAGATGACTCCCGGCGGTGACGGGGAGACGGTGCTGTGTATCGGGAAATACCGACCCAAGAACGGTCAGGATATCTTCCTGGAGGCCCTCGCTGACACCGACCTGGAGGGACATCTCGTCGGGCCGGACACCGAGGAAGTGGGTGGACACGGGTTCGTCGAACTGGAACGGTTCTACGAACTGGTCGACCAGGCAGCAGTCATGGTGTATCCGGCACGTGTCGGCGCCTATCCCGTCGCCGTTCTCGAAGCACTCGCGAGTGGCACACCGGTCGTGACGACGCCCATGGTGGGAAACGCCGACGTTGTCCGGACCGTCCATCCCAACCTGGTGTGCAGTCCGGAGCCGGCGGATGTTCGCGACTCACTGACGTGGGCCCTCTCACAGGACCTCGCCGAGCGGTCGCAGGAGGTCGGGGAGATATTCCGTCCGGAGCCACATCTGAAGATGTTCGAAAGACGGTATAATAAAGTCCTGTCCGAACTCACGAGTTCATAATGGACAGACCGAACATTGTGATGGTCTCGTGGGACAGTGTCCGCGCGGACCATATGCCGTTTCACGGCTACGAACGGAACACGTGTCCCTTCGTATCTGAGATGGCAGCGGACGGGTTAGTGTTCGAAAACACGCAGGTTTCAGCTGTCGGCACTCCGGCTTCTTTCTCGGGTATCTTCACCGGCCAACACGCTGACGGGGCGATGATGAGTCCCGACCCAGGGTACTGGAGTCGGTCGCTCCAGGATAAGACGCTACTTTCAGAGGTCCTCCAAAATAACGGCTATCACACGGGCGGCTTTCATTTCAACGCTCTGATGTCCAGGGAGTACGGGTGGAACGAAGGGTGGGATACGTATAACGACGGTAAATGGACAGATAACCAAGATACCGACGATACTGAGAGCGGATACGTAGACTCGGTAAAGAGGAAAGTTATTGACGGTCTCCAGGGGGTCGGAGCGGCAAATCTCGTCATGCATACCAAGAAGATGGTCGAGAAGGATATGCCTATCCGGTGGGAGCGCTTACAGGACTCGATCTCTACGTTCATCGAGCAAGCGCCCGAACCGTTCTTCCTCTGGGTGCTCCTCATCGACACACACCATCCCTGGTACGCGCCAAAGGAGTACCACGAGTGGGACCAGCCCGGAATCAGGAAGACGTACGTGTACAACTACATAATGCGCCGGCACCGGAAGCTCGTCGGTGAGCGACATCCGGGAATCGTCAACGCGTACGACAACACGATGCGATACGCCGACGAGTTCACCCGCTGGCTGACGGCCGAACTGGCGGCCAATGGGTACGACGACACGCCGTTTATCTTCCACTCGGACCACGGCGACGAACTGGGCGAACACGCCAACTACGGACACAGACCGCTGATGTACGACACGGTGACTCGCGTCCCGCTCGTGATGCAGAACGTCGGACAGACCGGGCGTGTTCCCGGTCCCAATTCCCTGTTGAACCTCGGCCAGACCATCCTCGACATCGCCGATATCGACGAGCGTCTGGGCGAGGCGACTTCCCTGCTGTCGGATACCGATGGCCCCGCCGTTATTCAGAACATCATTCGGGGGGACGAGAAGGCCGTCGGCGTCATGGGTGAAGAGTGGAAAGTTCTTTACCACCCGGAGGGAGAGTGGGGTCACGGACTGGACTTCGCGGAACCGCAGTGGGAGGCGTACAAGACCAGTGACGACCCATTCGAAAAGGACAATCGATGGGGGGAACACCCCGAAGCGCTGGAGGAACGGCTCCGTGACCAGCTCGCGAAACGGTATGGGATTGACGGTGGCGAAAGTGGTATCGACGACGAAACGGAAGAGCGGCTTCGAGAGCTTGGATACGTAGAATGACTGACCCCCTGATCGTACTCGGACTGGACGCAGCGGACTACGAACTCGCACAGCGGTGGGACTGTGAGAACATGCTCCTTGACAACCACGCGAAAGTCGACACGTTCGCCTACACCAAGGAGTGGCCGATAACAGCGGAAGTCTGGCCGGCGATTGCACGGGGTCGCCACCCGAAGGAAGACGAGGGGTCCCGGACGCGGGGCGACGACTGGGAGGGCGCGATGAAATACGCGAGTATGGTCGCGAAGAAAGTCCTCCCCAACTCGATTCGCAACGATATCGGCCGGTATCTCCGTGTCGGCAAAGAGGTCGACGAGCACTACTTCCCGACCGGGGGCGACCATATGTTCGGGGACGGCGTCGTGTTCAACTGGCCCGAGATAACGCCGGCACAGAACTGGTCGAAGGCGAACCACTGGTTCCGGAAGGACCTGGCAGACGAGATAACGGACGACGAGTACTTCCGGTCCCAGATGGCGCTTACGGGTCAAGAACTGGGCTGGGCACGGGCGATGGCACAGACGGGCGTCCCTATCGTTGGGACTCGGTGTCACATCCTCGATTACCTCGGTCACGCGTGGTGTGAAGACGAGGATATGTACAGAAGAGCGTACGAGGAGACTGACAAACTCGTCGGGAACATCTTCGACGGGTACGACGGTGACATCGTCGTCATTTCCGACCACGGTATGCAGTGTAGTTTCGTCGGCGATGAGAATCCCGGGAGTCACAGCTGGCGGTCGATGATAGGGACGACAATTTCCGGGGACCTCCCGGAGGAGCTGATTCAGACCCGAGACTGGCTCGAGGAGTACGTGCCCCGGAGAGGTGAAAAGCTGTTCACGGACGCGTCCCAGCAGGGGGCGTCGAATCAGCAACTCCGGGACCTGGGGTACATAGAGTGACACTCGTCGTTCTGGGAATCGACGCGCTCGACTCGAGACTGGTCAGCCATTTCGCCGTCAATCACCCCTCTATCTCGACTGACGGCGAAATGGAAACGATTGCCGAGGGAATGGAGCGGCCACACACGACCCAGGTGTGGCCCACGATGGCTACGGGTATGATGCCGAGTGAACACGGAGTCGGGTACGACACGACGAGCGAGTGGCAGAATCCGGTTGTCGAATGGGCTTCGAACCTCGGGAGCTTCCTTCCACTCGCTCTCCGAAAGAGAATCGGGAACGTGATTTCCAAGACAACTGGCGACGAGTGGACATTTGCGAGTGTCGATGTCCCCACTTTCGCGGACGAACCGGGCGTCTTCCTTCACAACTGGCCCGGAGTCGTGCACAACGATTCACTGAAGCGGGCCTGGGACGAAATCGACTACGCCAATCGGAACGGTTCATCGCCCCAGGAGTTCGACCTGTTGAACAAGTCACTTGGTGCAAGTAAATTTGGCTGGGTACGCCAAGCGCTACAGCATGACGCGAGTGTCGTCGGGACTCAAATACACTCGATCGACACCGCTGGACATGCCTACTCAACACAGGAAAAAGCGTACCGGAACTACTACGAGTGGCTGTTCGAACAGATAGAGCTCGTCTTCGATTCGATGGCAGCGGACGATGAAATGCTAATCGTTTCAGACCACGGGATGTCAGTCTCCTGGCTGGACGATGAGGAGCCCGGACAGCACTCGTGGTTTGCGTATTCTGCTTCGACTCTGCCTACCAGACCAGAACACGTTCTCGATGTCAAACGCTGGATACTCGAGAATATGAGCAGCTACGACTCCGAGGGACAGATAGATTTACCCCAGGAGCAACTCGAAGACCTCGGGTATATCTGACGGGACACCGGGTTTGACATGGGTCTGGTGTCACTCGATTTGTAGCGAGCCACTTCCCACATCAATCCCGGCCCTGTTTGGACCACCTGTCGTAAGGGAGAGCGACGGAAGACTGGCTGTTCTGGCGGACGGCGGCTACTGCGGACCGGTGGTCTGGACCGCCTGTGGGTGTCGGGCCGCCATGGACTATTCTTAAGTCTGGCAAGGAGAAACCCATGGGCATGAAAGCGTCGGTCGTGCTCAATGTCCACCAGGGGACAGATTTCGACGGCTTCTGTGAAGCTACCGACAGTGTACTCCGCCAGGAGTACGACGACATGGAGGTGGTCGTCGTCGTCTCGGATGCCCCGGCGCTCGAGGAAAAGATAGCGACGACCTACGGCCGACTCGAGCACGTGCGTATCGTCGCGCTCGACGACGACGACGGGCTGAGCACGGCACGGAACTACGGCGCGGAGGTTTCCGAGGGAGATATCGTCGTCTTCACTGACGACGACATCATCGCCGAACCGGACTGGCTGTCCCATATCGTCCAGACCTACGAGACCCACGAACCCGACGGCGTGGGCGGTCGGGCCGTCCCCATCTGGCCGGAGGGCGATTCGGGGTATCTCCCGGACGAGTTCTACTGGCTCGTCGGTGTGATGCACGACAACTTCGTCGACGTCGCCGAGCCCCAGCCGGTTCGGAACACGTTCGGGTGCAACATCTCCTTCGACCGCGACGTCTTCATGGAGAAGGGCGGCTTTCGAGAGGACCTCGGGAAGAACACCGACAAACCGTTGCAGGGGGAGGAGGCGGAGTTCTGTGAACGACTCGACGGCGAGTTCTGGTACACGCCCCACGCTACCGTTCGGCACAAGGTCGATACACACCAGCTATCGACGCAGTATCTCCTGAACAGGGCGTTCTGGCAGGGCTACTCGAAGGCCGAGCTCGCCGATGATATGTCCGACGAGTCGTCGTTCCTGCAGGACCTCCTCTGTGACTCGATTCCCCGGCGTCTCAAGCGGCCGACGACACGGAATCTCGGCGAGGTTGCGATGCTCCTCTTGCTCACCGGCGCGGTCGGGTCTGGCTTTCTCTACGGGAAGACGTGACGTGAGACGTACCGCTGGGTAGCGACCTGCAGCTGACAGGCACACCAGTCCGTGACACCCGTTCAGTACTGGCCGGGGCCCTCTTCGCCCTCGTACTCCCACACGAGGTCGAAGTACCGCTTCATTCCCGCGACGAACGAGCCGTTCTCCGTGAGCGCCGCCTGGCGCATGTGGTTCGGGACGTCGGGTTCCTCGACCAGCAGAATGGCCTCGCCGCTGTCGTAATCCATGCTCGGGTCGACGAGCGTGCCTCGCCACGGCAGTTTCTCCGTGCTGAAGCGGATTCCGACCTCTGGGAGCTCGGTTTCCAGCTGCTCGACCATCTCTGCCTGGACTGCGGCTTTCTCCGGCGGGAGCCGGTCCGGATGCAGAAACAGCACCGACACGTCGACGCCGCGGGAAACGGCGTCGGCCAGGGCGCTCTCGACGCTGTCGAGGTAGGCGAAGCTGTTGGTGATGATGCCGAGCGTCTCCTCGGCGTCGGCATAGAGACGGCGAGTCTCGCGCTCGCTGGGTTCGCCGACGTCGACGACGTGGAACAGCTCCGCGGTCGGGGAGATGTCCTCGCTGGCGCGCTCGAACTGCGGTTCGTACTCAGAGAGGAACGTCTCGCGGTTTTCCTCGATGTCAGCGGTGAACGACTCGTAGGACTGGCGGCTGTTCTCGATGGCCCGGTCGAGTATCTCGTCGGGCGCCTTGGGCTGGTACTCCTTGGGCCGGCCGGGGATGACCTTGATGAATCCGCGGTCAGCCAGGGACTCCAGCACGCCGTAGATGCGCGCTTTCGGAATACCGGTCGCCTCCGCGAGGTTCGGAGCGGTTGTTCGCCCCAGCGTCAGCAACTGCTCGATGGCCGTCGTCTCGTACTCGGTCAGCCCAACGCGGTCGAACACGTCGGACGCTTCGGTCATACCCCCTCTTCATCGCCCGGAAGGTAAAACGCGCGGGAAGCGCCCGAAAGTTTTTATCGGGGGCTCAAGATAGTTACTCGCAACGTGAGTAACCAGCGATCCGAAACCCGCGAGCGCGACGATGCACACCTCCAGGACGTCGACGACGGCTGTGGCTGTGTCGAGGTGTGGGAACACATGAGCGACGACCGCGAGGAGTAATTCCGACGAGAGTCGCTGTCTCGTTGTTTCTGCCGTCGCTCTCGACTGCTCGCTAGCAGCCGGGGTAGGCACATTTCCCACGGCACCCACTCACTCCCCGAAAGCCCTCGACTGCTCGCTAGCAGCCGGGGTAGGCACATTTCCCACGGCACCCACTCA
>SDGW01000275.1_pt1 | contig 21805 bp, 22 predicted proteins | sample 2873831 | NCBI WGS metagenome assembly SDGW01 (sample SAMN08132700, study PRJNA421101) | hypersaline lake metagenome | isolation source: celular fraction 0.22 microns magnesium sulfate-rich crust from ephemeral... | place: Spain: Penahueca Lagoon, Toledo | collected 2011-07
GTTTTGAAAGATATAAGGTGGTGGAGAGGCTATCTCCCCATGTGATGAGCACCCAAGAGTCAACCGTCCGTCAACAGGCTGGTACCGTCGAGGAGAACGCACTTCGGCTCGAGCAGGAGAAAGCCGAGCAGATCGTCGAGGCACTGAACTCCGAACTGGCGAACTCGTACGTCCTCTACCACCAGCTCAAGAAACACCACTGGGTCGTCGAGGGCGCAGAGTTCCTCCCGCTGCACGAATTCCTCGAGGACGCCTACGAACACGTCGAGGAAGGCGCCGACGAGATCGCCGAGCGCGCGCAGGCGCTGGGCGGCGTCCCCGTCTCGGGCCCGTCGAACCTCGAGGAGCGCGCGACCGTCGAGTTCGAGGGCGAAGACGTCTACGACGTCCGGACGATGTTCCAGCACGACCTCGAGATGTACGGCGAGATCATCGAGTCGATGCGCGGCAGCATCGAACTCGCCGAGAACCTCGGGGACCCTGCGACCGGCGAGTTGCTGCGCGAGATCCTCGTCGACCTCGAGGAGGACGGTCACCACTTCGAGCACTACCTCGAAGACGACACGCTGGTACTCGAGAGTGCCACTCACTGAACGGTGACCTGAATGGCACAGAAACGGGGCCGGCTCGTTCGGGAGCCCGAGACGGGCGAGCGGCGCCAGGAGTGGGGCACCATCGCGGAGAACGCACTCCGGATCGACCCCGCCGACGCCGAGGTACTCGTCGACGCCCTGAGCGTCGACCACGCGGGATCGTTCAACCTGTTCTACCTGCTCCGCAAGCACTACTGGACCGCTGCAGGTGCCGAACACGAGGCGGTCGCTGCCTTCCTCGAGGAGGCCTACAAGCGCGTGCGCGAACTCAATGATGACCTGGCAATTCGCATCGTCGAACTGGGTGGGATTCCCCCGAACACACCGCCGACGCTTCAGGAGCGGGCCGAAGTCCACCTCGAGGCCGAGGATCTCTACGATCTTCGTGCCTCCCTAGAAGGTGATCTCGAGGGGTACGCGACCCTGATCGCCAGTATGCGCGAGCACGTCGCTCTCGCGGAGGAACGGGGCGATCAGGGCACGGCTGAACTGCTCCGTGACCACCTCGCAGGTCTCGAAGCGGACGCCAACGTCGTCGAGCGATTACTTGACGCCGAGACGCTCGTTCGAGCGGAGGTGCTGCAGGATCGATGATGGAAACGCCACACCTCCGGAGCCCTGACTCGTCTCACGTCCGTCAGGAATGGGACACGGTCGCCGACAACGAACTCCGACTTGAACGGGAGGTCGCTGAAGAGTTGGTCACGGCCTTGAACAGCGAAGTATCGGGACTGTACATTCTCTTCAACCAGGTGCGCAAGCATTATTGGCTCGCCGAGGGGGCCGAACTGGGGCCGATCAGTGACTTCCTCGAGGCTGCTGCCGACCGGCTCACGGAGATGACCGACGACATCGCCATTCGGATCACCGCGCTCGGTGGTGTTCCCGCCTGTGGGCCGATGGGTATCCGCCAACACGCGCCGATAGTCATCGAAGACGCCCATCACTACGATATCCGCTCGTCGCTCGAGCGTGACCTCGATGGGTACGCGACGCTCGCGGTGCAGTGGCGCGAACACATCGAACTGGCGGACCGGCTCGGTGATACGGCGACGAGCGAACTCCTGCGTCGCCATCTCGAGACACTCGAAGCGGACGCTCATGTCCTCGATCAATACCTTGCCGACGATACGCTCGTTCTTCACGACGCGATCGAGTGAATCGCCTCGGGGGTGGCCCCCTGGCATTCGCTTATCTCGCAGCGATTCTCTGCGTTCGATTCCGGTCTTGTAGGTGTGGGCTATCCAGCAGACCGATCTCCGCATCGGACTGGAGTTCGATGAACCTGAGGTCAAAGCGAAGCTGGCGAAGGCGCTGGCTCACGTCACACTCGGTGACGCGAGTCGGCTCCGTCATCAGGTGTCGTCGTTGGCAGCGCACTTGGCCGACGAGAACCCATACGTGCAGGAACGGGTGGCCGAGGCCCTCGGCCTGCTCACGGGAACAGACATGGGAGTCGAGTCTGGTCCTATCTTGGGGCTACCCTCGACATCAAGCACGACGACTCACCGTCGTTCCTGTCCGAGCGAGTGCAGTTCTGTCGACGACGACTGGCTGACGAGGGGTCCGGGACGTCCCCGGATAGTGTCGCCACGATGGAGTCGATTCGAGATGGAACCGACGACGTCGTCGAAGAGATGAATGCGCCTGACGACAGCGGGTGTCCCCACTGCGGGCTCAGCCTCTCCGAAGGCGGGCCGCCGATGTGTCCGCGTTGCGGTGCGCCTCACTGACATTTAGGCCTGCCTAAAAATCGGAATACTTTTGAATGTTTAGGCAAGCCTAAATCGCATGGCAGACGATCCTAACCATCACGGGGCACCGACGCGCAGGGACTACATGAAGTACGGCGGCGCGGTCGTCGGCGGCGGACTGCTCGCCGGGTGTTCGGGACAGTCCGACTCCGGATCGACGCCGGAATCGACGAGTACCGACGACGGGAGTTACACGGTCGAGATGTTCCCCGTCGGTGAGGTGGAGTTCGAATCTGTCCCCGAATCGGTCACGACCTACAACATGGGGTGGGCAGACATGATCGTCTCGCTTGGGCAGGCGGACAAACTGCAGACGAACAGATTGAGCGCTCCCACCCTGTTCTACGACCGGTTCGACATCGACTACGACAACGACTATCCGGCGCTGTGGCAGGACGGCGGGATGCCCAAGGAAGTGTTCTACGAACACGACCCGGACGCGTTCCTCATCGACCCGAACCTAATCCAAGCGTGGGACGACAACTGGGACGAGTCTGACATCGAAGAGATCGAATCGCACGTCGCGCCCTTCTTCGGGTGTCACAACCGTCGCATTCGAGGTGACTGGCAGCTGGAAATGGGCTACCCCGAACAGGCCCCGTCGATGCTGGAAGCGTTCGATAAAGTCGGGACTGTACTCGACGAACGAGCCCGGGCCGAGGCGTGGCTCGAGCTTCACGAGAACCTCCAGTCCGAAGTGCAGTCTCGGATTCCCGGCGACGGCGAAACGCCGTCGATTGGACTGATCAACAGCGGCTCAGCGCCCGAAAAAGGCGAGTTCTACGTTCTCTATTTGGAAGACAACGGGTACGAGATGAAGCCCTACCGCGACCTCGGGCTGGTCGAAGCGGACGCCTTTGCAGACGTCGAGACTGGACAGTACGGATTGACTGACTACGAAACGATGCTGGAAGTGGACCCGGATCTCATTCTCGTCCACTGGGGCATCACCACGGGGTCGGTGACCTTCGGCGGCGATGGCGCGTTCGACACCGAGAAGTTCCGTGAGAAGTTCGTCGCACCGATGGAAAACGACGACGTCGGGAGCCAGCTCACCGCGGTTCAGGAGGGACGCGTCCTCCCCGGGCCGACTGCGGAACAAGGGCCACTCGTCAACGCTTTCCAGACCGAACTGACCGCCCGGCTGTTCTATCCCGAGGAGTTCGGCGAACTCGATCTGGAGGCACCACTCGACGTTCCCAAAGACGAACAGTTGTTCGACCGCCAGCGCGTCACGGACATCATCAACGGCGACATCTGAACATGACTGACGCGACAATCGAACCGACACACAACTGCGACCACGATGTCGCCATCGTTGGTGGCGGTCCAGCAGGCTGTTCGGCGGGCGTGTTCTGCGCCCGCGAGGGGCTCGATACGGTCATCTTCGACCGTGGGCGTTCGTCGATCCAGCGCTGTGCCCACCTCGAGAACTATCTCGGGTTCCCGGCAGGCATCGACATCGAGACGTTCTACGACTTGATGCACGGCCACGCCGAGACTACTGGCTGTGAGATCGTCCCGGATCTCGTCGAATCCGTCGACCGAACCGACGACGAGGCGGGCTTCCGCGTCACGCCACAGGAAGGCGAGTCGGTCACCGCCCGGCGAGTCGTCGCCGCCACGCGCTACGACGGCGAGTACCTGCGCGGGCTCGACGACAACGCAGCGATGTTCGAGACGTACGAGCACGACGGCGAAGAGCACGAGCACTTCGACAGCGAGTACGCCGACCACGACGGCACGACGCCGGTCGACCGGTTGTACGTCGCCTCGCCGTCTGAGGAAGCCGATACGCAGGCGATCATGGCCGCCGGTCGCGGCGCGCGAGTCGCCCACCGCGTCATCGCCGACGTCCGGATAGACGACGGCTGGTGGGAGACGGTCGCCGACGGCGTGGACTGGGTGCGCCGCGAGGCAGAACGTGACGACGAGTGGGCCGACCGCGACAACTGGGTCGAATGGTTCGACGGCTACTACGGCGAGGACGCGCCGATCGAGACTGACTCAGACCGATTCGAGCGGGTGCGCGAAGCGAGCATCGGCGAGTCGCTGTCGTCGTACGTCTCACCCGACGAGCTCGACGAACGGGCGGCCGCCGGACAGGAGGCACTCGCGGTCCACCTCGACGTTGAGCGTCTTATCGCCGCCGTGGACGCCGAGACGCTACTCGACCACGTCGACGACGAACTAATCCGCGACCGCGCCAACGCACTCGACGCGATGGAGGTGAATTCGTAACCATGGCGACCGAAACCGCCGTGGACGCCGAGACGACCGGCTGGCGCGAGCAGTGGTTCAGCTGGTTCGACGGCTCGCTGTTCACGCTCATCGTTGGCAGTCTCGCCGTCATCGTTGGCGGCGGGCTCGTCCAGGTGAGCTTCGGCGCGTTCTCGATGAGTATCGTCGAAGCCTGGCAGGCCGTCTTCAACCCGAACGTTATTTTCAACCCCCGAGCCTGGGAGGCGTTCCTGCTCGGGGCGGAAGTCCCCGAAATGAACACGCGCAGTCTCATCGTCTGGAACATCCGGCTGCCGCGGGTGTTCGTCGGGATGCTCGTCGGGATGAACCTCGCCGTCTCTGGGGCCATTTTCCAGGCGGTCACCCGAAACGAACTCGCCAGTCCGTTCATCCTCGGCGTCTCCTCCGGGGCTGGGCTGATGATCCTCCTGACGCTGGTTGTCTTCTCGGGGCTGTCGGCGTTCCTGCCGCTGATCGCTGCCGTCGGCGGCGCTATCGCGTTCCTCATCGTCTACGCGATCGCGTGGAAGAACGGCACCTCACCAGTCCGACTGGTGTTGGCTGGTGTCATCGTCGGCACGGTGTTCAGCAGCGTACAGACGGCGCTGTTCTTCTTCGCTGATGACATCGGCGTCGTCCAGACCGCCATCGCGTGGACGACCGGTTCGCTGACGGGCACCGACTGGGAGCAGGTCCGGATGGCCCTGCCCTGGACGGCCGTGGCGATGCTGCTCGCACTGATCAGCTCCCGCCAATTGAACGTACTCCTGCTCGGCGAACAGACAGCCAGTTCGCTCGGAATGAGCGTCGAAAAGGTACGGTTCGCTCTCTCCGGCGTAGCAGTGCTGGCGGCAGCCGCGAGTATCGCCGTCGCGGGAATCGTCGGATTCGTCGGCCTCATCGTCCCGCACATGGTCCGCAACATCGTCGGCAGCGACTACAAGAAACTCGTCATCGGCTGCGTGTTCGCCGGGCCGGCGTTGCTGGTCGTCGCTGACGTCGGCGCACGCCTCGGCATGTCCGTGCTTGTCGGAGCGGACGCACAAATGCCCGTCGGCATCGTCACCGGACTCGTCGGTGGACCGTATTTCCTCTACCTGATGCGCAAACAGGACCAGATGGGTGAGATCTGATGTCTCAGGAGCCGACCAATCTCGGGACGAACGATAACAGTCGAGGGGACACAGCCAGTTCGAGTATCGACGCAAGTTACGACACCGAGAGTCGTAGCGATCTCGCTGGAGAGGATCTCGTCCTCTCGTACCCGAGCACTGACGGACCGGTCATTGACGGCGAGTCGATCGCGGCCAAAGCGGGTGCAGTGACGGCATTGGTCGGCCCGAACGGCTCTGGGAAGAGTACCCTCTTGAAGGGGTTGGCCGACCAGCTCGACCCCGACGCCGGGTCGGTTCTCGTCGACGGCCGGGAAATCCAGTCGTTCGACAAGAAGGAACTCGCCCGGACGATGGGACTGCTCTCTCAGGAGAGCACCTCGCCGAACAGTATCACTGTGGAGGACCTCGTCTACCACGGCCGCTACCCACACCGTGGATTCTTCGAGAGTACGACCGAGGAAGACGAGCGGGCGGTTGACCGCGCCATTGAGCTGGCCGGCTGTGGACATCTCCGCGACCGCGAAGTCGGCAGTCTCAGCGGCGGCCAGAAGCAACTGGCGTGGATCGCGATGGTGCTCGCACAGGACACTGATGTGCTGTTACTCGACGAGCCGACGACGTTCCTCGACCTCCACCACCAGCTCGAGGTGATGGAGATCGTCGAGACGCTCCGCGAAGAGAGCGATATCACGGTGGTCGTCGTCCTGCACGACATCCAGCAGGCGGCGCGGCTGGCCGACGAAATGGTCGTACTCAAAGAAGGCGAGATACAGGCCCGCGGGACGCCGGAGGAAGTCGTCACCGAGAACCTGCTCGCGGAGGTGTTCGAGATCGACGCCGAGGTCGACCCGACGCCGCGAGGCCCCCGCATCGAGCCGCTCCGACCCCGCCATGACGATGACGAGCGCGAACGACCGACCGAACGCGTGGCGCACGCCGACGGCGGGGACGGGTAATGGCCGACGACGAGTTCGAGACCGAACTGGACGCCTACCGAGAACAGGTCGAACGCCCACTGTGGCGACTCTTTCGGGCGTACACGCCGGGACACACCGCGTGGCTCACAATTGGACTGCTCACGAGCGTGCTCGCCTACGGGACGGTACTCGTGACACCTCTCGTTCTGGGAACGACCATCGACGCGGTGTTCACCCAAGAGAGCGCGTATGCGCTACCGCTCGTCCCCGAGGCGTGGCTGCCGGACGACCGGACGGCACAGTTCTGGTTCTCGACGGCAGTCGTCGGCGGTGCGCTCCTCGGCGGCGCGGTTCTTCAGTGGGTTCGCGGCGTCGCGATCAATTACTTCGCACACGGCGTCATGTTCGCGATCCGCGTCGAGACCTACGAGAAGATGCAGCGGCTCGACATGACATTCTTCGATAACAAAGAGACCGGGGAAGTCATGTCCATCCTGAACAACGACACGAACAATCTGGAAATTTTCTTCGACGACGTCATGGGCCAGAGCGTCCGGATCGGGATAATCGTCCTCGGAGTCACCATCGCGTTGGTGGATACAAACTGGCAGCTCGCGGTGCTTACGCTCGGCGCGGTTCCACTACTCGCTGGATTCACGTGGTGGTTCATGCGAGTCATCGAACCCCGATACGAGGTGCAGCGGTCTGTCATCGGTGATCTGAACACTCGCATCGAGAACGGCCTCAGCGGCATCGAACTGGTCAAGACCACGAGTACAGAGGACTACGAGAACGAACGCGTTCGAGCGGTCTCCCGCGACGTCTTCGATGCCGAGATGGATGTCCTGAAGCTGAGTTACTTCTACCGGCCGGGGATGGAACTCATCACTGGCGCCGCGCTGCTGGCGACGTTCGTCCTCGGTGGCCTGTGGGTGTTCTCTGGGCCGCCGCTGTTCTTCTCTGGCGAGCTCACGACCGGCGACTTCGTCGTGTTCATGCTACTCACACAGCGGTTGACCGGGCCGATGGCCCAACTGTCGAGCATCGTCGACTGGTACGAGAACGCGAAGGCATCGGGCAAGCGCATTTGCGGGCTGATGGACGTGCCCGTCCGCATCGAAGATGCACCGAACGCTATCACACTCGACGACGTCGAGGGCCGCGTGGAGTACGACGACGTGACGTTCGCCTACAATGATGGTGAGACGGTTCTCGACGGTGTCGACGTCGACGCTGACCCGGGGGAGACGATCGCCATCGTCGGCCCGACGGGCGCGGGGAAGTCGACCGTTGCCAAACTGCTCCCGCGGCTCTACGACGTGACCCAGGGGGCGATTCGAGTCGACGGCCACGACGTTCGGGATGTCCGGCTTGCAGACCTGCGGTCGTCCATCGGCTACGTGAGCCAGGACACGTTCCTGTTCGACGGCACAGTAGCAGAAAACATCCGGTACGGCCGGTTCGACGCCGACCGCGAGGACGTCGTCGCTGCGGCAGAAGCGGCCGAGGCACACGGCTTCATCGAGGGGCTCACAGAGGGGTACGACACTCGGGTCGGTGAGCGGGGGGTGAAGCTCTCCGGTGGCCAGCGCCAGCGCATCGCCATCGCTCGGACGGTGTTGCAGGACCCGGAGCTTCTGCTGCTCGACGAGGCGACCAGCGCGGTCGACACGGAGACGGAATATCTCATCCAGCGGTCGCTCGACCGGCTCGCGGCTGACCGAACGACGCTGGTGGTCGCTCACCGGCTCTCGACGATCAAGGACGCTGACACGATTGTCGTGCTGGAAGACGGCAGGGTCGTCGAGCGCGGCACTCACGAGGAACTGTTGGCGGCCGACGGGCTCTACGCGAACCTCTGGGGCGTCCAGGCGGGCGAAATCGAGTCACTGCCGGAGGACTTTATCGCCCGAACGAAGCGGTCGTCCGCCGAGCACTGATTTAGGCCGGCCTAAAAATCGGAACAACTATATCTTTTTAGGCGAGCCTAAAACGTATGGCAGACGACGCCACAGAACACGAGGCACCGACGCGTAGAGACTACATGAAGTACGGCGGGGCAGTCGTCGGCGGCGGACTGCTCGCGGGGTGTGCGGGGAATTCAGACGATGAATCGACCCCGGAATCTACGGCGACAGAGGACAGCAGTTATTCAGCGACGATGTCTCCCGTGGGCGAGGTCACGTTCGAGGAGGTGCCGACGAGCGTGATGGCCTACAGCCCGCAGTACGTGGACATGCTCGTGGCACTCGGCCACGAGGACGCGCTGAGCTCGATCGGGTTCAACAACTACATCGAGGGCCTCCAGTACTTTTTCGACGCGTTCGAGGGTGCGTCCATTTCTGGAGACGGCCTCCAACAACTCTACAACGAGGGGATGGACAAGGAACTCCTGTACGAACTGGACAGCGACGTTCACCTTCAGGACCCGGCGTGGGTGTCGTCGTTCGACGGCTGGAGCAAGGCCGACACCGAGGAAATCAAAGAGAACGTCGGCCCGTGGTTCGCCAACCGCTACAGCCGCGAGCACACTCAACCACCCGAGGGATGGCGTGACGGCTACCAGTACTACACGATCTGGGAGATCACCGAGAAGGTCTCGCAGGTGTTTCAGGAGCCCGAACGCTTCCAGGCGCTCGAAGAGGAGTACGAGAAGCTGTACGGGCACATCCGGTCGAATCTTCCATCCCAGAGCGAACGACCGACTGTCGGTCTCGTCGCGTTCTGGGAGGGGAAGTTCTATCCGTACAAAATTTCGGGTCCAGGCTTCGGAAAGGCGCACACGCGGCCGATGGGCGCGAGAGACGCGTTCGCGGACAGCGACAAGACCTACGACGAGAACTACGGCGCGGCCTACGACTTCGAAGGGTTGCTCGAGGCAGACCCGGATGTTATCCTCCACGCCTTCGGGGTGGGACCGAGTTACGACTGGGACGAAATCAAAGAGACCGTCACGAGCGACCCCCTCGGGGAGGAACTGACCGCCGTAAAGAACGACCGATTTTACGCCTCTGGCGGCGCGTTCCAGGGACCGCTCCAGAACCTGCTGCAACTGGAGATGACGGCCAAGCAACTCTACCCCGAGCAGTTCGGCGAGTGGCCACGCTTCGAAGAAGGCGATAGCTACCCCGACTTCTCGGAGGATGAACAGCTGTTCGACCACCAGCGGGTCGCCGACATCGTCAACGGAGACATCTGAACATGAGCGACGACACTACTGACACGAACGACGCACCGACGCGGAGAGAGACGCTGAAGTACGGCGGCGCTGTCGTCGCGGGAGGAACGCTCGCGGGCTGCGTAACGCAATCAGAGGACGGGGACGGTTCGACACCCGACTCCGAGGGATCGTATACGGTGACGATGGCGCCGATGGGTGAGATCGAATTCGAAGCGGTCCCACAGGACGTGTTCACCATCCTGGGTCACCACACGGACATGTTATTGGCGCTCGGACGTGGTGACGCGATCAACGCCATGCACGGGCCCGGATACCACCAGGCGCTCTACGAGAAGCTGGTGCATCACCTTGATGGCGTCTCCGTCGACTGGGAGGGATTGTACTCTTCGTGGCCCCCGACGAAGGAAAAGCTGTACGAGCTCGACAGCGACGTTCACATCGCCGACCCGGCGAAAGTCGCGACGGCAGACGGGTGGGACGACGGCGACGTTCAGGAAATCGACAAGAACGTCGCTCCGTGGTTCGGGAACACGCTCAGCGGTACGAACCGCGAACCGCCGGAGAGCTGGGCCGACAGGTACGAGTACTACACCCTGTGGGAAATCTTCGGCAAGATCGCGCAAGTGTTCCGTGCCTCTGAGCGGTACGAGGCGCTCGCGTCCGTCCACGAGTCGGTGCTCAGCACTATCGAGGCGGACCTGCCACCGGAGAGCGAGCGGCCGAGCGCCGCACTGGTGTTGTTCTCGTCGTCGGACGACAAAGCCTGGGGCTACAAACTGAACTATCCGGGCTACTACGCCGCTCACACGCGTCCGATGGGCGTCACCGACGCGCTAGCAGCGGTCGCCGGGGAGGGATACAGCGATGACGGACGAAACATCACGCTCAACTACGAGATGCTCCTGGAAGCGGACCCGGACGTGCTGCTCGTCCTCGGCCCAATGACGGAGTACCACAACCTCGAAGAGATCCGGACGAAACTGAACGAAAACGAGGTCACGAGCGAGATCACGGCCGTTCAGGAGGGCAACGTCTACGCTCAGGGTGCCCGGCGACAGGGTCCGATCCTCAATCTGTTCCAGCTCGAGATGACCGCCAAACAACTGTATCCTGATCAGTTCGGCGAGTGGCCAGGATACGAGAACGGCGAACCGTACCCAGAGATCCCCGAGGACGAACAGTTGTTCGACCGTCAGCGTGTCGCCGACGCGATCAACGGAAACCTCTGAGCCATGACGGTCCCGATGGACGTGGTCGTCGTAGGTGGCGGCGTCGCGGGCCGCTCTGCGGCCGTGTTCACCGCACGCCACGGACTCGACACACTCGTCGTCGACTCGGGGGAGTCGATCCTCCAGCGCAACGCCCACCTGGGGAACTTTCCGGGCTTTCCAGCGGGGGTCAACGGCCGCCAACTACTGGATCTCCTGGGAGAGCAAGCGGCAGAAGCAGGTTGCGAGCAGGTGTCCGCGACCGTCACGAGCGTGGAGAACACCGAGAACGGATTCGTCGTCGAGACCGACGCCGACCGATACCGGTCGGAGTACGTCGTCGCGGCGACGAAAAACGAGGTGGGGTATCTCGAGGACGTCGACGGCGTCGGCATCATCGATCGCGGGAAGGCGTTCGTCGACACCGACGAGCGCGGCCGCACCGGCGTCGACGGCCTATACGCCGCGGGACGCCTCGCCGAGAAGCCCCATCAGGCGGCCGTCTGTGCCGGCCACGGGGCAGAGGTGGGCGTAACGATCCTCGAAGACGACGACAGGCCGTTCTACCACGACTGGGTTGCGCCCGAGGGGTACTTCACCGACCGCGGTCGTGACCTGCCGCCGGGCTGTGAGGAGATCGACGAGGCCGAGCGAACGGACCGCGAAGCGCGGTCACTCGACGTGATGCGCGAGCGCTTCGCCGAGCCCCATCCGGACGAACAGATCACACATCCCAGTCTCAGTGGGGATGAGACCCGCTAGACGCCACGCAGAAAAAGCATGGTCGGCCCGACACTCATCGACATCAGGGAGCACATCGAAGGCCTCGCCACTGAGGACGGCCAGTACTACGTCCGCTGTGGACGGACGGGCGACCGGCCGGTGCCAGCGGCCGGGAACCGATTTCCCGACCGTGCCACCGCCCGCGCCGCTGCCCGCGCGACGGAGCAGTATCGCTCGGCACTCCGGCGGTACGACCCGCAGGTCCCCTACTACGACCTGATCGTCTGTGAGACGCCTCGAGACGTCACAGTGGACCACCCACGGGGATCGGGAACCGAGGCACCGCACCGTCTCTCTGAGCCAGTCATTACTGACGGCACTACCCCCAAGCGGCGTGATCTCGTCGAATTCTGTCACCGCGTGGCAGGAGCCGTCTTCGAGACGCTCTCCGAGGCAGGCTACGACGGCGTCGAAACCGCCGTCATGGACGCTTACTTCGAGCTCGCAGAGACCGTCGGCGACCCCGACGAACTTTGTCTATGTCTCCTCGAGAGCATGGCCAGCGAACTCAACGGGCGCCTGTCCCCTGCTGACCGATCCCAGATCCTGGCCGACGCCGTGGCTCGACTGGATTCGCCCGCTGACGACGACAATGCCCTCGACGCGGCGCTTGCCGCGCTCGAGGAGCGAGGATTCATCGAGAGCTTCGCGCGCTTGCCGTACTCGGTCGACCTCGACGGCGGTGCAGGGTCTGTCGTCGTTCAGATTTCCGGCTACGCCCTCTCAGCGCGCGATGGCCGACTTCCCGTGCTGCCGGTGACCCTCGAACTCTGCCGACACCACTCGGAGCGGCCGCCACAGTCCGTCCAAGTGGCCGCAATCGACGGGGGCTGGCAACTCACGTTCGTCCTCTCGGAAGCGGCCGAGCAGAACGGGTTCGTGAGCGCACCGATCGACGGGGGAACCTAAGATGAACGTTGACACCTACATCAAGCAAGCGCAGACCCGCGTTCGAGCCGAACAGGAGGCCATCGACGAGATGCTTGCCGCGTACGAGACGTTCATTCGTCGGGTGAGGGAGCTAGAGACCGATCAGACATCATCACCGGCCGCTGGTATCTCAACAGCCGGTGGGATCACCCATATCTCTACAGACGCATCCGGTCCTGATCGCTGTCGGACCGTGCGAACAGCCTTCGACGAGACGATTCGGCCACACAGCGTCGCAGACATCGATGAAACCGAATCCTTGCTCGACACGATTCGCGAGGAATTCACCGACGCGATTGCGCTGGCACTCGCGCCGACGACCGACGCCTCGTTCACCCCCGAACTCAAACAGATGGTGTTCGCCGAAGCGCGGTCCCGACGGGCGGAGGCTGCGGCGTTACAGAAGGCGCTCGGTCGGGAAGACGCACACCTTGACGATGCGGTAGAAGCAGTCGACGACATCATCGCGTGGGTTGTCGACGCGAACGAAACGCCGTTGACCGATCTCGGCTTCGACGCGCTGAAACGGCGACACGAGACGCTTGCCAGTCATCGCGACTGCTGTGAGGAAGTAGCTCGCGACCGGCAGGCGTTCCGCCAGGAGAGGACAAACAACGGCATCGACGCCGGCGTCCGCCACCGAAGCCTCGTGCCGTATCTCTATCAGGATTTCCCGGTTGACCATCCGGTACTGGCGACGGTCGCGACGCTCGAAGAGACCTGTCGAGAGTGTCAGCGAGCCGTACGAGATCATCTGATCCGGAGGGTCTGACCGATGGAGGATGGACCTCGACGCCGGCGTGCGCGGTTGTGGGCGTGGGTATACGCCGCGCTCTTCGACCCCGAGGACCGTTTTGATACCGACACAGACGAGGAGCGAAACGATGAATCGATTAACGGAACCAGTTCACGAAACCGATCCGACGATCGATGAGCGGGGCTGAACAGTATCTGTTGGCCGTGTACATCCTCGGTCATCGGGACGAACCACCGATTCGGACAAATGCGGTAGCAGAAACGTTGGACCGCTCACCAGCGACCGTCACCGAAACCTTCCAGCGACTCGACAGGGATGGACTCGTCAATTACGAATCCTACAAAGGGGTGACACTGACAGACGCGGGAAGCGAGCGTGCCGCAGAATTACACGAAACCTACGTGACCGTCTCGTGGTTCTTTCGGAGCGTCTTGGAGCTTGAAAACCACGAAGCGGAGGCAATGAATCTGGCCGGACTGGTGAGTCCAATGGTCGCCGAGCGTCTCGCGGCCACGTTGCCCACTGAGACGGAGTCCCTCTCGCAGTCTGACGTCGATGATACGTCAACAGTGACCGACGACGAGACTTCGTAACCGAGGCCGATATCCACGAATGGTGTTCTCCGACTCCACGACCCGTCGGGACGAGCGAGCAGTATCGGACACCTCACGGTAATGCGAGACGGGGACGGAGGAGCAGCATCAACCCACTCCCCGGTTTTAGGTGATGCGAAAAATTGGCAGATAACATTAATTAGGGATTCCTAAATGCGTATTTCTTCCCATAGGCGCGCTGTAGAGGGTGATTTTAGGACTACCTAATACCAAATATTTATGATACAATGGCTCCTACGTGTGGTTGTAATGAGCGCAGAAGGACTCGAACGACAGACGCGGAGCTACCTGAGCAACGAAGTCCCACAGATCCAGCAGCATGGCGGGAACTTCGAGGTTCGGGATATTGACGAGGACGCAGGGACGGCGACCGTCGCGATCGGTGGCGCCTGTTCGGGCTGTGGCATCGCCCCGATGACGATGAAGGCCATCGAACGCCGACTCCCCGAGAGCGTCGAGGGTCTCGAAAACGTCGAGGTCGTCCGGTCGGGTGGACCGCGTGCTGCGGTGATGCCGTCGAAGACCGACGAGATGGACGACATGGACGAGTACGAAGATTACAACCCTCCGTTCTAGACGGCCGAACCATCCACACCGAACCCTCGTGTCAGCCTTATTTTTGTTTGAGACAGACGGCCAACTGTACGGGACTCGTTTGTACTGAGCGACCCTCATTTCCGTAAATCGGTCACGATCTCGAGTTGCGTTCGCGCTCTGTATTCAGCACGACTGCTGAAACCCATCAATGGCTGAGTATTTCGACAAGGCCGACTCAACATTTATACTCGATTGTGCCGGTTTGGCACGTATGGCCAGCGATCCGTCCGAGAGAGCTCAGGCTGCCACTGACGCCGAATCGGCGTTTATGACCCTGAGCCACGACCTGCGGCTGGAAATCTTGCTTGCGTTGTGGGATGCGCCCGGGTTTTCGTTATCGTTCTCGGAACTCCGGAAGACGGTCGGTGAACGCGACTCCGGGAGCTTCACGTACCATCTCTCGGAGTTGCAGGACCACTTCGTCGCGAAGACCGACGAGGGGTACGAACTGCAGTATCCTGGCCACCGCGTCCTCGATGCGATTCAGAGCGGCGTCTTCCACGAGCAGGTCGCCGTCGGGCCAGTCGAACTCGACGAGCACTGCCGGTCGTGTGGGGGTCGACTGACCTTTACGTACGATACCGACTACATCGCCCGAATTCGTTGCGATGACTGCGGGAATCGTGCGCTCGAGTGGCCTTTCGACCCCGGCGGTATCGCTGACCGCGACGACGGCGCGATCGTCGCGGCCTTCGATCGGCGGACGAGACTCGTCTGGTCGTGTGCCCTCGAGGGCGTCTGCCCGTTCTGTGCCGGACGAATCGACCGCGAGTTAACCACACGCGTCCACGAGGAAGGGGCTTGTATCGGCGTCATCGAACAACTCGACCGATACGACGAGTACTTCGCCCGGGATCATCCCGCGGTCGTTGCGGTCGACTGCGACCGGTGCAGTTTCTACAGCTTCGTTCCTGTCGGCGTCGTCCTCTTGACGCGGCCGGCGGTTACGGGGCGACTCCACGACGCCGGCCTCGCAGTTCGTGAGACGCCGCTGTGGGACCTCGGGTTCGTGGTCGACGCTGGTGCCGTCGCCGTTCGAGAGACCGATCCGCTCTGCGTCGAGGTCTCGGTGGTAGACGCTCCCGAGTCGCTGGCCTTCACCGTCGAGAAATCGTTCGAAGTTATCGACGAGACCACAGCAGAAATGTAACCGTAGTTACTGGAATGGGCTTCACCGAGCGTTTAACTGGGCTTAGAACGTCTGTTTGAGCTGAATTTAGGCAGTCAAGGCTCAGAAAGCAGCCCTACTTTGCAAGCGATAGATCAGTACAGTTGATATACAAGCCCTACATCCGAGATACCCATGGATTTCCAACTCACAGATACCCAACGAGCACTCCGAGACGACGTTCGAACGTTCGCGCAGACCACCATCATGCCGCAAGCTATCGAACTCGACCAGAAGGAAGAACATCCCACTTCGATCCTCGACGAACTCGGGGACCGAGGCTACGCGGGGTTGACCCTTCCAGAAGAGTACGGTGGTGAGGGAGAGGGATTGGTCGAGCTCGCACTGGTCATCGAAGAACTGTCCGCTGCACTGATGCCCGTTGCGAGTGCATTGGCGCTTCACCTCGATATCGCGACGGTCATCGAGACGTTCGGGACCGAGCAACAACGGGAGCGATACCTCCCGGCCATGGCCTCGTTCGAGACGGTCGGTGCCCTCGGCCTCAGTGAGACCAATGCCGGTAGCAACAAACTGGAGATGGAAACGACTGCGGAGCGAGACGGGGATACGTGGGTACTGAACGGTCACAAGCGATGGATCACGAACTTCCAGCACGCCGACTACGTCCTCACGTACGCGAAAACCGGTCCAGAGACGGAAGCGCCGCATAACATCAGTGCGTTCCTCGTCCCGACCGAGGAATTCGAGGTAGAGACCGTCTGGGACACCCTGGGAGCGAACACGGTGAAATCGCCGAAAGCAACGCTCACGGACGTGCGTGTCTCCGACACTCAGCGTATCGGAGACGTGGGGGAGGCGTACGTGCAGCGCGGCGAGGTCAACGTCGGGGTGAACGTTCCCGCTCGAGGCGTCGGTATCGCCCGCGCGGTGCTCGATGACACAGTCGAGCATACGAAACAGCGCGAACAGTCCGGTCACTCGATCGCTGATTTCCAGGGTGTCAAGTGGCAAATCGGCAAGATGGCCGAGCGAGTAGACGTCGCTCGATTGCTCACACTCCGAGCGGCCGCCAAAGCCGATCGAGATCTCGACCCGACTCGAGAGTTCAGTATGGCGAAAGTGTACGCGACCCAGGCGGCCGTCGATAACGCGAACGATGCCTTGCAGCTCCACGGCGGCATCGGCTATACGACCGAAAAACACGTCGAACGTCACCTTCGTGACGCACGACTCCTGACGATCGCCGGGGGTCCGAACGAAGTACACAAAGACGCTCTCGGCGAGGCGGTTTACGAGACTCACCCGACTACCTAACAGATCGACGGCGAGGCTCCGATTCCGAATCGGCCACTACGACCCCAGTAGCAGTTGATCCTGCTAGTTCGCTGTTGCAGGGGAGGGTGCTGAACGGATCGCCCACACGATGTCCGATTTCGAGCGGAGTTGACCTCCTCTCACCCCTAAAGGGGTGGGATTCCCCTCGTGGGTGATTCAGGCCGTGCCTGATACCCCGGAGGCAAATTTCCCTGCGTCATCGCGGCTACTCCGGTTTGCGGGTTCCTCGTTGGTCGAGCGATCCCGCCGTCGCCAGCGGTGATCATTCCACTCGAGACGCGGCACCTCGCGGTGTCCGCTCTCCGTCGTGTTCTCTCGGGAGACCGCGGGCCGAGCCATCGACCCTTCGTATTCCACTAGTAGGTTCTCAGACGCCGCCAAATCACTATGGCCCTCAAACGAGCAGTCGTAGCACGTGAGCAAATCTCCACTCCGATGCACGTTCCCGCTCCCACACTCCGGGCATGTTGAGGAGGAACCGGCCTCGGAGACCTCGCGTACTGAGATGCCGTACTCGCCCTCAAGTACCTCACGGAGCCTGCGGCGGAACCGTCCGTGGCTCCAGAACTGGTGTGTCTTTTCGTTCACCTTCGCACTCCAGTGCTTCTGCAAGACGTCATCGAGGCCGCCGGCGACCACCTCACCAACGCCGAGATCAGTCACGTATCGGACGGCACTCCCTTTTCTTGCTGACTGAACCGGTTTCTTCCCGACCCGGTCCGGAACCCGAGGTACCGATACGGTTCGTCGTCGAAGCAGTGATCGCCGTCCCGAGAGCGGGCGCTCGAGGCGCATCAGAAAATTTACTGGAATGGGTTCCACCGAGCGCTTAACTGGATTTAGGACGTGCAATTCGACAAGGTGTACAAATGAACGATAGCAAACATATAGTCGCACTGTGCGGAAGTCAACGCGACGGAAGTCACACTCGTCACGCGCTCGAACGAGCCCTGGAAGCGGCCGAGTCCAACGGCGCCACGACCGATCTCGTGGACCTGGCTGCGTTGGACCTCCCGGTCTTCGATCCCGACCGGACCGATGCCGGCGACGCTCCAGAGCTCCGCAGACGTGTGCGGAATGCCGATGGAGTGTTGCTGGGATCCCCGATGTACCACGGCTCGTACTCGTCGGTCCTGAAGACCGCCCTCGATTACTGTGGTTTCGACGAGTTCGAGAACTCGACGGTTGGCCTCTTGGTCGTCTCTGGCGGCGGGTTCCCGACCCCTGCGCTGGAGCATCTCCGGTCAGTCGCCCGGGCGCTGGACGCGTGGGTGCTCCCTCACCAGGTCGCGATTCCCGATTCGCACAGCGCATTCGAAGGTGGACAAGTAACTGATGAGAGCCTGGTCGAGCGCATCGATACTCTTGGAACTGACCTCGTCGAATACGCGGGCGTCGAATCGTATCCCGAAACTACTGCCGCCTGCGCCGTTCCCACGGCTGATTGATCGTGTCCGCTGAAACCGACTCGAGACAGACCGAGGTCGAGACACAGAACGCGTCGGCGTGCCCAGTCGTTCAGGCCATCGACCAAGTCGGGACACCGTGGCGTATGAACGTCATCTACGCCCTCAAAGAGGGCGAACAGCGATTCAACGAACTCAAGCGAGCGACGGGTGCCCGTTCGAAGACCCTCTCTGACGCGCTTGACGAACTGGTCGAGAACGATATCGTCACCCGGCGAATGGAGGAAGACGCACCGGTTGCGGTCTATTATGGCCTCTCCAGAAAAGGAGACGAACTCGTCGACGTTTTAGCGGGGCTGGACGAGTGGGCCCGAGACTGGGGGGCGGAAGTACCGGACGGTCCGAACCCTCGACTTCGGGACGACTGATTCCGTCAGAGCGTAACCCAGTACTACGGAACTTCATCTACGACATTGCGTAGGTCATCTGGACTGGACCAGGCGAAGCATCGGTCGTGGAGTTCGAAGAGGCGGAATTCGTTGAGATGGACCCAGCTGTATGAGACGGGCGCGTGTTCGCTGTCTTCTCGATCCTCTAGACGGTCGATGACTTCTGGTGTTGTGAGGGAAATGTCGGTTTTGCTGGCTGTTGTGACGAGTGAGTCGAGTTCTTCTTCGGTGGTGGCTTCGTCGAGGTCGTCGTTGAAGTAGATGGTCGCGGCAGCGGCGATGACGTCTGCCTCGGTGACGAGGTTTTGTTCAGTCATCCACGCGTAGTCCCGCGGTAGCACGTACGATTTATCGAAGTACGGCGTCGTGCTTATTTTCCCGAGTTCGGTGACTTCCCCGCCGGCGTCCTGTTCATATACCGCGACGATGGTGTCGGCGTGCGCGGCGAGGAGCGTGAATCGAATGCGGAAGACAGGGAGGCGGTCGATATCTAACTCCGAGAGGTCTGCCATCAGGAACGGATATGTACCGAGCCGCTTGTCCAGTTCGTTCTGGACGATGCGGAGCCGTCGAAGATATGGATCACGGTAGCTGCCGAGGATGAAATACGAGTCTTCGGGCGTGTGGAGGTGCGGGAGTTCTTGATTAGCGAACCCCAGTATGTCCGAAATCTCGTGTGGTTCTAACTCGAGACCTTGGAGCGCCTCGTTCACGCTCTCCGTGATCTCCGCCGCGTTCGGAGGCGGGCTGGGGTCTGCCATATTGAGTGTTCCTTGGTGAGAAAATAAATAGCTTGCTAACTAGTATGGCTTAATCGCTTTGCAACCACACCAGTTGACCCAAAGTATTATTCGCATCGCCGAGCTACTTCTAAGTGAGACCATGAGTGACGCGTCTGCCGCAAAGGGTAACGGCCCGTTCGAGGAACAGCGGCAGATCTACGACCTCCTGTCTCAGGAGACGCGGCACTTGATCCTGCAGTTCATCCTTGGCCACCCGGAGCATCTCCCATCACTCGATGAGCTGGCGTACATGATGCCGAAGAACAAAGCCGCAATCCGGGACCAGCTGGAGGTTCTCACTGACAATGATATCATCGACTGCTATCGACACCCGCCGAATGAGGGCGCCCGCGATCTCCCATCGCAGTTCTATGGGCTGACTGAACGCGGTGTGGAGATTCTTTACGAGTACAATTATCTCCGTGGGCTCCCCGTAGCGCGTGCACTCTACGACAACACGCGCCTTTCAGAGAAAGCCCAGCGGCACCGCGACGCGCCACGTCCGGAACTCCCGGAACAAGTCATGGACGCGCTCACGATTGACGAGGACGACGACACTGATTTCGACCGCTTAGAAAGGTACATTCGGGAAAGAAACGGGAACACACACAGCGTTGACGACCAAGTAACCGTCGCCAAAGCGTTCTACAAGGCGGGGGTCGGACCCGAGGAAAAGGGAATCAAGCGAGCGGAGGTGCTCGACTCGCTTGCTGTTGATATCGAGCACCAACTGCGGACAGTGTTGAGTTATCTTGTCGATTCTGGGGTTCTTGCGCAGACAGCACCATCTGGACCGGATATCTTTGCGATTAGCGAGCGGCTTGACGAAATCGTGAACGGGCAGGTGACTGCGGAAGCGGAAGCGAACTTGGATGCCCTCATCGCGCACATCGACGATGAACTGCAGGTCACAGCACTCGCTGAGGGTGCCGCAGAGCGGGATGGGCCGCAAGCGAGTGCTTCAGAGCCGTCCGTCGCCGTCGCTGACGGTGCTGGGCGGACCGTTCGAAGTATTCTGGCTGCGGAATTCGGTATCGAACCGGAGCAGGTCGTGGAGTTTCTGCGATCCGGTGACCCAGTAGACCGACTGAATGCAGCTGTCGAAGTAATCGAGTCTTCCGAAGAGGTCACGAAGTCAGAGGAGTACGGACAAATCGTGTTCGTCCGGCCGGCGTATCGGTACCGGTTAACTGAACAAGCGATGGAGCTCGTGTCGACGCCGGAGTGAATCTGGAAGTACGTCTCGGCTGCATGCTGTCCCCGAGAGTTGAAACTTCTTCCCGGACCCCTACCGCTCTATACAGCTAATTTCGAGTAATTCGTCTCGACGACTACGAAGCGTGTTGGGTGTCGTCCCTGCAGCGTCGGCGACCTGGCGCTGAGATAGGTCGGATCCTGCTTGCTCGACAGCGAGATACAGACAGCCAGCTGCGACGCCACTCGGCCGGCAGCCAATCGTGATACCATTTTCATTCGCCCGCTGTGCGAGGGCGAGCGCTCGTCGCCGAACCTGATCCGCCACCTCGAGTTCTGTCGCAAGCCGCGGAATCCGGTCGGCCGCAGATCCCGGCTGCGTCGGTCACGACGGCGGTTGCCGTGTCGCCAGCCTCTCGAACGGGCGGCTGAAAATACGACGACAGTGCTCGAACTCGGTCGATGATCGAGACGGCGTCAGTTGGTCTCGAGAACGAGGAGTTCGTCACCAGCGTCGACTTCCGCTTCGTTTTCCGCGATGACTTCGGTGATCGTTCCGTCCGCAGGGGCCGTGATATCGTGGAAGTTCTTCATGACACCGACCAATCCGACGACGTCTCCCTCGGCGACCTCGTCACCTTCGTCGACGAACGTTGCTTCGTCCGGATCCGGTCGCGTGTAGAAGACACCGGGCATCGGCGATTCGATATGTTCTGTCGTCATTTATGGAATCTTATACTTAAATAGGGCCTCCAGATATATAGTGCTTGACAAAGCCATGTCCTGTCTACATGTGTGTAAACCCTCGCAGGTAGGC
>SDGW01000792.1_pt1 | contig 21745 bp, 23 predicted proteins | sample 2873831 | NCBI WGS metagenome assembly SDGW01 (sample SAMN08132700, study PRJNA421101) | hypersaline lake metagenome | isolation source: celular fraction 0.22 microns magnesium sulfate-rich crust from ephemeral... | place: Spain: Penahueca Lagoon, Toledo | collected 2011-07
AATCACTGGTACTGGGACGGGCTGTTCTCGCAGAATCCGCCGATTCGCGACTTCCTGACGGTGCCACAGACCGCAGCCGACAAACCCGACGAAATCTGGATCATCCAGATCAATCCCAAACAGCGCGAAGACGTCCCCCGGTCGATGGAAGACATCGCGGACCGGCGCAACGAACTGGCGGGGAACCTCTCGCTGTATCAGGAAGTGTACTTCATCGAAACGATCAACGACTTAATCGAGAGCGGGAGCCTCCCAGAGGAGTACAAGCCGATCACTGTCGAGTTCATCGACCTTGGCAGTGACCTGTCGTCGCCGTCGAAAGTCGACCGAGATCCAGCGTTCATCGACCGATTGATAGAGCGGGGCCAGCGGCGCGCCGAGCAGTTCCTCGAGGGCCGGCCGTGAGGGTGTCGCCGGTATCCGGACCCGTCGGTCACGATGCCAGCCACAGGCCATCTCGGACTCGAGCCGGCGATTGGACCGACGAGGACGGCAGTGATCCGTCGGCTCGATGTACTGTTCACCGAAGGTAGAACGGTGTATTTCCGTCTCGGTGCGGTACGGATACCCTAAATGAACCTATCATCCAGCCGACGACAGTTCCTGACGAGCGCGGTCGTCGGCGCGACGACTGGGCTCGTCGGCACCGCATCGCGGTCGTTGGCCGCTGACTCCGACGCGGACAGACCGAGCGCGGTCGAAGACATGCCGGATGCAGTCGCCCTCGAGACCGTGATCGACGGCCTGGGGTTTCCACTGGCCGTCGACTTCGCACCCGATGCAGACCGACGGTACATTGCGGAACGCGATGGCAGGGTTTGGGTCCACGAGTCCAATGGCCTCCGTGACCAACCGTTGCTTGACCTACGTGAGACGGTCGTCACCGGCGGTGAGCGAGGACTACTTGGCATGACACTCCATCCCGATTTCGCAGAGAACCGTCGGCTGTTCGTCCACTACAGCGCGTCACGTCGCTCCGACACGCCACAGGAGTTCGACCACACAGGTATCCTCGCGACGTTCGAGGCGACCGACGATGGAACGGAAGTGCACTCGGATTCCGACCGCGTCGTCCTCGAGATTCCCCAACCAGCGGACTTTCACAACGGCGGTGACCTCGCCTTCGGACCGGACGGCTATCTCTACGCCGGCATCGGCGCGGGTGGCGGCGGTGGCGGCGGCGGACAGGACGTGACGACGGATCTGCTTGGAAGCATAATCCGCATCGACGTCGACGGCCGCTCTGCCGCCGGCGAGTATGCCATTCCCGATGACAACCCGCTGGTCGGTCGCGACGGGCTCGACGAGTACTACGCCTGGGGGTTTCGAAACCCCTGGCGGCTGTCGTTCGACGACGGCGACTGCTTCGTCGCAGATGTTGGCGAGAACGACTACGAGGAAGTAAACCTCGTCGAGAAGGGCGGCAACTACGGCTGGAACGTCAAAGAGGGAACTCACTGCTACCGAGAGCAAGACTGTCCGGACGAGGCGTCCGGACCGGGTCTAAGTGGCGATCAGTTCCAGGACCCAATCATCGAGTACCCACACCCGCCGGCCGAGACGGACGTCAGCGGTGTCTCGGTCATCGGCGGCTACGTCTCCCGCGACTCCTCACACCCGGCGCTCGAGGGCGCGTACGTCTTCGGCGATCTCGTGGCGGATGGGCGGCTGTTCGCCGCCACTCGTCCCGACGACGGCGGGCTGTGGCCGACGACCGCTATCGAGATCACCGGCGAGCAGACCCTCGAGCGACTGTTCTCGTTCGGCCGCGACGCCGACGGAGCCGTCTACGCACTCGGCGCTGCTGCAGACAGCGGAGGGGTCTTTCGCATCGGCTCCGCCACGTAGTCGGCCGATAGATGGTGTGTAGCGTACTTGTGGCGGATCGTCCCGGGAGCACCCGAACAACGATAGACGTTTCCCCGTTACTTGCAAACGACGCCTATGGACGATCCGGGACAGTACGCGCTCGTCGGCCGACTCGCCGTGGCAGCCGCCGTGATGATCGCCCCGACGCTCTGTTTTCTGGGGCTGGTTCGCGGACTCGAACGACTGCGGGACGACGATCTCATCAACGAGTGGGCGCGGACACACGGCCACGAACGAAACGTGACCGACAACGATAACGTACTCGCCGCGCTTTCGAACGGACTGAACGTCGACGCCGGGAGCGCGTCGACCGTTCGGTGTCCGGCGTGTGGAACGACAAACAGGGTAGGCGTGACGTACTGTCACGGCTGTCAGAGCCGGCTCGAGTCGTCCTGACGGATAGTCGACTCGGCGACTGCGGCGACGGCCTCGAGATCAGCCCGCTTGGAGTCTCGAGTGGCTCGAATGCGTGGACGACGTGTCTCGCTCGGCAGGACAGCCGCTTTCGCCTGAATCTGGAGCCCGTCCGTTCCAGCCGAAACCGTCATACGGTCTGCTGTCACTGTGTCCCGGCGCACCCGTAACCCGTCATGCGAGTGCGCCGGAAATGACTTCCAGGAGTCCGTCTCAGTCACTGCTGAGCGGACGCGCCTGTCGGACATCCCGCTCGAGGCGCTCGGCATACTCGAGCCGGAGTTGCCGTGCCTCCTCGATGTCGACCGGTCCCCGGCCATCGATCTCGTGTGACATCGGCTTGTAGGCCGCGACGTCGAACCCCATCCGCTCGAGGTACGATCGAACTGCCTCCGACGCCAGCCCCTCTCGGATCGCGGCGTTGACGTACTCGATCACCGCGTCGAACTCCGGCAGGACGACTTCGTCCGCTGTGATGGCACCGGAATCCCCCTCGATACGGAGGTCGGCATCCTCGAGGTGAGCGGTGACATCAGCGATCCTATCAGCCAGCCGGACGACCTGACTCGGGAGGGCAGTGTCGGGCGAGCGCCACTCCACGGTCGAAAACGTTTCTCGGAGCTGTACGGGCGTCCAGACGGCGCTCTCGGGGTCGAAACTCGACTCGATAGTCGCCCGGTCGGCACCCGACTCGATGGCCGCCGTCACGAACTCCTCGTATCGCCGCTCGAGACGCCGGGTCCACTCGTCTGCGTCGTCGGCGTAGGGCCACAGCCGGCCCTGGTGTGAGACACCGTCGTATGCCATCCAGCGGTAGAGTTTCGACCGCGCGCCGCCAGCTAGATACCGACCCCGGAAGTACGGCGAAGAGTTGACTAATGCCAGCGCGGGATCGAGCGCGATGAGCGCGTTCAACTGGTCGATCTCGCGTCCCGGCTGTTGCTCGACGTGGATGTGGGTTCCCGCACAGTGGCGGACGTACTCGAACTCGTCACCGATAACCTGGTCCTGGATCCGCGTCCGGTCGCTCGGGCGGTCCCGGATCTCGTCATGGTTTACCGGTGTCGCGAGCGGGACGAGCCCCCTGTCGAGTTCGTCGGCTCGGTCCAGCACGCGTTCGATCCGGTCGAACAGCTCGTCGCGCAACGCAGCTGTCGTCTCGCATGGCGTCGTTTTGATCTCGAGCAGCGGCTCGACGAACTCGCGCTCGGCTCCCGCCGACGCCTCGACGAGCTCCGCCGGTTCGACCAGCCGCCCCTCGTCGTCGATCACCCAGTACTCGACTTCGATGCTCCGTCGTATCGGCTCAGATTCGTGTGCTGACACAATGTCCTCCGGATTGCGGCGTTGTCTCGAGCGGACCGATGGTCCGCCCGGCTTGCTCAGCCGGGTGGGCCATCACTTGCTTCTCCCCACTTCTTGCTAATTAACCACACAGACATATCGGAAAGCCACCACAAGAAATTTTCGCGAGTGGTAACATTCGCACACGGATAAGCGGCGAAGCCGGATCGGTCTAGCCGTACTGGTCGTCCCGTGCCGTGTCCATCGCACGTAGTCGGGTCTCGACTCTCGCGACCACCTGATTCGCCGGTGTCGCCGACGCTACCCGCGCCGTTCGGCCAGTATCAGGAAACGACGCTGGATCCGGGATGCCGACAGAGCTTTCCGCCGACCCAAAGAATTTACCTCTCCTAATTATATCTAATTACGAGATGAGCGAGAACTTCCCCGATTACGTCGACGTCGACTACACCGACGGCGAAGGCGAAGATCCCGAAGACTACGCCCACATTCAGGACAAGATCGAAAAAGCGATCGAGGTCACCCGCGAAGGCCTCGAGTCCTACGAGAATCCCGCCGTCATGTGGACCGGTGGCAAGGACTCGACGCTGACCCTGTACTTCATCAAGGAGGTCGCCGACCGCTTCGACCTCGAGGTACCCCCTGCAGTGTTCATCGACCACTATCAGCACTTCGACGAGATCCACGACTTCGTCGACCACTGGGCCGACGAGTGGGACCTCGAGGTCATCTATGCGCGCAACGAGGACGTCGGCGCGTACGTCGACGAGCACGGCCTCGAGCCGGGCGACGACATCGACATTTCGGACCTCTCCGAGCACAACCAGCACCACGTCCGTGACATCCTCGAGTACGAGGAGGACACGTTCCCGTTCCTGCTCGACACCTACGTCGGCAACCACCTGCTGAAGACGGTCGCGCTCAACGACGCCTTAGAGGAGTACGACATCGACGGCGTCATCTCCGGCGTCCGCTGGGACGAACAGGAAGCCCGCGCCGACGAGACGTTCTTCTCGCCGCGTCACGACCCCGACATCTACCCGCCCCACGACCGTATTCAGCCCATCCTGCAGTTCGACGAGGCCGCCGTCTGGGACGCGTTCTGGAACTTCGTGGTGCCGGACACCGTCGAGAACTTCCCCGAGGACGGCTACGTCCCCGAGAGCGACGACGACCTGCCGGAGGGCGTCACGCAGGACGACATCCCGATCTCGCCGAAGTACTTCGCCGGCTTCCGCTCGCTCGGCAGCGAAGTCAGCACCGAAAAAAGCGATCAAGAGCCCGCCTGGCTCCAGGACCTCGAGGGAACGACCGAACGCGCGGGCCGCGCCCAGGACAAAGAAGACCTGATGGAGCGCCTGCGCGATCTCGGCTACATGTAGGCCGGTCGCTGTCGAGGGTCGCGTCACTCGCCACCTGCTGATTTTCGCGGTTTCGCCGCTCGAGAGTGTCGCGAGCGACGGCTTGGAGAGAACGGATCGGTGGTCCGATAGCGATACCAAGCAAGGGCTACGTCTCGGCCGTTAGCGACCTGCTGCGCGGTACTCGCCGTGTTTGACGCCGAGTGCGAGCATGATCAGGCCGAAGGCGATCATCGACGGCGCGACCATCATCAAAACGGTGCTCGTGCCCATCATTGGGGCGGCAGCCAGCCCACCGACGCCGAGCGCGATTATCACGATGAATACGGCCGCCGTCTTGGGAAGATCGAACTCCATATGCGGGGGTTAGGAATCGGCCACCTAATGGTATCGGGAATCGGCAGTCCGTTCATACTGTCAGACAAGATCCACTAATTTTGTCCGATACTATCAAAATCGGTGAAAATGAATCGCAGTTACGCTTCCGAAGGACGAACCAGATTCGCAAGCGTCACCGCACCGCCGAGGACCCAGCCAAGCGGGAACGAAATCCCGAGCCACATCGCGACGTAGGCCGGCCCCTCGAGGCTGAAGTTGCTGCGCAGGTAGTCGTTGATGCCGCCGACGAACAGCACGTTATCGAGCGCCCAGGCGGCGAAGTCGTAGCTGGGATCGAGGACGTACGGATGGAGCGACGGCGTCACGAGTGCGGCGACGACCGGCGGCAGGAACAGCGCCGTCATCGCGAACGGGTAGGCAAGCAGGACCGAAAGCACCCGGCCACCGAATTTCGAGGTAACAGCCGCGAGCGTTGTCGAGACGATCGCGACGGCGCTGGCAGCTGCGATCGCAAGGAAGGCATCAAAGGGGACCTGATTCAACACGTATGCGACCACCGACAGCGTCCCCCAGCCGACGAGTGCGACGGCCGTGACGCCGACGATGCCGAGTCGCGTCCGTGTCGAGTCGAGTTTCGCCGTGTAAAAGCGGGTTGCGAGGCCAAGGACAGTCAACGGATAGAGGACGAGCAAGCCGATGACTCCCAAAGCGCTCCAGCTGTGATAGCCGACCTTCTGTGGCAGCGTCTCGGGTTTCCACTTGCCCATGACGGAGTGGCCGCGGCCACGTTGCCTGCGGAAGACGAGTTCCATCCAGGCCCCGTGTAACCGCTGAATGTCGGTTCTGACCGCGCCGACAAGCCCACCACCGCCACTGCGTTGTGAGCGGGTAGACATACGCGAGCCAAAAAGCTGCCGTACCGTAAACTTTCCTGCTTTTTCTTCGTAACCGATATGTAATTTTACTGCTACACTCGCAGAACCAACACTCGAGCGAACGAAAGAAGGGGATCTCGAGGGGCTAGCTGTCCCGACGCCGATCAGTTCCAGGGAGCAAAGTCAGGATCGACTTCGCGACTCCTCTCGTCGATGGCGTCGATCGCGTCGATGTCTTCGTCGTCGAGGTCTACTAACAGCGATTCCCAGTTGTCCGTAATGTGATCTGCACTGGTCGCCTTCGGAATCGCCGTCACGCCCTTCTCGCGTGCCCAGGCGAGGCTGACCTGCGCCTCGCTGGCGTCGTGTTTGTCGGCGATCTCCTGGATGTCGGGCTGGTCAAGGACCTGCCCACGGGCGAGCGGCGAGTAGCCGACGACCTCGACGTCGTGGGCCTCGCAGGCCTCCCGAAGCTCCGCCTGTGGGAGCAGCGGATGGAGTTCGACCTGGTTCGCGAAGATCGGCACGTCACAGACGTCGACGGCTTCCTCGAGCTGTTCGGGCTGGAAGTTACTGACGCCGATGCGCTCGATCAGGCCCTCGTCGTACAGTTCCGAAAAGGCCCCGAGGGTCTCCTCGGCGTCGTACGTCCGGGACGGCCAGTGGACGTACAGCAGATCGACGGAGTCGACGCCCAGTCGGTCGAGACTCTCGCGGGTCGTCTCGAGGACGTCGTCGTGTTCGAGGTGGTCGATCCAGACCTTGGTCGCGAGGAAAATCTCCTCGCGGTCGACGTCCGCGGCCGCGATTCCGTCACCGACGGCGTCCTCGTTGCCGTAGATCTGGGCAGTGTCGATGTGTCGGTAGCCCGTCTCGAGCGACCGAAGGGGTAGAACGCGAAAAGAGGTTTTGGTACCGGTCAGCGGTTCGCCTTGCGACAGCGAAATCGGCGACGAGACGGCGTCTCTCTCGAGAACGGTGCTCACTCACGAGACGAACACCTCGACCGTGCTCACTCGTACAGGTGGTCCCAGGGGCGTTCGCGCTCGAGCGCCGCGCTAGCCGCGAGAACGTCGTCATCGGCGAACCGCCGGCCGACGAGTTGGAGACCGACAGGATGGCCGCGGTCGGTCAGTCCGGCGGGGGCGGACGCGACGGGGTGGCCGGTCCAGTTGAACGGCCACGTCAGCGGCCACTCCCAGGCGTCGGTCTCGAGGGCCTCGTGGCGGCCGACGTCCGCCCGCGAGAGCGTCGGCGTCACGAGCAGGTCGTACTCGTCGAGGACGGCCTGGACGGCATCGTACATGGCCGTGCGGACGATGCCCGAGCGAGCGATATCGTCCGGCCCGTACGCCGCCCCGACGTCGAGCATCGCGAGCAGACTGTCCGAGACCGCATCGGGGTGGTCCCGAAGGTCGACATCGTGGGCTTCCTCGAGCAACGTCGCGCTCTCTATGACGCCGGTTGCGTACGGCGCCATCGCTGCCTCACTGAGTTCGGCCATGGCGTAGCCGTGATCGACGTCGACCGGTTCGACGGTCGCACCGGCGGCCGCGAGCGCGGCGACCGCGTCGTCGACGACCGTCTCGACTGCCTCGGTCACCGGGAAGACGTCGAGGTCCGGACTGTACGCGATGCGATAGTCGTCGACCGATCGCTCGAGCGCGCCACGATAGTCGACATCGACGGGAACTGCGTTCGGATCGGCCGGGTGCGGCCCGGCAATCACCGACAGGACCACTGCGGCGTCTTCGACGGTGCGCGTTATCGGTCCCGCGGTCGTGTGCTGGGTCTCGCGACCGAAGGCGTTCGGTCTGCGGTCGTCGGGCACTAACCCGAAGGTCGGCTTGAACCCGTAGACGCCACAGGCGGCGGCCGGGATACGGATCGACCCGCCCGCGTCGCTGCCCGTCGCGATCGGCGTCATTCCGGCAGCGACCGCCGCCGCCGACCCGCCCGAGGAGCCGCCGGCGTTCAGGTCGGTGTCGATCGGCGACGCCGTCGCACCGATCAGTTCGTTGTCGGTCGTCCCCTTGTGGCCCAACTCTGGCGTGTTCGTCTTTCCGATCACGATCGCGCCGGCGTCCTCGAGGCGCTCGACGATCGCCGCCGTCCGATCGGCGACGTGGTCCGAAAAGAGCGCTGAACCGTACGTGTGACGGACGCCCGCTTTCTGTGCGCCGAGGTCTTTGAGTGCCACCGGCACGCCGTGCAGCGGTCCCACGTTCTCGCCGGTCTCGCGCGACACTTCGCTCCCTGCGCGACTCACTGAAGCGCGTTGCGCCTCGCTCTCCTCGAGCGCGCGGTCGGCGTCCGCGGCGGCCGCGAGCGCCGCGTCTCGACAGACCGTAACGAATGCGTTGATCTCGTCGTCCCGGGCGGCGATTCGCTCGAGGTGGGCCTCGACTGCCGCGGTCGCCGTGACCTCGCCCGTTCGGATGTGGGTCGAGAGTTCGGTCGCAGAAAGACGCGTGAGGTCCAGATCGCGGGCCATGCGCCTATAACGACATGCGAGCGAGATATGCGTTGTCGTGCTCGTCGTGAACCCAGCTACTGGTACATTCGCAACGGCTTGGCCTGCGAACTCTCCTCCTGTGCGATCGCCTGCATCTGCTGAGCCAGTTGTTCCCGCTTTGCCCGGATCTCCTCGGCGCTCGTCACGAGGTCCTGAACGTCGACCTCGAGGTCGGCGAGCGGTTCGATCCCCTCCTCGAGTAAGACGCTCGCAGCTCTGGGATCCGGGAACTGAGGATCACACTCGACGACGAGGCCGAGACTGTCGACGTCGTCCCGGGCGGCGCTGTTGATGAGCGCCCCCGTCGGACCGGTGATGACGCCGTCCTCCGGCGGCACCGCGATGTCGGCTTCTTCGAGGTGCTCCTCGCCGTCGCCGGTGGCGATACCGTAGAGGTCGCGGCTATCCTCGTCGTCGAGGTCGGCCGGAAGGCCGCTGAGATAGATCGGTGTCACATCCTGCTCGACGATCCAGCTGGTCAGACAGTTGGCAATGTCTTCGACCGCCGCGGCGCTGATCGGCGCGTCGCTCCGGAGCGCGAACAGGTCGTGGGCCTCGCTGACGTAGAGTCGCACCGGCGGCTTGACACCACGCTCGCCGCCGCGATAGATCCCGATCCGGGGGAGTCCCTCACAGTGGACGCTCGCGTAGTAGCGCATGTCGAGGTGCTCGATGAGGTGGTCGGTCGCGATTTTGCCGACGAGGCCAACGCCGGGAAACCCCTCGACGAGCGTCGGGTTCTCGAGTGTTCCCTCTGGGCCCTGCAAGCGGATTTCAGCCATACACAGACGACGCGTGTCATCCGCATAAAATCGGTGGAATACTGCCTTAGTTTCCGTCTCCGCCACTGTGCCTCGTACGTGGGGGCGACCACCATCGGCGACGGTGACGGTGTGGTCGCTGCCGAGCGCTTCGAAACCCACAAGCGCCGGGCACTCGAACGCGCGCTCAATGGAGCCATTCGAGCGGTATCGATCGATTATCGACGATTTCGACGCTTTTCTCGCGGCCTGTAGGCGGCCGCTCGGCAACGCCGTCCGTGTCAACACGATCAAGACCTCGGTCGAGCGGACGCTCGCGGCCCTCGATGAGGAGGGCGTCGGCTACGAGCAGGCCGACTGGAACCCGCGCGTCTTGGATCTCGAGACCGACTCGCCGGGATCGACGTGGACCTCCTTTCACGGCTTTACACACGGCCAGGAGGAGGTGTCTGCGGTACCGGCGGTCGTCCTCGATCCCCACCCCGGTGAACGGGTCTGGGACAGCTGTGCGGCACCAGGTGGCAAAGCAACCCAGCTTGCAGCGCTGATGGACGACCGCGGGACGGTCGTCGCCAACGACAACAACCTCGGGCGCATCTCGGCGCTACGATTCAACGCCGAACGACTGGGCGCGACCAGCCTCGCAGTGACCAACGAGGATGCGCGCAACTACTCGCTCAACCGCTTCGACTTCGACGCGTTCGATCGGACGCTGGTCGACGCGCCCTGTTCCTGTGAGGGGACGATTCGGAAAAATCCCGACGCGCTCGACAACTGGTCGGAAGGGCATATCTCCTCGGTCGCGGGCATCCAGAAGGGGATCATCCGCCGGGCGATCCAGGCCACCCGCGAGGGCGGCACGGTCGTCTACTCGACGTGTACCTTCGCCCCCGAGGAGAACGAGGCCGTCGTCCAGCACGCCCTCGAGACCGAATCCTGTCGCGTCGTCGACTTCGACCTCGGCCTCGAGCACTCGCCGGGACTGACCGCGTGGGACGGCACAACGTATGACTCGAGTCTCGAGAAGGCGGCCCGAATCTATCCCCACCAGAACGACACCGGTGGCTTCTTCGTCGCGAAACTGGAGGTGACCGCCGAATGAGTGACGAACAGACGAACGACGGCCAGCGGTTCGATCGCCTACCCGCAACCGCAGCCGAGCGAAGCGTCGAGGGGCGCGCGACGCGCGAGGCGGTCGTCGACTATTTCGAAGACCGGTTCGGGATTCCGCCGGCGACCTTCGACGATTACACCTTCTGGGAGAAAGGCGCAGGCAAGATCTGGATCTACGCCGGCGACGCGCCGACGCCCGTCGAGATCGAGGCGATCGGGATGACCTGCCTACGGACCCGACAGGAACACTGGAAGCCCACGACGGACTTCGTCCAGCGATTTGGCCGGCACGCGAGCGACTGCGTGATCGAACTCGACCGCGAGCAGGCCCAACGGTTCGCAACTGGCGAGGACCAGGAACTCGAGTGGGACGGTGACTGGGGCTATCTTATCGCAGCTCACGATCTCGCCGGCGAGTTGGAGCCGATCGGCATCGGTCTCTACGTCCACGGCGAACTCCGTTCGATGGTGCCGAAGGGCCGACAACGCGACCTCGAGTCCTAATACTATTGGACAGAAGTCAGTGCGAAGTCGATCGCGAAAACCGGCCATTGCCGACGGCGACGGCCGCGGCCGGGCGATCGAGCTTCAAATAGTTCTGTCCGACAGTATAACTACCACGTCGAGGTGACCGGCACTACGATCGCGACCGGCTTACAGCGGTGCGCCCACCAGCACGAGTTTCGCGCGCTCGTCGCCGCGGTTGTGGATCTGTCGCGTTTCGCCGGGATCGAGTCGAATCACCTCGTCGGCCTCGAGCGTCACCGTCTCGTCGGCGTCCGGCAACTCGATGTCGACCGTTCCTTTGACGACGTAGTACACCTCCTCCTGTCCGGACTCGGTCTCGTCGTGTTCCATCCCTTTGCCGTCGGGCTCGAGTTCGAGGACGGTGATACCGAGCTCGTCCGTCTCGAGGGGCGCTTTGAGAAACCACATACCGCCCCACTCGTCGTCGATGACTGACTCGGGATCGGTCTTGGCTGCGATATCGTATCCCATACCCGGGCCTCTTCGTTTCACAACTTAAATTCGGGGGCGCGACCCGCTGTTGGGGCTGCGAGAGGCGTCGCAACGAGATCGGATGCATGGCCCATACGGTCTGCTGTCACGATGTACCGGTGCAACCGCGACCGTCCTGCGGTTGCACCGGCGATGACTGACAGGAGTCCGTACAGTGTCCGACAGTATAAGCCACCACAGCACACAACGGGACGTATGCGATCGTCAGCGGCGAACGCAGAACTGGCGCTGCTTCTCGAGGTGGCGGGCACCCCCAAGCCGGGCAACGTCGACCGTCATCGCGATCTTGCGGACCTGCAGTTTGAACACTTCTTGGCTGGAGCAGTGGGTGCCCGCGAGGGGCTCGAGTTGGCGGCCGATGGGGCCGCAGTCGGGCCGGCCTTCGAGCGGGCCGTCGCGGGGATGGCCACACAGGAGGGTGACAACACGCAGTTCGGCGCGCTCCTGTTGCTCGTCCCGCTCGTCCGGGCCGCCCGCAAGGACCTTTCCCAGCCCGTCGCCGAAGCCGTCGTCCGCGAGACGGCAGTTGGGGATGCAGCGGCGTTCTATCGCGCGTTCGACCACGTCGATGTAGGTGTGGCCGACCCGCCGGCGGACATGGACGATCTCGACGTCTGCCACGGCTCGGACGCGGTGTCGGCCATCGAAGAGCGCGGACTGACGCTTTACGAGATAATGGAGCGAAGCGTGCCGGGTGACGACGTCGCCCGCGAGTGGGTTCAGGGGTTCGACCGCGCCTTTGGGGCGGCCCGGCGACTCGCCGACGCAGACGGCCCGGTGACCGACCGAACCGCGATGGTCTTTCTCTCCCTGCTCGCCGAACGTCCGGATACGCTCGTCGCGACGCGCCACGACGAGGCGACCGCGCGGGACGTGACCGAACGGGCCGCCGAACTCGTCGCGGCCGACGCCCTCGAGACTGAGCCGGCTGCCGTCGAGGCCTTCGCTGACGATCTCGTCGAGCGCGGGATCAATCCAGGAACGACGGCCGATATCACCGCTGCCGGGCTGTTCATCGCCCTCGAGCACGAGGCGATTACTGTATGAGCGACGAGGGAAAGCCAACGGCGACGGCATGGCCCGTGGCCCTTTCGGGCGTGACTGAATCGGTCGTGACTACGCTGGGACCGAACGGGCTGTGGAACGCCGCCCCGCTCGGCCTCCACGCCAGCGAGCCCGTCACCGTGCGGACGTGGGGTAATACCCGCACTCGTCGGAACTTCCATCGCCAGACGGAGGGGTACGTCCAGTTTATCGACGATCCAGTCGTCTTCGCCGACGCCGCCCTCTCGATCGTCGAGGACGACGAGCCAATCCTCGATTCGGCGTGTGCCTGGGCCCGCGTGACCGTCGAACAGGTCGATGCCGGCAGCGAGGGCGACACCGACTGGGAGGAGTGGGAGCTTCGGCCACTCGAGTCGGGCGTCGAACGCGAAACGGTCCCGACGATCGACCGCGGGTTCGGAGCCGTCATCGAAGCAACCGTCGCGGCATCACGGCTCGAGGTCGCTGCGTACGACGACGCCGAGCTTCGCGACCGGCTTGCGTACTTCGAGTCGGTCGTCGACCGTGCTGGCGGCCCGCGTGAGCGGGAGGCGCTCGAGCGCGTCCGCGAACACTCATCATGGTGAACCGCCGCGGGTAGCGTGCCACTCGGGTGGAGTCTGGCGATCAACTGGCGGTGGCGTCGGTCGGCTGGCAACGGCTTCGCCGGGGCTGAAGATTTTGTCAGTCGAAGTGATAGGACGGGACATGTCGGTCGCGAAACCCGACTCGCGCCAATCGGTCGTCAGTTCGTCCGCCACGGTTCAAACTGAGAGCCGCAGTCCAGGAGGTCGATGACCCAGTGTCCATCCACGTCGACCTCGAGCTCATCGCGCTCGTCGCAGCCATCGTCGGGTTCGGTACCGCAGCCCAGTTTTTCGCCGCGAAATACCGCGTTCCCAGCGTGTTGTTTCTCATCGTCGCGGGCATTACGATCGGCCCCGAGGGACTGGGCATCATCACGATCGATACATTCGGGGATGCGCTCTCGACGATCGTCGGGGTGAGCGTTGCCATCATCGTCTTCGAGGGGGCGTTCCGGCTCTCGTTCGGGACTGTCTGGACCGCACCGCGGGCGGCCAAGCGGTTGATCACGATCGGGGCGGCGCTGTCGTTTCTCGGAACCGCACTGACCGTGCGGCTCTTCCTCGGTGCGAACTGGGACATCGCGTTTCTCGTCGGTGCGTTACTGGTCGCAACCGGCCCGACGGTCATCACGCCGATTCTCGCAGTGGTTTCCGTCCGTGAGGAGGTCAAAACGACCCTCGAGACTGAAGGCATCGTCAACGATGTCACCGCCGCGATCCTCGCGGTCGTCATCTTCAAGGCGATGACGGCGCAGGAACTCTCACCGAGAGGGTTCGTCTTCCTGTTCATAGAGCGCCTCGGATTGGGTATCCTCACCGGCCTCACGATCACAGGCGTCGTCTGGTACCTTCTCACGCGGGTTGACCTCCCGGAACAAGCAGCGCCACAGATGGCCCGATTGCTCGCGCTGACGGGGGCCGTCATTGCGTTCGCGATCGCGGATTCGGTGTTTTCGGAAGCCGGCATCGCAGCCGCGGCCACCGCAGGCTTTACGCTCGGGAACCTCGAGTTACCCCACCGAGAGGGAATCCTACAACTGAATCAGGACGTGACATTGCTCGTCCTCTCGTTCGTGTTCATCACGCTCGCGGCGTTGCTCGAGTTCTCTGAACTCCGTGCGCTCGGGGTCGCCGGGCTTGCTGTCGTGGGGGTGGTGACGGTACTGCTCCGGCCGCTGGTCGTCTTCCTTTCGACGACTGGCGGGGAGTTTCCGATCCGCGAGCGGCTGTTTATCAGCTTCGTCGGCCCGCGCGGGATCATTCCGGCCTCGGTCGCGACGCTGTTTGCGATTCGACTGCAGACGACTACGCCGCCGACGGATCCCGCAGGTGCGGACATTTTACTCGGAACGGTCTTTCTCATCATCCTCGTCACGGATATCATCGAGGCCGGCTTCGCGAGACAGATCGCAGCCGCGTTCGGCGTCGTCGAATAGAGCGATAGGATGCGGCCACGAGACAGCACGTGTCTGCGATCGGCACTGTGCGATCACACCGATTTCGGCGCTCCACGACGAGGTAAGTCACCTATTCGCACGGCCGCCAATCGGTGAAAATGGTGCGTTATAAGGGCCTCTAGACGGAATCCCCTGTATGGCAATCAAACCGGCCTACGTCAAGAAGACCGGCAACCTCCTCCTGGAGCAGTACCCGGAGGCGTTCACGACCGACTTCGAACAGAACAAAGAAAGCGTCGAAAAGCTCACCAACGTCGACTCCAAGGGCGTTCGCAACCGTATCGCGGGATACGTGACCCGAAAGAAAGGCGCGCAAGTGCCTGCGTAAGTCGGTTTTCTTATACTAGCGACGGACCGTCACTGCACACCCGATCGCACGACAGCGATAGCGATCGGCGTGTTCCTCGTTTCAGTTGGTTCTGTCCACGAGGAGATCTCTGAGCGCGACGGAGAGTACGGACTCGACAGGCTCGAGAAACGAAATCGAATAGTGGTAAAATCGAGTTACTCGCCGAAACCGGGCTCCATGTAGGCTGCGGCAGTGATCGCCACGATGGCGATGCCGAGCCCGAATACGAGCGCGACCGAGCCGGTCAAAATATCGAGCTGATAGCCGATCCCCGGGAACACGCCACCGGTGAAGCCGAGCCACGCGATAAAAACGGACAGCAGCGCGGAGACGGCTGCGACAGCCGTCGCACCCATGCTGAACGGCGTCTCGAGCAGCCCCCCGTTGCGGGTACTCGTGGTCGAACTCGTCATCGGAACCACCTCTGGCCAGTGGCCTCGCGTCGATCCTGTCGGTAGTGCATCGGTTGCTAGGTACTGCTCCCGTTTCTTAATATCTTCTATCCGAACTAGCGAACCGCCTGTGATGGCGTGTCCTCGCTCTCAGCCACGCTCTCGTGCTCGATTCCCACCGGAGAGCCACTCACTCGAGCAACTCTGTCGACTGACATGCGCTACCGAAAACCCAAACGGTTTTGCGGACACGACTCTGAGTGGCGGAAAATGGCAGTACGAGTAGGCGTACTCGGTGCGACCGGTGCTGTTGGACAGCGACTCATCCAACTGCTCGACCCGCACCCCGATTTCGAGATCGCAGCACTGACCGCAAGCGACGCAAGCGCCGGCAAGACGTATCGTCAGGCCGCAAAATGGCGCGTCGACAGTCCGATCCCGGACGACGTCGCCGACATGACGGTGACCGCAACCGACCCCGACGAGGTTCCCACCGACGTCGACCTGCTGTTCTCGTCGCTCCCCTCGAGCGTCGGCGAGGCCGTCGAGCCCGGCTTCTGTGAGGCGGGCTACGTCGTCTCTTCGAACTCCTCGAACGGCCGGATGGCCGAGGACATCCCCCTCGTGATCCCCGAGGTCAACGCCGACCACCTCGACTTACTCGAGGTCCAGCGCGACGAGCGCGGCTGGGACGGCGCGATGGTCAAAAACCCAAACTGCTCGACGATCACCTTCGTCCCCACGCTCGCCGCCCTCGACGACTACGGCCTCGAGAAAGTCCACGTCGCGACCCTGCAGGCCGTCTCGGGCGCGGGCTACGACGGCGTCACCTCGATGGAGATCATCGACAACGCCATCCCCCACATCGGCGGCGAAGAGGACAAACTCGAGACCGAATCGAAGAAGCTGCTCGGCAGCTTCGACGGTGCGGAGCTCTCGCTCAACGACGTCGAGGTCGGCGCCTCGTGTAACCGCATCCCGACGATCGACGGCCACTTAGAGAACGTCTTCGTCGAGACCACTGAGGACCTCTCCCCCGAGGAGGCCGCCATGGCCATGCGCGAGTACCCCTCCCTCGATCTGTACTCCTCGCCAGACCAGTTGATCGAGGTCTTCGAGGACCCCGAACGTCCACAGCCACGCCTCGACCGCACCCTCGGCGACGGAATGTCGATCTCCGCCGGTGGCATTCGCGAGTCGACGTTCGGCCTGCAGTACAACTGTCTCGCACACAATACGATGCGCGGCGCGGCTGGCGCAAGCGTGCTCAACGGCGAACTGCTGCTCGAGAACGGCTATCTCTAGCGTCGACGACTAACCAGCCGGTTTTCGTCCAGCAACTCACAGTCGACTCGCATAACCATTCGTCTCCGACAGGGCGGCTGAGAGCTACCCCGTTTTAAAATGTTGACTGTTCAATCGGAGTCACTTCGTAAGTTGACCCGATAGACGGGGTATGGAAACTGAACCCGCTCTCTGCAAGTCACGTCCACAGGACGGATGCGATGCCTACCAGGCCCAACCGGATCAGCCACTCAGCGAAGCGGTCATCGAAGCGATCGCGGCGGACTCCGATCTAGATGCCCTCGAGATCGCAGACGAGTTCGGCCCGCTGTACGATACGATCGATCCGTCTGCGCTCGATTCGCTGTTTCAGTCGGCCGGGGAGGCAAACCAGACCGTCGGCTGTGTCACGTTCGTCTACGCCGGCTATCGGATCTCGGTCGATCAGACCGGACGCGTCGTCCTCAGCGAACAGGAGTAACACGCGTTCGAACTGGCTGCCGCTGGACGGTGTCACTTTTACTGGCCGGACGGGTCACCGGCGTCTGACGGCTCGAAAAACGGCGAGCGGACGCGCCGACAGACGAGCGCAAACGGGACGACGAGCCCTTCAAAGACGTGTCAGTTGTTACTATAGCTCGGTGGGCCGTCTCTCGAGACGGCCGTGCTCACTCCCCGCGAGGGAGCGCGACAACCGGGACCGACGCCTGCTTGATCAGCCGCCGAGCGACGTCGCCGGTAAGCAGTTCCACGAATCGGTTCCCCTTCCGGGGCTCGAAGACCACGGCGTCGACGTCTCGCTCGACCGCCGCCTCACGGATCGTTTCGACGACATCGGTCCCGAAGAGGATCGCCGTCTCGACCGTGCCGGCTCGCCCCTCGAGGGACTCGGTGGCACGGTCGAAGATTTCCTTTGCGTATGCTTCGCGCTGTTCGACGGACGCCTTATCGGGTGCACCACCGCCTTTCTCGATTACGTTGACGACGAGTACCGAACTCGAGTCGGTGAGATACGGTGCGAGTGCCGCCGCGGTTTCTTCGCCATCCTCCGGGTCGGCAACGGGGACGAGGATCGTCCCGTCGAACGAGAGCGTCATCGGCTCCCCCCGACTCGAGCGGGTCCAGCAGTCAGTAGCAGTTCCATACGCGTGATTCGCAATACGGCGCTAAAAAAAGTGCGGCGGACGGCGGCCGTCGGTCAGGGAACGACCTGATTTTTGAGGGCAGCATCGACTCCGTCGTCGTCAACCCGCCGTCGGTTTTCCGCGATGATGTCGGCCAGCCGATCGTAGTACTGCGGCGTGTGACCGGCGTTGTGGGGCGTGAGCTGTATGTTCTCGAACGTCCACAGCGGGTGTTCTTCGGGCAGCGGTTCTGGATCCGTCACGTCCAGGGCGGCGCCGCGGATCCAGTTCGACCGCAGCGCCTCCACTAACGCGTCCGTCTCGATGACCGGGCCGCGGGCGACGTTGACCACCACCGCGTCGGGATCGATCGTCACGAACGCCTCGCGGTCGAGCAACCCGCGAGTCGTCCCCGTCAGCGGACACGCAAGCACGAGATAGTCCGTGCGCGCGAGCGCGTCGTCGAACGCCTCGCTCTCGAACCCGATCACCTCGTCGGTCGGCCCGCCCTTCTCGGGGGTGTAACGGACGCCGATCGTCTCGACGCCGAACGGCTCGAGGCGTTCACAGACCGCCTGCCCGATCGCGCCCAGTCCGACGACGGTGACGGTCGATCCCTGCAGTTCGTGGGCTCGGTAGTGGCGCCACTCGCGGCGACGCTGGCGGCGCGCGCCGACGTGGAACCGCCGGGTGAAGTAGAGGATCGACCCCAGTACGTGCTCGCCGATGTTCGGCCCGTGGACGCCCGAGGCGTTGGTTACCGTGACATTACGGTCTGCGAGTTCCTCGAGGGGGAGATGACCGGTCCCTGCGTAGGCACACGCGAAGACCGAGAGGTCGTCGGCGCGCTCTATGAGGTCTTCCTCGAGCGTCATCCCGGTGACGAACGTCGCGTCCCGGATCGCTTCGCGCTCGGCGGCCGGCGTGCGCGCGAGCGCAACGGTGTGGTCCGGGAGTCGATCGCGGATCGCGTCGGCATACTGTTCGATCGGAATCCCGTGCGTTCCCTTCCGGAGCACGAGCACGTCCGGTGTGTCCGTATCGCTCATGATCATGCCCTCGCCCAGCGCGATCAAAAGCGTTGGTCTCGCGGCACGTCGAGTGCTCGAGACACCATAGCGTTTGCACCTCGAGTGGTAGGCTGACACCGCACTGAAACGGCCGTGGTCGAACCCAGCGCAGTCTATCGAAACTGTCCCTCGCAGTTTTTATAATGGCTCACTGAGTCCAAACGGCGTATGGAACGCGTAGACGTCGCGATCGTCGGCGGTGGCCCCGCGGGCGCGTCCGCGGCCGAACAGGCCGCCGCCCACGGCGCAGAGACGGTGCTCTTCGAGCAGGGGGTCCCGCGCGAGGATCGAGAGGAGATCGGTCCGGATTCGACCGACGCCGCCGGGATGCTCGACTACTGGATCGACATCATGGGCTTCGATTACCGGGAGATCCCTGACGATGTCATCCTCCAGGAACTCGAGGCCACGGAGTTTATCAGTCCGAACAGCGCCGTCGAGTTGCGGACGACGGGGATGAACGCCAGCTATCCCAAGTTCGGCTATACCTTCCACCGCGCGCGCATGGACGACTGGCTCTACGAGCGCGCGACCGAGGCAGGTGCCGACCTGCGTGTCGGCGTCGGCGTCAAAGATCTCGAGACCGATCTGCGGGCGACGAGTCCGCAGGGGCCGACCCACACGCTGACGCTCTCGAACGGCGATCAGCTCGAGGCTCAGTACGTCGTCCTCGCGGACGGTCCCCAGCGACGGATCACGCTCGAGGCGCTCGACCAGTTTACGACACCCGGTCGGAGCGTTTCCGACTACCTCTCGCCGCCGGAGGCAAACCACATCGCCTATCAGGAGTACCGGGAGTTCCCCGAAGAGTTGTTCGCAGAATTCGAGGATACCCTCAAATTCTGGTGGGGGTATATGCCCGGCGAGACCGCCTATCCCTGGGTTTTCCCGAACGACGGCACGGTCGCCCGGGTTGGGCTGACGATGCCCATCGGGATGGACCTCGAAGACGTCGACAACCCCGGCAGCTACAAGCTCCTGCGGCCTGACGACGAGAAAATCCCGTCGGGTGCCGAATACATCCGCCGCCTACTCGAACAAGAGTACGGCTCGGCGTTCCACGAGGGCGGCTACCACGTCGCCGTCCGTACCGGCAAAATCGCCGGCCGACTGGCCGGAACGAACTCACTCGAAAACTACAACGATGTCTGGAAGAACGCGGTCGGCGATGAGATCCTTCGCAACGTCGCTTTCGCAGACATCGTCGAGGACTACGGCCCGGACGACTGGGATTGGGCGTTTAGCACCATCAACGACATGCAAGGCGACAGCCACGACAACGTCCTGATCAGCAAGCGATACACCGCCGGATTCGACGCCGCAAAGATCCTCGCAGCGTACAAACGACGTAAATTCGGGTACCGCGACGGCCGCTACGTCCAGCTATCGGAAGCGGACTACTTCTACTGATACTGCCGGCTATCGGATTTCCGTTCCCACACTGACCGCCTGGCAGTTCACCTGACGATTCGCAGTGAACCACAGAGGACGGCGTGGAAGCCGAGAACGGATCGCTAGAGAGCGCACCGACCAGATCACCCGAAGCCAGTCGCTACTCAACGCGCTGCTACTGATTCACCCGTAACCGCCACTATCGCCTTGCTGGTGATCTGCATCGTGACTGTCCACAGCATATCACGCCCTCGAGATCGTCGATCGGCGGACTAGGGCTTTTCATCTGGATCGGTCTCAATCACCTGAAGCTCCGATGACTCGCAGTCACAGAACGTCGACTGACCAAGCGGCTGGAGACTGCCGTCAGGCCAGATCTGAACGATACCGATCTCTCCGCAGTGATCACACTTTGCCGCCGCGCGTTGCTTATCATCGTTGCCCACAGCGTCACCTCGAGAAGCCTCGTACCACAGCGAGCGAGGAAAAACCCGGGTGGCACCCTTGACGAATCACCACCTCCGTTGCGAACCAGCTGTCACTGTGTGCATGTGGTTACCTGTCGCGTAGCACACGTCACACGTGGGACCGGCTCGAGCCTGCAAGAGTTAAACGGGCCGCGTTCCTAAAGCAACTGCGTGCCTTTAGTCCCCGTCCGAGCATACCCATTCGGGTGCGATGACAGCACGGCGAACCCGGGCACGCGACAGTAGTACTCCGGAGAACGCATCGCGTTCTCCCGCCCGGCACGAGGGTTAGCCAGCCGACGCGGCATGCCGCCACGGGATGAGGCTGGACGTTAGTGTTCCGGGCGTACATTTTGAACTAGATAGTGACAAGACCGCGAAAGTTAGTACTTCAATAACTGCTTACCACCACCTTGGTCACCCGTCTCTTCGTGAGATACACTTCAACCGTGACTATATTTGATTGACCGTGGAACTGAAGGCTGTTATCAAGTACTTTCAGTCGAGGACGGACGTGATTTCTGGACCTCACTGACGGCGTCACCAGCGTGTTGACCAATGGCTATCATCGCCCAACGTTCGGTATCGGGAACAACCACTCATTAGCCACTCATCATTCGTTTACACTGTTAACTACATTATTACCGTGTGTTGATTCCACCTCGTTTGTACCAATCCGATCGGTGATCAATGTATTATGCCTCGTTACATTATAACATAATTTGTTTATAACGACTCTGGGAGGATCATTCCGGCTGATCATGCTCGTACCGGTCAGCAGAACGTATCTACATATTCTTTGTTTAGTGTCAGTGCAAAGCACATCCTTGAATGAGATACAGCGACGTTCATTCGGTGCCGTCGCTACTCGATGCTGTCGAGAAATGCAAAAGCCCCACACAGCTCCTGCAAAAGCAGTCGCTCTGTGGGGCTGAAAGTTGAGTATGAGTGGAGGCGGCGAAACGAGTTTCCCAGAGGGTCGCCCACTCCAGTACTCACCGTAACGC
>SDGW01001464.1_pt1 | contig 21734 bp, 23 predicted proteins | sample 2873831 | NCBI WGS metagenome assembly SDGW01 (sample SAMN08132700, study PRJNA421101) | hypersaline lake metagenome | isolation source: celular fraction 0.22 microns magnesium sulfate-rich crust from ephemeral... | place: Spain: Penahueca Lagoon, Toledo | collected 2011-07
CTCATCATAGATTTGATCCTCCCAACTTCGTCCTTACGCAAGTACATCAAACTGGTGGTTGGATTGTTGTTAATTCTTATCTTTTTACAACCAATCTTTCATCTATTTGAAGTTGATATGGACACATTTTTTGCCCAAGAAATGTCCAAATGGAACGATCAAGCCCAAGTCGAAACGATGGAAAATTTAATAGAAGATAAGAAAAAAGAAATACAAGCCTCCCAACGTGCATATATTTTAGAACAGATGGCTGTCCAATTGAAAAAACAGGCGAAGGAGGAGTTGTTGAGTGAGTATGGCTTAGAGATTCGAAACTTTTCCTTCCAATTCCAGGATGAACAAAACATGAGCTTAGAAACCTTGAAACAATTGACGGTGGTTTTGTCAGAATCAGAAAAGGCATCGAATTCTTCTTCATCTGTAGAGGAGGTGGTGATTGATTTAGATCAGCCGCCGAAAGAAGATGAGGAGAATTCAAAAGCAAAACAAAAGATTAAAACCTTTTTAGCTTCTACCTGGCAACTCCCTGAAGAACAGCTAATTATACAGTGGGAAGGAGGGGTTAAATGAAGAACAATCCATTGGACAAAGTTGCTTCTATGTTAAAACTAAAATCTGAGGATGGCAAAAAGCCTACCAAAATGGCTTATGTATTACTCGTTGCTCTATTCGGTTTGCTCATTCTCATCGTGAGTGACTTTTTCACAAAAGAATCTACGCAAAGTGAGAGCTTCACACCACAAGAGCAAAATCCTCCTGCTGAACAAGAGAAAGAAACATTTCTTCAAAAGGATAAAGCAGGGGATGAAGCGATGATGGCTGAAGTTGAAAAACACTATGAGAAGGAACTAAGTAAGTTACTCGAAAGGATCAAAGGGGTTTCAGAAGTTGATGTGATGGTCAACCTGGAATCTACTGAAATCAAAGTCTATGAAAAAAATACAACCATGGGAAAACAAATAACCGATGAAACAGATAAGAATGGTGGGGAGCGAAAGATTGAGGACCTCACAAAAGATCAGCAAGTTGTCCTAACCCGAAAAGGTGACCAGGAAGTCCCTCTACTCATTCAAACGAAGAAGCCAAAAGTTAGTGGGGTGCTTGTGGTAGCTAAAGGGGTTGATCATATGGAAGTGAAGAAATGGGTCATGGAAGCAGTATCAAAAGGGTTGGATGTACCAGCTCATAGAATTTCGGTAATGCCGAAAAAATAAGGAGGAAATTTAAATGATGTTGAAAAAACAAACGGTATGGTTGCTTACAATGCTTAGTTTGATGATTGTGTTGAGTGTGTATTACATGACTTCACCAGATGAAGGGGAAGTTGCTTTCGTTGATGAGGATGAACAGAATCAAGCTGAAAATGTAAACTCAAATACAGAAAATGGAACAATGACGAATGGATCTGTTGAATCAGAAGGAAAAGAGGAAGTAACGTCTAGTCTTAGATCAGATCAGTGGTTTACGGCTGCGCGCTTAACGATTGAACAGAATCGTTCAGAGCGTAAAGAATATCTTCAGGAAGTAATGGCTTCAGGTGATGTATCGGCTGAGGAAGTAAACAATGCAATGGACGAAATTAATCAATTACAAGAATACAGCAATAAAGAAACGCTTTTAGAGCAAACAATTGCTGCTAAAGCGGAATATCCAGATGTACTCGTTAGAGCTGAAGAAGGTCAAGTACGCGTAACAGTGAAGGCGAACGAGCTTTCTAAAGCAGACACAGTTGAAATTATGCAATTGGTTTACAATGAGTTTGGTGAAACAAATGTAATGGTTAACTTCCAACCATCCGAGGAAAATCAATAGAAATAAATTTAAAATCCTACCACTGCTTAAAGGTGGTAGGATTTTTTGTATTTATTGTTAAGCTCGTTACGAAATTAGAAGGAGAATCGAACAAGAATACCGAATTGATTCGAGTAAGCGCTTTCTAGTAGGTTGAAGTTTTGCATACCTTTATCGTAAAATGTTAAGAGGAGTTATTAGTACCAGTTATCAAAACAAGCATGTTCTATATAGAAGGGGTGCACACATTATGTTAAAAGTACAAGAAATCCGTGAACTCATTAAACTAATTGATGAATCTTCCATTGATGAGTTTACATATGAAAGCAACGGAACTACGGTATCTATGAAAAAGCAAGGTGGGGAAGTTGTTCAACGTCCGGTAGTTGAAGCTCAGCCAGTTGAACAGCCGAAACCACAACCAGAGCAACCGAAAACACCTGCTCAAGAGCCGGCTAAGGCGGAAACATCGAAAGAAGAGCCAAAAGCTGAAGGAGCATCGAAGGATTATGACCATGAAATTGTATCACCAATGGTAGGTACATTCTATGAAGCATCATCTCCTGATGCGGATCCATTTGTAAAAGTAGGGGACAAGGTAACAAGCGATTCTGTCGTTTGTATTGTAGAAGCCATGAAACTATTCAATGAAATTGAAGCAGAAGTAAGTGGCGAAATCGTTGAAATCTTAGTCGATAATGGGGAACTTGTTGAGTATGGACAACCATTATTCCGAGTGAAGTCCGTGTAAGGAGTTGAAAACGTGATCAAGAAACTCTTAATTGCAAACCGAGGCGAGATTGCGGTCCGTATAATTCGTGCATGTAAAGAATTAGGGGTCGAAACTGTCGCTGTTTATTCTGAAGCCGATAAAGAATCATTACACGTAAAACTAGCAGATGAAGCTTACTGTATTGGTCCAAAATCAAGCAGTGAAAGCTATTTGAATTTTACGAACATCATGAGTGTAGCAACATTAACAGAAACTGATGCAATCCACCCGGGATATGGATTCCTTTCAGAAAATCCGGATTTTGCTGAGATCTGTGAAGAGTGCAATATTACATTTGTTGGGCCATCCGCACATGCCATTCGTAAAATGGGAACAAAGGATGTTGCGCGTGATACAATGGAAGAAGCAGGAGTTCCAATTGTTCCAGGTTCTGATGGATTAATTGAAAGCGAAGATGATGCGAAAAGAATTGCTGAGTCTATTGGGTATCCTGTCATTATCAAGGCAACAGCTGGTGGTGGCGGTAAAGGAATCCGTGTCGCTAGAACAGAAGAAGATTTAATTAAAGGAATTCGTGTTACACAACAAGAAGCAGAAACCGCTTTTGGTAACCCAGGTGTTTATCTGGAGAAATTTATTGAAGATTTCCGACACGTGGAAATTCAAATTTTAGCTGATAACCATGGGAATGCTATTCATTTGGGTGAGCGCGATTGTACAGTACAACGTCGCTTACAGAAATTAATTGAGGAAACACCATCTCCAGCCATTGACTCAGAACTACGTGAAGAGATGGGACAAGCAGCTGTGAAAGCAGCTCAAGCTGTAAATTACTCTGGAGCGGGTACAGTCGAATTCATTTTTGATAAGAAACAGCGTAGGTTCTACTTCATGGAAATGAATACGCGTATTCAGGTTGAACACCCTGTAACTGAAATGGTAACAGGTGTTGATTTAATTAAAGAAATGGTACGAATTGCGAACAATGAAAAACTATCCTTCACACAAGAGGAAATTCAGTTTGAGGGATGGTCTATTGAATGTCGTATTAACGCTGAGAACCCTAGTAAGAATTTCATGCCAACACCAGGTCGTATTGAAATGTACTTACCACCAGGTGGGTTTGGTGTGCGAGTAGATTCTGCTGCGTATCCAGGTTGGATGATCCCTCCTTACTATGACTCTATGGTGGCGAAACTCATTACGTATGGAAACACACGTGAAGAAGCCATGGACCGTATGAAACGAGCCCTTGATGAGTTCGTTATCGAAGGGCCTGGAATTTACACTACAATTCCGTTCCACCGTAAGATGATGGAACATGAAGTTTTTAGAAGTGGTGATTTTAATACGAATTTCCTCGATCATTATACTATAATGAAAGAGGAAGACTAAAAGGGAGTGACCGTCATGAGTGAAAATCATTTATTAAGTGTTGGTGAAGGGTCAAACTTAGGTGAAGTTGAGATTGCTCCAGAAGTGATTGAAGTCATCGCAGGTATTGCAGCTTCCGAAGTTGCCGGCGTTGCTGAAATGCGTGGAAACTTCGCAACAGGTGTAGCCGAGCGCTTAGGTAAGAAAAACCACGGTAAAGGTGTAAAGGTTGAATTAGCTGAAGATGGCATCGTCCTTGATATTTATGTCGTGATGGACTTTGGTATTTCCATTCCAAAAACAGCTCAGAAAATTCAAGATAATACCCGCCAAGCCCTGAAGAACATGACTGCTCTTGAGATTAAAGAGATTAACGTTCATATTGTTGGGGTTCAAATGGATAAAGAAGAGGAAGAAGAACAACTACCAGAAGAATAATAACGCCTATATTTAAGACCATAAAAGGGAACACTTTTATGGTCTTTTTATTACACGTTAAGAAAGTATAAAATTTTAGCAATGGAGAAATTCGACGTAGTAAAAATTTTGAAAGTATGAAGTATAAGTGCAACTAAGCCTTTGTCTGCGCCTTAAAAGGCTTGCCAATCGGCAAGTTTTCTTTAGGGTTTTCCTCCATATCAATTTATCCTTAACTTTCTTCACAGATTCGCTTATAATAGAAATTTGCTTTGATCACACGTTTAACGGATTAAAATCGATGTATTTATACCTAGAACGTGTTATGATTCTAACGGAATGAAACGTACAGGGTACGATGAATAAAGGAGAATGGAAAATGAATCGTCACACAGCGAGAGAGAAAGCTTTTCAGGCAATTTTTCAAATGGATATCAATGAAATGACTGCAGAGGAAGCGATTCAAAATGTAACAGAGGACGAGCCTGTTCATGATACATTTTTGAATCAACTTGTATTAGGTGTTGTAGACAATCGTGATGCGATTGATCAAAAAATTTCAGATCATCTTGAAAAATGGTCTTTCGAACGAATTGCTTCTGTAGAAAAAACATTACTTCGATTAGCTACGTATGAATTAACTTACGAGGAAGAAATTCCAGAAAAGGTTACGTTAAACGAAGCGATCGAATTAGCCAAGGCATTCGGGGATGACAAGTCTGGAAGCTTTGTGAATGGTGTTCTAAAGAAAATGCTTAAATAATGAAAAGGGGAGAGGAGTAAAATGTCAGCAGAAATCATCTATGGTCGTGAACTTTCTAACAACATCCGAGAGCGTATGGCAGATGAAGTTGCAGAATTAAAGAAGCTTGATGTAACACCTCAATTAACGGTTGTAATTGTAGGAAATGATCCAGCTTCTCTTTCCTATGTACGAGGGAAAGAAAAAGCGTCAAACAGTATTGGCATGGACTCTAATTTAATTGAACTACCTGAGAATACAGCTCAGGAAAAACTAGTAGAATTAATTCATGAATTAAATGTTGATCCATCTGTACATGGAATTCTGGTGCAATTACCTCTTCCTGACCACATCAATGAAGACGTGGTCATCGAAACAATTACTCCAGAAAAAGATGTGGACGGATTTCACCCAGTAAATATTGGGCGGATGATGGCTGAGAAAGATACATTCCTTCCATGTACCCCTCTTGGAATTTTAACGATGTTGAAAGAGAAAAACATTACAATCGAAGGCAAACATGCAGTTGTGCTAGGCCGTAGTCGCATCGTTGGTAAACCAATTGGCCAGATCTTGTTAAATGAAAACGCCACTGTTACATATTGTCATTCTCGCACGCACAATCTAAAAGAAATGACAAAACAAGCAGATATTCTAATTGTGGCTGTTGGGAAGCCTGGTTTCGTTACAGGGGACTACGTAAAAGAAGGCGCAACCGTTATTGATGTTGGAATCAATAGGATTGAAGATGGGTCGCTTACTGGAGATGTAGATTTTGAATCAGCTAAAGAGCATGCGGCATACATAACTCCAGTTCCCAGAGGCGTTGGACCAATGACAATTACGATGCTTTTACAAAATACAATTAAAGCAGCTAGACAGCTTAATGAAATCTCACAAAGGAGTTCATAACGGTGCAAGACCGATATTTAACTGTTTCAGCTTTAACCAAATACATTAAACGAAAATTCGAGAGTGACCCTCATTTAAAAGAAGTTTTTCTTAGAGGGGAAATATCGAATTTCAAGCATCACAGCCGTGGTCATATGTATCTGACAATCAAAGATGATAAGTCACGCGTGAATGCTGTTATGTTTGCGGGCTACAATCGTTATATGAAGTTCACCCCTGAGAACGGAATGAATGTGTTAATTCGTGGTGAAATCGGGGTCTATGAGCCTCATGGTCAATACCAACTTTATATCCATCAAATGGAACCAGACGGACTTGGAGCACTTTATTTAGCCTATGAGGAGCTGAAGAAAAAGCTAACAACTGAGGGGTTATTTGAAGATAGTCTGAAGAAGCCACTGCCATCTTACCCTCGTTCTATCGCCGTTTTAACCTCTCCAACTGGGGCAGCTGTTCGTGATATTTTAACAACGATTGATCGGCGCTATCCGAATGTACGTGTAACCGTGTTTCCTGTCCTTGTTCAAGGGCAAAATGCCAAGACATCCATAGTTCAGGCCATTGAAAAAGTGAATGAACTCAACGAATACGATGTGATGATCGTTGGACGTGGAGGTGGCTCAATTGAGGAACTTTGGGCGTTTAACGAAGAGATTGTAGCAAGAGCCATTGCTGCATCTGATATCCCTATTATATCTGCAGTGGGACACGAAACAGATTTTACAATTAGCGACTTTGTAGCTGACTATAGAGCACCAACCCCAACAGGAGCTGCAGAAGTAGCCGTACCATCTCAGGCTGAAGTTGCAGAACGGATTCAAAACCTCAGACGTCGTGTGCAAAACGCTATGGATGTTCAGATGAACCAAGCAAAAGAAAAACTGGCTCAAAAACAAAAATCATACGCATTTCGTTATCCGGAGCAACTGATGCGTCAAAAAGAACAAGAGCTTGATCGAATGTATGACCAATTACAAAAAGCGTCAGTTCAATATATGAATCAGAATCAGAATGACTTAATGAACATTCAAAAACGTTTGCAGCAACAGCATCCTGAAAAATCCTTGCGACTGGCGAAACAAGAGTTAGTCCAAACAACCAAACGAATGAACCGTGCCATGCAGCAAGAAACGAAATCAAAAATGCAAACGTATCATGAACTTATAAGTAAATTGACATTGTTAAATCCATTGGAAACGATAAAACGTGGCTATGCGATTCCTTATTCTGAGCATGGAACAGTCGTAAAATCCATTCGTGATGTTCAACCTGGTGATCCAATGCAGGTGAAAGTGCAAGATGGAGTTTTAGATTGCCAAGTTTGGGGAATGGAAGAGGAGGATCAAAATGAGTGATAAAGAAGCCCAACAGGAAGAACTCAGTTTTGAAGAAGCAATGAAACAATTAGAAGAACTAGTGGATAAGCTTGAAGAGGGAGATGTACCTCTTGAAAAGGCGATCACATATTATCAAGAAGGCATGAAGCTTTCGAAAATGTGTAATGATAAATTAATGCACGTAGAAAAACAAATGAAACAAATCATGAACGAACAAGGTGAATTTGAATCTTTCTCCGTCCAGGGGGAAGAAGATAGTGACTAATACATTAACGGATTATATCAGTGGTTACATGGACACGATTAATCAACAGTTAGAACAATTCGTCTACTCGCTACAAGTGCCAGAACGCTTGCGAGATTCCATGTTGTATTCAATACAGGCAGGCGGGAAACGAATTCGCCCTATCTTATTGCTTATGGCTTGTGAAGCTTATGGAGGATCGCCAAACCGTGCTCTGCCAGTAGGTTGTGCTGTAGAGATGGTCCATACCTATTCACTTATCCATGATGATTTGCCAGCAATGGATAATGATGATGTCCGAAGAGGTATGCCAACCAATCATAAAAAATTTGATGATGCAACAGCTATTTTAGCAGGAGACGGTTTGCTAACAGCTTCTTTTTTCGCGATTACCAACCACGATCTTTTGCAAGATGAAGAGAAAGTGTATCTAAGTAGAGAGCTCTCTAAGGCAAGTGGAGCAGAGGGTATGGTAGCAGGTCAAATGCTTGATATGGAAGCAGAAAACCAAGAGTTGACTGTTGAAAAGCTTGAAGAGATTCATAAGCACAAAACAGGTGAGCTACTGCGTTTTTCAGCGGTAGCTGGAGCATACGTTGGTGGAGCGAATCAAGATCAATTACAATCCATAGAGAAATATGCAAGACATCTTGGCTTACTTTTTCAGGTACAGGATGACATTTTGGATGTAATTGGTGATGAAGAAGAAATGGGGAAACCTGTTGGTAGTGACGAAACCAATCAAAAAAGCACCTATCCTCAGCTATTAGGACTTCAAGGTGCCATTGATAAGAGGAACTACTATGCTGGTCAAGCAAAAGAAGCATTGAAGGAAGCGGGCGTCGATAGTACGCTTTTAGAGGAATTTATTGACTACATTCAGCATCGAAAGAAATAATTGTTATTAACTGTGGATTGAGGATGTCAGACGAATATGATATATTAGTAATATAAACAGGATGGTGCAGTATTCTAGTCGGCCCTCCGTTTCTGAAGGCGGGCCTAAAAATCCGCCAAAGGGCACATACGACGACACTTACCCGACCATATGAAATCAGCGCTGCAAAAGAGGCTAGGAAACGGTTAAAGGCTGTCGAGGAAATCTCCTAGACTGTTCGCATGGACACCTAAAAGGGATTATAGTGTGGACTAAGTGGTAATCCAGTCTAGTATTCGGAGACGATGCTAAGGTAGATTTGAAGGGGAACCGCTGACGTGGCAACACGCAGTATCTGCTTGGGAAAACCTACTGGACCTAAGCCGCAGTTTTTATCTTTTAGGTGACCATCCTGACTTATACATAAAACTATGAATGATATATAGAGGTAATCCATGAAGACACAACTTCAAAAGTCACTAAAATTTAGCTTTGGTATCGCCGTTATCACGTTCGTGTTAGCGGCTATTTTTTCAGTTATTTCCACATTTATATTAAATGATGTTTTTTATCTGGTTGGAATTATCATCGTATTTACGATTGTAATCATAGGGGTAGTTTTTGATATGCTTGGAATTGCAGCCACCGCTGCTGATGAGGTTCCCTTTCACGCCATGGCAGCAGAAAAAGTAAACGGTTCCAAAGAAGCTATTATTATTGTCCGCAATGCGGATCGATTTGCAAGCTTTTGTAATGACGTAATTGGGGACATAGCTGGTGTTATTAGTGGTACAGCTGCAGCGATTGTTGTTCTACGTATAGCACAAATTTTCGGAGAAACAGATGGAAGTACGCTTCAGTTTGTCATTTCCGTTATTTTTACAAGCATTGTTGCTGCTGTTACAGTTGGAGGGAAAGCAATGGGGAAATACTTTGCTGTCCACTCTTCGACAGAAATTATATTCTTTGCAGCACGTATTATTGCCCTTATTGAGAGAAAGCTTAATATTAATTTATTACCGAGGGATAAGAAAACCTCCAGAAATTGATAATGAAGGCGAGTGATCCCAAATGGATCTAAAAGAGATACAAGACCCGTCATTTTTAAAAGAATGCTCGAATGAAGAACTAGAAAAGTTAGCCTCTACTGTGAGAAACTTTTTAATTGAAAAGTTATCTGTTACAGGTGGTCACTTAGGTGCCAACTTGGGAGTAGTTGAGTTAACCCTTGCTCTTCATAAAGTATTTAACAGCCCAGAGGACAAGTTTGTCTGGGATGTGGGTCATCAATCTTATATACACAAGATTTTAACAGGTCGTACAGACCAATTTGACACACTGCGTCAATATCAAGGTCTTTGCGGCTTTCCAAAGCGCAATGAAAGTGAGCATGATGTCTGGGAAACTGGACACAGCTCAACTTCATTATCCGCAGCTATGGGGATGGCGATTGCTCGTGATATGAAAGGTGAGGACAACTCCATTGTTCCGATTATAGGAGATGGAGCTCTCACAGGTGGTATGGCGCTTGAAGCGTTAAACCATATCGGAGACGAGAAGAAAAATGTAGTGGTTATTTTAAATGATAATGAAATGTCAATCGCTCACAATGTGGGTGCATTACACAACGTTTTAGGGCGTATGAGAAGTGCGCATAAATATCACTGGATGAAAGATGAAATGGAATGGTTGCTTAAACGAATTCCTGCTGTAGGTGGGCGTCTTGCAACCGTTGCAGAGCGTATGAAAGATAGCATGAAATATTTCATGGTTCCTGGAATGTTTTTCGAAGAACTCGGGTTTACTTATTATGGTCCTGTAGATGGACATAACTTTGAGGATCTATTTGAAAACCTTGAGTATGCAAAGAAAACAGAAGGACCTGTACTCGTACATGTTATGACGCAAAAAGGGAAAGGATATCACCCTGCAGAAACAGATCAAAAAGATAAGTGGCATGGTGTTGGTCCTTATAAGATTGAATCAGGTGAGAAAATTAAGGCAACAGATGCTCCTCCTGCTTGGAGTGACGTCATCAGTGAATCCTTACGTGGTATTGCACGTAAAGACAATCGACTTGCTGTCATTACACCTGCGATGATTCTTGGTTCTAAGCTTGAGAAATTTAAAGAAGAATTCCCAGATCGATTATTTGATGTTGGGATTGCGGAACAGCATGCAACTACGTTATCTGCTGGTATGGCGACACAAGGTATGAAGCCTTTTCTAGCGATTTATTCAACGTTCTTACAACGTGGTTATGATCAACTTGTTCACGATGTGTGCCGACAAAACCTTAATGTGATGTTTGGTATTGATCGTGCAGGACTCGTTGGAGCAGATGGTGAAACGCACCAAGGCGTGTTCGACGTTGCCTTTTTACGTTCCTTACCAAATATGACGCTCATGATGCCGAAGGATGAAAATGAAGGTCAGCACATGGTTCAGACAGCCATGGATTATAATGATGGGCCGATTGGTATTCGTTACCCAAGAGGTAATGGTTTAGGCGTTGAAATGGATAAGGAATTGAAGAGTATTCCTATCGGTTCATGGAAAGTACTGAAAGAAGGAAAAGATGCAGCGATTTTAACATTTGGTACTACAATCCCTATGGCACTTGAGGCAAGTGAAGATCTTGAAAGTCAAGGCTTATCGGTTCGCGTCATTAATGCCCGATTTATTAAACCAATGGATGAATCAATGCTACACGACCTAATGGACATGAATATGCCAATACTGACGATAGAAGAAGCTGTTCTTAAGGGTGGATTTGGAAGTGGTGTTCTTGAATTCGCTGAAGAAAATAAGTACTATACCCAAACGATTGAACGCATGGGTATCCCAGATCGATATATTGAACATGGCAGCGTAAAGGAATTATACAACGAAATCGGCCTTACAAAAGATGAGATCATAAAGCGTTTGAAACAGTTGATACCAGAAAAAAAGCAAAGGGCTTGAAGAGAAGATGCCAAAGAAAGTAAGACTTGATACCCTCCTCGTTGAACGAGGGTTAATTGAAACGAGAGAAAAGGTCAAAGTTACGCGATTGATGTCGGCTACAATCAATTGGATTGGAAGTTACGAAATGATGAACGTGTAACTGTTATGGAACGCACAAACTTTCGTTATGTAACACCAGAGGATTTAACAGAAGGAACACCAAATGTTGCATCAATTGATGTGTCCTTCATTTCCTTAAAGCTAATCTTACCTGTACTTGCGACACTTATTGAAGAGGGTGGAGATGTAGTTGCCCTTATTAAGCCCCAATTTGAAGCAGGTAGAGAACAGGTTGGTAAAAAAGGAATTGTTCGGGATCCAAAAGTTCATAAACATGTACTGCAAGATATTTTAGGTTTTGCAGTTGAAAAAGGGTTTTCTGTGAAAGAAGTTACGTATTCACCGATTACCGGGGGCGATGGTAATATTGAATTCTTGGCCCATTTACGATGGAGTGGGAAAGAAGGAATCTTAAACCCTGATGTCGAAGTGGAACGTATCGTACAAGAAGCTCACGAAGCCCATTCATAAACAATACCTGGAGGGGCTACATGGATATGTGGCCCCCTTTTTTATACCTACATATTCATAATTCGTTAATGATGAAGTTAATTAAATACTGAATAAGGGAAGAAGCGAGGGAGAGGCATGAATAAGGGACAACGGCATATCAAGATAAGAGAACTTATAGCTGAAAATGATATCGAAACACAGGATGATTTAGTCGATCGGCTCAAAAGCTTAGGGTACAATGTCACTCAAGCAACGGTTTCCCGTGACATTAAGGAACTCCATTTGGTTAAAGTGCCTATGGTAGATGGCCGATATAAGTATAGCCTGCCAGCAGATCAGCGCTTTAATCCATTTGAGAAGCTAAAACGACTCATGATTGATGCATTTGTACGAATTGATACAGCGGGGCATTTTATCGTTATGAAGACATTACCCGGAAATGCGAATGCGATCGGCGCATTAATTGATAATTTAGAATGGGATGAGATTTTAGGAACGATCTGCGGAGATGATACATGTATGATCATTTGTCGAACAGAGGATGATTCTGTTCAAATTCGTGATCGATTCTTAGATATGCTCTAATCATTATATAAAGTTGAGGTGCTAGCTTGTGTTAGCTGAATTATCCATAAAGGATTTTGCAATTATTGATGAGGTGTCCATCACATTTCGAGAAGGTTTAACAGTGCTTACAGGAGAAACGGGAGCAGGTAAATCGATCATTATTGATGCGATTCAACTGTTGGCTGGCGGCAGAGGTTCAGCAGAATTTGTACGATACGGAACGAAAAAGGCTGAAATTGAAGGTTTGTTTTTTATAGAGGATCATCAACATAAAGCTTACGATAAAGCGCAACTATTCGGTGTAGATATTGCTGAAGATGGGATGCTTGTTTTAAACCGTACAATAAGTGCCAATGGCAAAAGCATTTGTCGTGTAAACGGAAAATTGGTAACCCTTGCGATCCTAAAAGAATTTGGGCAATCATTAATTGATATACATACCCAACATGAGACCCAATCCTTAATGGATGTCGAGCGTCACATTGAATTACTGGACTTATATGATCGAAATCAAATCATACCAGCCAAAGATGATTATCAAGATTTATATAAAGAGTTTGAATCATTAAAAAAACGACATAAAGAATTAAGCGAAAATGAGCAAGAAATGGCTCAGCGATTAGACTTATTGGAGTTTCAATATCAAGAGCTCGAACAAGCGAATCTTCAGCCCGGAGAAGACGAACGCTTAACAGAAGAGCGAAATCGTATGGCGAACTACGAAAAGATCTTTAAAGGCTTAAATGACTCCTATCACGCTTTGTATGGTGAACAAAAAGCATTAGATTGGTTGTCACATGCATTATCATCTCTTGAAAGTGCCAAAGATTACGATGATGACATTGCTTCTAAAGTTGAAGAACTCTCCAATCATTATTATCTTGTGGAAGAACTTGCTCATTCGATGCGTAATCAATTAGATACAATGGAATATAACGAAGATGAATTGAACTCCATTGAATCAAGGCTGAATGAAATTAATCGTTTGAAGAAAAAATATGGGGAAAGCGTCGATGAGATAATCGAATATGCTTCACGTATTGAAGATGAAATTGATCAAATTAAAAATAAGGACACGCATGTAGCCAAGCTTGATCAAGAGATTAAGGAAAAAGCGGAGGATGTAGCATTAGAAGCTAAACATTTACACGACCTTCGTGTACAGGCGTCTAAAAGCCTGACAGATTCTATTCACGAGGAATTAAAAGATCTCTATTTAGATAAAGCAGCCTTTGGAGTAGATTTTCAAACAACGAATGGTTCTGAGACAGATCCTTTAATTGACGGAAAGCATGTCAAAGTTGGACCAAAAGGCTACGACATTGTGAAATTTATGATTACGACTAATCCAGGTGAACCGTTGAAAGACATTCATAAAGTAGCAAGTGGTGGTGAGTTATCTCGCTTTATGTTAGCTCTAAAACGGATCTTTTCGAAACACCAAGGCGTAACAAGTGTGATTTTTGATGAGGTCGATACAGGTGTCAGTGGACGTGTTGCACAAGCTATGGCTGAAAAAATATATGGAATTTCGGCTTCTTCATCACAAGTGCTCTGTATTTCGCATCTACCCCAAGTAGCCGCGATGGCAGATACACACCTTTATATTCGTAAAGAAGTCGAAGATGACCGCACCAAAACCATTGTAGATGAGCTGTCTGATGAACATAAAACAGAAGAACTTGCTCGCATGATTAGTGGTGCAGAAATGACAGACACGACAAAAGAACACGCCAAAGAACTTTTAACTCTGGCGGATAATACCAAAGAACAATATGCATAAAACTGCTGATTCAGCAGTTTTATTTTTTCTCACTCGCCATATCCAGCTCCAACGTCCAGCGACTAGTGTACTTGGGCCCACACGATGTGGGTCAGATCGGCGTTGTCACAGGATGTGACGATATTAGCCGATCTTCTTTAATGTCGATAAGTCAACATCGAATCGCTAAAGCTCTTCGTGTTTCCTTTATCGTGATCCGGCTCAGTCCAGTCCATACGTCGCTAAACGGACGTTTACGCTTTTAGCTTTATTATTCATGGAAATAACACTGCTAAATAGGAAATAGTCGCTTGTTTTTCTGTAGTTTGCAGGGTTTAATTTTGACTCAGGAAGGTCACATTAATGAATACAAAGATAAATAAAAATTAGGTATGGGTTAGGAGCGAGGAGAGTGAACAGCTTGAATGTAACAGAAATATGCCGTAAGACAATAGGTATCTTGCTCGTTTATGAAATGGCCGGACTGCCTGTGAAAAAAGTCAATGTGAAAGTGTTAGATGACTTTAAGGTGATCCCTGGAGGACAATCAATAGGTGTTAAATTAAATACACTAGGTGTTCTCGTTGTAGGCCACCACTTGGTTCAAACAGAAACAGGTAATGAATCTCCAGGTGAAAAAGCAGAGATAAAAGTTGGAGATATGATCATTAAAATAAATGGTCAAGATATTAAAGAAATGAAGGAAGTAGCACCATTTGTAGAAGAAGCCGGTAAGGCCAATGAAGCCTTAGATGTAACAGTAAAACGTAACGGCAAAACGTTCGAAACAAAATTAACACCAAAATTCGATCAAAAAGATGAAAAATATCGTATTGGGCTTTATATCCGAGACTCAGCAGCAGGTATTGGAACGATGACGTTCTATCATCCTGATTCAAAAAAATATGGTGCCCTTGGTCATGTTATCTCTGATATGGATACGAAAAAACCAATTGAGATTAACAAAGGCACGATTGTTCGATCTAACGTTACTTCTATTGATAAAGGAAGTAACGGTGTCCCAGGAGAGAAACACGCGCGATTTTCAACTCAATCAGAGCGCATTGGATCTATCACCCGAAATAGTCCTTTTGGAATCTTTGGTGAGTTAGATGATCAAATTGATAATGGGGTCATGGATAAGCCGATGCCTATCGCGTTATCCCATCAAGTAAAAGAAGGACCTGCACAAATTTTAACCGTTGTGAACGGTGAAGAAGTTCAAAAGTTCGATGTAGAAATCGTAACATCTGTTCCACAAAAGTTCCCAGCAACGAAAGGAATGATTGTAAAAATTACAGACCCTAAGTTGCTAAAACACACAGGTGGAATTGTGCAAGGAATGAGTGGTAGCCCGATCATTCAAGATGGAAAAGTTATCGGCGCTGTAACTCACGTATTTGTTAACGACCCAACTTCAGGTTATGGCGTTCATATTGAATGGATGCTAAACGAAGCAGGGATCGACATTTACGAAAGAAAACGGAAAGAGGCAAGTTAATGGAAAAGACAGGAGGGCCTGTCTTTTCTTTTTTTTCTCCAATATATAATCATATCTCGTCCCTATCGCTCATATAAATTCCACAATAGCTCACAAATGTCGTCACTTAACCTCAATAAAATTTTCAGAAAGGTGAAATAATTGTAAACTTTTTCGTGGTTTGCGTTGCCAAACATATCCATTGTGTTATAATGAACTAAAGATTTTTCGACAAATACATAATCCAACACGCTAAATATGATGAAATATATCGAAATTCGGAGAAATTATAAGCAAATGGAAGGAAATCCAAAAAAACTAAAACTTTTTCCAAGAAAAAAAGGAATTTTAGAACTTGTGTCGAAATTTTATTGTGGAGAAGAAATGAGACGAAATTGTTAAGGAGGAACTATCGTGGAGAAGATTAAAGTTTGCTTGGCTGATGACAACAGAGAATTGGTGCATATGCTTGAAGACTATTTTGAGGATCAATCGAATATTGAGGTCATTGGAACGGCGTACAATGGTCAGGAATGCCTGGAAATGCTCGAAGAAAAAGATCCTGATGTGTTACTTTTAGATATCATCATGCCTCATGTGGATGGTTTAGCTGTTTTAGGACGAATGAAAGAGTTAAACAAATCGAAGTTTCCAAATGTTATCATGCTTACTGCATTTGGTCAGGAAGAGGTTACGAAAAAAGCAGTTGATTTGGGCGCATCTTACTTCATTCTGAAACCGTTTGATCTAAATAACTTACGTGACCATATTCTTCAGGTAAATGGATTGAAACCAAATTTTGATAGCAATCGTTCCCGCGCACAGCGCGAAACTCAGAAGGAAGAGAAAAAGCCTAATTTGGATGCGAGTATCACAAATATCATTCATGAAATTGGAGTACCGGCTCACATTAAGGGGTATATGTATCTTCGTGAAGCCATTTCAATGGTTTACAATGATATCGAACTTCTTGGTTCTATCACAAAAGTTCTTTATCCAGATATCGCGAAAAAATATAACACGACAGCATCCCGTGTAGAACGTGCCATTCGTCATGCCATTGAAGTAGCGTGGAGCCGTGGAAACATCGAATCCATTTCCTCCTTATTCGGTTACACAGTTTCGATGACAAAAGCAAAACCAACAAACTCAGAGTTTATCGCAATGGTGGCTGATAAGTTACGATTAGAACATATGGCTTCATAATTAAACCGTAAATAATGGACTTATTATCTTTAAAGATAAATTTTTATCATTCCTAACATAAAAAAGACTGCTCCCTACTGAGCAGTCTTTTCATCTTTTCCGTACTTTTTATGATGGTGACGTTTCTTCGGAATAAAATCATTTTCTTTCATCATTTCGTAATGTTTTTCCATCCATTCCATCTTTTTATCCGCTTTTTCAGATGAAAGTACACCAAAATCTTCGTATTTCATAATGATTTGTTTTTTCGTTTTTAGCATTTCCTTATACAACGCATCCAGTTCACTTTTCTGTTCCTCCGTTAACTTTACTTGTTGCACCTGTTTCATATCTTTTTCAGGTTCAGCTGAAACATCAGTAAAATTCATAGAACAGACACTTAAACTAAACACAGCCGCTAGACCGAACATCAATAATTTCTTCATTTTAAACATCCCTCACAATCATAATTTTTTCATACTTAGTATTACCGTAGAATGCCATTTTAGGTAAGGAAATAATATCCAATACATCTTTAACCCATTATCCCTTTAATTCACTAAAAGAATTTTAGGGATACGTCTTACTTTAAAGAGGATTTCATGATAAGATTAAAAATTATATGAATTTTTAAATGAAGTGGTGAGGTCAATCATGAGAGTAGCAAAATTTGGTGGTAGCTCAGTTGCAAATGCAGCTCAGCTTAAAAAAGTAGCAAATATTATTACATCAGATCCAAGTCGTAAATTTGTAGTTGTATCTGCTCCCGGCAAGCGTTTTGATGAGGATACAAAAGTAACAGATTTATTGATCACCTTAGGTAAACAAGGGGAGCAGAATAAACCCTATCAAGATGAATTGAAGCAAGTAATCGATCGTTTTGATGAAATGCTAACGGAATTGGAACTTTCTAAAGAAATTCTTAAGGAAGTTGAAGATAGTTTAGTTTCCATCATGGAAGGCGAGACGGTCTTTACTCATAAAATGGATGCGTTAAAAGCGACTGGTGAAGATACATCAGCGAAGATTTTAAGTCAGTACTTAACTTCAATCGGGCACCCAGCATCTTATGTGCATCCACAAGAAGCGGGCATTATCGTAAGTGATGAACCAGGAAAAGCACAAGTATTGGATGAAAGTTACGATAAGCTTTATCAGTTACGCGACCGTGAAGGCATCCAAGTCATCCCTGGCTTTTTCGGATACACACTTGATGGTGAGCTTATGGCATTCCCACGTGGTGGTTCCGATATTACGGGTTCCATCGTGGCGGCAGGTGTGAAAGCTGAGTTATACGAAAACTTTACAGATGTGGATTCCGTTTATTGTGTGAATCCAATGATTGTCGATTCTCCAAAAGAGATCTTTGAATTAACGTATAAAGAGATGCGTGAGCTTTCTTATGCAGGATTTTCAGTATTCCATGATGAGGCGTTAATCCCTACTATTAAAGCTAAAATACCTGTAGCGATCAAAAATACCAACAACCCAAATGGGCGTGGTACAGTTATTTCAGCTGAACGCTCATTAACAGATGATGGTCCTGTAGCTGGTATTGCAAGCGATACAGGATTCTTAACGATTTACGTGAGCAAATACTTGATGAACCGTGAAAAAGGGTTTGCTCGTCATCTCTTCCAAATTTTAGAAGAAGAAGATATTTCCTTTGAACATGCTCCTTCAGGAATTGACGATATGTCTGTCATCATGCGTGAAGGGCAGTTGACCCCTGGGAAAGAAGAGATCGTATTGCGTCGCATAAAAGATGAACTACGTGTTGATCAGGTTTCCATCGAACGAGACCTTGCACTTATTATGATCGTGGGTGAGGGAATGAATCGTATTCTTGGTGTAACCGGAAAAGCTACACAAGCAATCTCAAACGCAACAGTGAACATTGAGATGGTGAACCAAGGTTCTTCTGAAGTATCTATGATGTTTGGGATTAAAAAAGATGGTATGGAAGCGGCTGTACAATCCTTATATAAAGAATTTTTTGAAGCGTAAAAAAGGAATCATGGTATCTAATTGGTGCTTGCGGTTTGGATACAGCTTTTTCACAATGGTTTGTGCATCAATGGAAGGAGGGAGTCTGTCCGGTAACTTCCACCGTTTAAGCATCGTTCGTAAAAACTTCATATCAAATGCGGCAGGGTAAGCGACTAAAATGGATCCCTTACTGAATTCTAAAAACGCTGTAAGAGCTTCGAGGATTGAATCACTTTGTTCGAGCTCTTCCTCTGTAATCCCTGTTAATTGGCGCGTACGTTTTGTAACCCGGCGAAGCGGTTTAACATGCATATGGAATCGCTCGTATTGGATTTGATGAACACCCTGGATACGAATGGCGCCTATTGAGATGATCTCATGTCCTAACTCAGGGAGTAAGCCTGTGGTTTCTAAATCAAAAATCGTGTACGGTGCCTCTGTAACCGATTCAGATAAAAGCTCATCACTCAAACTTAAGCTCTTTAGCTGTTGAACTAATTCTTGATAGGCGCTTGTTTCAAAGAATGGGCGCATCTTTAAACTTACGACATGTCGTTCATAAAAAATATATTTTAAAATCTCTATGTCAATCGGAAGCATTAGACCACCCGATTTCGATTGTAGCTTAGCTCAAGCACTTGCTGGAGTCGCTTCGCAATCATTAATGCGTCGCGTAAGGTCTTCTTATCTTCCTTGGATAACGCTGTGACGCTAATTTCATTTGATAGGGGCTTTTCATCTTGAATCTGTTTTAAGTTTTGTTGAACACGGAATTTCAACAAACGGTGAAGGGCAAGTTTTGCATTTTTCACATCACGATGGTGGAAGCGTTCGTGCTCTTCTAATGTTTCTAGTCGCTTGATGCTATTGATATCATCAATTCCGTACTTAATCGCATAGATGCGGACGGCGTTAACAATCTGCATAATGGCTGACTTCTTCAAGTTCACCACACGCGTTTTCCCAGTACCATGAATGCGCCCAAATGGTTGAACAGGCACACGGAAACGGAGGGTGTCCTTCATGAGCAGTTGTTGCAAATTAAGAGATCGTTTAATCCTCGCTGTAACAAATTCGCGTAATTCATAAGCTAAGGTGAAGTCACCAACGATGGGTCTGAAATCGACAAAAATGGTGAAGTCACGTATCTCTTCAGCATCCATGCGCTGGATCCATTGTTGAATGGTTTCCTTCCAACTTTGATAGGAGTGTCGCCATTTTGGTTCCTTGGCCATAATGCCTCCTGTACATAAAGGAAAGCCGCACGATTCAAGCATGTAATTGATTTTTTCTGAAAAGATCTGAAAATACTTCTCAATCTCATCTTTGTTTTCCATGTGTTCGTAATCCGATAATATTAATCCGTTGTCTTGGTCTGTACTGAACGCTTGCTCTTTACGACCTTCGCTTCCCATTACGATAAAGCAGTAATTAATCGGTGGCGTACCATACCCTTCTTCAATCATCGCTTCCTCAGCAATATGAACCACTTGCTTATGAATTTCATCATTATAACTGGAGATTAACTCACAAACATCATAAGCAAGCATTTGATCTTCTAACAATTGCTCGACAAATTTCTGAAATTCTCGGTTGTATCGAGGAGCAAGGTTTTTCAATTCTTCTAGGGTTGATGTTTTTGCAATTTGATAGCGAAGATCGAAGTAGACAGAGTTTTGCATTTTTAAGAAGGATGTCTGTCTGATCAGCCCAACAACTTTTTGTTTATGAAGAACAGGGATAATGGCTGCATGATTGTGTTTTAAAAACGAGAGGGCATCATAAATGAAGTCACGTTCAGAAACGACATAAGGCTCTTCCTTCACTTTTATATTTAATCTCCTGATACAAACTTTTCATGAGGTTGCTAATGCCCTCGATAACGATCTGTGAAAATGCTTGGTTCTCAGCCATTACTTCAAGGAAATGTTTTTTATGAAATCGTAAAGCCTTCGTTTCTTCAATCGCCTGAACAGAAAACTTCATTTCACCACTTGTTAGTGTGATCATCACGCCAACAAGGTCTCCTGGGTAGTAGTAACGAACAGAAAGTTGCTTTCCATTTGAGCGGTGCATAATATTTTTTGCCAATCCGTTCATGACAAAATAAATATCGATATCATCTTCACTTTCATCCTCATGAAAGATAAATTGATTTTTCTTAAATGTGCTTAGAGAAGCGCCGTCAAAAATCTTCTGATACTGATCCTCATTCAATAAGGTAAAAGGATACTGTTGTTTAAATACTTCAAGATATTCTTGCATGCGCAGCGTCCCTCCTTGTTTATATATTCTGCTATTAAATGAAAAACCTTGCACATCACGCAAGGTTTCCTTCGTTTACATTAAGATTTGTTCTCAAAACGACCTTTTGTTTTCTTCCTTTTCCGGTCACGGTGTAAAATGAACCCACCAATAAACCATAAGCCAATTCCGAAGAATATAAGACCAGCGGTGAATTGGATCCAGAGTTGAAAGAAAATCGGATTTAAAACGCCGAATAAAGTATCGCGCATAATTTTGATGCCGTAAACTGCAAGAGCACCAGGAAAGAATAAAATAATGATAGCAATCAATCGTGCCATAGTTCTGTTCTCCCTTAATGAGGTTATTCGATTCATTTTTTTCGCATTTTGGTTCCATTGGTAGTATAGCAAAGCACACGGCAATTTAATAGGAAAAAAGCGTATACATGATTGCTTGCCAAAAAATGCACAGTGGTATATAGTGAGGTTATGCAAATACTTGCAAGGTGATGATGGATATGAAACGTGTGCTCGTCGTTGGTGGAGGAAAAGGTGGAAC
>SDGW01000276.1_pt1 | contig 21727 bp, 20 predicted proteins | sample 2873831 | NCBI WGS metagenome assembly SDGW01 (sample SAMN08132700, study PRJNA421101) | hypersaline lake metagenome | isolation source: celular fraction 0.22 microns magnesium sulfate-rich crust from ephemeral... | place: Spain: Penahueca Lagoon, Toledo | collected 2011-07
TCCGCACCGTCGCACCCGACTGTCCCGCTCTCGAACACGTACTCGTGGTCGACGGCGACCCGGAAACGGCACGGATCGGTGAAACGACCGTCCAGACCTTCGAGGCGGCGGTCGAGGGGCGCTCGAGTGAGTACGAGACCGTCGCAACGGACGCCGACACGCCGGCGATCGTCATGTATACGAGCGGCAGTACCGGCGAACCGAAAGGTGTCCTCCATACCCACGATCTCTGGGTCGGCCACTGCCCGGCGTTTTCGATGTACTTCGAGCGAGACGTCCGCGGCGACTCGGTCTACTGGACGCCGGCCGACTGGGCGTGGATCGGCGCGCTGGGCGACCTCGTCTTCCCCGCGTGGCACTACGGCCGGCCGGTCGTCGGCTACCCGATGGGCTCGTTCGATCCCGAAACCGCCTTCGAGATCGCCGCGGAATTCGACGTAACGAACGCCTTCATTCCACCGACGGCGATCCGAATGCTCATGGAAGTCGACGACCCCACCGAGCGCTACGACCTCTCGCTCGAGGCAATCTGCTCGGGCGGCGAACCGCTGACGCGCGAGATTTTGGAGTGGGCGGACGCGGAACTCGAGGGGACCGTCATCAACGAACTGTACGGCCAGACGGAGGCGAACCTGCTGGTCACGAACTGTCGCGACTGGTTCCCCGCGAAGCCGGGCAGCATGGGGAAACCGGTGCCCGGCCACGACGTCGCCGTCATCGATCCGGACAGCGGCGAGCCCGTCGACCCCGGCGAGATCGGCGAGATCGCGGTTCGACGCGGCGACGATCCCGTGATCTTCGAGGAGTACTGGAACGCCCCCGAGAAGACGGCCGCGGTGACGCTCGGGGAGTGGCATCGAACGGGCGACCTCGCAGAACGCGACGAGGACGGCTATCTCTGGTTCGTCTCGCGCGACGACGACCTCATCATCACGAGTGGCTATCGCGTCGCTCCGCGTGAAGTCGAGGAGGCGATCCTCGAGCACGACGCCGTCGAACAGGTTGGCGTCGTCGGCGTGCCCGACGAGACCCGCGGCGAGATCATCAAGGCGGTCGTCCAACCGGCCGCCGGAGAGACCGGCTCGGACGAGTTACGGACTGAAATCCGGACGCTCGTTCGAGAGCGGCTGGCAGAATACGAGTATCCGCGCGAAATCGAGTTCGTCGACGAACTGCCGACGACGACGACCGGGAAGATTCGCCGAACGGAGTTAGTGTAAGCCGCGTCAGTGCCGACCGGCGTCCGTTACTCGCTGTCGGGCGAGTAGTTCGGCGCTTCGTCGGTGATGACGACGTCGTGGGCGTGGCTCTCGGCCTGGCCGGCCGAGGAGATGCGGACGAACTCGCTGCGCTCTTTGAATTCGGGGATCGTCTCGGCACCGACGTAGCCCATACCCGACTGCATGCCGCCGGCGAGCTGGTGGAGTTCCGACTTGAGGGTGCCTTTGTACGGCGTTGCTGCCTCGACGCCCTCCGGGACGTACTCGTCGTCCTCGTCGGGTTCGTCTTTGAGGTAGCGGTCGCTGTCGCCGGATTTCATCGCGCCGACCGATCCCATGCCGCGGTACTGCTTGTACTTCTTGCCGTTCATGGTGACGACGCGGCCGGGTGCCTCGTCAGTGCCGGCGAAATACGAACCGAGCATGACCGCGTCAGCGCCGGCAGCGATCGCTTTGATGGCGTCGCCGGAGTATCGAATGCCACCGTCTGCGATGACGGGGATATCGTGTTCGGCAGCCACGTCGGCGACCTGTGCGACGGCCGTGATCTGGGGCATGCCGGCACCTGAGACGACACGCGTGGTACAGATCGAGCCCGGCCCGATGCCGACCTTGATCCCGTCGGCGAAGTCGACGAGATCCGCGGCCGCTTCGCGGGTGCCGACGTTGCCAACGACGACGTCTGCGTCGACGGATTCCTTGATCTCGCGTGCGCCGTCGATGACGTTCAGGTTGTGCGCGTGTGCGGTGTCGATAAAGAGGACGTCCGCACCGGCCTCGTCGGCGGCCTCCGCGCGGTCTTGCTCGAAGGGACTGACGGCGACGCCAAGCCGAAGTCGACCCGCTTCGTCGCGAACTGCTTCCTGGTACTCGCGGCGCTGGAGGATTCCCTGCATCGTCACGAGGCCCACCAGCAGGTTCTCGTCGTCGACGACCGGCACGCGCTCGATCTTGTGTTCGTACATCAGGTCGAAGGCGTCGCGGGCGTCGATGTCCTCGGGGGCCGTGATGACTTCGTCGGTCATCGCTTCCGTCACCGGGTCGTCCTCGTTGACCTCGAGGTGGGGCCGGATGTCCGTACTCGAGATGATCCCCAAGACCTCGCCGTTGGTGTTGACGACGGGCGCGCCGCCGACGCCCTGGCGGGCCATCAGGTTGTCGACCTCGCGGACGCTCATCTCCGGGTCGGCAGTGACGACGTCCTCGCGGGGGATGATGAGTTCGTCGGCGCTTTTGACGCGCTCGATCTCCTCGACCATCTGGTCGACGTTCATGTTGCGATGCAGGACGCCGAGCCCGCCGTGACGGGCCATCGCGATCGCCATGCCGCTCTCGGTGACGGTGTCCATCGCCGCCGAGAGGATCGGGACGGAGACCTCGACGTTTTTCGAGACGTTCGAGGTGAGATCGGCATCGTCGGGTTCGACACGGCTCTCCTTCGGCCGAAGGAGGACATCGTCGAACGTTAGCGCTTCCGGTACCTGTAGTTTCGAAGAATAGGGCTCGTGCTCAGGAACGTCGTTCGCCATGTAAACTGTCCGGTGTCCCGGGGGAAAAGCGTTGCGAGATGAAACTCGGGTGAGAAGGGTTATCGAGGCCGTCAGTGGGCGATCCGTTGTACCATGCGAATGATCATCTCGGTTCAACTCCCGACCGATACTGTCGGACACAGACCTGCATCTCGATCGGACTCGAGGCGATCGCCGCGACGGCTGCCCACATCCAGTGCAGGTCTGTCCATTTCCGTACGAATACGGTAGATACCTCACGAATACTACTTGGTCGTGAAACCCTCTCTCACGCAACGTTTATTGACAATCCTGTCGTTGATTTGGGTATGTACGCTGTGAGTGCATCCGACGCCCGAACTGCTGGCCGGACGAGCTTCGACTCCGTCGCCACCGTTGCGTTCGGGAATTTTACACCGAAACTCACAGCGAATGGCCAGAAACCCAAATCGATCGAGCGGTGTGCGGACCGATCGGTCTGGGATCGCCGTTCATATCGCCCACTGGCCTCGGGTCACGGCCATCGGCCCTGACCGATGAGTACGTCACAGCATCCCGTCGCGCTCCGGATGGAGCGCATCGTCGGCGGTGACGCGAGACTGCTCGCGCTGGTGATGATGCTCCCGTTAGTCGACGGTGTCTTCCCCGCGTTGATCCTGGCCGGCGCGCTCGACGATCCGCTTGGCGCGATTCAGGTCGGCCTGTTGATCTTCGGCGGAAGTGCGACCGTCGCCGTCATCCTCGCAGAGATGGACGGCACCCCCCGCGAGCAGGCGACCGTCGTCATGCTCGTCGGCATTCCGTTGATCCTACTGGCAGCCGTCCAGGCCGCGCTCGCGCCGACCTTCGAGAGTCTCGTCGACATTGCCATCTTCGAACGGTTCGCGGCGCTGGTGATCGCCGCCATCGCGGCCAAGACCGCCAGCGCGACCATCGGTGACTACCTCCCCAACCCCGTCGTCGTCATCGGACTGGGACTGGTTGCCAGCATCGATCCGTCCGGGCTGACGGTGCAGGTGATGACCGATCCCGTCCTCGTCGCCAACGCGACGCTGGCGGCGACCATCGGCGTCGCCTTCGCGCTGACGATCGCGCTGACCGGTCCCTACCTCCGGCGATACATGGACATCGACCGGTTCCGCTTCGGCAGCGCCGTCGCGCTGGGCCTGCTCCCGCTGTCCCTGCTCGGGATGGCCTTCGGACAGGCCCCGCTCGCTGCACTGCTCGTCGCCGCCGTCTTCGCCGTCGACCTGCCACTGGGCGGGAGCGATTCGGACTCGAGTCCGAAGCCGGACGCGGCCGCCAAACTGAGCGCAGTACCCGACGGTGGGGACGGCGAGGGCTCGAGCGAGCTCGAGTCCCCCGTTGCGGAGGCCGACGACGAGCCGGAGACGTATCCGGGCGACGAAACGACGGACACCGCGGGCCGGGTCCCGTGGCTGTAGTGCGGTTTCGGTCCGAATCGAAACCACTTTAGGGGCGATCCCCCAACTGAGGAACGAGGGGTCGTGGCCAAGCCAGGCATGGCGACTGACTCCAGAGGCACCGCGCCCGGGACGACACTCCAGACTGATATACTGATCGGGCACCTGATCAGTGTCCGTGTGATGACCCTCTGGAGTTCCGAGGCGCACCGGAGATATCAGTCGATCGGGGGTTCAAATCCCTCCGACCCCATACCTCTGCCGCGAGCAAATTCGCGAGCGGCAGGTATGTGATTCGGAGGATTTGAACGAGACTGAGGTTCTGCGACCAACGGGAGCAGGTTCTCAGGCGTTGTTCAAATCCCTCCGACCCATCATCTCATGTCAAACAAACTCACGAGCCGTGAGTACTGGACGAGCGGGGATTGAACCAGGACGGTGTTCGAGAGTCGTGTGTCCGAGCATGCAACTTAGGACCGACGGCGAGTACGTGTCCTGACGGGACACGATCGATGGGCAACTGGCTTTGCCGACTGCAACACGACGAACGCAGTGGTGAGTGCCTGCGACAATGGGTCGACGTTCGTCCAGGCCGCTGTCAGGTCCTCGAGCGCGATGAACTCACCCGTAGTGGATACGAGAGCTGCAGCTTCCAGTAAGAGTCTTCCGTCACCGTAGAAACGTCGGCTAAGGGCCGACGTAAGCACACTCATTGCCCAAATGGTGGTTGCTTGTATATGGTCTGAGATCGCCGCACGGATGATTGGCAGTGGAACGATCCCAGCTGCAGCGAGGATATGTGGCTAGATCGACCGTCCCTCGCCATCTGTGTCTTATAGTGGGTTTATATTAGTCTATTGCCTGTCTGAGAATATAGTGCGTAGTAGAGAACCGCGACCGGATTAGGGCGCAAGATTGTTGTCCTTCTCCAGTTTACTTTAAATAGCGCTCATCGATTGGTCAGTAAAAATCATTGTACACCTAATCGCACGACAGCTGTGCGATCAGTGTGTAAATCGTTTCAGTTGTGACGATAATGGGCCATGGCTCATACGGTCTGCGACCACCGTGTACCGGCGCACCCGCGTGACGGAGCGCAAGTGCGCCGGAAATGACTGACAGTAGTCCGTACGAGAGGAGTCCGTATCCTTTGTGACCGGGGACACGCCGTCTGAGTCTCATCGCTGCAGGATAACCTCGTTAGTAAGATACAATTAGTTACTAAATACATGATACACGAGACATCCCTTAAATACGAAGCACGTGGTAGACGCGCGTATGAGCCGAACACGATCCGCGGACGATTCGTCAGTACTGGTTCAACGAACGGCCGGGCTGACGGCGGTGCTTGGCGCGTTCGTCATGATGTCGACAGTCTTCTTCACGATCACCGATTTCATGGGAATCCAGAACGTTCCCGTCGGGGCGGTAGTGGCGTTCCTCGCATCGTTTCAGGCCTATCGAACCAACGAGCACCGGTCGCCAAGCATCATCATCGCGGCCGTCCTCGCCGTGCTGGGAATCTGGATCGTCGCGGCACCGTTCGTTCTCGGTGCCGACCGCGCGCTGGTGATCGGAGTCAACGGTGTTGCCGGTGTGCTGATCGTGATTCTGTCCCTCGTCGGGGCATACGGCAGCCGCCAGTTGTCGACGACCGCATCGGCGAGCGCGTAGGATCGCGTTTTCCGGCAATCCGTTCGAGACGCAGGAACGGCAGTACCACAGTGGCGTCATACGGTCTGCTGTCAGTGCCGGTGCAACCGTGACCGTCCTGCGATTGTACCGGTACACAGTGACAGCAGACCGTATCAGGCGACGAAGAAAACGCCGATCGCAACGAGGATGAACGCCGCTTTCAGACAGACGTTGACGACGATCACTTTCGTTCCGAACGATGCTCCCCAGATGCCGTACTGAAACGGGATCGAGCGCTTGACCGTCCCGATCGTCAGCGAGATCAGGCTGCCAACTAGCAGCGTTATCACCGCCTCCTCGGGTGTCAACACGTCCCCGATCAGTGGCGCGACAGTGATCGCGCCGGTCGTCGGATCGACCAGCGAAACGAGGATCACCGGTATCGCCGCACCCGGTAGCCCCAACAGGCCAGCGATCGGCTCGAGCACGGCGTTAGGATCGTCAAGGCCGACTGACGCGAACGCGGCGAGGATCCGATCCGAGTACTCGAGTGCGACAAAAACGAGCGAATAGACGACCGCAAGCCGGGGGACGATCGAGCGCAGGCGATCAGCGGTGTTCTCGGCGGCCGTCCGCAGTTTTTCACGGTTCGTCTGCGGGTCTTCGTCGGGCGTGTCGGGTTCGATGGAGTTGCCGTCGTAGTCGTCATCCCGGAGCAAGACGGCACCGGCGAGCAAGCCGACGAGCGTGATGCCAAGCGAGATGCCGGCCCGTGCGCCGACGTACATGAGGCCGACCTGCAGCCCGAGGATCGGGATCAGAACGGGTCCGTAGTAGGTGAAGATGTGCTGGATGAATCCGAAGAAGGTGTTGATGATGACGGCGATCAGCGTGGCCCGGTCGTCGAGCAGGCCGTCCTCGCGAAACTCTGCGAGCATCCCGTAGCCGGCGGTCACCGAGACTGCGTTCGTGAGAACGGCGGTGCCGACTTCCGGGGGGAGGTTCGCCGGCTCCGTGAGATAGTGACCCACGCGGGCGACGAGTTTGACGAGCCCGTACTCCACCGCGAGGTTGGCCAGGCCGACACCCACTCCGATCAGAAGCGTGATCGTCAGCACGCGCGGAAGCGCCTCCTCGAGCAAGACAGTGAGCAGCGACTGCACAGCACTCGGTTCGAATTCGGTAGAGAAAGGGCCTCCGAATCGAGCGATCGCTGCCGACTGTCGGGCGCTGAAACCCACATATCATTCTAGATTCAGATCGCTTTTCCCGTCGCCTGTCGACAGGACAGCTATGAGCAACAGTGACATCCACGTGGGCGCACTCTGTGGCAGTCTCCGCGACGGTAGCTACACCCGAATCGCACTCGAGCGGGCGCTCTCAGCCGCCGAACAGGCTGGTGGGACGACCGAACTAATCGATCTCCGTGAGTACGAGTTGCCGATTTTCGATGCGGACCGTGATCGTGTGGACGCAGGCGACGCAGACACACTCGCGGCTCGCGTCCGCGCGGCCGATACGATTCTGCTCGGCTCGCCGATGTATCACGGCTCGTTTGCCTCGCCGCTGAAGACCGCGCTTGACTACTGTGGCTTCGATGAGTTCGAGGACAAGACCGTCGGCTTGCTTGCCGTCTCCGGCGGGGCCTTTCCCGTGACTGCCTTAGATCACATGCGGGCGGTCTGTCGAGCGCTGAACGCGTGGGTCATCCCACACGAGGCGGCGATCCCGAACGCAAGCGCCGCCATCGAAGACGGTGCGTTCGTCGATCCGAACCTCGAGAAGCGAGTGGCGATACTGGGCAGGCGAGCAGTCCAGTATGCGACGATCGAGCCGGACCCGGACTCCTTCGAGAGCGACCAGAACGTGGGCGCACAGGGGAAGTGATACTGCCGACGGAAAACGAATCGCGACCCACTACGGACCGAGAAGTCGCTGAAATCGGCGCTGATGAGCGAGAAACGCAAAGAGGCCGAAGACGAACACGCCGAGATGGACGGCCCCGATCCGGAACACGATCGTCATCGAGCCGAGCGCGAGCGGCGACGAGGAAATCGCCCAGTCGGTAAACCAGGCAGTCGCGAGCAGCGCCGACGCACCGGCAGCCAGCAATAGCCCCGAAACAACCAGTGTGACTGGTCGGCCATCGACTGCGGACTGGCTGAAGACGTATCGCTCGAGGACGAACTGACCGGTGAGCATGCCGGCGAACACGACGGCTGCGACGGCGACACCGAGAGAATCGCCGATCAGTTCGGCCACGAACAGCCAGATGACCCAGGTGGACGTCAGCGCGACCGTCACGCCAAGTTCTTTCGGCTGCAGGAGATCACCGAGGTCGCTCACCGTCGCACCGAAGATTCCCATTCTAAGCAGTGAACCACAGAAGAGCACACCAAGCCCTGCAAGCGCAGTTGATGTCGTCCGCGAGCCGACGACGACGAGGCTGAACCAGCACCCGACCGCGATCGTTTCGACGGCCGCCGCAGAGAGCGCAGCGGTGACGCCAACGACGCGCCGTCGGGCTGTCCGGCCGAGTACCTCGGGCTGGCGGAGAACGCTCATATGTACTCTCGCTCAGGAACCCCTTTCGTTATGGAAAGCATTCTACGGCGACGTCGCGTGCTCGGCGTGCCGATGTGATCTTATAGGGTCCGAAGAATCAGATTTACCGATCGCTGACACGACCCGACAGGCGATGGCGATACGCTTCTGGATCAGTAGAGGTCGTGATTATCGGACGTTCGTCGCGCACACGAATCAAATAATATTCTAAGTGCTGGCAGTAACTGCGTACGATCAGAAATGCGGATCGCTGACCGGTTCTCGAGGGAGTTTCTGAACAGCGATCGCATCGCCCTTCGACGCCGACTCGCATCCGTCGTTCGCACACGCCCGATCATCGCCAGTAAACCGGCTGTTATATCGTCCGGTTTTCCGAGTAGTTCATGCATACGATACGACGAGGTCGGTCGATCGATAGAAACGAGGGATAGAATTATGTATAGTGGTGTGGTCGGAGCGGATTATGCCCGAGACGGAACAACAGGACGCTACGCTATCCGAGCTCGTTGTCAAAGAAGCAGTCAATAGGGGGATGGAATCACCGATGCGCGAGACGATTCTCGAGGCCGTCGAGGAATCTGAGGGGACTCGCTCAGGCGGGCAGTTTCCGCTTGCAGGAGCGTTATTTGGCCTCGGTGCTGCCATCGGCTTTCTCCTGGGTCGACAGCCGCCGACGCTCGAGGAGACGCCGCTTGAGGGCATCGAACAGCCGGAGATCATCGAGGACATACAGGAGACCACCGAAGAAATCGACGAGCCGACAGTCGAGGTGACGGACGAATCTGACTCACCGTCGCGGCTGTCGCGACTCCTGCTCGCGGTGGGGCTGCTCGCGGGGGCTGTGTTCCTTCGGCGACGGCTCACATCGGACGAGGAAGAAGAGTGGGAGCCGATCGAGGAGTTCGAGCCGGCAACCGATATCGAGAGCGAACCTGAGACGGCTACAGAGTCCGATTTCGAGACCGAGGAACCGGACGAGGAAAGCGAGGAGTAACGACCGGCCCGCTCGAGCGGAGGCGATCGACTGTCTACTTTTCTGGTCTGTGCGTCGCCTGACGAAGAAGCTAAGGGTAAGACGCCGACAGTGTCAAGCCAATGGAGACCACTCACCGCGTGGTCGTCGGTGACTCTCGCGCGCTCTCGGACGTGGCCGACGAGTCGGTCGAACTCGTCGTGACGTCGCCGCCGTATCCGATGATCGAGATGTGGGACGACCTCTTTACGGAGCTCGATCCTGCGATCGGCGACGCACTCGAGGCCGGCGACGGTCAGGCCGCCTTCGAGGCGATGCACGCACAGCTCGCGGCTGTCTGGGACGAACTCGAGCGGGTGCTGGTCGACGGCGGGATCGCCTGTATCAATGTCGGCGATGCGACCCGATCGGTCGACGGGAGTTTTCGGGTCTACCCCAACCACGCCCGCGTGCTCGCGGCGTTCCAAGAGCGGGGATTCGACCCGCTGCCGGACGTCCTCTGGCGAAAGCCGGCAAACAGTGCGGCCAAGTTCATGGGCAGCGGGATGATCCCACCGAACGCGTACGTCACCCTCGAGCACGAGTACGTCCTGATCTTTCGGAAGGGGGGCCAGCGTCGCACGTTCGAGCCCGGTGTTGACCGACGATACGAAGCCGCGTACTTCTGGGAAGAGCGCAATCGCTGGTTTTCGGATGTCTGGACCGACGTAACCGGCGAACTCCAAGCACTCGAGGCGGTCGACGACGAACTTCGGGAGCGATCGGCGGCCTATCCCCTCGAGATCCCCTATCGGCTGATCTGTATGTACTCGGCCTACGGCGATACTGTCCTCGATCCCTTCTGGGGGACCGGCACGACCACGCTCGCGGCGATGTGTGCCGGTCGAAACTCGGTCGGAATCGAACTCGAAGACGCGTTTCTCGAGGTGTTCGACGAGCAAGTCGATGAGGTACCGGCGCTGTCACGGTCAGTCGGCCGTGCACGCCTCGAGCGCCACCGGGAGTTCGTCGAGCGTCGCCGCCAAGAGGGGAAGGGATTCGAGTACGAGGCCGACCACTACGACACGCCGGTCGTGACCAAGATGGAACAGGAGCTCAGACTCCGGGACGTGCGTGCGATCGAGGCGTGCGACGACGGCTATCGGGCCGAGCACGGCACGCTCACACTCGAGTGAGGACGTCATACTGCCGGGCAAAACGGTTCATCCCTCGATCGCACTCGAGACGCTGTCGCCGACGGCGATAGCCGCCGAGACGCGATCGAGTATTCACTGACTTTTGTCTGGTAGTATCAAAATCGACACGACCTTTTTATAATCGCCGCTCACACCAGGGGTATGGCTCGCAGTCTCGAGGATACCGAGACGACGCCCAGGTGCGTCCTCGTCGGCACGTCCGAGTGGATTCGGACGGCGACGGCGAAACTCACAGACGAAGCGGTGTCAGTCGCGGGAACCGTCTCGGCTGCGTCCGACCTCACGGACGACCGACTCGAGACGACAACGTGTATCCTGACCGATGAGCGTTCCGCCCTCAGGGCCGTCGGCGGGGCGTGTCCGGTGGTCTACGCCATCGATGCGACTGCCGACGAGGCGATCGACGGCCTTCGAACCGAGGGGGCAACCGAGATCGTCACCAAACAGTCCATCCAGCAGCCGCAATTGCTCGCCCATCGGCTCCGGCAAACGCTTGCGTATGCCGAACGCGAGCGTGAGCGAGCACTGACCGACCGGACCCGGGATGGGGAGGTGCTCGACGCACTCCACGATGCGACCAGTCATATGCTATCGGTCGACTCGAAAACGGCAGCCTGTGAGTACGTGGTCGATGTCGTGGCTGACGTGCTCGACCTCGACGGTGTCGTCTATCGATTCGACGAGCGAGCCAACCAACTCCGCCCGGTGGCGCACGCAGCGGCCTTCGAGTCGACGGTCGGGTCGCCGTCGGCACTCGATCCCAACGACAGCGGCATCTGGGAGACGTTCGTCACCGGCGACTCATCAGTTTTCGATGACATCAGACCATCGCCAGCGGCACCCGATGCGACCGCCGGCCACAGCGGACTCGCCGTCCCGCTCGGCGAACACGGCGTGTTCGTCGCGGTCTCGAGTGCATCTATTGCCGACGGTGGGGCCGTCGAACTCGTCGAACCGTTCGCGACGGTGACGGAAGCCGTGCTCGATCGGATCGGACAACGCCAGCGACGTCACGCCTGTGAACGCAACCTCGAACGGCAAACTCGCCGGCTCGAGCGCCTCGACGACGCACTCGAGATGCGCCGAGACGTCGAACAGCTCCTCCTGATGGCAGATTCCCGGACGGAGATCGAACGTGGCGTGCCCGCTCGTCTCGCCGACCGCAAAGGGTGTTCGCTGGCCTGGTTCGGCGAGCCCGACGCGAACGGAAACAGTCTCGAGCCGCGATCACACGCCGGGTACGACCGCGGATATCTCGACGCGGTGACGGTACCGACGGTCGACGAATCGGCCGCCGAACCGGCGGGACGGGTGGCGCGAACGAAAACCCCAGTCTACGTCGAGAACGTTGCGGAATCGGTCCATGACGGTGCGTGGCGCGGTGAAGCACTCTCGCGAAACATACAGTGTGTGTACGCGGTGCCGCTCGTCTATGACGGATTTCTCTACGGCGTCTTGTCGGTCTATGGGGACCAGCGGGACGCGTTCGACGAGCCGTTTCGGTCGATGCTTGCAGACCTTGGCGAGACGATCGCGTACGCGATCGACGCCGTCAACCGGAAGCACGCGCTGTCCGATGCCGGTCGTACCGAAGTGGAACTCGAGGTTGCGGCGGATGCGACGCTGTGTCGACTCGCCGCAGTGCTCGACGAGCGCGTGAGGTACGCAGGCGCGACGGCTCGAGACGACGAGGCACAGGTCGTGTTTGCAGCCGTGGACGGGCCGGTCGCCGAGTCGATTGAAGCCGACGGCTACGCCGCACTCGACGGAGTCCGCCAGATCGTCACGGTCGCCGAACACGAAGACGAAACGTTGCTGCAACTCCGAGTAACCGAGTCCTCCCTCGGATCGATTACCGACGCTCACGGAGCACAGTTACGCGAGTTCGTGGCCGATTCGTCGGGTGGACGCGCACGGATCGACGTCCCGGACACGGTCGAAATTCGCGACATCATCGCCGGAATCAGCCGGAGCGGCCCCGACGTGTCGATGGTCGCTCGCCGTGCTGTGGCGACAGATGAGAATTCAACGGTCGCCAACCACGCGCGCAGTGCCTTGCTCAAGACGTTCACCGATCGCCAGCGGGAGGTCGTCCAGACGGCATACCACGGTGGGTTCTTCGAATGGCCTCGTCGAGCGAACGGCGAAGAGATCGCGGACTCGTTGAAGATCTCCTCGCCCGCCTTCCACAAGCACGTTCGGGCCGTCGAACGGAAGCTCTTTGCCGTCCTGTTCGAGGGAGCGACTGCTTCCGGGGTTAACTGATTAACCATCTGCTGTGGCGGCCCTTACACAGTTAACAAGTAGGTTCTTTACAACAACTCTTGAACCATGAAGCGACTTCCCACCACCGTACTGGGGGTACGTATACGCTATGAGCAAGATGAGTTCACCAACACCGGCGACCGAGATTGGGGATCACCATTCCATGCACTACGATCGACTCGGCGACGAACCGCTCAGCGTCGCCGTCGCGGACGCCGTCGCAACATTCTTGGACGAAGACATCACTGAACTCGAGCCACTGCATTATTCGATCAACGCCGACGCGCTCGAGCGGCTGTTCGAACCGCGCGCAAACGGCCGCCGCCCCAACGGCTCAGTGTCCTTCGAGTACAGTGAGTGTCTGGTGACCGTCACAGCAGACGGCGAGATTCGCGTCGAGACCGTTTAGCGACTCGACGCCGTCTGCGGGCAGAGCGATATCCTCCGTTTTACGTTCGAATTCCGTCCTGAGAAACGACAGCGACCAGGTGTTCACGGACCGTTGGCCAACAGTATATAAGCAGGTCCGTCTCGAACGCTCACGTATGTCTCCTCGCTTTCTCGTCCCGACCGATGGGAGCGAACCCGCAACCGCAGCGCTCGATCACACCCTCGATATCGCCAGTGAGCGGGACGCGACCGTCCACCTGCTTCACGTCGCGGACACGAACCAACCGAGCCTCACCCGGCTCGGCACTGAAGTCGTCGACGTCTTCGAGGAAGAAGGCGAAACGATCGTCTCGGAAGCTGCCGCGCTCGCCGAGAAACGCGGCGTGTCCGTGGTCACGGACGTCGTACAAGGGGATCCCCGGCCAACGATCGTCGACTACGTCAGCGCCGACGAGTTCGAGTTCATCGCGATGGGTGCCCACGGTCGGCGCGGACTGGGAGAATACGTTCTCGGGAGCGTCACGGATCACGTCGTAAACCGGTGCCCCGTGCCGGTGATGACGGTTCGAGCAGCCGACGGCGTGACGCCGACGTACCCCTACACCGACGTGCTCGTTCCGACCGATGGGAGCAACCATGCAACGGCGGCGCTGAAACTGGCAGCGACGGCCGCCGAACGTACCGGTGCGACGCTTCACTTGCTGTCTATCGTCGACGAACTCCCGGAGGTCGGCGACGCAGAATCGGCACAGCTTTCCGAGCAACTCGAGGAGAACGTCCAGACGGTTCTCGACGAAGCGGCGACGACTGCCACGCAGGTGGGCGTCGACGACGTCACAACGACCATTGCGACCGGCTCGATGCCACAAGAGGTCACGAGGTATGCCGACGAGAATGAGATCGATCTCGTCGTGATGGGGACACACGGCCGCACCGGCCTCGACCGACACCTGCTCGGGAGCTTCACCGAGCGGGTAATCCGCACGTCGCCGGTGCCCGTCCTGACCACGCGGGCAGACGAGCAGGAGTGATCCTAGAACTACGTTCCTCGTCGGAAGAAGCGCTCGAGTCGCCAGCCCAGTCGCTGTTGGGACGGGCACTATGTGGTTTCCGTCCCACGGAGACTAGAACGTTCAACAACGTACTAATATCTCGATCAGGAAACAAAAGGCAATGCGTCCCCAAACGGCATGCCGAAACGGGATGGTGAGAATACCGTGACCGAACAATCGCTTCCGTCGCTCGAGCGGGTCCGGTCGGAAATAACGAGAAACCGGCTCCGGGCTGCGCTCGCCGTTCTAATCTTGCTGTCCGCCGCCGTCGTCGCCAGCGCAGCAGGAGAGGGCGTCTCGACGGCCTCGAGAGAAGGCGTCCCGAACGCACCGCAGACGGAGAACCACACAGTCGTCACCGAGTCGGGTCGTGCTGGAACGATCACCGCCTATCAGCCAAGCGGCGAGGTCCTCTACTACAACAACTCGCGGACGAAGTACTTCGACGTCGATCCCGTCGAGGGTGACCCGTTGACCGTCGAGTACGCCGCGACCGATACGCTCCATACCGAAGGACCCAACTGCGGTGACCCGCCGTGTACCCGCAACGTCATAGAGCGGGCCGACCTCGAGACGGGCGAGGTCGAAGTGCTCTACGAGCGCTACGACTACAAGGAGTACGCCGGCGAGTGGCACGACGTCGACCGCATCAACGAGACCCACTTCGTCGTCGCCGACATGGTCGCCGATCAGGTCTTCATCGTCAACACCGAGACGGAGGTCGTCGAGTGGCTCTGGGACGCCCAGAGTGATTTCCCGCTCGAGGGCGGCCACTCCTGGCCCCGTGACTGGGCGCACATCAATGACGTCGAGTACATCGAGAGCGGACAGATGGAAGGCCGAATTATGGCCAGTCTGCGCAATCAGGACCAGGTCGTCTTCCTCGATCAGGAAGAGGGGCTCCTCGAGGACTGGACGCTCGGCTCGGAAAACGAGTACGACGTCCTCCACGAGCAGCACAACCCCGATTACATCCCCGAGAGTCAGGGTGGGCCAGCGATCGTCGTTGCTGACTCCGAAAACGCCCAAATCAAGGAGTTCCAGCGTGAAGACGGCGAGTGGAACCAGACCTGGCAGTGGGAAGACGACCAGATTCAGTGGCCACGGGACGCCGATCGACTCCCGAACGGTAACACGCTGATCACGGACACCCACGGCAACCGCGTCATCGAGGTCAACGAGTCCGGCGACATCGTCTGGGAGGTCGGCTCGTCGCTCCCCTACGAAGCCGAACGCCTCGAGACCGGTGACGAAAGCGCGGGCGGCCAGAGCGCCCAGGCGCTCGGCCTCGAGAACCGAACCGCAGCCGAGACCAGCAGCAGCGGCGGTGGCGGTGGTGGTAGCGGCCTCGACTTCAGCCCCCTCGCGTACCTCGGTGATCTCATCGAGTCGATCCTCCCACACCGGATCTACAACGCCCTCCTGTTCGTGAGTCCGGTCTGGATGGGGTCCTCCGAGTTCGCCGCGATCGGCGTTGCGTTGCTGACCGGCCTCTCGTGGGCTGGCCTCGAGATCAGGTGGCAACTCCGCGATGCTGGCGTCCGATTCCGGCTGCCCGCCTACCGACAGGGGAAGAACTAATCCGCCGCGAGACGCGTTTCGTTTTCGGCCGATCGATCACGCCAACAGGTGGCCGCCGAGGAGATACAGCGCCGCGAGAATCGACTGGAACGACAGCGAGCCGATCGCCGACAGCGCGACGAACGCGCGGCCGTCCATCTCCGAGAGTCCCGCAGGGACGGTCAATAGCCCGCGGACGAACAACATCGTGTTGCTTACGGCGACGGCCACCGCGCCCCAGCGATCGAACCAGCCGTCGAACCGCTCGAGTCGCGACTCGGTGGCCGGAAACCAGCTCTTTTGAAGGACGTACTCCCGGCCGGCCCGGCGGACGAGACAGAACAGGCCGAACTGACCGATGGTCGTCCCCACGACCGCGAGAGCGACGATGGTGACCACTTTCGGCATCGACGAGCCGATCAGCGCCAGTGCGGCCGGGACGACGAGTTCGCTCGGCATAAATCGCAGCAACATCGCTCCCTCGAGGACACAGATCCCGAAGAACACTGCAAGCGCGAGTTCCGACGTCAGCATCGACTCGAGCCAGGGCGGCGTCCCCTCGAGTTGCAACGGGTACATAACCCGTGCGTACTCCGTCCCGAATGTAAGCATTGTTGATTCAGCTCTGCTGATCGGTCGCGATATCGGCTGTCGTCCAACGGTAGGTATCCGTCGCTCCCACCGTCGAAGAGCATAAGCTATGTGGTGATACCAGCCGAATAAATCGCCGATGGAGATTGGACGGGTATTGTTTCTGGCAGGTGCGTTCGCGACCCATGCGTTCGTCGGCTACGCTCTCGTTTCCGGGCTCACCGACGCGGACCCGCGGATCGGGCTCGTCTTCGGACTGCTCCCGGACGCCGACTTTCTCTTTCCAGCGGATTGGGCCTGGCCGTTCATCCACCGCGGGATCACCCACACGCCCCTGTTCGCGCTGGCAGTCGTCGCTGGCGGGTACGCCGTTGGGCGTCAACGATCCACTCCGATCGGTCGACGTGTCGCGCTCGCCGTCGGACTGGCACTCGGTTCACATCTCGCGATCGATTCACTCTCGCCGAAGGGGATCGACTTCCTGTTCCCACTTCGGACGAGCTGGAGCCCCGGACTGCCGGTTCACAGTCCGACCGCAACAGTTTTACTCTGGACCGCGTCGCTTGCGCTCCTCGTCTGGGACGCAACCGTGCAGCGTTCGATCTAGGCTCGAGAACCCAGAATCGAGCGAGAGCGGACGGCCGGTACCGATCAACTCGCCGGAGCGACCACCGCTGACAGCCCCATCGTCACAAGCAGCGACGCGAACAGCGCACTCGAGCCGACGAGCAACAACGCCCGGTTGATCCGGCTGTTTTTGGATTTGAACCACTCGAGCGTGACGTGATACCGCCAGAGCGGGGCGAACGGGCTGATCCCCATCGGTGTCACGACGTCGCCGGCGAGGTGAGCGAGGATGCCGCCGGTGCCGACGAGGAGTCCGAACCGGAACGCAACCGGCGACTCGGGGACGAGAAGCGCGGTCCCGATACCCGCGACCAGCCCGACGATGACGGCAAACCAGACGGTGTGGGTCGGCCCGCGATGGCGCAGTCGCGGCAACGGCTGATCGAGATCAGGGATGTTGGCGACGCCGACGGCTACGAGCGCGCCGACCAGCGCCAGCTCGAGCGACCAGATGGAGCTTACGAGGGGAAGAATCGGTGCATAGAGCAAGGCGTTGAGGCCGGCGTGGCCCTCCCGGTACATGATCAGTTGGCCGACTATCAGTGCCGGGCGGAAATGACGCTGTCGGCCAGCAGCTGATTACCGCACTGCCCGGACGCCGAACGCAGACACCGACAGCCCGCCGATCAGGACCGGCATCCAGTAGATCGCGCCCCGGAAGATGAGGACGGCCGCGGTGATGGCAGACGCTGGAACGCCGGTCGTTGGCACAAGTAGCGTAACGAACGCAGCTTCGATACTGCCGAGCCCGCCCGGCAGCGGCGCAGCGCCTGCGAGGTTCGCAAGCGGGATGACGAACAGCAGGACGTACGCCGGGACATCGTACCCGATCGCGGCGAACGCGACCGTAAGCGCGGCCGTCTGAAAGAGCCAGCCACACAGTGACAGGCCGATGACGGCGACCAGTCGCCACCGGTCCGTCGCCACGCGTTCGATGTTCTCGAAAAACCGCCCCAGTCGGTCGGCGATGTCTTCCTCGAGCGTCTCGGAGTCGAAGCGCTCGAGTCCGAGTCGGCCGAGTCGGGGCGCGACGATCGCCGGGAGTCGCTCGACGATCGTCCGGTGGTACCGCCACACGAGCGCCATTACGAGGACGATGCCCGCGATCAGCACGACCGCCGAGCCGACGGCCGTCTCGAGGCGGCCCCCGATCGCGGCAGTGGTCGCGTAGTAGCCGACGCCCACGAGGATCAGCGAGATCGACGGGATGACGTTGATGACGTCGACGGTCGCGATCCCGACGAGACTTGTTTCGTAGCGGGCGTCGGCTGTCTTCGAGATGAGCAAGGCGGCGATCGGCTCGCCGCCCGCTTGCCCGAACGGGGTGACGTTGTTCGCGAAGACGGCACCCGCATAGACGAGAAACGACTTCCCGACCGAAATTCCGATGTCGAGCGAAGCCAGCACGGTCCGCAACATCAGGCTCCAGGCGGCCAGCCAGCCCAGCGCGAGCGCGAACGTCACGACGACCAAGGAGGGCGTCGCCGACAGCAACGAGTCGAGAACGTTACGGATACCGACGAGGAAGAACAGGATCGCGAAGGCCGCGATCGTCCCGGCGATACCGATGAGGAACGCCCGCCGATTTCGCTCGTCCATAGCGGGTATGGACCATCAGCAAACTTGAAACATCTGATCGACATCGACGCAATCAGCGCGGGGCATCGCCCCCTTCAATCGATTTATTTACGTGGAGGAAAGTGTGTCCAGTAATGGACAGGACTCGCCAGTCGAACGTCCTCTTCGTCATTCTGGATACGGTCCGGAAGGATCGACTCGAGCCATATGGATACGAGCGGGCGACGACGCCGGAACTCTCGCGGTTTGCCGAGGAAGCGACCGTCTTCGAATCGGCGATCGCACCCGCACCGTGGACGCTGCCGGTTCACGCCTCGCTGTTTACCGGCCAGTATCCAAGCCAGCACGGGGCCGATCAGGGCAGTCCGTATCTCGATGGCGATACGACCCTCGCATCGGTCCTGTCGGCGGCCGGCTACGACACGGCCTGTTACTCTTCGAACGCCTGGATCACCCCCTACACCGGCCTCACGGACGGGTTCGACGCGCAGGACTCCTTCTTCGAGGTGCTTCCCGGTGACGTCCTCTCGGGGCCACTCGCGAGCGCGTGGCAGGCGATCAACGACAACGACTACCTCCGCGATCTGGCGTCGAAACTCGTCCACCTCGGCGCGATGGCTCACTCGAAACTCGCCAGCGGCGAGGGTGCCGACTCGAAGACGCCGTCGGTCATCGACCGCACGAAGTCCTTTATCGACGACAGCGAAAGTGACGAGGGCTGGTTCGCGTTCGTCAACCTGATGGACGCCCATTTGCCCTACTATCCGCCCGAAAAGTACCGCGAGGAGTTCGCCCCTGGCGTCGATCCCTCCGAGGTGTGCCAGAACTCGAAGGAGTTCAACTCCGGTGCGCGAGACATCGACGACGATGAGTGGGAGACGATCCGCGGGCTCTACGACGCCGAAATCGCCCACATGGACGCCGAACTCGGCCGGTTGTTCGACTGGCTGCGCGAAACCGGGCAATGGGAGGAGACCACCGTCGTCGTTGCGGCCGACCACGGTGAACTCCACGGCGAACACGACCTTTACGGCCACGAGTTCGCCCTCTACGACCAGCTCATCAACGTCCCGCTGCTGGTCAAACACCCCGACCTCGAGACCGACCGTCGTGACGACCTCGTCGAGTTGCTCGACTGCTATCACACGGTGTTAGATGCGCTGGACGTCGATCCCGAGACGATCGGTGTGGGCGGCGACGGTGCCGGTGCCGTCGCTCGCGACCCGACGCGCTCGCTGCTTGCCGACGAGTATCGTGCCTTCGACGGGGCGACGGACCCCGACGTCGGTCAACGGGCGATCCTCGAGGGCGACGATGCGGACGACTACGCGTTCGTCGAGTACGCCCAGCCGGTCATCGAACTCCACCACTTAGAAGAGAAGGCCAGCGAGGCTGGCATCGACCTGCCCGACGACCACCGTGCGTACTCGCGGCTGCGAGCCGCCCGCAGCACGGATGCAAAGTACGTCCGCGCAGATCGAATCCCCGACGAGGGCTACCGCCTCGACGAGGACCCCGACGAGGAGTCGCCGGTCGATCCGGCCGACGACGAGGTCATCGCCGCGACCGAACGGGCACTCGCCCGCTTCGAGGAGCACGTCGGCGGCGCATGGGACGATCCGTCCGAAATCGACACCGACGAGACAGATGCCCTCGAGGAAGCCGACGAGGAGACCCGCGACCGGCTTCGGGAACTCGGTTATCTCGAGTAACGTGCCAAGCCGGCAGTATGCTGGCACTGCCCGACAGCTAGACCGGCGGTATCGCGGCTGACTGGCGCGAAAATGATGGTCTGACTGACTTTCTGGGAACCAATAAGAATACATAGGTCGGCTCGCAAGATAGCCGCAACTAATGGACGACCAGCACTTCCTCGAGTCGGAGTGGGACTACTGTCTCGTGCTGGATGCGTGTCGGTACGACGTGTTCAGCGAAGTCTACGACGAGTATCTCGACGGGACGCTGGAAAAGCGCCGGAGCGTCGGCTCGTCGACGCCGGAGTGGGCCTATCGAACCTTCACCGAGGAACACGATATCGCGTACTTCTCGGGGAACCCGTTCATCAACGACCTCGGCATCCCGCTGAACGAACTCAAGTGGGGTGCCAGCTGTGACTACGAGTGGTCGGCTGCGAATCACATCAGCAACGTCTTCGACGTGTGGAAATCGGGCTGGGACGACGATCTCGGCACGGTGCCGCCGGACGGCATCGCGGAAGCGTTCTATAACAACCAGGACGCCGTCGAGGACGCCGACCGGACGGTGCTCCACTACATGCAGCCTCACGCCCCCTATCTCGCCCGCGGCAAGGGCCAGAAGCTCAAACAGATCCAGAAGGGGATCCGGAAACAGGAGGAAGCCGAGCAAAGCGAGGACGGTGGCGGCGGTGCACTCGCCTCGCTCGGCGATACGATCCGCCCGAAAGTCGAGAACAAACTCGAGGGCAGCGAACTCGCACAGAAGGCGGGGCTGTGGCTCGAGCTCGATCCCACCGAGGTCGTCACCAACGGCACCCGCGAGGCGGCTCTCGCGCTCTACGAGGAGAACCTGCGGATCGCACTCGAGTCCGTCGCCGACCTCGTCGCCGACCTCGACGGCACCGTCATCGTGACCGCAGACCACGGCGAAGCCTTCGGCGAGGAGGGCGTCTGGGAACACCACATCGAGACGTACATCCCGGCGCTCATGGAAGTGCCGTGGCTCGAAGTCGAGTGAGACCGCCGCGATCGACCAGCGGCGACCGCACTGATCACCACTGTCTCGCGACGACCGCACGGCTACAGCAGTAACTCGTCCGACTCACAAAGGGAACCCGGTATGAAAATCAGTCACTACTTCGAACTCGAATCCCACGTCACCGGTGGCATCCACGAGTCGGTCGTCCACCAGCGGAAGATGCTCGATCGACTGGACCTGACCTACACGACCGAGCCAACGCTCGAGGCAGACGTTTTCCACTGTAACCTCATGGGGCCACGGTCGGTCTGGTACGCACGGCAGGCGCGGTCGAAGGGGGTCCCCGTCGTCGCGAACACACACGTAACCGCCGAGGACTTCGGCGACAGCTTTCGGTTCACGAACGCGCTCGCGAAGCCACTCAAGCCGTATCTCGAGTGGGCCTACGGCCTGGCCGACGCGCTCGT
>SDGW01000277.1_pt1 | contig 21683 bp, 26 predicted proteins | sample 2873831 | NCBI WGS metagenome assembly SDGW01 (sample SAMN08132700, study PRJNA421101) | hypersaline lake metagenome | isolation source: celular fraction 0.22 microns magnesium sulfate-rich crust from ephemeral... | place: Spain: Penahueca Lagoon, Toledo | collected 2011-07
GCGGGGCCACAGACGTCACCGCGGCGGATGTCGTCCTTGCCGATGCCGCGGACGTTGAATCCGACGTTGTCACCGGGTTCGGCCTTGGGCACCTCTTCGTGGTGCATCTCGATCGTCTTGACCTCGCCGCCCACGTCGCTGGGCTGGAAGGAGACGTCGTCGCCGGTGTTCATGACACCGGTCTCGATTCGTCCGACGGGGACGGTACCGATACCGGAGATCGTGTAGACGTCCTGAATGGGGAGTCGGAGCGGCGCGTCCGTCGGTGGCTCCGGCTCGGGCAGGTCGTTGAGGGCCTCGAGCAGGATCTCGCCGTCGTACCACGGCGTGTTGTCCGAGCGCTCGGCGATGTTGTCGCCCTCGAAGGCCGAGATCGGGATGAACGAAGCGTCGTCGGTGTTGAACTGGACCTGCTTGAGCAGCTGGGTCACTTCCTCGACGACCTCGTTGTACGTCGACTCCTCGTAGTCGACGATGTCCATCTTGTTGATGCCGACGATGAGCTCGTCGATACCGAGGGTACGAGCCAGGAAGACGTGCTCCTGGGTCTGGGGCGCGACACCGTCGTCAGCGGCGACGACGAGGACGGCGTTGTCCGCCTGGGATGCGCCCGTGATCATGTTCTTCACGAAGTCGCGGTGGCCAGGACAGTCGACGATGGTGAAGTCGTACTCGTCGGTCGAGAACTCCTGGTGGGCGATGTCGATGGTGACACCACGCTCTCGCTCCTCGGCGAGGTTGTCCATGACGTAGGCGAACTCGAAGCCGCCTTTGCCCTTCTCCTCGGCTTCCTCGCGGTGCTGTTCGATGACGTGCTCGGGTACGCTCCCCGTCTCGTAGAGGAGTCGTCCCACGAGCGTACTCTTCCCGTGGTCAACGTGACCGATGATGGCCAGGTTCTGGTGTTGGTCGCTCATTGTTGTAGCTCACGCGCAGAGGCGCTTATATCGGTCTCTTTGGCTCGTTGCGGTTAAAACCATTTCGAAAGCGTATTCAGCCGAACCCGCCGCCGTCTTGCGGTTTGGCTAGCATTCACACGCCAGGGAACGTTCGGTCGACGGATATCCAACCGCGGAGGCCATCGGTGGAAGCCCTCGGTCGCCGCTCGAGTACGAACCGATTACTCGACGCGTCCGCCCGTCAACCGTCGACGAGCGACCGCGACGAAACGGTGAAGAGAAACAGCGATTCGGGACCGAGGTCCCGCTCTACAGCGGTGGCAGTCGGCCGACGTCTGACAGCACTGCGGTCGCCGTCTCGGGGCCGCCGGCACCGCGGCCGCTCGAGTGCAGCGAGCCGGCGTTGCGCGTCTCGATCTGGACGATGTTTCGGGTGCCGGTCACCGCGAGCGCACCGTTTTCGGGGACGAGCCGCGGTCCGACGCGGACGCCGTCGCGGGTCGCCTCGCCGATGAGCCGGATCGTCCGGCCGTCTTCGGCGGCGAGGTCGAGGGCGCTCCCGGGAATGTTCCGAATGCCCTCGACCGTCGCGTCCTCGAGCGCGAAGCCGCCGTCGGCGAGCACGTTCGCGAGAATGACGAACTTCAGGGCGGCGTCGGTGCCGTCGACGTCGAAGGTCGGATCGGCCTCGGCGACGCCCAGGTCCTGGGCCTCCGCGAGGACGTGCTCGTAGTCGAGCCCTTCGGCGGCCATCCGCGTGAGGATGAAGTTCGCGGTGCCGTTCAGGACGCCTCGGACCGCGGTGACGGCCTGGGGAGTCGAATCCTCGATCGTCGAGAGGATCGGAATCGCGCCGCCGACGGTCGCCTCGAACCGGATCGAACCGGCGCTCTCGTCCTCGAGCGCGCGGAGTTCCTCGTAGCGTTCGGCGACCGGTCCCTTGTTCGCGAGGACGACGTGACGGTCGGCCTCGAGCGCGCGCTGGACGTGCGAGAAACCGGGTTCGGCGTCGCCGAGCGTCGTCGGCGTCGCCTCGACCAGGACATCGTACTCGGTCTCGAAGACGGCCTCGGGATCGGCGCTCCCGAGCGGGTCGTCGCCCACCTTGCGCTCGAGAGCGTCGGCGACTGCGATGCCGTCCGAGTCGATCACGGCGCTGCTCGAGTCGGCGAGTGCGACGACCTCGTGGCCGTACTCGCCGGCGAGGTCGGCGACCGATCGACCGACGTCGCCCGCGCCGAGGACGGCCAGCCGCATCAGGCCTCACCTCCGAGCAGGGGTTCGACGACGGTCAGCTCCTTGTCGGTGCCGATCGAGCGGATGGCCGCGAGCGCCTCCTCCGAGCGCCCGGAGTCGATCGCGAGGCGAGCGCGGGCGCTCGCGACGCCTTCGGTTCCGTCGGGCGCGGCGAGCGAGAGATCCTGAACGACGGCGTCGGCCTCGTCCTCGATCCGCGAGAGGGTGTTCGAGAGGTCGGTCTCGACGAGGTGGCCGACCAGAACGACGTTGATCTCCTCGCCGTAGTGCTCAGCGCCGGCCTGGATGACGTTGACGCCGGCGTCGCGCAGCGCCTGCACGATGTCGTCGAACCGGTCTGGGGGACACTCGAGGTCGACCTCGACGGGGATGTGCCCGCGAGGCGTGATGTTGCCGCGTTCGTGGTGGATGCTCAGCAGATTGCCGCCGCTGTCGGCGATGGGGGCGAGCGCGCGGAGCAACTCGCCGGGCTCGTCGACGAGCTCGAGCCGGACGGTGTAGGCCCGGACGCCGCCGTCGGTCTCGGCGTCGGGGTCGTCCTCGTCGTCGGGCTCGGGTCCGTCACCCATCGCCGACACCTCCTGCCTGCGGGCAGCTACTCGTCATGATGTACGGTTCCGTAATGGGTGCGTAAAAGGATATAGGACTTCCCAAAACTCTCCGGCCGTGTCAACGGTGGGCACGCTCTCGGCGACGGCAGTTATATGGCGTCGCTGGCCGCTCAGAGGTGATCCTTCCCCGGGTTCGACGAACCCCAGTCGCCGCGGCCGCCCTCGGTCCGGTCGACGCCCATGATCGACTCGGGCTGGTCGGGACCGCCGAGACTGTCGCGCGCGTCGGGCACGCGCACTGTGACCTCGTCGATCTCGGGCCAGGTGATGAGTTCGGCCTCGATGTTGCCCGTCGTCACGTCGCTGACCGAACAGCCCTTGCAGCCGCCGCCGAGTTCGATGACGACCTCGCCGGTCTCGGGATCGGCCGACCGCACTGCGCTCGTTCCGCCGTGCATCTGGATAATCGGCATCTCGCGGGCCAGCCAGGCCTCGACGCGCTCTCGCAGCGACGAGTCGTCGTCGGAGTCAGTCATTGGTACCCATAGACCCTCGAGCGGTGAATAAGTTGGGTCGCGCGGCCGAAATCCGTCGGATTAATCCTGAACGTTTCCGCCGCGGCGGCGCAGCCACTCGAGCGCGACCGCGCTCCCCGCCAGCCCCGCGACGCCGGTGAAGCCGGGGATCGAATCGTTGTTCGCATCGCTCCCGTTTCCGGTCTCGTTCCCGGCGTCGTCGCTCCCGTTCGTCGCGTTCGTCTCGTTGCCGGCCGCGAGCCAGTCGGGATCCCGAAGCGACGGCGGATCGACCTGCTCGCCGGCCTCGGCCGGGAAGGTGTAGAGCGCTCCCTCGAGCGACGTGTTCGGAATCGCCTCCGTACTGGATGCGACGAAGCACTCGTCGGGCGCTGCGACGCGGGCCGTCCAGAACCCCGTTTCGGCGGGGTCGCGCCACCACGCGAGTTGCTTCGGGGTAGCCGGATCGGAGACGTCGTGGATCTTCACGCCCGCGCGGTACCACGCCGAGTAGAGCCGTCCGTCGCGGAGCTCGAGGTTGTGCGCGGTCGTCCACAGCCCGCCGCGGTAGGTCTCGTCGACCGTCCGCGGGGCGTCGATCGAGCCCCGTCGGACAGGTTCGGTGGGATCGCTCACGTCGTAGAGGTCGATGCCGCCCGGCCGATCGGGCGCAGTCCCGCCGGTCGCCCAGGCCTCCCGGCCGACCGCCATGAGGTCGCCCGTTTCGTCGACCGTCGCGTAGTGGTCGTTGCCCGGCAGGCCGTAGACGGCCTCGCGCCAGTCGGTGATCGACTGTTGTTCCTCGAGCGAGGTGTCCCGAACGTGGGAGATGTAGGTCGGATCGGCCGGATCGCTCACGTCGATCAGGTAGGTGCCGGGATTCCAGTGCGGAAGATAGGCGATATCGTCCTGCACGTAGACGTCGTGAAGGTAACGGGCGAGCATTCCGATCTCGCCCCAGCCGGGCTCGTGATCGAGCAGCGACCAGTATCCCAACTGGGTGATCTCGCCACCGCCGACGTCGAAGATCACGAGCGGGTTGGCCCCCTGCTCGTTCGCGACGACGAACAGCAGGTCGCCCTCGAGATAGCAGTTGTGGACGTGGTAGCTCGTTTCGAACTCGCCGGTCGGAACGGGATTCGCTGGATCGGTCACGTCGTACAGGCGAAATCCCTTGACCTCGAAATTCGGATTCGCCGGGCCGACGACGGCCAGCCGGTCGCCGTCGACGGCCACGTCGAGGAGCTGGGTCAGGGACTCGCCGGCGATCTCGAGGTCGCGTTCCTCGGCGAGGAGCGTCGGCTCGGCGGGGTCGCTCACGTCGACGGTCGCGAAGCCGGTCGTGGCGGCGACGTACGCGGTTTCGCCGTCGTCGCCGACGACGGTCTCCGCAGCGCCGGTGACGGGGAGCCGCCCGAGCGGTTCGTACCCGGCCTGTTGGCCGGTAGTGGTGGCACGCGATCGAGAGCCAACGACCGGACCGGAAGCGGCTGCGATGCCGGCAGCGCCGCCCGCTCGGAGGAACGCTCTCCGCTTCATGGTGGATGCAACGAGCGCAGACACATAGACGTGATTACTCGATCGCCGGACTCGCAACCGACGGGGCGGCCGGAAGTGACGACCCGGTCACCTGCGCAGTCGCCGCCGGTCGCCGGTCCCTTCGGTCATGGCGCTCGCCAGCGCCCCCTCGAGGACTACGTCGTCGCCGAGGTCGGTGACCGTGATCTCTGGGACGTTGGTCATCACCATCTCGGAGACGCGTTCGCGGATCGGGTCGACGACCAGTTCCTCGTTGTGCAGCGCGACCGCGCCGCCGAAGGAGACCACGATCGGCGCGAACGCGTGGATCACGTTCGTCACGCCGATCGCGTTCCAGTGAGCGAGCTGTTCGACGACGTAATCGGCCAGTTCGTCCTCGCCCGCGAGGTCGAAGACGTCTTTCGCCGTGAAATCCGGCCCCTCGAGCGGGAGGTCGGTCGCGATCGTCGGGTCGTCCTCGGCGAGCAGTCGGGCGAAGTCGGGGATGGCGTTGCCCGAACAGTAGGCTTCCCAGTGGCCGTCGTGCCCGCAGCCGCAGGTGAGTCGGCCCTGGGGGTCGACGACGTAGTGGCCGACCTCGCCGGCGTTACCGTCCCAGCCGCCCACGATCTCGCCGTCGCAGCAAACGCCGGCACCGATCCCCGAAGAGATCGTGATGTAGACCATGTCGTCGGGGTTGCTGGCGGCGTGGAAGCGTTCCCCGATGACGCCCGCCGTGGTGTCGTTGTGGAGGTGGACCTCGTCGCTGTCGATCAGCTTCGCGATCGGCCCCGTCAGGGGGATCCTGTCGATCGAATCCGGCAGGTTCGCGGGATCGATCACCGCCCCTTCCGCGAGGTCGAACGGGCCGATCGAGCCGATCCCAGCGGCGACGATCCGCTCGGGGCGAATCCCAGCGTCGCCACACGCCTCGCGAAGCGTTCGCAAAACGCCTTCCGTCACGTCGATACCCGTCGGCCCGCGTGGCGTCGACCGGCGACTCGTGCCGATCGTCGTCCCGTCGGCCTCGGCGACAATGGCCCGGACGTTGGTCGCGCCGAGATCGACGCCCGCATAGTAGACCATGCTGTCCTAGGGGACGACCGCGGCCGTACTTAACTACCCAGATTGTACTCGGCGACGAGTAGCGATTTCGATACGTTTCGTGAAAACTACGACGGCGGTCACGACGACGCGACCGGCGATCTCACGATACACGTATGCCACTTGGTGTCATAGGTCGAGCTATGGCCACCGACGACTCATCCACCGATCCCGACGCACAGTCGGACCCGGTACCGGCGCTGTCCGACGCGGAGTGCGAGGCCATCCACGAGGTCGAACTAGGTCTCGAATGGGTCCAGCGCGCCCAGGGGAGTCTGCTCGAGTTCCATCATGCGACGGGTCACGGGATGGATCACCTGTACCGGGCCGAGGAACTGCTCCGAGACACCGGCCACGACGAGCTCGCGGACGCGATTCGCGCCGACCTGCTTCCCCACGGCGTCGTCGACGAGGACCGCTGGTCGTACGATGTCCTCGAGAACTTCCAGGAGACGCTGCTCGCCGAGACCCGATCGCTCGAGCGGCGAGTTCGGCGCGAGCTAGCCGACGGGGAGCGCCACATCCGCGAGCGCCGGCAAGAACGCGAGTGGAAGCGACGGGCGGACGAGCGGTGAGGCGACCCGCGTAGCGGGGACGCATCCGCCGACGAGCGACGCCGAAAGCGAGCGCTGACGGACGACAGCTGAGAACAGTAGGATCGGAAACCCGGGTGTGGACCGGAACACGTCGGCGCGACAGGAGGGCTCGAGAGCGGGATCGATGCGACCGCGTCGGTGCTACTCCATCACGTCGAGATCGCGGAAGTAGGTGACCGGACAGGGCGCCTGGAGGATGATCTCCTGTGAGACGGAGCCGAGGACGGCCTTCTCGGCCGGCGAGCGGCGGCGGCCGCCGACGACCATGCGGTCCGCGTCGACGTCGATCGCCATGTCGACGACTTTCGTACTCACTTCGCCGAGCGCACCCTTGATCTCGTACTCGACGCCGGCCTCCTCGAAGCGCTCGGCGAGTTCGGGGACGGGCGCGCGTTTCGCCGCGACTTCGTCGGGGTCGACGTCCTCGGCGCGCGCGTCGAGACCGAGATCGTCGTGAACGTCCTCGTACTCGTCTGCGGTGAAGGCGTGGCCGATCACGACCTTCGCACCGAGCGGTTCGGCGATCTCGAGTACCGTTTCGGCGAGTTCCGGTGCGCGCACTGAGTCCATCGGTCCGACCGCAAGGAGTACCGTATCGATTGCCATACCGGCACAGTGGTCGGGCCACCCGCTTAAGTATTCTCGTCGTTGCAGTATTCCAGAAACGTCGCGCGGTCGTCGCGGGCACTACCACGACGGCGCGACGGCACGGCGGCGGTCGTCGTCCGGTGTGGGGCGACCTAGTCCTCGAACTCGTCGTCGCTGCGGACGAAGGTGACCGGGCAGGGGGCCGACAGCAGGACCTCTTGGGCCGTCGAGCCGAAGACGGCCTTCCCGGTCGGTGACCGGCGCCGGCCGCCGACGACGACCATATCGGCGCCGACGCTGGTCGCCAGGTCGACGATCGACGGCCCGTGCTCCCCGACTGCCCCTCGGATTTCGTAGTCGACGTCGTGGTCGTCGAAGACGTCCTTCAGGTCGTGGATCGTCGAGTGACGTCCCGCGACCGCGTCCGGGTCGACGTCGTCGGTCCTCCGGTCGAACTCGAGGCGGTCGAGGACCTGGTCGTACTCGCTTTTCGTGAAGACGTGTGCGAGGATGACCGTCGCGCCGGCTGGCTTCGCGATGTCGAGGACGGTTTCGGCGAGTTGGCCGCTCCGTTCGGCGTCGCTCGGGCCGACTGCGAGTAACACTGTCTCTAGCATGGGTGACGGGTTGATCGTACACCACCGTAAATCCGCGGGTCACGGAACCCCCACGAACGCGGACGACGGGGGTTCCGGGCGATTTTTCCACGCCGTCGCCGACAGACGTGGTATGGACGGACCCGATCTCGCGGGGCAGACGGTGCTCGTCACGGGCAGTGCGAGAGGCGTCGGCCGCGAACTCCTGTTGGCGACGGCAGCGTGTGGCGCGCAGACTGCCGTACACTACCACACGAGCGCCGACGCCGCTCGTGAGGTCGCCGAGACCGCCCGCGAACGGGGGGCATCCGACGCGATGACGGTGCAGGGCGACGTGACCGATCCCGAGAGCGTCGACGGCCTCTTCGGAGCCGTCGAGGCCGAACTCGGGACCGTCGACGTGCTGGTCAACAACGTCGGCGACTTCGCACCCGCCCACTGGGCGGACCTCGAGTTCGAGACCTGGAACCGGGTCCTCGAGACCAATTTCAACGGCACCTACCTCTGCTCGAAGCGCGCCCTGCCCGGGATGCGCGAGAACGAGTACGGCCGGATCGTCAACGTCGGTTACGCCTCGAGCGAGAACGGCCTCGTTAGCCCGAAGAACTTCCCGTACTTCGTCGCGAAAGCGGGCGTGTTGATGTTCACGCGCATGCTCGCGGCGGACACGCAGAACGACGGGATCACGGTCAACGCGATCTCGCCGTACGTCGTGGAGAACTCCGACGAGTTCCCCGAGGACCTGCCCCGCGGCCGGCCCGCGAGTTTCGAGGATCTGATCCAACCGCTGTATTTCTTCCTCGATCCCGAGAGCGACTACGTCAGCGGGGAAAACCTCGAGGTCGATGGCGGATGGCTACCGGAACGAGTCTGATCTCTGTAACCTCCCACACAATAATATTTCCCAACAACATAGTCTCCAAACAAAAAACATCCACCGTACCGTCTCGCCTCGAGAGGTGTTACAACGGAGACAACAGCAGAGGTGTTGCTTGGAATACAAACGTCCGTCTGTAATCGATAGTCGACCGACCGGGAGAGTTACCTCGTATCGACGCCTCGCCGTCGATATGGCTGGGCGACTCCGCGAGATCCACGTCGCACCCGAACAGGGAGCACCGGTTCGACGAGTCGAGCGCGCGAACGCGGTCGCAGGCCGAGGACTCGAGGGCGACCGCTACTACGACACCGACGGCACGTTCGCAGAACGCGACGGGAGTGACCTCACGCTCATCGAGGGCGAGACGCTGGCGGCAGTTGAGCGCGACTACGACATCGCGCTCGAGCCTGGAGTCCACCGACGGAACCTGACGGCCGACGGAATCGCGCTGAACCATCTCGTCGACCGGCGGTTCCGGATCGGCGACGCGGTCTGCGAGGGGACGGAACTCTGCGAGCCGTGTTCGTACCTCGAGTCCCACCTCGAGGAGCGGGGGATCCGCGAGGCGCTCGTCCACCGCGGCGGGCTCCGGGCGCGGATCCTCGAGGGCGGGACCCTGACACTGGGCGACGACATCGCACCGATCTGAGGCCGCACCGAGTCGGCGCGCCTGTCCCGCACCGCCCCGCTCGAGCGGAGCGGAAGCTACATTTTCGCGAGCGCCAAGTGTCGCGTATGAACGAGCCGGGGATCCAGTCGCTGATGGATCAGGAGACGCTCGATCGGCGGGTCCGCGCCGACGACGTGCCGGCGTGGGTCGCCGACCACTGGGAGTCGTTTCGGGAGGGACTGCTCGGCGAGCGAAACGGATCGCCGTTCCCGTGTTTCTTCGGCGTCGAGTCGGTCCAGCAGGGTGAACCGCTCTACACCGCGGTGCCCTCGATGAGCGACGCCGACGCGCTACTGACGCTGCGGGATCGGGTCCTCGAGTACCTCGAGATCTACGAGGACCACTCCGACCGGGCCTCGCTGGTTACCTTCTTCAAGCCGCCGGAACGACCGCTGTCCGAGCGGGAGTACCACGACGCGCTCTGGCACATCCTGCAGACGTTACACCTCCACGACCCCGAGCCGTGGCCGGAGGACATTCCCACGGATCCCGACGACCCCCGCTGGGAGTTCTGCCTCGGTGGGGAACCGATGTTCCCGACCTGCCGAGCGCCGTTCTACGAGACGCGCAAGAGCCGGTACTGCCCCGTCGGCCTCGAGATCACGTTCCAGCCGCGCGCGCTGTTCGAGGACCTCGACGTGACGGCCGACACCGCGGCCGGCCAGCGCGCCCGCGAGGTCATCCAGGACCGACTCGAGGAGTACGACGGGGTCTGCCCGCACGCCGACCTCGGCGACTGGGGCGTCGAGGGCGACCGCGAGTGGCCCCAGTACATGTTCTCGGAGGACGAGTCGCAGGCGCCGTCGACGTGTCCGATCACGGTCACCCGGACGCACCCGAAACCGGCGGCGCGGCTTCCATGACGGGCGCCGACCGCGACGCGGACCAGCGGGATTCAGACCTCGATCCGACGCGGCTCGAGGACGCCGCGCTCGTCCTGATCGACTTCCAGCGCGGATTCGACGATTCCACGTGGGGGAGCCGGAATAACCCCGACGCCGAGGCGAACGCGGCGCGACTGCTCGAGCGCTGGCGCGAGCGTGGACGACCGGTCGTCCACGTCCGCCACGATTCGACGGAGCCGGACTCGCCGCTCCGGAGCGACGAGCCGGGTTTCGCGTTCAAACCCGAGACGGCCCCGCTCGAGAGCGAGCCGACGATGGAGAAATCGGTCAACAGCGCGTTCATCGGGACGGATCTCGAGGCGTGGCTCCGCGAGCGAGGCCTCGAGACGGTCGTCGTCGCCGGTCTCACGACGGACCACTGCGTCTCGACGAGCGCGCGGATGGCGGAGAACCTCGGCTTCGCGCCGATCGTCGTGAGCGACGCGACGGCGACCTTCGAGCGCGCGTTCGACGGCGAGACCTTCGACGCGGAGACGGTCCACCGCACCGCGCTGGCCCACCTCGCGGATGAATTCGCGACGGTTGCCACCGTCGACGACCTGCTCGCGGCCGATTCCTGAACCGCATCCGGCCCACTCGATGCGCGGACGGCGGTCGCGGCACACGGGCGGTCGCGCCACAGTTATAGGAGTCCTCGTCTACGGGTACGCGTATGCGAGTCGCAGTCGCCGGCACGTTCGGGCCGCTCCACGACGGCCACCGGAACCTGTTCGAGCACGCGCTCCGGTTCGGCGAGGACGGCGTCGTCGTCGCCCTGACCAGCGACGAACTGGCGGTCGAGACGCGCCACGAGCCCCGCCCGATCCCGTCGCTCGAGGAGCGGACCCGGATCGTGACGGACGCGCTCAGCGGCCTCGACGAGTGGGACCGCGATATCGAGATCCGAACGCTCGAGACCGAAGACGGGATCGCGACCGACGAGCCGTCGATCGACGCACTGGTGGTCTCCCCGGAGACGGCCCCCGAAATCGAGGGACTCAACGAACAGCGCCGCGAGCGGGGGTTCGAGCCGCTGTCGGGGATCGTCGCGCCGTACGTCCTCGCCGACGACGGCGAGCGGATCTCCTCGACGCGGATCGTCAACGGGGAGATCGACGAGCACGGGCGCGTCCTCGAGTAGCGGGCGGTCGACAGCGGACGATCGACGAACGAAGCCCGACGGCGCTCGATCCGACGGTGACGCAATAGTAATACGAAGGGAGACAGTCAGCGTTTCTTATGAACGGTGATCGACGGCCCCTGTTGCTCGTTCTGCTGGGGAGCGCGCTGCTCGTGACGCTGCTCCTGCATCTGGTGTTCGTCCCGCGCTACCTGCCCGACGACGTGCTGTTGACCGTGCTGACGCTCGGGGCCGGCTGGGTGACGTACGCGATCGCGTTCTACGCGCTCGGACGAGCGGGAGCCGATCCCCAGGGTCAGGAGTTTCCGAACATGCGATTCGCGGACGTCGGTATCGCGCTGTTGCTCGTCTCGTTGCTGCTCTTGCTCGCGTTCGACGCCCTCGGAGTCCCGCTCGAGGGGATCGTGGGAATTTATGCCCTGCCCGCGGCCGGCATCTACGCCGGTCTGGCGCTGCTGGGCTGGTCGATCGGCCGCCGGACCGAGGCGATCAACGAGATGGTCCGGTAAGCGCGGTCTCCAGCGACGTGACGGGAACCGCCGCAAAACCGACTCACTCCGACTTCGACCCCGAGTTCGCGACGAACACCGGAATATCGCCGAAGCGGATGACGTGATCGGTGACGCTGCCCAGCGCCATTCGGTGAACGCCGCCGCGGCCGCGGGTTCCCATGACGACCAGATCGGCGTCGATCTCGCCGGCGTACTCGAGCAGCGCCTCCTCCGGCGGCCCCTCGAGCACCGTGCCAGTGACGTCGAGCCCGGCGGCGTCGACCCGGTCGACGACGGCATCGACGTACTCCCGGGCGCGACCGCGCATCGCGTCCTCGGCGCTCGCCGCGTCGCCCGGCAGACGAAGGTCGGCCAGCGGGCCGGTATCGGCGACGCAGGCGACGTGGACCGCCGCGTCGTGGACGGTCGCGAGTTCGATGGCGGTCTCGGCGGCGGCCTCGGCGTGGTCGCTGCCGTCGGTCGGGACGAGGATCGTGTCGAACATGGGCCGACGGTACGGCGGGCACCGTGAAATTCCTGCCGAAACGACAGGTGGCGATCGTCGGGGCGGACCGACGAGCGCACTCACACGAACGCCAGCGGCACCATGACGAGGATTCCGACGAGGATGCCGCCGGCGAGTTCGGGCTTGCCGCCCCGCGGTAGCTCTCCGCCGATGTCGAGCGCTTCCGGAACGAACTCCGTGAGGACGAGATAGATCATCGCGCCGGCGGCGAAGCCGAAGCCGTAGGGGAGGAACTCGCGAGCGTAGCGGACGAATCCAAACGCGATGACCGCCCCGATCGGCTGGGGGAGGCTCGAGAAGACCGCCCACCAGACGAGTTTCCACTTCGCGACGCCCATCGAGGTCAGCGGGATCGAGATCGCGGTCCCCTCGGGGATGTTGTGGATCGAGATGGCGATCGTCATGAAAACCGCCAGCAGCGGGATCGTAAACCCGAGGAACTCGGTGCCGCCCTCGAGTCCGAGATCAGCGAACGAGACGCCGACGGCGACGCCCTCGGGGAAGCTGTGGACGGTGAGGATCCCGAGGATGAGGACGAGTTTCTTGAAGTCCGCCTCCTCGTACTGCTGGGGATCGATCTCGGCGTCCATCAGCACGTCGTGGGCGACGACGACGAGGCCGACGCCGGCCAGTAGCCCGACCGCGATCTCGAGCGGCGTCCCCTCGGCCAGTCCCTCCTCGACCAGGCCGAAGGTCGACGCCGAGAGCATGATTCCAGAGGCGAGCCCCCACAACACCACGTTCCGGCGGTCGCTGATCCCCTCGAAGAAGAAAAACGGGAGCGCCCCCAGTCCGGTTGCCAGCGCCGTGATCAGCCCGGCGACGAACACGAGCACGAGGTTCTCGAGGAGCGCCATGTGCCACTGAACGAACTACCGGTATAAATGGACGACGGAGGCGGGCACAACGGCCAGTACCGCGCGGCGAGAGCCGTCGTATGACGGGTTGGCGGGCGCGGGACCGAGCGGGATCGGCGCGAGCCGGGTAGATCGACCGATACCGTCAACAGCCGCCCGTCTGATGGGTATCGTATGTCACTGTGGAGATCCCGCCGCACTCGCCACTACTTCGCCCTCGTGGTCGTGACGACCGTCGGCTCGACGTTGCTGTACAATTACGGGATGGCGACGTGGGAGAACGACCCGCAGCCGCTGTTCCGATCGCTCGGAATCGTCTTTCAGTCGTTCACGACAACCGGCTACGGCGAGGACGCCGGGTGGGCGACGCCACAGATGTACGCGCTGACGATCGGCCTGCAGCTCATGGGGATCGGGCTGATCCTCACCGCGGTCGACATCTTCGCGGTGCCCTGGCTGCGGGACACGCTCGCGGTCACCCCGCCGACCGCGGTGACGGACGTCACGGACCACGTCGTCATCTGTGAGTACACCCCTCGCGGCGAGGCGTTCGTCGAGGAACTCGAGTCGCGCGGCCGGGAGTACGTCGTCGTGTCGTCCGACGAGGAGACGGCGACGGAACTCCACGAGTCCGATCGCCGGGTCGTCTACGGCGATCCGGAGTCGACGGCGGTGCTCGAGAGCGCCGGTATCGAGCGAGCGACGGCGGTCGTGGCCGATTCGGCGGACGACACGAACGCGAGCATCGTCCTCTCGGCCCGGGAGGCGAACCCGGACGTGCGGGTGGTGACGCTGGTCGAGGATCGGCGCCTCGGGGAGTACCACCGGATCGCGGGGGCCGAGGAGGTGCTCTCGCCGCGCCAGTTGCTCGGCGAGAGCCTCGCGCGTCGGGTGCCGACGGCGGTGACGACCGCGGTCGACGAGGGGGTCGAGATCGGGAGCGATCTGGAGCTGGTCGAGGTCTCGATCGCCGAGGGGAGCGAGCTCTGTGACCGGCCCGCCGGTGAGGTCGGGCTCCGGGAGCAGTTCGGCGTGGACGGCATCGGCGCGTGGTTCGACGGAACGTTCGAGAGTCCGATTCCGCGAGATCGGGACCTCCAGGCCGGGACGCGACTGCTCGTCGCGGGAGAACCCGAGCGGATCGAGGCGTTTCGAACGGAAGCGACGTCGACGGTCCGGTCGTTCGCCGATCGGGACGTGGTGATCGCCGGCTACGGCGAGTCGGGCGTGGCAGCCGCAGAGGCGTTGGCCGGCACGAACGCCCGCGTGACCGTCCTCGACAGCGTCGAGAAAGAGGGCGTCGACGTCGTCGGTGACGCTCGGGATCCGGCGGCGCTCCGCGAGGCCGGCGTCGACGACGCGGCCGCGGTGATCGTTACCCTCGACGACGATACGACGGCCGTGTTCGCGGCGCTCGTTGCGCGCGATCTGAACCCCTCCGCCGACGTGGTCGTCCGGGCGAACGACGCCGAGGACGTTCGGAAGCTGTACCGGGCCGGGGCGGACTACGTCCAGTCGCTGGCGACGGTCAGCGGTCGAATGATGGCGTCGACCGTCTTCGAGGACGAGGAGGTGCTGGCGGTCGACCGGGGGATCAACGTCGTCAGGCTCCCCGCGGGCCGGCTAGCGGGCCGAACGATCGTCGACACCGCTGTTCGCTCGAGAACCGGCTGTACCGTCGTCGCGGTCGTCAGAGACGGCGAGACGATCACGGCGTTCGATCCGTCGGAACTCGTCGTCGAGGGCGACGACGAGGTGATCCTCGCGGGCACCGACGAGAGCGTCCAGTCGTTCGAAGCGCAGTTTCTCGCCTGAAAACGGTGGACGGTCGACCGAGACGAGCTACGACAGCAGCGAGCGGAAATCGGGGGCCAACCGTTGTTTCGCGAACTGGGCGAGCATCGGCGCGTCCTCGAGATCGAGCAGCCGCGCGATCGCGAGCGGGTCCCCGTTGTTCGCGTCGGCCAGCGTATCGTCGCCGAGACGCTTCAGGTCCCGCATGAGCTTGTCGTAGCGCTCGTTGGGCGCGAGATAGAGGAGATGAGTCATCAGCAGTCGCTTGTCGACGTTGGGGGCGACGTCCCGGTGCCAGAGGGTGTCGTAGACGGCGAGGTTCTCGGCGGTCGGCTCGAGGTCGGCGTGTTTGAGACAGCCGTCGGCGGCGACGGCGGCCACTCGGCCGGACTGCATACACTTGTTGATCCCCTCGCCCCAGAGCGGGTCGACCGTCGGGACGGTGTCGCCGATGGCCATGAACCGATCCGTGTGGAGCCGGCCGGGTTTTTGGATATGGGCCGACCCACGGTGCTGCTTGCCCGCGATCTTCTCGGCGTCCCGGAACCGCGGGTCCGTCTCCAACCAGTGCTCCAGGTAGCCGTCGATGGTGTAGCCGTCCTTGGCGTACCGGCTGTGGTGGTCGTTCTGGATGTAACAGAGGCCGACCTTGGCGGTGTCCTCGCCGGTGTGGAAGATCCAGGAGTAGCCGCCGGGCGCGATCTCGTGGTCCAGTCGGAGCATCATGGCGTCGTGCAGATCGGCGAAGCCGGGCCGATCGATGTCGATCCCTTCGAACTCGTACTCGATACCGATGGCGTGGTTCTCGCGTTTCAGGTCGACGACGCCGAGTTTCTTCGCGAGGGGCGCAGCCGGCCCCGTCGCGTCGACGACGATCTCGCCGTAGACCTCCTCGTCGCCGTTGTAGGTGACGCCGACGATCTCGCCGCCCTCCATGATCGGCGCGGTAACGCGGGCGTCGAAGCGGTACTCCGCGCCCTCGTCGCGGCCGTCTTTCACGAGGTAGCGCTTGAAATCCGCGAACTCGAGGACCGCGCCGGGCTGTTCGCGGACGTAGTGTTCCGTCGGCGACTCGAGGACGACGCTGTCGGTGAATTGCATCACCACGTCGTCGGGGATGCCGAAGGAGGCCATCATCGAGGGGAACGTCCCCGCGGTGGACTTGTTGCTCTGGCGTGGGAACTCGTCCTCGGCTTCGGTCTCGAGGACGACGACGTCGTACCCTCTCGTAGCGAGATCCCGGGCACACTGTGCGCCGGCGGGACCGGCACCGGCGATGACTACGTCGTAGCGGTCGTTCATGTAATCTGGACTGTAGTGGACCGTAATTAGTTTGTCCGGTTCGAGTCGAGGGTACGCGGCCGAGTCCCTTGAGTCTCGGTTTGGCACAGGCAGGCCGGAATCGCGGTCGAGAACCGGGGGACGCGTCGGTCGCGGCAGCGCTGCTGGTCGAACATAACGGATTTACACGTCCGTTGTGATGGCGTGCACATGGTTACCACGTCCCCCGACGAGTTTCCCGACGGCGTCCCGAGCGAACCCGCGTTTCCGTTCGGGCAGCGGCCGTTGCACGAATACGTCGCTCAGTACGCCGACGAGCAGCCGGATCGGGTGGCGATCAACTACTACGGCACCGAGATCACGTACGGCGAACTCGGCGATTCGATCGATCGGTTCGCGACGTACCTCGACGAGCGGGGATACGGTCGCGGGGACACGCTGCTCCTCTTGCTACAGAACTGCCCGCAGTACATCGTCGCCTACTACGCCGCCCAGAAACTGGGGATGCGGGTCAGCCCCTGCAGCCCGATGTCGAAGGAACACCGCCTCTCCTACCAGCTCTCCGACGGCGACGCGCGGATCGCCGTCGCGGGGGACACCCACGCCTCGCTGCTCGAGGCCGTCCGCGACGAGACGCCGCTCGAGGAGGTCGTCTACGCGCGTTTCGAGACGTATCTGCCCGACGAGCCGGTGCCCGCGATCCACGACGATATGGCCGAGGCGATCGAGGCGACGCGCCAGCCCGAATCCGACGGGGTCAGCTACGTCGAGACGGTCCTCGCGGAGACCCCGGCCGACCCGCCGGCCGTCGACGTCGCGATGGACGACATTTGCCTGCTGCAGTACACCTCGGGGACGACCGGCCTGCCGAAGGGCTGCATGCACAGCTACGAGAACGTCCTCTTCGCCGCGGCCACGTCCTCGGCGCTGACCGACCGGGACGAGACCACCCGCCATCTCGCGGTGATGCCCGTCTTCCACGTCGCCGGGAAGTTGAACGCCGTCGACTCGCCGATGGTTCAGGGCGGGACCACCGTTCTCCTGACCCGGTACGAACCCGAGGCCTACGTCGACGCGCTGGCGGCCTACGAGCCGACCAACGGCTGGATTACCACCCCGATGGTTCGCGAGCTGCTGCCGCTGCTCCAGGCCGACGACCGCGAGATCGACTCGCTCGAGTCGATGCCGGTGACGAGTTTCGGGCAGGCGCTGACCGAGGACCTCTGCGAGCGGTGGGCGGGCGTAACCGACTCGACGATGTACGAGGCGGCGTACGGACTGACCGAGACCCACACGCGGGATACGTTCACACAGGGGCTCGGCGTGGTCGAGGAAGGGTTTGTCGGCAAACCCGTCTACGACACCGACATCGTGATCCGCGACTGGGAGACCCACGAGGCGGTCCCCCGCGGCGAGACGGGCGAGATCACCGTCGACTCGCCGTCGCTCTTCGATGGGTATCTCGGCAAGCCCGAGGAGACCGAAGCGGCGTTTCACGACGGGTACGTGCTCACCGGCGACATTGGGCGGCTGACCGAGGACGGAGCCCTCTACTTCCTCGGCCGGCGCAAGTACATGATCAAGTCCAGCGGCTACTCGATCGCTCCCGCCGAGGTCGAAGAAGTGCTGAAGACTCACGCCGACATCGAAAACGCCGCCGTCGTCGGCCGCGATCACGAGACCAAGGGCTCGGAGGTCGTCGCCGCCGTCACGCTCGCAAACGGCTCGCTCGCCGAAGACGAGTTCCTCGAGTGGGCCGAAACACAACTCGCCGCGTACAAGCGGCCCCGTGACGTCGTCGTTCTCGACCAGCTACCGGTAACGGACATGGGAAAACTGGATCGAGAGGCGCTCGAGGACGTGATCGCCAGCGAGTCGTAGCCGGCGACTACGTGGAACGACGGGTTCGGTCGTGGATAACCCGTCTCTGCCGCTCTCGAAACGGAGAGGTGAGTTGTGTTATAGATATGAAAAAATGAACAGTGATAGCGATAGCTACCGGTACTTGGACCGACATAGTTGGAAAGTAGCGCTATTATAGTGTGAAACAACCGTTTCCTCGGCGAGGGGAGGGGTCCGGCCGAAGACCCAACTGACCGATCGCTCCGAGACACACCTCGCCGCTCCCGAGATCGCTCTACCGTGACGCCAATAGCCACATTGTCGTTCGTGTGCGGACTCCACCTCGGTTGACACACCACCTGGAGGAGAGGTCAACGCCGACCACGTCGGCGTTTTCGCGAGAGAACACACGTATCTCGGTCGTAAACACGGAAAAAACGCATAGACCGGTCTCTCCTTCGGGGGTCACTTCTCAGTGAACATTCTGAGCGCGCCGCCGCTGAGGATCAGAAGCGCGCCGAGAACGATCCCCAGCGGTGGCGGAAGCGGCGTGAATCGCACGATTCCGACGAGTATAACGATCGTGGAGAGTCGAACCATGGTCGCCCGTAGCCGAGGAACGCGGAAAAGATCGCTGCGTGATTTGTGAATCGAAGTTCGCAGCCTGGAAGCGTGTGACCGAGAGCCACGACCGATCGTGAATGGGGGCGGAGAGCACAACGGTTTACACGGTTCAGTCGTATCGCCGACATATGGCTTCGAGGCGGACGAAGATGGGGATCGGTGTGGCGATGGTGGCCGTCGGGCTCGTTCAAGCCGGACTCTATGCCAGTCGAGGTGACTGGATACCGACCGCCCTGGGTGCGTTCTACGCCGCGCTCGGGGTCGGGTACCTCCGGGTGGAGGTGTACGGGTCTGAGTAGGGCGTGAGCGGACCTGTTCTCGAGACGTGACTCGCGGAGACAGCCCCGTCTCCGATCCGCCGCGGCTATCTGTACAAACAGAAGATCCATAAGCCGCTCGCGGAACACGGTCGCTCATGCAAGAGGAGCCGGTCGGACGACTCGAGCGCTCGAGCAGCCTCCGCGATCATCCGGAGCTGACTGCCGTGAGTGTGCTCGTTGCCGTCATCGCCGTGGTCTCGGTCCAGTACGTCGTCACCGAACTGCTCGCGATCGACGCGTCGAACGCGTTTCTGGTCGGGGCGTTCGCCGGGCTCGTCATCGCTCAGTTCGTCCGATATCTCTGTCAGTGGTACGGCGTCGAGTAAACCGCTGCGAGTTAAGCGCGATCCGAGACGGGCCCGTTACCGGACGATCGTCACCGGAACGGGTGCCTGGCGCGCGACTCGTTCGGCGACGCTCCCCAGGAGGACCCGCGAGAAGCCGGTTCGGCCGTGACTGCCGACGACGATGAGATCCAGCTCGTTCTCCGCGGCGTACTCGACGATCTCGTCGGCGGGCTGGCCAACGGCGACCGCCGTCTCGACCGACCGACCGTAGTCGGCCGCGCGGTCTTCGGCCTCCGCGAGCAGGTCGCGGGCCTCCTCGCGCCGGCGCTCGAGCAGTTCCTCCGCGCCGAGGTGTGCGACCTCGCCGTAGCTGCTGTTCGTCGGATCGACGGCGTGGAGAACCGTGATCTCGTCGTCGGCGTGTTCCCGACACGCGAACTCGAAGGCCGCCCACCCCGGGTCCGAGTCCTCGAGGGCGACTAACAGGTGCATACTGACCTGTACGTGGACGAACTACTTGAGTGTCATCCATTACCACAGGCAGCGGACTGTCGCCGCCCGACCGAGACGCTCGGCCGTCGACGGTCTCCATGCCTCATTCGGAGTAGCCTTCCTGCAGGAACGTCCCCTCGGTCTCGTACATCGAGACCAGTTCCGCGATGAGTTCCTCGTGCGACTGGTCCTCCTCGCGGTGGCTGTCGAGTCGCTCCTTCAGGTCGTCGCTGATCTCGAGCGTGTATGTCATGATAGGTGACGACGCAATCAATGCGCGTCGACAGTACTACCGCGTCCGCAGTGAAATAGTCGGGGGCACGGTCGTCCCCATCGGCCGGCACTTGCAAGCGACCGGATGGTTGCGACTCGAATCCGATCACTACCAGGGTCGATCCGGACCCTGTGAGCCCCGAACCGGCACGGGACGGCCGTTCACTTACACGACCGGTCGCCGTAGCTGCCGATATGACAGCCCCACTGACCGACGACGACGTCGGAAAGACCGTCGTCGACGTCGAAGGCAAGGAACTCGGTATCGTCGCGAAAGTCGAAAACGGCAGGGCCGCCGTCGATCCCAACCCGAGCCTCGCAGAGCAGGCGCTCGCCTCGTTCGGCTGGGAGGGCGAGGACGACGAGGACTACATCGTGACGGAGGACATGCTCGAGCGGGTCGACAAGGAAGTCATTCTGCGCGGGGAACTCTGACGCGGACCGCGTCTCACTCGACGGACCGGTCGTCGAAGGACTGTTCGCGCCAGGTCGTCCAGTCGTAGAGCCGCTGGAGTTCACCGCCTTGCTGTCGGATCGCGACGGCGGTGTTAAAGAGGAAAGCGGCGACGAGCGTCGTGCCGACGAGCCAGGCGGCGTCGGCGAGCGCACCGTAGCCGTCGAGATAGCTCGTCAGTAGATCGACGAAGACGACCGCGGCGACGCAGACGATCGCCGGCAGCAGATGGCGCGTCAGCGCGGCGAACGTCGTCCCCTCGTGGACCTGAACGGCGCGGACGCCGTAGAACACCGCCCACGCGGAAGTGACGACCCAGCCGACCGCGACGACCAGCCGCGTCGAGGAGCTCTCGACGAGGAACGCACCCCACCAGGCGGCGATGAAGCCGACGATGACGACGTAGTCGACCCACGCTGGCAGCAGTCGAGAGCGATCCCGCGCCGTGGGCTGATCGTGGTACATCGCGCGGATCGCCAGCGCGAGAAAGAGGATGAAAAACAGGACCGCACCGTCGACGAACCGGCCGATCCAGTCGGGCTCGAGCAGGATCGAACCGACGCCGGCGACGGCGTAGACGATCGCCGCGCCGATCCCGATCGTGAGATACCACTGCTCGGTCGTGGCGTCGACCGCGAGGACCTCCCGGACGTAGACGATCGCGTAGTACAGCAGGATCACCGCGGCGATACCGATCGCGAGGTACGCAAACAGTCGTCCGATCGCGACCGTCGTCGCCGGATCACCGGCGTCGAACGCGATCGACGGGCTCGAGGGAAACGTCATGGGTGTATCTGGCGGCCGAACTGGCATAAGGATACACCTCTCTTACCGTCGGTCGGGAAACTGACATGCTTGCTCGGAGTCGGGTACCGCGAAACCGACCCGCCGTCGCGAGTCGAGTCGCGTCGGAGCCGCTGCTCGAGGTTCCGAGCGGACCGCACAGCACACGTCACCGACAGCCATCGTACGCGTTACAGCCAACGCTCCGTCGACAGCCGGTGCTCTCGGCAGGTGAATACGGGGATGCAGAAAAGCGATTCAACCCCCAGCGGGCCGGTCCCGATCACGGATCGGGGTCGAAGACCTCGGGGTTAGGCTCGCCGTCGACGTCGACGACGCCGAGTGCGCCGCGGTGGACGACCCGCGAGAGCGCGTGGTCGACGATCTTGACCGGGCCAGGGACGGGGAACTCCATGACGCCGGCGGTGGTCGTCCCCGGCGGGACGGGGGTGGTTTCGAC